>Ga0265298_10005300_pt1 | contig 16254 bp, 7 predicted proteins | sample AusTroGonzalo_MG_3_FD_193486 | JGI IMG/M metagenome (GOLD analysis project Ga0265298, IMG submission 193486) | Bovine rumen microbial communities from tropical cattle in Woodstock, Queensland, Australia - Gonzalo_01 | ecosystem: Host-associated > Mammals > Digestive system > Stomach > Rumen ... | reverse complement strand
TCACCGGCATCTCAAACGTCTCCCCCAGGAAGCGGAAGGTCGTGTCCGGCTTCACCGCGCCGACCACCCGTCCTTCCACCAGCAGGGAATCCATATACATCCTCGCGATCTTTACAGAATCACCCTTGGCTTCATAGAACATCCGTCTTCCCTCCTTGCTGATCCCTGATCCCTGGCCGCTGGCCGCTGAAATCACTCCGTCCTCAGCGCGACCACCGGATCCTTCCGGCTGGCAATCCTCGACGGGATAATGCCCGCAATCAGCGTCAGCACCATGGAGATGCACACCAGGATCGCGCCGGCCGCCGCCGGCAGCGCCGCGATATCCGGTATGCCGGTCAGCCGCCCCAGGATGATGTTGGCGATCACCGTCAGCCCCAGGGTCACGAGAATGCCGATCACGCCGGCGGTAAAGCCGATGATCAGGGTCTCGGCGTTGAACACGCGGGAAACATCCCGCCGGCTCGCGCCGATGGAGCGCAGGATGCCGATCTCCTTGGTCCGCTCCAGTACGCTGATATAGGTGATGATTCCGATCATGATGGACGACACCACCAGCGAGATGGCGACAAACGCCACCAGCACGTAGGAAATCGCGTTCACGATGGTCGTCACGGAATCCATCAGCAGCCCGACATAATCCGTGTAGCGGACCGCCTTGTCTTCCCCGACCTTCGCGTTATAGGCTTCGATCTTCTTCGTAATCTTGTTCTTGGATTCAAAATCTTTCGGATAAATCAGCACGGACGCGGGCTTCTCCGGATCGCTGACCCCCATCTTTTCCAGGTTGGCCTGCAGCGAGTTCCCGCTGATCATCATCACGCCCTCGCCCACGAATTCCTTCAGCAGGTCCTTGGTCAGGAACATCCGGTATTCCTCCGGGATCATGCCGGCGGGGATCAGCCCCTTGTCTTCCAGCATTTCCATGAAATCTTCCACCTCCATGGAGTCCAGCAGCGACAGGGCGTCCTGCTCCACGGCGGAGAACGGCTGCCCCGTGAACACATCCGTGTCCGGGGTCGCCATCTGCTCCTGCACGATCTCGCTGTTCCGCACCTGCTCCAGCAGATAGTCCACCAGCTCGCCCCGGTAGCCGATGCCACCCGTTTCGGATCCGAAGCCGCTCTTGGTGGGTTTCAGCACGCCCACAATGGTCAGTTCCATGGCGTTTTCCAGCTTCTTCGCGATATAGTCCGCCTCACCGGAGCGGTCGGTCCACAGCGCGCCGTACCGGTCATACACGTCGGTATTCAGCAGCAGCTTAAACCGCATTCCCATAAGATCTTCATAGGAAAACACAAGATCCGCCGGTTCCAGGGCCACGCCGTGCATCAGCTGGTCAAACTGCTCCTTCAGTTCGCCCTGGTCCCGGATGCCGAGGGAGTACAGCGTGTAGTCGCTCAGCTCGTTCCGGTCGTTCAGGATGATGACCACCTCGTCCATCTTCTCCGGCATGCGGCCGGTCAGAACGGCATACTGGGAGCGGAGCAGCTCGTCATTGTCCAGCAGGGGAGAAAACACGTTCATCTGCCGCGCGGTGGAGTTCATCATCGTCTCCTGGATGCCGGACCCGGTCCCCATCAGGCTCATCATGTCCGCCATGCCCGTGGCTTCCATCACCGTGGAAGGATTCACCTGTATGGGTTTTTCCAGATCCGTCCGGTACAGCAGCAGCGGCGTATTGTATTCATAGCGGATCCCGGAAACCAGCGGCTCAATCCCGTTCGCCGGATCCTCCAGCCAGGCCTTGAAAGCGCTCAGGTTGTTCTCCGTCACGCCGCTCATCCAGGAGCTCATCAGCTGGGTCATCCGGCTGCCGGAATAGATCTTTCCGTCCTCCCGTTCCTTTCCCTCCAGGTCCAGGTCCATCAGTCCCGCCACCGTGTCCGTCATGTCCACCGTGCGCTCGTCAATCTGCAGCGGATAGCTGGACAGCGTATCCCGCTGCACCCGCTCGATGTACCGGTTCACCCCGTTGGACAGGCTCAGGATCAGCGCGATGCCGATGATGCCGATGGAGCCGGCAAAAGCCGTCAGGACCGTGCGGCCCTTCTTGGTCATCAGGTTGTTCAGGCTCAGGTTCAGCGCTGTCAGGAAGCTCATGGTGGTCTTCTTCTGCGCCGGGGCAGCCTCCGTCCCTTCCGCCGGGGCCTGGCTGCCTTCAGCCGCGCTGTCGCTGACGATCCTGCCGTCCAGCAGGCGGATAATCCGGGTCGCGTACTGGTCCGCCAGTTCCGGGTTGTGGGTCACCATGATCACCAGCCGGTCCTTCGCCACCTGCCGCAGGATTTCCATCACCTGGATGCTCGTTTCGCTGTCCAGGGCGCCCGTCGGTTCATCCGCCAGCAGCACCTCCGGATCGTTGACCAGCGCCCGGGCAATCGCCACGCGCTGCATCTGGCCGCCGCTGAGCTGGTTGGGCTTCTTTTTCAGCTGGTCTCCCAGCCCGACTTTCTCCAGCGCTTCAATCGCGCGGCGGCGGCGCTCCTCCCGGCTGACGCCCGACAGGGTCAGCGCGAGCTCAACGTTGGCCAGCACCGTCTGGTGCGGAATCAGGTTGTAGCTCTGGAACACGAAACCCACGGAATGGTTCCGGTATGTATCCCAGTCGCGTTCCGTAAACTGCTTTGTGGACTTGCCCCGGATGACCAGGTCCCCGGAGGTATAGCGGTCCAGTCCGCCGATGATGTTCAGCAGCGTGGTCTTTCCGCAGCCGGAAGGCCCCAGGATCGCGGCAAACTCGTGCTCGCCGAACGCCAGGTCGATTCCCCGCAGCGCGTGGACCTGCGCGTCGCCCCCTGCATAGTCTTTGATAATGTTCTTCAGTATGAGCATAGTTGCCCCCTGTTACTCAATTGATAATGCGCAACGATCTGTGCATTCCCATATACGGATCCATTATGTATGATACCATTCATCCGCTCTGTATTCAATAAAAACAGCACGTGTCCGAAAATGAACACGTGCTGCCAAAAAAACCTATTATTTCACCAGCATTGCCAGCAGCTTCCGGCTGCGGTCCAGGAACGCCGTGATCTCTTCCGCCTCCAGCGGCTGGGCCGCCATGCGCGCCAGGTCGTAGATCTGGCAGCAGAGCATCTTTGTGGTCTCGTCCTCCGGATCGCGTTCCGCCAGCGCCTGGATGGTGGCGTTCCTGCGGTTCAGCACCAGCGTGAAGCTGTCCGGCAGCGGGAACCGCTCGCCGTAGAGGCGGCTCATCTCCTTGTAGCGGCGCATCTGCTCGTCCTCCGTGACCATGGCGGTCATTTCCGCGTCGCCCAGGGGTTCCAGTTTCACCTCCAGGTTCTCCTTGCCCAGCGCCGTGCGGAAGAGCGTCTGCAGTTTCTCCGCGTCCAGTTCCTTCCCTTCCTCGGATTCCTCCTTCAGGCCGTCGATGTCCGCGTCCACCCGGGCAAAGGTCACCCGGTCCTCCTCCTTGCCCTGATACTCCATGAAGGACATGAAATTGCCGTCAATCAGGGTGTTCATCACCGCGACCTCAATGCCCCGGTCCGTATACAGCTTGACGGACGCCGCCTGGCGCTTCTCGTCGTTGGTGTAGTAGACCTTCTTTTCGGTCTTGTCGAAGTTGGCCGCCTTGTATTCCGCGATCGTGCAGTATTTTCCGTCGGTCTTCTTCATCAGGATGGCGTCCTTCACCATGTCGTAGAACTTGCTGTCCTTGATGCAGCCGTACTTCACAAACGGCGCGATGTCGTCCCAGTAGCCCTCATAGGTCTCCCGTTCGTTGTTCATGAGGCCGTTCAGCTTGTCCGCCACTTTCTTGGTGATGTGCGCGCTGATCTTCTTCACATAGCCGTCGTTCTGCAGGAAGGAACGGCTGACGTTCAGCGGCAGGTCCGGACAGTCGATCACGCCCTTGAGCAGCATCAGGAACTCCGGAATCACTTCCTTGATATTGTCCGCCACAAACACCTGGCCCGCGAACAGCTTGATCTGGCCCTCGTGGGTGCCGAAATCGTTCTTCAGCTTCGGGAAATACAGGATCCCCTTCAGGTTGAAGGGATAATCCACGTTCAGGTGAATCCAGAACAGGGGCTCCTCATAGTCCATGAAGACCTTGCGGTAGAATGCCTTATACTCCTCTTCCGTGCATTCCGACGGCTTCTTCAGCCACAGCGGCGCGGTATCGTTGATCTGCTGGGGTTTCGGAACCTCGACCACCTTTTCGGTCTTGGGCGTTCCGTCTTCGTTCTTTTCATCCCCGACGGGCACATCCTTCTCCACGGGCTTGGCGTTCGCGTCCTCCAGCATGATCGGATAGGCCATGTAGCCGCAATAGCGGTTCAGGACCTCCCGCACCTTCCACAGGTCCAGGAACTCCTTTTCCTCTTCCGAGATATGCAGGATGATGTCCGTGCCGTGCGCCTTGCGCTTGCCGCCGGAAATCTCAAAGCCCATTCCGTCTTCGGAGACCCAGTGGACCGGCTCCGCTTCCCCTTCGCTGCTCAGGGTCTGGATCTCTACCTTCTCGCTGACCATGAATACGGAGTAGAAGCCCAAGCCGAAATGGCCGATGATATCGCCCTTCTCTTCCGGCTTTTCCCCCTCGAACTGCTTCATAAACTCCGCCGCGCCGGAGAAAGCCACCTGGTTGATATACTTCCGGACTTCATCCGCTGTCATGCCGATACCCGTATCGGAAATCCGGATCAGCTTCTTTTCCTTGTCCACCGTCACCGTAACGGTCATCTTTTCCTCGCTGTCCGGATGCAGCATCCGGAACTTGGTTATCGCGTCACAGGCGTTGGAAACCACTTCCCGCAGGAAGATATCCTTGTCTGAATACAGCCAGCGCTTGATCACCGGCATAATGTTCTGCGCATCAATCGATACGGAACCTTTTTCCTTTTTCATTGCCATAACTATCCCTCCGAAAAAAGCCGCCCGGCAATCCTTTGCCGGGCCGGCAAGTCTTATCGCACCGGTATTGTAGCACCCTCCCCGCCGATTTGCAAGATAAAATTAGCACTCTCGATCCGAGAGTGCTAACGCGTTGTGTCATCCTGAACAAAGTGAGGGATCTCAGATATCCTCATCCAGCAGGGCCATATCGTCCTCTTCCTCTTTAGCCTGCGTCTCAACCGCCTGGGCCTCGTCCGGCGTCATGTCCTTCGGCGCGAACAGGATCGCGCGGACCTTCCCGTCTATCTCCGCGGTCAGCTCCGGATTTTCCTTCAGGTAAATCCGGGCGTTGTCCCGTCCCTGGGCAATCCGCTGGTCCCCGTAGGAGAAGAACGCGCCGCTCTTGGTGATGATTCCGTATTCCACGGCCATATCCAGCAGGGTGCCTTCCTTGCTGATGCCCTCGCCGTAGATGATATCGAATTCCGCTACGCGGAAAGGCGGCGCGACTTTGTTTTTGACCACCTTCACCTTCGTGTGGTTGCCGATGATCTCCGATCCGTTTTTCAGCGCCTCGCCCTTGCGGACGTCCAGGCGGACGGAGGAGTAGAATTTCAGCGCGCGGCCGCCGGGCGTCGTCTCCGGGTTGCCGTACATAACGCCGACCTTCTCCCGCAGCTGGTTGATGAACACCGCCACGCAGCCGGTCTTGTTGATCACGCCGGTCAGCTTGCGCAGCGCCTGGCTCATCAGGCGGGCCTGCAGGCCCACGAAGGAGTCTCCCATCTCGCCGTCGATTTCCGCCTTGGGCACCAGGGCGGCCACCGAGTCGATCACGACCACGTCCAGCGCGCCGCTGCGCACCAGGGCTTCGGTAATCTCCAGGGCCTGCTCCCCGGTATCCGGCTGGGAAACGTACAGCTCTTCAATATTGACGCCCAGCTTTTTGGCGTACAGCGGGTCAAGCGCATGCTCCGCGTCCACAAAGGCCGCGATGCCGCCGGCTTTCTGCGCCTCCGCCACCACGTGCAAGGCCACGGTGGTCTTGCCGGAAGATTCCGGGCCGTAAATCTCAACAATGCGGCCGCGGGGAATACCGCCCACGCCCAGGGCGTAATCCAGCGTCAGGCAGCCGGTGGGGATCACGGGGATATCGCGGTTCACGGCGTCGGACCCCATTTTCATCACGGCACCCTTGCCAAACTGTTTGTCCAGGTCTGCCAGCGCGTGCTCCAGCGCCTTGAGCTTCTCCTCCTGAACGCTGTTCCCGGCGGAAGCGGGGGCCTTTTCAGTTTTTGCGGTCTTCTTCGGTGCCATGCGCAGATCCTCCAATTCACAATTCATTTTTCATGATTCATCATAGCGTTCCGCGGCAAAGGAATTCTTTCCCTCCGCTGAACCTATCGTATCACCGGGTATGACAAAAGACAAGGGGAACAAAAAATTTTTGTGCTTTTCGGCGTTTTCCCCCGAAAAAAACCGCCCGGGCGTTCTGCCCGGGCAGCCTGCCGGATCATCTCATTCCCCGACCGGTACGAACTCCATGTCGCTCAGGAAGTTTACCACGCGTTCGATGTCCGCGTCTGTCAGTTCTTTCTGCTCTGTGCCCGGGATCAGGTGGATCTCAATCTCATGGCCCAGGTAGATCGTGTAAACATAGGCGTCCTGGCCGCCCGGAACCTTCACGGTCAGCAGGTGCGTGCCGAAAGCGGTATCCCGGATGTCAAACTCCGCGCTCTCATATTCCTCGATAAAGGAATCCTTGATCGCCTGCAGGTCCTCGTCGGATAAGTCGTTCAGTTTCGCGGTGTCCGCCCATTCGTCGTTGAAGGCAATCACCAGGCCCATCCGGGGCAGTGTCTCCTGTTCGGTCTTGATGTTGGCGATAATCGTCATATCGTTCTGCTGGTAGATCGTCAGGGTATAGCCGTCCGGCAGTTCGCTGTAGCGGATATCAAAGGCCTTGCCGACCTTCAGGGTACCCATGGAGATCTTTTCCGCTTCCGCCAGCGCCGCCGCGCAGGTCAGCAGCATGATGAAACCCAGCACCAGAGCGATGATCTTTTTCATTGCCTAATCCTCCTTACGCTTCTCTCAGAATGCTCACCGGAACACGAACGTGCTCTTGACAAATCCCGTGATCCCCGTGTAAGGATCAACCACCTGGTACCAGTCGCCCAGCTCGGCGATCACCTGCATGGTGCTGCCGTAGGCATAGGCCTGGATCAGCGTGCTGTTCAGGCTGGGAGCCCAGCGGACATTGACAGATCCGCTTCCGCGGGTACCCCGGAGCGTTACGGTATAGGGCGTCACGAAACGCGCCTTTTTAAACACCTTGTTCAGCTCTGAGCCGTCGCCGGAAGGCGCCGGGGTGGGCGTCGGTTTGCTCGGGTTATAGGGGCCGGGATCACGCACGGACAGCAGGGAGGTCATTGCGTAACCGGGCACGCTGCCCCAGATCAGCTCCGACCAGCCGTTTCCAAGGTCATGGTCCACGCCTACCTGCTCGCGGTACGGGATTGTGCCGATCACGGGATACTCTTTTCCCGGGCCGCTGCGGACATTCAGGGGCTTCCCGTTGTTGCAGCAGGAATACGCGGTATAGATCGCGCACGCTGTGTCGGGAAGGATGAATACCGTCAGCAGGAGTGTCAGGACCGCCACAAGGGCAATGAACCTTTTGGTCATGGATAGAGCCTCCTTTTTCGCTTTTTTTGTATGAATTATACCATACATGTATAAAACGTGCAACCGTCCGTCCGCATTCCCTCTGTCTGTGAAAAAAATGATGAAGCGATGCCGCGGGAACATTTTCCGTCTGTTCCACATGCCCTGTCAGGTCATGTGCCGCCTTTGGTTTCCTGGTCAATAATCTGTTCCCAGGCCCGGCTTTCCCTGAACTCGGCCAGGATTTCGCCGTCAATGGCCCCTTCCCGGACCATCCGGTCCAGGATCTTCCAGGTCTCGTCCAGCGGAACAGGCTGCTTGTATGGACGGTCCTTCGCCGTCAGCGCCTCAAAGATATCCAGTATGGTCAGCAGCCTGACTTCCTTGGGGATCTCGTTTCCCGTCAGTCCCTTCGTATAGCCGGTCGCGTTCAGCAGTTCATGATGGGACGCCGCCCAGGCCGGAACATTCGCGTATTCCGCCGGAAACTGCACCTGGTTCAGGATGCGCCAGGTTGAGATAGCGTGCCCCTTCATCTTGTTTCTTTCCTCATCGGTCAGCGTTCCCCGCCGGATTGAGAGCATCGTGATCTCCTCATCCGTCAGCAATGGCTGCGATACGCCTTTCTCGTCCGTATACGTCTTCGGGGCCAGGTCCCGGACCTTCTGTAAATCCTCATCCGTCAGGCAGTCGGTGCTGTTCACCTGTTCAACCAGCGCCAGCACGCCCTCCGTTTCCGCTTCGGCCCGGTGGTACTGTTCCTCTGTGATCCGTCCTTCCAGCAGTGCGATACGGTTCAGCAGATTCACCTTCACAAACCGTTCCCGGATCATCCCGAGCCGGGGGCCGAGCCGGGTGGCTTTGTCCATGATTTCAAGCGGCACCGTCAGTTTGCCGACGTCGTGCAGGCTGACGCACATGATGAATACCCGCCGCCGGATCTTGTCATATTTCCATGGGTTTCCATGCTCCTCCATCCAGTCCAGAAACGCCTCGCCCATCTTCACCATATTGCGGGTATGGTTCGCGTTATAGTGGGAACGCTCGTCGATCGCTGTGGAAAGGGCCTTCACCAGCGAATCAAGCAGTTTCTCAATGTCCTGCGCGTAGCGCACCTTCAGCTGCGCCAGCTCCGTTATATCGCTGAAGACGATGATCGTCCCGACCTTCTCCTTTTCATGGAACAGAAAGGATGCGACCAGGTACAGCTGCTTGGTCTGTTCCCCGTTATGCCACGGAACGATCATTTCGTGCCGTGAGTTCGGTTCATAGATGGCGTCCAGTACAGACTGGGTGAAATCCTCATTCTCCCGGTCTCCGATAAATTCCATGGCAAACAGGCGCCCGGTCACATCATCCTTTTTCCTGCCGAGGATCCGCTCTGCGGCAGGGTTGAACGATTCAATCACTCCGTTCTGGCTGATCGTCATGATCCCTTCCGACATGTCCCGTATGATGCTCTCATAGACCAGCGCCTTGTTCCATGCCATGTTCCGTGCTTCTCCTTTCCCTCCGCTTTCCTCACCCGGCGGGCGGTCCCGCGTTTTTTCTCCCGGCAGTCAGGGTCGTCCCTCCGGCGCTCCGTCTCTCAGATATCCGTCTCCCGCCGGATCAGCGCCTCCAGGCTCCGGATATACAGATCATGGAAAGCCTCGATCCGCTCCTTGTCAAACAGCCCTTCCGCGTATTCCATTTCGGAGTCGAAGCCGCCGTCGCCGAACTCGTTTTCAAGCAGTTCCATCTCCAGCCGCGCGCCGGCGGCGCTGAATTCGTCGTTCAGTTCGATCAGTTCGTGGGGAAGTTCATCCAGCTCATCCGCGTTGATTCCAAGCTGCAGGTTCACCTCCATGCAGTCGTTCACATATGCCTGCCGTGTTTCCGTCATGAAATCCCAGCTGCTGTGGGCAATTCCCTCCGCCACCTGGTCCTTCACGGACTGCAGCAGCTCCCGGGTTGAGGAGAACTCCTCCATCCGAGCCGCTGCCGGCAGGTTGCGGATCAGCATACCGGCGGTATTTTCAGCTTCCGGGGCCAGCCGGTTGTTGAAAATCCAGTTGATCATCACATGCTTCTTTCCGGTGAACCGGGACAGCGCCAGCAGGCCCGCGCTGATCGCCATCACGGAGTGGGAAACGCCCCAGTACTCTTCCGCCTCCGCCACCTGCTCCGCGGTAAACTGCAGTCTCTTCATCCGCCCGGCCTGGTTGATGTTCATGCTGTTATGGTCCGGTTCCGGAATATTGCACCACTCATCCTCCGCGTCCCCGTAGCGCTCCCTGAACCAGGCGCGGTCCTTTTCCGTGCTTCCTTCCGCCGCGCGTTCCTCCGCTTCCGCCAGCATGGCGAAGTAGTAATCCGGTTTCATTTCCCGGCCGAAGTAGGCGTTCATGATATCCCCCAGCACCACGCCCAGGGATCCGCCGTCCATCAGCAGGTGATGCACGTCCATAAACAGGTACGCGCCTTTCCGTCCCCGGAAAACGTTCACCTTGCACAGGCAGGCATTCAGGATCCGGACAAAGGGCAGCAGAAGGATGTCCGCCAGCGCGTCCTCGGTTTCCGGCCGGATATCCCTCACCTTCACTTCCGGCAGCAGGCCGGGGCGGTACTGCTGTTTCAGTTCGTTCTCCTCGTCAAAGAAGAAGGCGACCGACAGCGCCGGATGGTTCTTCAGCGCTTTGTTCACCGCGGCGCAGAGTCGTTCCGCGTCCGCGTCCGGGAACAGGGCCAGGAAATGCATGTTGCTCCACATCGTGGATCCTGGCCGGAACAGCTGGTTATCGATCATCTGCAGCTGCAGCGGCGACAGGGAATGCGGCGCCAGCCGGGCTTTCGCGTCCCGTTCCGGCAGGCTCTCCCGGCCCAGCCGTTTCTCCAGTTCCTTCGCGATCGCGCCGGGTGTGCGCAGCTGGAACACGTCCGCCGCGGTCAACCCTTCCAGCTTCGCCTCGGACATAGCCACCATAGCCTTCAGGGAATCTCCGCCCAGGTCAAAGAAATCGTCCATCAGGCCGACCTGGTTTTCCTCCAGCTTCAGGGTCCGGGCAAAGGCAGCGCACAGGATTTTTTCCGTCTCCGTTTCCGGCGGAATGTACTCCGCCTTCAGTTCCTGCAGGTCCGGTTCCGGCAGCGCCCTGCGGTTCACCTTTCCGTTGGTGGTCATGGGCATCTCGTCCAGCTGCAGCAGGACATTCGGCACCATATATTCCGGCAGTTTCTCCTGCAGGAAAGCTTTCAGCCCTTCCGCGGAAACCGGCCCCTTGGCGGTATAGTACCCGGCCAGGTATTCTGTACCGCCGGTTTTGCGTACCATCGCCGCGCTGCTGGATACGCCCGGGAATTCCGTGATGACTTTCTCAATCTCGTCCAGTTCGATCCGGAAGCCGCGCAGCTTGATCTGGTTGTCCAGGCGCCCGAAGACCCGGATCTCGCCGTCCTCTGTCCAGGCTGCCAGGTCTCCGCTGTGGTAGGCCCGCATCCCTTCATGCGTAAAGAACGCAGCGGCCGTTTTCTCCGGCAGGTTCACATAACCCCGGCCCACCTGGTCGCCGCAGATAATGAGTTCGCCCTTCAGGCCGACCGGCAGCTCGCTGCCGAACAGGTCCGCCACATAGAAGACCGTGTTGGCGATCGGCGGACCCACGGTTACGTGTTCCGCCCCGGTCATCAGCGCGGCAGAGCAGCCCATGGTCGCCTCCGTGGGTCCATATACATTCAGGATCACGCTGTCTTCCCGCAGCTCCCGCAGCCGGTCATACAGCTGGCGGGGGAAGGCCTCCGCGCCGATATCGAAGAAAGTAAACTGCCGGATGGCCTCCCGGCTTTCCGGAATCTCCAGTAAACTCAGCAGGTACGTCGGTGTGCAGGTCACACCGTTCGCGCCGGTTTCCTTTACCAGGCGTGCGAACAGCGCCGGATCGTGGATCTCCGCTTCCGTAGCAATGACAACAGTGTTCCCGTTGCACAGGGGGACAAACTCCTCTACCACAGACACATCGAAGGAGAAGGAGGCCAGGGCCAGGTTCACCCGGTCCGGAGCCGCATAGTGCATAATCTCGATGGACTTTTCATTCCGATGGACATAGTTCATGATATTCCGGTGCTCAATCATCACGCCCTTGGGCCGGCCGGTGGAACCGGAAGTATAGATACAGTAGGCCAGGTTCTCCGGCCCCACATGCACTGCCGGTGCCTGTGCTTTTTCGTCCGGGCGGATCTCATCCGGGCAGGACACGCCGAAGGCTTCCTCCAGCGTCAGGACCTGATACCCCTTCCCCGCCAGGGCACGTCCTTCCATCTGCTTTGCCGTCGTCAGCAGCAGCGGGCAGGCACCGTCCTCCAGGCAGAATTCGATCCGGTCGTCCGGATATTCCGGGATGAAGGGCAGGAAGGCCGCGCCGGCCTTCAGCACCGCGTTCTCCGCCACATAAGCCCAGACTTCCCGGTCAAAAAGCACGCCGATCATCTGATCCTTTCCGGCGCCTTTGGCAACCAGTATCTGCGCCAGCCTGCTGCTCAGCAGGTCCAGATCCCGGAAACTCAGCCGTTTTCCGGCGGCGATTACCGCGGACTTGTCCGGATTGTCCGCCGCGTGCCGATGAATCTGTTCGTGCACAGGAATAAAGCCCATGGGCACCGCGGTATCGTTGAAGGAAGCGAGCTGTGACTTATCGTCGGCTGTGAGGAGGGAGACCTCGCTGATCTTTTCAGCGCTGAGCAGGCCTTCCGCTGTCGTGAACAGGTCCTGCGCGAAACGGCGCACCCATTTTTCCGTGAACTTCTCGTTCCGGTATTCGATGGTCATGTTGTACAGGCCGTCTGTCGCGAAGAACTGGATGGACATGCAGCCGGTCACCATGCCGGTGTGATAGTGCTCCATGAACCAGCTGTCACCCTGAAGCAGGTCTTCCCCGGCGCTTTTACCCATATTATCAGTGAAAAGATCCCCCTGGTAGATGAACTCCACATCCTCGTTCACGGGACATGTTTTCAGCACTTCGTCAAAGGAGAAGATATCATTGGCCATCGTACTGAAAACCTGTTTGCTGATTCCCCGCAGGTATTCTCCCACCGGCTGGTCCTTGCTGAGGTTGCCGTAAACGGGAATCCGCTTGATCAGCGTCCCGATGGTCCGGTTCATTTCCGCCAGCGGCCTGCCGTTATATACCGTAGAGAAGGAAACATGCTTGCTGTTCAGGTACTTGCCCAGCATCAGGGCCATGGCGCCGAAGAAGAAGCTGCTCTCCGAGATATGCTGCTGTTCGCAGAATGCCTTGACCCGTTCCGTGGTCAAAGTGTCCGGTTCCCAGCGGATGTTTTCGCTCACACCGGGAGTCAGGGGCCCGTTCAGGTCGCCGGACAGGGCGGGCACGTCCTCCGCTTCTTTGAACAGTCCCAGATAGTATTCTTTTGCTTTTTCATGAGTGCCATCCGCCAGCTGCTTCTCCTCGATCATCGCTGCCTGCTGGATCGTGCAGTCTTCCCCGAGCAGCGGCTGTCCCGCCAGCGCCCGGTTCATCTCGGCAATAAACTGGCTGATGGCTGTTCCGTCGAAAAAGATCAGGTGTGTTTTGATCAGCAGGTAACATCTATCCGGCGTCCGGTAAACCGCGGGATGAATCAGGATCTGGTCCATCATGGGTACCACCGGTACGAACTCCCGCACAAAATCAAGCCGGCCTTCCTCCGTTCCCTCAAACACGGGAACGTCCACTTCAGCGTCCGGTTTCAGGATCATACCGGGCATACCGCTGCTGTCCGCGTGGATGACATATTTCATGCCGGGATGAGCATCCAGCACCTGCCGTACGGCTTTGGCCAGGTCTTCCGCGGTGACGCCTTCAGCCGCGCGGGTCATATAAGGCAGTGTATAGGTGGCCTTGCTTCCGCCGGTCAGGCTTTCCAGGTAAATGCCCATCTGGGTTTTGGTCAGCGGGTAAATTTCCCGGTCCATGGGCGGCAGTGCCGCGTCTTCTTTGGAATCCAGGAAAGCTGCCAAATCCCGGGGCGTGGGATGGGCGGAAACATCCTGGAAAGAAAGGGTATACCCGTCCAGGCGGCTGATCAGCACCGCCGCGCTCAGGCTCGTTCCGCCGCAGTCGAAGAAATCCGCCGCGGCGCTTACTTTTTCTGTCTCCAGCGCCGCTCCGAAGGCTTCGCAGACCTTCCGTTCGGTTTCGGTCTTCGGCGGTTCATATTCCGCCTCGTCCGTCCGGATCTCCATCTCCTTCAGGCTCCGGAAGTCCACCTTGTTCCGGTCGTTCCGGGGCATTTCGTCCAGATGAACAAAGTATTCCGGAATCATATACTCCGGCAGGTATCGGCCCACATAAGCCTTCAGTTCCTCCGGGGATGTTTCCGTCCCCGTATAGTAGCAGCAGATCAGGTCCCCGCCGTGAACGCGCACATTCAGGGCGACCGCTTCCCTGACGCCTTCCCGTTTGCGCATCACCTGGTCAATTTCACCCAGTTCCACCCGGTAACCCCGGATCTTGACCATCCGGTCCTTCCGTCCGTGGAAAACCAGGTTGCCGTCCTCATCCCAGGCCATCTGATCCCCGGAATGATAAATCCGCTTTCCCGGTTCCCACGGGCACTCAGTGAAGCGTTCGGCAGTCTCCTCCGGCATATTGTTATATCCGATCGCCAGCCAGGGACTGGAGATGCACAGTTCACCGGTCTCGCCGGCCTTTTCGATCCGGTTGCCCGACTCATCCAGCAGAAATACTTCTGTATTGCGGCAAGGTTTCCCCAGGCATGCCGGTCCGCCGCTTCCGGCCGGATGCAGCAGCACCGGCGGACAGGCCTCGCTGGCGCCGTAGCCTTCCCACACGCCCGGATCGGCTTCTCCTTCCGCCGTATATTTTTCGCCCATCAGCAGGACCCAGTCCAGCGGTAAAGGCCCATACAGCTTACGCATCACGCTGTACATCTGTGGAGGGCTGAACATTCCGGTGATTCCGCGCCTGTCAATCACGTTCCGGAGCATTTCCATGTTTTTGCGTTCTGTCTCGCTGGCAATATAAACGCTGCCGCCCTGTGTCAGCATCGGCATGATGTCCGTCAGACCGGCGATAAAGCTGAACCCGGCAATGCTCAAGGAACGGGCGCACTCAGGTTTCCGGATCACTTCGCGCAATGTTTCTGCCGCACAGTGCAGCATTTCCTGCCGATGAATAACGCCCTTTGGCTTTCCGGTGGATCCGGAAGTGTAGAGGATATATCCTTCCGCATTCGGATCGGAAAGATCAAGGGCTTTGTCGCCTTCCGGATCCTCGCCGTTTTCCGGCATGATCTCCTCGAGCAATAATGACGGAATGCTTCCCGCTTTCTCTTTGAGGGCGGATACGGTAACGCACAGCGCGCAGCCCACGTCATCCAGGATCAGGCGAACCCGTTCCGGAGGATATTCCGCATCAATCGGCACCACGGCGCAGCCGGCGCGGAGTATGGCAAACTGTGCCACGACAAATGCCTTGGTCCGCGGCAGCAGCACAGCAATCCGGCCGCGGCGGTCTTTTCCGCCAAGGCTCTGCAGGATCTTTTCTGCCAGATATGCGGAAAGGTTGTTCATCCGGTCATAGGTAATCGCGCCCTGAATATCAAGCGCCGCGATTTTATCCGGATGCAGTCCGGCTTGTTCCAGGAATTCACTGACAACTGTATTCATCGATCTTTTTCCTCCGGGTTCAGAATTGCATCATAAATCCTCCAGGGTCAGGAGGCATACTCCTCATCCGGCTCCGGCAGGTCTCCGCTCGCTTCTTTCTTTTTCCACCACATAAAGAACAGGGACGCTGTCAGAAGGGCCAGAACCTCCGCCGCCGGCGTGGCATACCACAGGCCCTTTGGGCCCATCACCCGCGGCAGCAGGAACACCGCTGCCAGCGGTCCGATGAATCCCTTGACCGCCGCGATCGCCAGGGACGCGGATCCCTGGTTCAGTCCCGTGAAATAGGAGGAGCTGTAAGTCGTGATACCGTTCAGCAGATAGGAGAAGGCGATAATCCGCAGCGCCTGGACAGATAGCGCGGTCAGGCTTTCATTATACCCCACAAAGACCCGCGAGATCGGATCCGCCAGGCCGAATCCCAGCGCGGCCATCACAATGCCGAGGGAGCCCATCAGGATCATGCCGTTTTTCCGCAGGCTGCGAAGCTCCCCGACATCCTTCCGGCCCAGCTGGTATCCCACCACCGGAACCATGCTCATGCTGATGCCGTAGAAAACCGCGATGAACAGCCCGCCCACATATTCGCTGACCGCGTAGGCGCCGACGCCGTCCTCCCCCAGCCAGCGCAGCAGCTGCAGGTTGAAAATCAGCGCCACGATCGCGTAGGAGACGCCGTCCACCATTTCCGAGGCGCCGTTGTACAGGGTTTTGCCCAGGGCGCCGAAATCGGCCGCGGGCCGGGTAAAATGCAGGGAGTGTTTCGGATTCAGGAAATAGGCAAAGGGGATCACCGCGCTGACCAGCCAGGCAATGCCGGTGGCAATCGCCGCGCCGCGCATCCCCCATCCGAAACCGGCCACAAACAGCCAGTCCAGCAGGATGTTGGCCACCGCGTTGGCGATGGTGGTCACCAGGCCCAGCCCCGGGCGCTCCGCCGTGATCAGCAGCGGATGGAAAGCCATGGACAGCATCTGGAAAGGCATGAAGAACGCCAGCACCCGGCCGTAGGTCACGCAGTCCGGCGCCAGGGCGTCCGAAGCGCCCACCCA
>Ga0265298_10005298_pt1 | contig 16256 bp, 11 predicted proteins | sample AusTroGonzalo_MG_3_FD_193486 | JGI IMG/M metagenome (GOLD analysis project Ga0265298, IMG submission 193486) | Bovine rumen microbial communities from tropical cattle in Woodstock, Queensland, Australia - Gonzalo_01 | ecosystem: Host-associated > Mammals > Digestive system > Stomach > Rumen ... | reverse complement strand
GAGATTTTATCCTAACTCTGGAGAAATATTAAATATTGGTGCTGAAATATATTCTGGAAATACACATCAATATACAGATAAATATTTGGTTATAGATAATTTTGGAGCTATTTATTGTAATGATATATTAGTTGGGGATGTAGACCCTCAAGCAGGCGATCAAATTTCTGTTTATAATACCATTAAAAATATTGGAACAACTGAATTTCAAAAGAGTACTGCCACCGTAGCAAAAAATCCCGGATATACATCTGTAGGCAATATAACTTTAGATGCTGGAACATGGGTATTAACTGGAAGAGTAGAATTTGCAGAAAATGCTACTGGGCAACGTGCAATATGTTGGAGTAAAACTAATAGTGGAAATGATGGAACTAGTGGATTAACAAAAGGTAACGCATCTGGAGATGGAGTAACTGGATTATGTAATAGTACTGTAATTACATTAACGGCAAGTACTACCATATATTTATTAGGATGGCAAAATGCAGTTGCCAATGGTTTAAGTTGTACATATTGGATTAATGCGGTTTGCATTAAATAAAAAGGAGGTGAACCATGCAAAACTTACAAAAGATTAAAATAGATATTCTAAATAATAAATCATACGAGTACGTCTACACAAAGCAGTACGACAAAGGTAGGCAAGTACAATTTACTATTACCGAGAACGGGACACCTCTGACTCTGACTGGTTACTCTATTGTGTTTTCACTCAAGAAGTCCGATGATACGGTAATAATAGAAAACGATGACAGCGACAATATAACAGTTTCTGCCAACTACATTACTCTCACACTCACAGATGAGATGACAGCTACGAGTGGTAAACTGCCGTACCAACTTTCTATATTGGATGGCGAGGTAATAGTGTCTACTGTTACTGGTCACATAATCTGCGAGAAAGCAGTGGTTCAGAATGATGATGTGAAGAGTTCTAGTGGTGGTAATCTGATTGAGGATTTGATGGAGCTGTACGACAACAATATATTCCAGCCACGCCGTATTTGTTTGACGGCAAATGGGTGGAATAATAATGAGCAGACAGTACAAGTGCAAGGTGTAGTACCCGAAGAACAGAATCAGCTTGTATCAATACATCCCGCAAATGGATATATTGAGCCATATGCTGAAGCCGAGGTATACTGCTCCGAACAATTGGATGGTGCGCTTGTATTTAAGTGTACTACTACTCCACTGCAAGACTTGGACGTATATGTAATTACGCAAGGTATTGATTCAAGGCTTGGCAATATAGCAATTATTTACTCAAGTGTTGAGCCGACACCATATGATGTAAATCCGGGCGATTTATGGATTACGGATTATGGCGAAGAGGAGGTGGTAGGAGAATGATACAACAAGGTGAATATATTATAAATAATGGTGGAACAACTGAACCATTAATCATTACAATAAATGCCGAATTTGATGATGACGAACTGATTATAAATGACATTGATAAAACGGCGGTAGAAATTGGTCAAGCTGTCGAAGAAGGTAGAGTCGTATATTATAATATATGGATTGAAGACGAAAGTAATGATGACGGCGGATGGTATTTTACGATGAATAATCCACTTGGTTCGGTTTGGAATGAAACTTATAGTGATACCCCTGCCTATTATATAGAATTTCAATGCTTACGTCCTTCTTGGAGTGAACAAGCCGTTGATTTACCAGATGAATATTGTGCATATTATATTGGATTTTATGGAGAAGATGACCATGAATCGGATAGTTTTGATGTATATCAAACAATGCTTTCTAATGGTGGTGGAAATTTAGAACCTCTTAATGTAACGATTACGGTTGAAAGCGATCCAAGAGAAAGCGGAACCTCTGTTGGTGGAGATGTTGACAAAACTTATGATGAAATAATAGAAGCAATTAATGAAGGAAGAAATGTTTATTGTTTTGTTAAAAATGATTTAGACTATTATTTTACAAGAAATGTCTGTATTAATGATGTTGTAAATTATTATGATGATGGGGTTCTTGTATATGAAGCAGTAAACTTCGTAAGCTTTGAATTTGGCGATGCCGTAATAAATTCTTATGATATTTCAATTTCAAGAGGAGATGAAGGCACACAATCTTCAACAGCATATAGGCGTTATGGTTTTTATCAATAGGAGGGTAATATGTATACGATACTTATAAATAATGACAAACATCTAACCACATCGGTTAGAGAAACCCTTCTGCGACATACGACTACGGATGGAATACAGTTCTTGCTCACTCCCGACAACGTGGATGAGAGTGAGGGTGAAGAACCGCTTAATGATATTGTTTATTCGGCGGTAATGTATTATAAAGATACCGATGGTGTAGTAAGAAATGAAACCCTTATTACTGATGAAGAATTATATAAAGATAGAATCAGATTCATATTACCTTCTGGTGCGGTATTCTTTAATAAAGTGGGATTGCTCCAAGTATGGATGGAAATAACTAAGGCTATCCCAGTTATTGGCGGTGAGGATGAAGTTATCACTTATGAAACTTTTCCCACCGTCATTTGTATAGAGGAAGTTCCGTTAAGTCGTAGAAGACATATCAGAGATGATAATACAATTATAATTACTCGTGGAGATAGTTTGGAAATAGATTTAGCACTTACTGATAAAGATGGATATACATATGAGCCAGTTGAGGGCGATGTTATATACTTTAGAGTTAAGAAGAGTGCGCAATCTGAAACTATATTAATTGAGAAAATAATAGACATTAATACATTGGTGCTTAATCTTATTGAGGCAGATACACATGATTTGGCATTTGGTGATTATAGATATGAAATAGAAATAGTTTTGGCAAATCAAGTGGATCATTATACCGTCATTAAGAATGCACTGTTTAAGATTACGGAGGAATTACACTAAGATGAGTTCAATAAAAAAACATAAACCTCGTCAGACTATTAACGGTAGTGTGAAAACCTCTTCTGCCGTTTACGGCGAGTTAACTGATAATAACAAAAATAGAGTATTAAAAGATTATAATCAACTTTATAATAAACCTTCAATTGAAGGCGTGATACTGATTGGTGATAAAGCATTGGAAGATTTTGGTATTACCAGAGTATTATACAATACCAAAGAAGGTTGGAACGAAGAAATAACTTTAGTTGGTGAAGAGCATACTTTGTATGTATATACAGATTATGATACTGATTCAGATGGCAATAATATAGCTGGTATTAAATTAGGAGATGGGGATTCATTATTAATGAACTCCCCATTTCTTGATTCCAATTCTTTAAAATATAAGGGTACGCTTGGTACAAACGGAGATATTACCACTCTCCCACCCGCTTCGGCAGACAATAAACATTTTGTATATAGTGTAATAACTGATAATACATATGATTCAAAACCAGCCGTAGTGGATGATTTATTTTGGTCTGATGGTTCTGCTTGGCATATCATAAAAACACATGATACACAATATGGAGATGCCACGCCAAGTTCAGATGGTTTGATGAGTGCCACTGATAAGGCTAAATTAAATGATATTGAATCTGGCGCAGAAGTAAATCAGAATGCATTTAGTAATGTAAAGGTGGGAAATACTACTGTTGTTGCCGATAGTAAAATGGATACACTTGAATTGACAGAGGGTAATGGCATAACGCTTACTCCCGATACATTATCTGATTCTGTTAGTATTGCACATGGAGATACGAGTAATCAAGAAAGTGTAGAAAACTCAGGACGTACATATGTACAGAGTTTAGTTGTAGATGATTTTGGTCATGTTCTTGGAATTTCAAGCGCAACTGAAACAGTGGTGAATACTGACGAAAATGTAACACAAACTCCCACTACAGATAATGATAGATTTCCGGTTCTTTTAAGTGGTACGAATGATTATTCCGAGCATACTGAGGGGGTTAAAAAATCAAGTTCAATGCTTTTTAACCCTAGTGCTAAATCTCTTAATATTGGCGAATTACACGTATTGTCTGCCGTCCCATCAATTATTATTACTCAAAAAACTGGTGGTGGAGGGGGTAGACCTTTTGAATATAAAACCATATTTATTCAAGGTGGTGACATAAGCCTATTAGAAGGTGGTACATGGGATGGTGCTAACTCTTCGTTAATAGATGCAGTTACATCTGCTAAAAGTACAGTAACACAAGAACAAACGGATGATAGTGCATGGGATTATGAATTGTTATTCGGTCATACTTCAGATATACCATATGATGATAATGACCGTACTGAAGCCACAAGAAAATCAAAATACCTTAGATTTAATCCTTATGATAAATCATTGGTAATTGGTGACGAAGCCTCACATAATAGCGGTTCATCTGTTGTAATAAATGAAACATTATCAAATGATACATATCAAGGTTTAATGGCTACAAGCGATGATATTTCTTTAACTGGTGTTGGTACTAATACATGGGATGGTACAAACAGATCGCTTAAAAATACTATAGCTGGTATATATACTGCTATAGATAATCTTCCTGACCCAATGGTATTTAAGGGTACAGTTGGTGCGGCAGCAGATAATCCTACTGTTACGTCTTTACCCATAGATGGTACGGCTACTGTTGGTGATACATATAAATGTATTACTGACGGAACGTATGGCGGTAAAGTAGCAAAAGTGGGTGACACACTTGTATGTCTTACTAAAACTGTAGGTGCTAATACGTGGGAACTTATACCATCTGGTGATGAAACTAGCGGCACTGTAACAAATGTTGCAACCGGAGTAGGTCTTACTACATCTGATGGTCAACCCATTACATCAACCGGAACAGTTAAAGCAAAATTAAAAAGCGAAACAGCCTCCGTACTTGAAGCTGGTACAAGAACCAATGTGACAAATAGAGAATATCCCGTTGGGATTGATGCCAATGGCGATTTATCTGTTAATGTGCCGTGGCAAGGTGGAGCTGGGCTTGAATATTTTGAAGAAACCGAAGATGCACTTTATGGTGTGGTTGATCAGATACGACTTACCGAGGACTCAAAGTTCAAGATATCATCGGGAAATTCAGCAACTCTCGTAGAATATGTGTCAGGTGAATTTTCGGGATTCAGAACTACATTTACTATTGAGGGTGATAGCAGTACATTGATGATGTATTATACCAAAGATTATGCGACTAAAGCACCGATAGTATTTGGTTCAGTAGGTAATTCGGGGTGGATTTTAGCATTATCGAAGTCAGATTTTACCGTTCATGTTCACATAGCAGATTCAAGACCAGATACACCTACACCTAATGTATATGGTGATTATTCATATAGCACTATGGTGGATGGATGGCAGTCAGGGTATATTATAGTTCCTGATACAGGTGAACATATAACTGGTTGGGGAGCAGGATGTGCATATAAAGGTTCTGCAACAGTAGATGGCGAGATTTGGTATGGTATGATAATGGCACTATCGAATGACGCTATTGCCACGGAAACATCTTCGTTCAGAAGTCTTACAGACTACTTGTCTGTGGCTGACTATCCAATGCATGATACAGTTCATAGTGCTGGATATTATGACATGGATGACCTTGTAGAGAGTACAGTTCCGTTAGTCAGAGATGTTTCAGACCATAATTATAACGGAATCAGTAGAGAAGCAAATCTTGCATTCTTTGCAGGAGCAAATGACGAGCATGGAACGGATGCACCCATTAAAATATATCGTGATGGAACATATGAGGGACTTGATAAGGTAGAGGATGTTAAGTTAGATAATACTTCACTTGTAACAAGTAAAATTGCTCAGATTCCAACAATGACTGGTGCTACATCATCAGTTAATGGTAGTAAGGGTGTAGTTCCACAACCATTAATAGCTGATAAGGATAAATTTTTAAAAGGTGATGGAACATGGGCATCCATAACATCTTCAGACCAAAATGTGAGTCAGTCTAATTCTACATATGATGGTACTATTCCATACCATCCATTATTATCAAGTAGTTCTGATGGTAGCGATGTAATCGGTGGCACATTTATACCAAATTATATATCTTATGAAGAAGTACCAGATACTATTTCAGATACGGGATACGCATATAGTGTGCTTACATTGGTAGATGACGAGGATGATTCTATTCAAATAAGTCCATATGATATAACAAGAGCAGAAGAATGGGGTTCAATAAATGGCACTGATTACAATAGTCTTGGTGGTTTCTTATATGATTTAACTGATTATGTAACCGATGCTATCTATATAGACCCACAAAATGGTCGTATTTTCCAAGGTGGTCTAGATACTGGATATTTGGAAATATCTAATAAAACCATCGAAGGCGGTCAACTTCATGTAAACATAGCAAGTAATCCACCTGAAGTAACCATGGGCGACAAAACTACTCCCGAAAGCACTCCGCATACTTATTCGTCTTTAAAACCTAGTGAAATAGATGTAGTACGTAATTATATTGAATCACAAAATGTGCATACAGACTCAATAGCTATTAGTGCTAATGACATAGTATTATATGGAAATGGTACGGTTGGTAATACTTGGGATGGCACTAATACTTCATTGAAAACCGCTATTGCAAATGCTGGTACTACTGTTGTAGCCAATCCAAGCGGTACGGCAACATCTGACCTTAATAAGTTACAAGTCGGAAGTAGTATTTATGGTATTTCAAGTGGAACAAATGTTGTGGCTAATCCGGTTGGAACAGCGACATCAGACCTTACCAAGTTACAGGTTGGAAATAGTATATATAATGTGGGAACATCAGAAGTTGTTACACCTATATTAAATTCTAATACATGGTCAAATTGGGATGAAGAAACAACTGGTGGAATGACTTGTTACACATATACAACGGATAAAACCTATTTAGCCTTTGGGGTGACAAATGAATATACTGATTCAGATAGAGTAATGGCAGTATATACCATACCTCTTCCGAGTAGTGTTAAAAAGATAAGATATAAATTCTTAGAACAACGTAATGATTCTCAAGACCCTACTCAAGATATGTATAAAGTATGTGTGGGGGTTAAAACTACTCTTGATACAACAAATTATACAACACCTACGGATAATGATTTCATTGCTAAGAAGCTTTACCAATTTGATGCTTATGGGACTAACATAGAAGATGAACTTGAATTTGTATCGGCTTCACCCGTATATCTATATATAACAGCTAATGGTTTTGCTTGTACATTTAGTTCAATAGAAGTTATTGAATATGAATCATGTTTAAATGATCTGGATGATGTTGAAATAACAAACCCTACCAATGGACAAACGTTAGTATATAACAGTACATCGGGTAAATTTGTAAATAATACAAGCGGTGGTGGCGGAAGCGTATTAGCAATATCAAAAAGTGATTATGACAATCTTTCAACTGCGGACAAAAATAATGGTACAGTATATATGGTTACCACACCTGCTCATGGAGATCAAGGCATATTATCACTTCTTCACTTTGACTCATTTAAAGATGAAGCCGAAGATATTATTTGGACTCCATTAGGGCTTGCAAATATATCAGACGAGCAGAGCAAATTCGGAAATTCAAGTTTGTTGCTTGATAGATATTATAGTGTTGGAATATATAGTTCAGCTACAGACAAGTTTGATTTTGCGGATAACGATTGGACTATTGACGCATGGGTATATCCTGTTGCAGTAGACAGATACGCATTATTCAGTATTGCCCCGGTAAATTATGGAGATTGCAGATTGGCTGTTGACTTATTCTTTGGGAATGGCTCAGCTAATGAGTGGGCAGGTTCATCCGGATATTCGTGGGATTTGGTTCAGTCAGATGGTTCGCAGGGACAAGGCTCAATATCCTTAACAACAAATGCATGGCAACACATCGCATATGTGAGAGAAGGAAACCTACTCACCTTGTATGTAGATGGACAACAGGCGGTTCAGAACGATATAGGAAACGCATCAATATATCATGGTGAAACGGATGTTCTAAAAATAGGTATTTGGGGAGACAATGGATTTGGATTTAATGGATACATTGACGAGTTCTGTGTCAGGAATTATGCCGCATGGAGTGCCGCTTTTTCGCCGCCATCATCGCCATATGAAATATACCAACCAGAGTCATACAATATCTATTATATGAGCAAGAAATTTTCATAAGTTTTAATATATAGTGTATAAATTAAACAGCGTTTTAGGAGTGAAGCGTGAGCCACACTCCTATACGCACCAAAGATTTCGATTAAGTTCGAGGTTTTTGGTGCGTATTTTAATTTGTAAAGAAAAGAAAGGAGAAAACCTTATGAGTATAAATTCTGGAATAAAGAAACAGAAAAAATATATAGCCGATGAAAACGGCAATCATACTCTCACATCCCTATGGACAAGTACGGATACTGTCGAGGACAGTGTTGGCAACACACTAACTGAATTATTGGCACAGATTGGCGATCCTACTGTAACAGTAGTAGCCTCAGAAGAATCGGGTATTGCAAAGCGATACACAATTTATCAAGGCGGTACGGCAGTAAGTGTACCTATAGATATTCCTCTCGACATGGTAATTCAGAGTGGTAGCCTTGTGGATATCACATTCCACGATGATAAACTGTGGGATGGAGCGACAGATGTTACTGCACTTATTATGCCAGCAGGACAGACACCTACATCTGCTAATGCGGGCAAATATATTAAGTTGGTAATTGCAAATTCAAGCGGAGATGTTATCTATATATCACTGTTAGACCTTACGTTTACAGATGAGAATGTGGTTCAGACTAATATTGGTGATTATGAAAGAGTGCTATTACTATTACTCGCTGGTTCGGAAGATACCCAAACAAAAACTGAGGGAGCATCAAAGGTTTCCACGCTAAAATATAATACAAAGGGTTCTCATTTAATGGTAACAGATTTACCTACTACCAGTACATACATAGACGTTACACCCGGAGATATAACTTTAAATGGTAGTGGTAATACTTGGGATGGGACTAACAGATCATTAAAGACTGCACTCTCCTCGGCTGGTACAGACGCTAATGTATCACAATCCAACTCCACATATGTTGGCACTACTTCACATCCATTGTTATTGTCGAGTGGTACTGGAAGTGATGTTACCGCCGGAACATATGTACCAAATTATATAGCATATGAAGAAGTTCCTGACACAGTATCAGATACGGGATATGCATATAGTGTACTCACTTTTGTAGATGATGATGGAAGTAATTCTATAGAGATAACCCCGTATGATATTATAAATACGGGATATTGGGACAATAATACTACATATCATAATCTTTCTGATTTAACACATGACGTGGCTGATGCTTTTTATATTGATCCAAATAATGGTAATACCTTCCTTGGTGGTTTACAAACTGGTTATTTAACAATAACTGGCAGAACTATTGAGGGCGGTTCTCTTTATGTAAATATAGTACCTAATACTGCCGAAGTTTCAGTTGGCGATAAGACTACGCCTTCGGGTAGTCAAGTAGTACATAGTTATACATCCTTACAACCTAGCGAAATAGATGTAATACGTAATTATACGGATACTCAAGGTAATGCGTATACTAAATCTCTCACCATAGATGCTACCGACATTGTGCTATATGGTGACGGAGCTATTGGAAATACTTGGGATGGTACTAATACATCACTTAAGGCTGCGATTGCAAACGCTGGCGGTACTGATGAAAACGTAAAACAATCTCCTACTACTAATAATTATGATTATAAAGTATTACTTAGTGGTACTCCTGATAATACAGAACATACCGAAGGAGTAAAGAAAACTGATTATTTTACATATAATCCAAGCAGTAAAAGTTTAACAATAAAAGAGCCAAATAGTGCTTCAAATTCTCTTCAAATATTTTCAAATAAAATAACATCATATAAAAATGGCAAAACATTTAATTTAATAGCTGATACAAATAATGCAAGATTAGAAATAGCAGATGTAAACGAACAATCTCCATCATCATATACGGCAACCTCAATATTAAATGGTATGGTAGATGTTATAAGTACAACTAATGGGTTGCATTCATTACAAATAACAGATGAAGATATTCAATTTACTGGTTCAAATCCGCCCACTTGGGATGGAACTAATACATCACTTAAAGATACTCTTGCTTATTCTAAAACAGCAAGCGGAACCATAGCGTCGTTTGATGACGGTGCATCCATGCCCCTCAAGAGCCTAATCGTAGGAATCGAGCCTGTTCAGGACTTGCATGGGTATGATGCACCGTGGGTAGGCGGTTCGGGTAAAAACAAATGCGACAATAAAGATGCCACTACCAATTCAAATGGTACAGTTAACCTAACCACTAATGGTACATATGGGGATGTTGTTGCCGGAACTACATATGCTTTTTCATTCGATGTATTAGAAACCAATGCACAGGCGGTACAGGTTCGATTAAATAATGCCAATAATTCAATTACAGGCGGTTCTTACACAGCAGGAACATTGGTACAAGGAACAAGAAACACTCTTGTATTTACACCATCTGAAAGTGGAACAATCAATTTTTGGGCGAACACAAATGCCTTCACAGCAAGTAAAAAGGTGTTTGATAATGTTCAGCTTGAAGTCGGCAATCAAGCCACAACATATCAGCCATATGCCAACATCTGTCCTATAAGCGGATGGGATGAGTGTAATGTGACAGTATGCGATGACATTGACAATCCTACTGTTGAGAATGAGTATACCATCCAATTCACCGATGGCACAAATCCACTCACAGTATATAAAGGCGAATTGGATGTCACAAATGGTATCCTTAAGGTATATCCTCATTATGACTCTTACAATGGTGAAACTCTTAATGGTGAATGGATTTCTGATAGGGATGCCTACTCAAGCGGTGGCACTCCCACAACAGGCGCAGAGGTACAGATGATAAGCGGTGACTACTCCACCTACTCCCTCACTCCTACTGCGGTGGCTTCGATTTTGGGAATGAATAATGTGTTTGCGGATACGGGAAACGTGCTTGCGTGTGAGTATGTACCAAACAATCTCATTGCTAAGATAGAAAAAGATATTATTGATAATAGTGGTGCGCAGACGAACATCAATTATTCTACATCGGAACAAGATACAGGACTAAAATGGATAGATGGTAGACCTATATATCAGAAAACATATTATTTAAGCACCTATTCATCGACCATTGATTCTTCATTCACTCCGGATATATATGATAATTATTGGCAGACGTTTGTCCATTGGAAATATGTTACTGATGGAAACCATTATGTTGGTTCAATGTTTGGTGGTCAGGGTGGATGTATATATACCGAATCTGATTCAAGAGGTTTATTATCTGCAAACTTTACAGGTGTAACACCTGAAGATATATATATTACAATTCAATACACTAAAACAGCTGATATTGTTACACCTTAAATAAATTTATAGGGCAATACGTAATTGTATTGCCCTTTTTTTAGTCGAGTGAATCAAATATGTTAACCGTATTCACTTTATTCTTTTTAAAGATATCTATATACCGTTTGTATGTTACGTCAGGAGAACTATGCCCAAGTAAATCTGATACAGTATAAAGGTTCTTCTCGTCCTCATTTAACAGTATACTGGCAAAGCTGTGGCGCAAAGCATGAGGTGAAACCTTCCGCACTCCCGCCCTAATACACATGGCTTTCAGTAACCGATTAGCCGTACTGATATTGTAGGGATTATTAGTAGTACTGAAGATGAGGTGGTCGGGTTTGTATTGTTTGGGAAACCGTTCTTTTACCATGTCAAGTAATTCTACTGCTTTATTACTAAGTGGAATATATCTGTTGCTCTTCTCGGACTTAGGAGTACCTTGAATAGTGATATAGCTCCTATCCACATTTTCATCTCTGTTCTTTATTGTGATGTATTGTTTATCCACCTTGAAATAATAATGTCCATCTTCTTCTTGGATATCTTGCCATGATAGTGCAGATACTTCACCCCATCGTAGTCCGGTGTAGCAACAGAATAATAATGCATATGCTCCTATACCATACACATATGTACCCACCTTACCATTAACAATATAATCCTCGGTATTCTTGCGAAAAATCTCGTTCCAAAGTTTTATAACATCCTCATATTCCAATGCTTCCACTTTTTGTTTCTTAGTACCCACATCTTTCTCAGACACTTTGCCGATGCCATCCATAAAGTTGTGGGTAAAGTCCTCATACTGCACCCCATACTTGCCGATCTGCGACAATACAGTGTGGAGTCCGTCTAATGTGGATTTAGATTTATCTAAGTTTTTATTGAGGAGTCCTTGAAATAATCGGTGGCACTCCTTATTAGACATAGCATTAATCTTTTTAATGGTGAGCGTACCCACATTGGTAGCCTTAATAAATGACTCTATAATGAAATCATAATAGTCGTATGTAGTAGGCTTAATCGTAGGCTTCTTAAATTCATCTAACCACTTACGAGCATAATCATAAAAGGTGGTGTTCTGATAGTCGGTATCAAGTGGGGTAACATCTTTATGGGCTTTGTATTTATCTAAAGCTTCTTTCTTAGTCTTCCCATAAAATGATTTCCGTTTGTTATTGATATTGATTTTAAATACTTGATATTTAGTTCCATGAATTATGGATTCACTCCAACCACCCTCACCGTTGGCTCTTCTTTTCATATTTATACCTCTTCTATGTATTTATATTATAATATATATCATAAGAGGCAAAAGATGTAAACCATTTTGTAACACAGTTGTAACACAATTTATTATAAAAACAAATATAATATAGTGCAATATAATACAATATAATACAAAATAAAAAAATAGCCAAAACCCTTTATTTTATTAGAGTTTTGGCTAGATTAGAGGGATAGCTCCTGACGGGACTCGAACCCGTGACCTATTGATTACGAACTAGTGTTCACAAACATCACAAAGCCTTTTATATATTTGATTTTTATAAACCATTTATATTTTGTAACACAATTTGTAAGACAATTATTTAAACAACATATTCTTTTCCCATTTTTTGAACTCATCTAATGGTATAAGATATTTTTTCCCAATTTTAAGATAGGGAAGATTTTTATTAGAAATTAATTCCATAAAAGTTCTGTAATTTTTTATATGTAAATGTTCCATTATTTCTTCTTTGGTTAGTAATCTTTCTAGATTATTATCTTTGTTATTATATAACAGTTTATTTATCCCGTCCATATTATTTACCCGTACTTCCAAATCCACCCTCGCCACGCTCTGTCTCTGTGAGTGTGTCGGTTTCAATTATGTCATATATCACATATGGGAGCAGAATCATCTGTGCAAGTCTTTCGCCCGGAACTATTGTCTGTGGTATTCTGCCGAAATTATGTAAGCCTATCATAATCTCTCCGTTATAGTCAAAATCTATAACCCCTAATTGATTCATTAAGCCTAATTTACGCTTGATACCTACTGAACTACGTACAGCTATTGCCCCAAAATAACCATTGGGAAAATCACAAGCTATACCCGTTGGTATGATGGCATCGCTATTAGGAAGGATCACTATTGAATCATCTAGACACGCATATAAATCGATCCCTGCTGATTGTTCGCTACCTCTTGTTGGCAGTATTGCATTATCTCTCATCTTCTTAACTTTTAATTCCATATGTATTCTCCTATTCTGTATAAGTTACCAGCATTCCGCTTGGTGTCATCAAAGATTTTTCTTCCGCTACATTGTGGTTGATGGGGATTCTGTATGCCTCAAAATTTTGGCAGACTAACCTAACCACTTTAGGATTAAAGAAATAATCCATCCTACCGATAATGTCGGAATCGTTCCACTTCTTCTTCAGATTTTTCAGTACTACTAAAACTTCGGGATTCTTATCCTCATGTATTTTACTAGCACCTAAATACAAAACTATTCGTGGAAATGGATAGAATCCATCCGTAATATGTCTCCACTGTTTCACCCATGTATTTTCAAAGTAGTGTATACCTATCGTAGAAGACGTATATAGCCCCGTTCTTGCCGTAGGGAAGAATTCCTCACCTAAGACCGTAAAGCCGTCAGAAAAGGTTCGTACGGCTTCTCCGTGTACATCATAGTCTCTATACAAGACTTGGATAAACTCCTTATGAAGTACTGTACCCGGAACGAGTCTGCTATATACTTCCTCGTAGAACTTAGGGAACTGTTCCCCACGTCCTAGTACACCACTGTCTGGCTGACCAGTATCAAACTCTGTTATAAATCCACCATCAAACTGACGAAGCTCGTCAAGGGATTTAAATAGTTCCACATCTGTATCAAGATAGAAACCATTATTATTCTTAAGGAACTCAAGTCTTGCAGCGTTACTCACGTAAGACCAATTACCATGCTCGTACGCTTCCTTGGCATATGGCGTAATGTTGTAGTCAAAGTTGGATTCATCTATCCTTACAATCTCGTAGTCAGGACAGCATTTCTTCCATGATTCCATACACTTCTTATTAAGGTCGGACATCTCACCATTACCGAACCAACAGTAAAATATACGCTTATCTATCATTGTGGTATCCTCCGTTTATTTCTTCGGTAGCTTTCAATAGTTTCATATCTACACCAACTTGGTCGCCTTGATATATGATGGCGGCGGTATCTTTTGGCAAACATGAACCACCATACCCACGATTGTCGGGATATACAAATGTATGGCTTCTACTGATGCGAGGGTCAAGTAGCCATGTCTCTCTCAGCTTATCATAGTTAACGTCAAGGGATTTAGCTAGATCGTAGAACTGATTGCAGAATGTAACCTTTACCGAATAAAAAGCATTCTCCATGTATTTGGCAAGCTCTGCCGTCTTAGAATCCACTTGATGTATTACAATGTCGGAAGTAAATACTGTCTTATATAAGTCTGCTACCTTGCTTGTTAATTCATCATTGCCACCCAATGTAATCCATGACCTATTGTGTGGATCGGCAAATGGATGTGCGGTGGTTTCTCCGTAATACTCCGGTTGGAAGATGATGTCATGTGTGAAATAATGATAGTAGGTATATCCAACTGGTACAGTAGAGCGCAGTATGATACATTCTTGTGGTTTCAACCATGTAAGTACATCGTCCACTATAGATGTATCGCAATGCCCATCTTCGCCTTTAGGTGTCGGTACACATACAAATGCAAAGTCGCACTTATTTACTTCTTCTCTCTCACCTATTTCTTTAGGTTCATCATACACATATGCATCGGGAAATAGTTGTTTCATACAACTTCCCACATGACCATATCCCACTATGGCAACTTTATAATTCATCCTTTTTCTCCTTATTAAAATAGCGTATTGCTTCTTTCTCAAACAGTTTTACGTCTATGGTTTTATCGTTCCGCATATACTGATTAATTACTGCATCCGCACGTTCATCATCCTCGGCGGCTGCTATAGGAATGTTGTTGTATTTAATTAGATATATATACACTTTCTTCTCCTTAATATGTTATTGGCGGGCAAGGCTTTAATCTATATATTTCCATGTCTTTTGCGTGATAATACTATAAATATTACTCGGACTAGTATTAAATAATTCGGCTAATTCATTTTTATTTGTTGTCCCATTTGCATACGTTGTATAGTGTTTTCTTATGTATTGTACTTCTTCTTCTGTTAATTTAGATAAATTACTGGATTCTCCACAAGTTTTTTTTATCCAAAGATTATTAGTATTCATTGTAGACGGATGCAATCCTATTTTATTTGCATGTAACATATTATCTTGATGTGTAACCCATTCAAGATTATTTATATTATTATTTTGTTTATTTCCGTCTATATGATTAACATCTCGTAGACTATCAGGATTAGGTATAAAAGTTTCGGCGACTGCCTTATGAATTTTAATATTTTTATTTTTCCCATTTATACTAGTACATATTTGAAAGTATCCTATCCCGCTTAAATGTGGTGTATATACTTGTTTATTATTGGCATTTCTTATCCTTCCATAATTCGAGCATTCAAACCTCCACGAATAATCAACTCCTTGATATATGACACCTTTCCATATTTCTCCATTAAGTTCTTTGTCTTGTAGCCGTTCTTTTTTTATTTTAGGAATAATTTTATATAGTTTAAAATAATTATTAAAATCATCGTTTTCATAAAGAAAAAATACATTTTGTTTAATAGGTGTTTTATATTTCGCCTGTCTAGATATAACACTTTTAGAAATGCCCGTCATTATAGATGCTTCAGTAATACTTTTATATCTTCCAAGTTCTTCTCCTGTTGTTTTATCATACATTA
>Ga0265298_10005296_pt1 | contig 16260 bp, 13 predicted proteins | sample AusTroGonzalo_MG_3_FD_193486 | JGI IMG/M metagenome (GOLD analysis project Ga0265298, IMG submission 193486) | Bovine rumen microbial communities from tropical cattle in Woodstock, Queensland, Australia - Gonzalo_01 | ecosystem: Host-associated > Mammals > Digestive system > Stomach > Rumen ... | reverse complement strand
CTTAAAATGAAAAATAAGATTTGGTGCGACCGCAGCCGCATATACGACGGACCGCTTCTGCTCGCCGCCGAAAAGCCGCTGAAGATCAGCGGCATAGACGAGGTGAAAAAAGAAGACGGAAGATATACGGCAAACGGTCAGAGCCTCGCCGGTCTCACCGGAACGTATCTGTTAAGCGAGGCGGAGACGGTGTCAAAAAGGTTATGGGTGGAGCTGATATGAAAACGGTACTGATAACCGGCGCGTCGCGCGGTATAGGCGCGGCCTGCGCTTTGCTTTTCGGAAGATCCGGATATCACGTTTTTGTAAATTACAACAAGTCGGAGAAGTGCGCGGAGCGCGTATGCGAGATGATAAAGGACGAAGGCGGCGTCTGCACCGCGATACAGGCGGATATAACGGACAGGGAAAGCGTGCGCCGAATGGTATCTCTGTGCAGATACTACGGCGGCGGCATCGACGTGCTCGTCAACAACGCCGGGATAGATTTTTACGGCACGTTTGAGCAGACGGAGCCGCAAATATGGGATGATATCGTAAACACGGACCTGACCGGAGCGTATAACGTGATATACGCCGCGCTGCCCGAGATAAAAAACTCGGGATGCGGCAGGATAATCAATATCTCATCCGTGTGGGGAGTGCACGGCGCGTCCTGCGAGGCCGCGTATTCCGCGGCAAAGGCGGGTATCATCGGGCTGACGAAAGCGCTTGCAAAAGAACTCGGTCCCGCCAATATCACCGTCAACTGCGTCGCGCCAGGCTATATAGACACGGAGATGAACGCGCGGTTCGATGAAAAGACCGTCGCGGATATAATAGATAAAACCCCGTTATCGCGTGTGGGATCGGCGGAGGACGTCGCGGAGGCGGTATTGTGGCTTGCCTCGGAAAAAGCGTCGTTTATAACCGGAGCGGTCTTGGGCGCGGACGGCGGGTTTATGTAAAAATAAAATTTATATTTCATAAAGGAGGAAATTTATGAAAAAAATCACAGCAATAATAATTGCCTGTCTTCTTTGCGCAGGCAGCGTATTCGCGCTCATGTCCTGCGGCGGCACGCCCGAGACGACGACGGTGACGGATAAGCCCGCGGAGACAAAGGCGCAGGAAACGGATGCGGCTACGACCGCGGCTGAGACGGAAGCGCAGACGGACGCGGCGACGACCGCCGCCGAGACAGAGGCGCAGACGGAAGAGAAGACGACCGCGGAAGCGACGTCCCCGTCGGAGGTCACGTGGTACGAGGATGAGCTGATGCTGTTCGAGAGAAGAGACGGCGACAGCCACGACCCGGTCGCGGCTGACAACGGCGTAGAGCTTGCCTGCAAGTTCTCTATACCCGAGGGCTCGCGTCTTTCCGGTCTTCTGCTCGAATCCTGCCCGACCTGGACGGCAGCCGATTATTCCGGCTTCGTAGTCGAGCTCTACAAGTGGGATACCGACTATGAGAACACCGTGGTAGGCGACGCGCTTTATTCGGAGGAATTCGAGGAATGGGTGGATAACGCCGCCTGCGAGCTCGACTTCTCCGACAAAGCGCCGACAGGCTTTGAATATTCCACGTATCTGTGGGTATTCAGAGGAACGACGGACAAAATAGGCATCTGGGCTATGGATCCGCTCGACGACTGCGATTACTTCGCAAACGGAATCGACTGCGGCTACGGCTACCAGGCCGTCGCCTATATACTCACTCCGGAAGCCTGATCTGAAGTCGATCATAAAAGGGACTGCGCGGCAGTCCCTTTTATGGTTTTGTTTAACGTTAATTGTAATGCACGCCGTCGTCTCCCATACCCTTGAAAACGCCTAACAGTACGTCGGATAAGAACGTTCCGCCGACTATGACGGGGGAGCCGTCTGTAATCTCCACCTCTGCGGTGCAGTCCCAAGTGGGTACGCCCGGCGCGACGCCTGTCTCTATTATCCGCATTTCAATCATATACTTTGTATCGGACGTCTTTTTTACGCTGTAAACTTTATTGACCTCAAGGAAGCTTACGCCGTTTTCGCTGGCGTAAAGCGTGCCGTCTGCCTCTATAAAGCTTTTGTTGTTATTAAAAAACTTGTTGACAAAATCAACTGAAAAGAATTCAGACGCGACGTTTTTGTAATACTCCACGCTGTTTATGACGTTTCCGCCCATATCCACATATATGAAATAGTGGTAATAACTGCGTGTGTCACCGTAGTATTCCTTAAGCTTTTTTGCAAATCCCGCGGGCAAGTCGTCTTCTTTTGCACCGTAGAAATTCTGATCCTCAAAAAGCAGATTTGACGGTGAAAGCGACCATACAGCTTCTTTTATAAACGCCGCCGCGTTTCCGTATACCGGGAAAGACATCAGCTCGTCTATAAACGATCCGCCGACTATGCGCATCACGCCGCCGTCTTCCTTTACGTTTACCGTATATTCGTCGTTCACCCTGTTGTAATAATCATCTTTTACATAGAAACGTATTACGGTGACGCCGTTCTTTTCTTCAACTACGCGCGCCGTCCTGCCGTCTATTTTCATCAAGCCGATGCTCATATATTCGGTGGTATAAACTTTTCCGTTTGCCGTGAAGAAATATCTGTTCTCACACGATAAGAAATTGCGTACAACGTCTTCGGGCAGTATTTTTGAATAATAATCATACCAGTCGTCAAGCGTCTCAAAGCCCTCTTTTTGTGAGTGGAAAGCCTGATACGACGGGTTTTTGTACATACCCTCGGGGTAGTATTTTCTGACTTTGGCGTACAGCTCCTCTGACATTTTGCTTATATCGTCGTCCGTTTCGTAAACTTCCGCAAGTCCGTCGTATTTTGTGTAGCCGTTATAACCGAATTTTACCGCGTTATACAGATTTTCAAGCTCGGATAACAGTTCCGCCGCTTTCTTTTCCGTCTCGTTCTGCGGCGCGGCGTAGCCGTCAAACAAAGCGGCTTTGAGAAGCGCGTACGTTACCGGATAATCCTCGGATACGATCTGCTTTGTCATATCCTTTTCTTTTATTACCTTTGATACGTCCTTAAGATATTTCGTTATTATACTTGCCGCCATTTCCTTATGCGTGAAAAGATTGTAGCAGCTTAAGTTTTCATACGTGTAGTAATCGACCGTTGTATCGACTATGTTGTGATAATTGAATACCGTATTGCCGTCGAGAAGCTGCTGCATCTCGTTCTGCGCCTTGCAGAAATACATAAATCCTATAACGGCAAGGGCTTTGTCGCGGTTATCGCCGAAAATATTATCGGACTCGGCGAAATACGCTTGCAGCATCACGTCAACGTTTTCGTCCTTGCACGCGTAATTTAATACCGTGTTGAATTTCTGTAACAGCTCCTCGCCCTGCGGGAGCGTCGCGAGCTTTTTGACGCTTTTTACAATATCTTTAGTATTGTAATTAAAGTAGTAATCTTTTTCATCAAAGCCCTTCATGTCGAGGAGTTTTTTTGTTACGGGCGTATTTTCGCTTACGTACTCGACAGTCTTGTGTTTAGCGTACGAAACGGCTTTGTCCAAAAAATCATTGAACCACGTCTTGTTGTTTTCGGTCAGGCGGTCTTTATCGGGGAATTCGATCTTTCTGAAATCCGACGCGTTGCTTGCGACCGCCGTTACCTCGTCCTTGACCTGCTCCGCGAAATACGCGCTTATATATGCTCTTTCAAGCCCCTGCGGAGCTGCCGTCCCGGTCTTTTTATACCAGTGATACAGATATTCAAACGCGTAATCACCGTAGGACAAAAGCTGTTCCCATTTGTCCTTTGTGTAACCGTTCTTTGCCATGGAGCTTATCAGATACCTTATCCATTCCTCGTCCGTTTCGGGTATCACAAACGGAGGCGCGGAGGTAGTTGTTGCCGCCGTCTCTTTTTCCGTTACAGCTTCCGTTTCGGCTTCTGTTTCCGTTTCCGTAACTGCCGGAACAACGGATTTTTCGGTATCTTCCGTCGGCCCGGTCATTTCCGGCAGGTTCGTTTCTTTTGTAAACAGACTGCCGAAAAACGCGGACAAGGGCTCCCTTATCGGCTTTATCGCAAGGGACAGGCATATGATGATCGCCACAGCGGCGACGATCGACAGACCTTTAGAAAGCTTTGACGCGAGAGTGAGATCGAGCGGAGCTTTTTTCTTACAGAGCTTTTCCATAAACTCGTCGTGCTCTTTTGACGGCTGCCAGTCTTCGTTTTTAATTTCCGCGTAATCGCGGACGCCCGCTTCAAGCAGAATATCTTTTATATCATATTCACGACTCATAACCTGCCTCCTTCATACGTTTTTTCAGTATCTGAAGCCCGCGTTCTATCTGCGCCCTCACCGTTTTTTCTTTTCTGTCAAGCTGCTTTGCAACCTCGGGCAGGGAATAGCCCATGACGAAATGCAGATACAGCGGCGCGCGGTAAATATAGTCCATCTGCCGCATTATGTTTATCGCGGTCCGGAATTCCGCGCCTTCCGAAACCTTTACGTCAACGTTATCGCTCTCTTCGGGAATATCGGGCAGCTCGTCAACGCTTATTTCGTTTTTGCGCGATCTTATGACGTTGTACGCCTCGTTTGACGCTATCGCAAGAACGTAGCCGCGCATCGCGTCCTCGTCCTTTTCGTTCAAGCGCTTAAGGTTTTTGCATATATTCACAAATGAATTCTGCACCGCGTCCTCCGCGTCGTCGGCGGAGCCTAATATGCGGTATGCCACAGTAAACATTTTTCTGCCGTACCGCCGGTATATGTACTCAAGCTTCTGCTTGTCGTCCATATCGGCGGTGCCCGCCGTGAAAAACAGCATATCGTCCATCAATTCCTTTCTCACTTTCACCGTCGTTCAATAATAAGACGGAAAAAGCGGCGATTTTGCCACAAAAAACTTGTAAATAAACTGTTAATTCGGATAAATAAGGCGTCGGCTTTGCCGACTGTTATGGTAGGTCGCCCACCCCTCACGGGAACCCCCACCGCTGGACGCGGCGGGGAACCCCTTGCTCGGCTTCGCCGAGAACCCCCCATACCCCCCTGTCCCCTCCCATCATTATTGATGGGGCGGAAGAGAGGGGCGGGGAAGTCCCCGGGATAATTGACAGTCCGGCTCACGCCGAACGTTGATCAAATCTCAAACAGTCCGGCAATATCAAAAGCCTCCGCTCCGTGTATATAGCTTTTTACGTCGGACAGCGCCGATATGATTTCCTCTCTCAAAAGTCTTTTACCAAAAAGCGCCGCTTCAAGCTCCGACGTGGGTTTTACGCCGAAATAATCGCCGCTTATCTTTATCTCCGTGATCACCCCGTGCTCCGTCGTGTACGACACCTCGACCGTGCCGAACGGGAAGCGGCGTTTCACCGTTTTTTCGTACGTTTTAGATTTGCCGTAATTCCATTCCCAGCTTTCATACTTTTCCTTTTTCAGCTTTTCTATCCCTATTATCTGCTCATCGGAAAACTCCGTTATCTCCCCGTCAACGCTCTGCTCGAGGTAATCCTTCAGCCACAGGACGTCAAAACCGGGCAGATATTCTATGAGATTGCAGACGCGGGCGCGCACGCTTTTTACGCCGTTGCTTTTCATTTTCTCCGTATCCGCGCGAAGCGCGTTTGACATTCCGGACATATCGGCGTTAAACAGTATCGTGCCGTGATGAAGCACTCTGCCGTTATATACGCACTGCGCGTTGCCGGAGAATTTGCGGCCGTTTGCCGTCAGGTCGTTTCTGCCGGACAGCTCCGCGGGCACGCCGAGCTTTTGAAGCGCCGAGACCACGGGCGCGCAGAACGACGCGAAATCAAGCGCCTGCGCCCCGCCTTTTTTCATAATGAAAGAATAATTAATATTCCCGGGGTCGTGGAACACCGCGCCGCCGCCGGTCAGACGGCGCACGACGGCGATACCGTTGTCCGTCACGTATTTGCGGTCGATCTCCGCGTACGCGTTCTGATTGCGCCCGATTATGACCGACCTCTCATTCCGCCAGAGCATAAAAACGTCGTCCGGCTCGCACTCGAGCAGATACTGCTCCGACGCGAGATTGAAATAAGGGTCGGTAAAGCTGTTTTTATAAATTTTCATATACTTTTTACCTTATAAAATTTATATTTTATCCATTATATCACAGCCGTATTTCACAGTTCAAGGATAAAAAAGTTTATATTCCGAAAAAAATGTATGGATACGGCGCGTATATAGCAAAACCGTGTTGTAAAAAAATCAAAATAGTTTTTTTCAAAATCGTAAATCGTTATCAAAAACGCTTGACTTTTTATATGAAAAATGATATAATTTGTCGTATGAACCTGAAAGGATCACGGATATGAAAATAACGCCGAAACTGATCGATCTTCATCTGCATCTTGACGGTGCGATCACCGTTGACATCGCAAAAAAGCTGGCAAAGCTGCAGGGCATCACGCTTCCGGCAAAGGACGACGAACAGCTTAGATCAATGCTGACCGTTCCCGCCGACTGCACGAGCTTGAACGATTTCCTCTCCTGCTTTGCGCTGCCGGATATGCTCATGCAGACAAAAGAGGGACTGCGCGAGGCGGTGAGGCTCGTTTTGGATGAGGCAGCGTCTCACGGCGTCGTCTATGCGGAGCTCCGCTTTGCCCCGCAGCTGCACACGGACGGCGGCATGACACAGGAGCAGGCGGTCATCGCGGCGCTTGAAGGAGCGAAGGGCTCAGAGCTCAAATGCAACCTTATCTTGTGCTGTATGCGCGGCGCTGACACGGCAAAGAAAAATTTTGAAACGCTGGAGCTTGCGAAAAAATACCTTGTAAAAGACGGCGGCGTTGCGGCGATAGACCTCGCAGGTGCGGAAGCGCTGTTTCCGACGAAAGATTATAAAGCTTTGTTTGCAAAAGCGAAAGAATACGGCGTTCCCTTTACGATACACGCGGGCGAGGCGGACGGAGCCGACAGCATCCGCGACGCGATAGAATTCGGCGCGTGCAGGATCGGTCACGGCGTACGCTGTTACGAGGACGAAAAGCTTCTTAAACTTGTGATCGAACGCGGCATTCCGTTTGAAATGTGTCCCACAAGCAACCGCCAGACGCACGCGGTCGAAAATATGGACGATTATCCGTTTATGGATTACCTTAATAAAGGCGTCAAGGTGACGCTCAATACCGACGATCCGGCAATAGAGGGCACGACGCTGCAAGACGAATACCGTTATATGAAAGAAACTTTCAATCTGACAGCAGAGCAGGAAAAACAGCTTTTGTCAAACGCCGCAGAAGCCGCCTTCACCACGGACGAGGTCAAGGCGGAGTTGAAAAAGGAACTTCAATTGTAAATATATCGAAAAAGGGATAAAGGAGAGATAGTGTCATGGCAACACCGCATAACGAAGCAAATAAAGGGGATTTTGCAGACGTAGTACTTATGCCCGGAGATCCGATGAGGGCAAAGCTGATAGCCGAAACGTATTTGCAGGATTGCAGGCTTGTAAATCAGGTGAGAGGTATGCTCGGTTATACCGGCACGTATAAAGGGAAACGCGTCTCCGTCATGTCAAGCGGGATGGGTATGCCGTCTATCGGCATATATTCCCATGAGCTTTTCTCAGTTTATGACGTAAAGGCAATAATCCGCATCGGTTCGGCGGGCTCGTACGTTCCCGAGCTTGCTTTGGGCGACGTTGTGCTGACGGAATACGCGTGGAGCGAATCAACGTTCGGCACGGTGCAGAACGGCAGCCCCGATCACGTAAAGTACCCGAGCAGCCGTTTAAACAAAGCGATCAAAGACGCGGCGGACAGGCTCGGCGAGAAGATGCCGGTCGTTCCCGTTCATTCAACGGACGTCTTTTATCAGGCGGGACCCGCGGATTACTTCAAAGCGGTGAACAAGGATCACGGCTGTGCCTGCGTCGAGATGGAGAGCTTCGGTCTTTTCCACAACGCCGACGCGCTCGGTAAAGAAGCGGCCTGCCTGCTCACGATCTCCGACTCCTTTGTCTTGTCCGAGCGCATGAGTGCCGCCGACCGTCAGAATTCGTTTCATAAGATGATACGCATAGCCCTTGAAACGGCTGCGTCATACGGGGAAAAATAAAAAAATGGGCGATTATTTACTTGAAGCAAGGCTGAGAGAGGAAAACGAGGGGCTTCACCGCAGGATAAAGGACAGCGCGGTGGTCTTGCAGAAAATGCTCGAATCGTTTTTGCCCCGCTTTCCGTATTTCACCGATCATACGCTTTTGCACAGCATGGACGTCCTCGAATTTTCAAATATGCTCTTAGGTGAAGAGCAGATCGGTCGTCTCAGCGCGGCGGAGTGCTACGTGCTGATAATGGCGTGCTATCTGCACGATATCGGCATGGGCATAAACGAGAAAAACTACGAGACGCTGTCAAAGCAGATAAATTTCGGCAATTATTTTGAAACTCACGACAAAGACGACGCGGAGACTGTCATACGCGATTTCCATAACGAATACAGCGGTCTTTTCATCCGCAAATACGCGGAGCTGTTCGATATCCCGTGTGAGGAAATGGTGTTCGCGATAGTCCAGGTGTCGCGCGGACACAGAAAGACCGACCTGTATGACAGATCGGAGTATTACGATCTTACTACGCCGGACGGCGTCATACATACCGCGTTTCTTGCCGCGATAATCCGTTTGGCTGACGAGATCGACGTCGGAGCGGACAGGAATTCGGAGCTGTTGTTCGACTCCTCGAAGGTAGAGAAAAAAGAGAGCAGAAAAGCTTTCGGCACGCACGCGTCTATCCGCCGGGTGGAAGTTGACCCGGACGCGATAGTTTTATACACCAAGCCGATAGCGCCGGAATTCCGCGAGCTTATAAAGGAATTGGCAAACAAAATACAAAAAACGCTCGACTACTGCAGAGACGTCGCGGAAAAAAGATCCGATTTTTGCATAACGCAGAAGAAAGTTAAGATAATCGAAATAGAAGAATAAAAAAGGAACGAGCCTTGCGGAAACCCGCAGGGCTCAACTTGATAACAAACTCCCTCAGTCATACGGGAAAAACCCGTATGACAGCTCCCTCATTGAGGGAGCCTTGATTTGCCTCCCTCTTTGAGGGAGGTGTCACGACATTTTGTCGTGACGGAAGGAGTTAATTAAAAACACTTTGTCTGCTAAACGAGCCTTGCGGAAACCCGCAGGGCTCGTTTTATGCACATTTTTACGTTTTTAAAAGTATCTCGTCAACGAACGTACCGCCGGTCAGCATCATGCCGAAGGTCTCGTTATACTCTATAATGAACGAGTATGATGAAACCACGCCGTCAAATTTGAAATCAAGTGAGAATTCCACCGTGCGCCCGTTGACTTTTGCGTTTTTCACGTTAAACAAAAGCGAAAACGCGCACATCCCGAGCGAGCCGTCGTCGTACAACTCCATCCCCGGGTAGCTGAAGCAGTCGAAAGCCGGCGCGACTCTGCCGGGCGCTTCCGATATGAATATCAGCCCGTCGTGAAAGACCTCTGTTTCCCTGTAAATAAGGTCGTCGTAAATATAGCCCGAGACTTTTTTTCGTATCGGCGCCTCGTAGAACATACTGTCGATACAGGCTATCGGAAACGACGCGTTCTCTTTCACCTTTTCTTTAAGCTCTTCCGGCAGGCTTTCATAATCCGTATAATCCGCTTCCTTCACCGCGATATACCGCTTCTGCCCCTCGCGCAGAAGCATATACGAAGCTATTGTGTGAAAAACGGGGTCAATATAATTGAACGCGGGCGACATTAAGACGTCAAAGTAATTGCCGCCGGTTATTTTCACGCCGTCGCCGTCCTCATACACCTCAAACGTAAGCGTGACGTACTTGAACTGCTGATATACGGGATCGGGTACGTATAACGTCGCCTCCACCGTCGCGGTATCGCCGTTATCGCTCAACAGCTTCACCGTGTCGTATCTGACCTTTGAACCGCCGGCGGGGATCATTTCTTCGTAGTATAAAACGCCGTCTTCTGTCCTGCATTCGCTTTCCGCTATCAGCCGGTCGATAGTTTCTTTTGAAAAATACTTGCCGAAATAGCCGTAAACGTCAGACATATTCTCACGCCCCGCGACGCGGTACGTGCCGTCTTCAATGGGAGTTCCGCATTTTAAGAGCTTGAACAGATCGAGCGCGGCTTTTATAGCCGGATGCGCCTTGTCCGCTATATCGAGCTCATACCGATCGTAGCCGTCAAAGCCGGCGGTATTCAGAACTTTATATGTATAGGGATAATCGGTCCTGACGTTATCCTCCTTGAAGCCCGCCGCTTTCAGTTTCGCAAACTCCGTGTATTCGCTAAGGAACGGACGGACGCCGTTCGCGGCGTCAAGAAAGCCCTTTGGAAAGGCCGTGTTCGTGCTTATCCTGTCGAGCGAAACTACGGTGCCGTACAGCTCCGAGCCGTCCGTAAAATCGATTATTTCAAGTCTGCAGATATTGAAAAACAGCCAGCTCATAACCGTTTGACGCAAATCGTATTCTTCCGTGTAATAATTTGACAGAACAAAATCAAGCGTCTCGTCTCTGCGTTTTTTTGATATGAGATTGCTTATTATATCGTTCGGTTCGGTCAAGGTATTCCACCCCCCGGAGGAGGTCGACCGCCAGTCGGAAATATATTTGTCTATACACTCGGCGACGCTCGCGGCCGAAGGAGAGAAAGCGTAGTCGTCAAAGCCGTAAAGCGACAGAAATCTGAACATCATCGGGAAATTGGTTTTGACCGTGTTCACGTCGTTCGTCCTTGCGTAAACATCCGATAAGCTTCTGTATTGCGCAAGCCATCCGGCGGCGCTGTTTTTGACCTCGTGCGGGAAACCGATGAATTCAAACCGCTTTGACATATTTTCGTTTGCCGCGATCTCTTCTTCAAGGTATTCCGAGGCGAAAACGCTGATAAGAGCGTTTGCATACGAGTCTTTATCCTCGGGTTCGTATTTTAAAACGAGCCTGTCGAACGCCGTCAGCCCGAAGGATTTGAGCTGATCCCATTCGGATTTTGAATATCCGCTTCTGACCATGTAATTGAACAGATAATCTATCCATTCCTCCGCCGTTTCCGGCACCTTGAACGGGTCCGTCGTCTCGTTTTCGGTCGTCTGCTCGTCGGTCGTCTCAGCCCCGGTTTCGTACGCCGTTGTGACGCCTGCATCTTTTTCCGTTTCCGCGGGCTCTGTCACCTCGCCCGTTTCTATTATTTCGGGCACGCTGTTTCTGTTGAAAAGACTGCCGAAAAACGCGGCAACCGGCTCGCGTATCGGTTTTATGAGCATCAACGCGCCGATGATGATCACGACGGCGGCGGCAGCTGCGGCCGCGCGGGCGGCGCCGCTTGCAAACACTCTTTTCAATACCGGTTCTTTTCTTTTCGCAAGCGCCGCCATGCTTTTCTCGTAGCGCTCGGACGGCACCCATTCCATATCCTTCGGTATATCGTAATAATCGCGGACGCCGGCTTCAAGCAGCGCGTCTTTGAATGAATATTTAAAACTCATAACCGGCCTCCTTAAGCTTGTTTATTATCATCTTTTTGCCGCGCGTTATCTGACCTTTTACCGTCTGCTCGTTTCTGTGAAGCTGTTTTGCCGTCTCTTTTACGGAAAAGCCCATAACGCAGTTCAAGTATATCGGCGCGCGGTAGATATCGTCCATCGACCGCAGAACGGAGATGATCTTTTCATATACTTCTTTTTCAAACACTTTTGCGTTTACGTCAAAGAACGGATCGGCGACGATCGGCTCCTCGTCGTATAATTCCGCTTTATCCTCGGCTCTTATAATGTTGTACGCCTCGTTTTTCGCTATGGCAATCACGTAGCCCTCGAGCGCGTCGCCGTCGTTTACGTTTATCTTGTCCATGTGCTTCGCTATGGACACAAAGGCGTTCTGAGTCGCATCCTCGGCTTTGAAGCCGTCGTTCAAGATGCGCTTCGCCGCCGAATACATTTTCCGCTTGTATTTTTCATACATCATCTCAAGCTTTTCTCTGCCGCTTTGTGACAACGTATCTGCCATGAATAAAAGCATACCGTCAGTCCTTTCCATGTGCGTTATCCCTTTCATGTTCATCTACTATATAAACGGTAAAAATGCGAATTTGGTTTAGTGGATTTTGTAAATGATTTGTAAATGATTGCAAGTAGGGGCGAGCATTGCTCGCCCGCTTTTTCGTCTTGCGCAAATTTCGGCGGGCGACCGATGGTCGCCCCTACAAGACGGAGGGAATAAGACACCTTATTTCTTCAAAATCTCTTGACTTTTCTATTTTTATATGATAAAATATAATGAAATAATATTTTTTCCCGGGAGAAACAGATGTACGACAGAGGCAAAATCAGAAATTTCAGCATCATAGCTCATATAGATCACGGCAAGTCAACGTTAGCGGACAGGCTTTTGCAGATCACGCGCACGGTGTCCGACCGCGATATGGAGGAGCAGCTGCTCGACAATATGGATATAGAGCGCGAGCGCGGCATAACTATAAAAGCCCGCGCGGTCAGGCTCGACTATACCGCGCCGGACGGCGAGCAGTACGTTCTGAACCTTATCGACACTCCCGGGCACGTTGACTTTAACTACGAGGTCAGCCGCTCGCTCAACGCCTGCGAGGGTGCGATACTCGTCGTTGACGCGACGCAGGGCGTCGAGGCGCAGACTATGGCTAACGCCTACCTCGCCGTTGACAACGGGCTTGAGGTCGTGCCGGTCATAAACAAAATCGACCTTCCCGCCGCGATGCCGGAGAGGGTGAAGCACGAGATCGAGGACACTATCGGCATCCCCGCGCTCGACGCGCCGGAGATCTCCGCGAAAAACGGCATAAATATACAGGAGGTCTTAGACCGCATCGTCTCCGACGTTCCGTCGCCGAAGGGCGACGACAAAGCGCCGCTCAAATGCCTTATATTCGACTCCTATTATGACTCGTACCTCGGCGTCGTCGTTTACGTCCGCGTGATGGACGGGACGCTGAAAGCGGGCGAGCGCATAAAAATGATGAACACGGGCGCGGAGTTCGACGTCGTTTCCGTCGGCTATATGGCTCCGTTCGGGCTGACGCAGGCTGACTGCATACGCGCGGGCGAGGTCGGCTATATAACCGCCAGCATCAAGAGCATCAGCGACACGCGCGTCGGCGACACCGTCACGCACGCCGCCGCGCCGACGGACACGCCTTTCCCGGGCTTCAAAAAGTGCATTCCGATGGTCTTCTCGGGCATTTATCCCGCGGACGGCGCGAAATATCAGGACTTAAAAGAAGCGATACTGAAACTGCAGTTGAACGACGCCTCGCTCACGTTTGAGCCGGAGACGTCCGCCGCGCTCGGCTTCGGCTTCCGCTGCGGCTTCCTCGGGCTGCTGCACATGGACATTATCCAGGAGCGCCTCGAGCGCGAATTCAACCTCGATATAGTCACGACCGCCCCGTCAGTCATATATAAAGTTTTACTCAAAACCGGCGAGGAGATGACGATAGACAACCCGCTCAACTACCCCGCCGCTGACAAGATAGAGGCGGCGTACGAGCCGATGGTAAAGGCGACGCTGCTTACGCCTAAAGACTACATCGGCGCGGTGAATACGCTCTGCCAGGAGCGGCGCGGAGAATTCGTCACTATGAATTATCTTGATACGGAGCGCGTGGAGATACATTACCGCCTGCCGTTGAACGAAATAATTTACGACTTTTTCGACTCGCTCAAGAGCCGCAGCCGCGGCTACGCCTCGCTCGACTACGAGCTTGACGGATACGACGAAAGCAAGCTCGTTAAGCTCGATATAATGCTGAACGGCGAGATAATAGATGCCTTGACGTTTATAATCCACGCGGACAAAGCGTACGGCCGCGCCCGCAAAATGGTGGAAAAGCTGAAGGAAAACATACCGCGCCAGCTGTTTGAGATACCCGTTCAGGCGGCTATCGGCGGCAAGATCATAGCCCGCGAGACCGTCAAGGCGATGAGAAAAGACGTGCTTGCAAAATGCTACGGCGGCGATATAACGAGAAAGAAAAAACTGCTTGAAAAGCAGAAGGAGGGCAAAAAGCGCATGCGCACGTTCGGCTCCGTCGAGGTACCGAGCGAGGCGTTCATGGCTGTGCTCAAGCTCGATGAGTGACACGGCGTTATATATCCATATCCCGTACTGCAGATCAAAGTGCGGTTACTGCGATTTCTGCTCGTCGTCCGATCTGTCAACGGTTGACAACTACGTTTCCGAGCTTATACGCAGGATAAAAGCGTACAAAACGGATAAAACCGTAAAAAGCGTCTATTTCGGCGGCGGCACACCGACGTATATCGGCGCGGCGCGGCTGCGTGAGATTTTGCAGGTCATAAAAGATAATTATGCTTTGTCGGATGACTGCGAGATAACCGCGGAGGCAAATCCCAAAACGATAGATTTAAACGGCTTGGAGCTGATGAAAAAAGCGGGCTTCAACCGCTTGTCTGCGGGGGTACAGACATCAAACGACGCCGAATTAAAAGCCCTCGGCAGAGTATCGCATACCGTATCTGACGGCGAAGCACTCGTCAGAAACGCTCGCGCGGCGGGATTCGACAACGTCAGCCTTGATCTGATGTACGGCATACCGCTGCAGACCGCGGACAGCCTGAAGCAAAGCCTTGACTTTGTTTTATCGCAAAAGCCCGAGCATATCTCGGCATACGCGCTGAAATTAGAGGAAAATACGCCGCTTTACAGGCAAAAACCGGTTTTACCGGACGACGATACGGTCGCCGATATGTACGCGCTGATAAATAAGACGCTGAAAGACGGCGGCTATCACAGATACGAGATAAGCAATTTCGCAAAGCCGGGGCGTGAAAGCCGCCACAATCTGCGTTACTGGCGGGGCGGGGATTATATCGGCATCGGCGTGTCAGCCGCGTCGCTTATCGGAAACGTAAGATACTTACAATCACCCGATATGAAAGCGTTTTTAGACGGCAAAGCGGCCGATACTGTCGAGACGCTTGACGAAAAAGGCAGGGAAGAGGAGTATATAATGCTTCACCTCCGGCTGTCGGACGGAATTGACAAAAAGGAATACAAAGCAAAATTCAAAACCGATTTTGACGAAAAGTATAAAATGCAGATCAAAAAATTCACAAGCGGCAATTTCGCCGTTGACACGATTGACAGGTTTTATCTGACGGATAACGGCGTATTCGTATCGAACGCCGTTATAACGGAATTTATATAAGGAGCATTTATGGACCACTGTGAGCTTGCAAAACAAAATTTTCTGTCCGGTTACAGCTGCGCGCAGGCGGTGATGTTCGCGTTCTCCGATCTCACGGGGCTTGACGAGAAGACGGCGCTGTTGATCTCTTCCTCCTTCGGCGGAGGCATGGGAAGAATGCGCGAGACGTGCGGCGCGTTCTGCGGCGTGATAATGGTCGCCGGACTGCTTTACGGATATACCGAGCCGAAGGATTTTGAAAAAAAGAGCGAACTGTATAAAAGAGTGCAAGAGCTTGCCGCCGCGTTTCGCGAGAAAAACGGCAGTATCATCTGCCGCGAAATGTTAGGCGCCGCGGGAGCCGATAAAAACCCGACGCCGTCACAGCGGACGGCTGACTATTACAAAAAACGCCCGTGCCCGGAAATTTGCAAAAACGCGGCAAAGGTGCTTGACGATTACATTGAAAAAAATCCAATAGAAAAATAAGGAGAAATAAAAAATGAAACAAACAGTATTAAGAAAGTACGCAAAGCTTATCGCCGTGAAAGGCGTGAACATTCAGAAAGGGCAGGACGTTGTGATATCCGCTCAGCTCGATCAGCCGAGATTCGTCGAAATGCTCGTTGACGAGTGCTATAAAGCCGGCGCGAAAAAGGTGACGGTGGAATTCCGACATCAGCCGCTTTACAAGCTGCACGTCCGCCATCAGACGGTCACGGAGCTTGCAAAGGTCGAGGAATGGGAAAAGGCGAAGCTGCAGCACTACGTCGACACGCTGCCCGCGACGATACATCTGACGTCGGCAGACCCGGACGGAATGAAGGGCGTAAATCAGAAGAAGAGCGCGAAAGCCGAGCAGAAGTGCTACCCGATACTGAAACCGTACTACGACAAAATGGAAAACAAACAGCAGTGGTGTATCGCCGCCGTTCCCGGCGCGGCGTGGGCAAAAAAGGTGTTTCCCGGCATTAGAACAAGTCAGGCTATCGAAAAGCTGTGGGAGGCTATTTTATTCACCTCCCGCGTGACGGACGATCCGATCGCCGCGTGGAACGAGCATAATAAAGACCTGCACGACCGCTGCGATTATTTAAAC
>Ga0265298_10005295_pt1 | contig 16260 bp, 12 predicted proteins | sample AusTroGonzalo_MG_3_FD_193486 | JGI IMG/M metagenome (GOLD analysis project Ga0265298, IMG submission 193486) | Bovine rumen microbial communities from tropical cattle in Woodstock, Queensland, Australia - Gonzalo_01 | ecosystem: Host-associated > Mammals > Digestive system > Stomach > Rumen ... | reverse complement strand
CTGTGAAACTGCCCTGGCGGAAGCGGAAATCGAGTACGCGGACCAGAAGACGCCGACCATTTATGTAAAGTTCCCGTTAACGAAAGATAACGGCAAGACCCCGGAAGGCGTAAACGGCCGGCCGGTTTATGTAGTGATCTGGACCACCACGCCCTGGACCATTCCCGGCAACATGGCGGTGACCCTGCATCCCGATTTTGAATATTCCTTTGTGGAGAACGGAGACGAAGTGCTGTTCATGGCCAGCGAGCTGGTCAATAACGTGGCAACGGAAGCGGGCCTCACGTTAGGCAAGGTGCTGGGCACGGTAAAAGGCCGTGAGATGGAATTCGCGGAATGCGAACATCCTTTCCCGGAATACAGTCACCGCAAATCCCTGATCTGCCTGGCGGATTATGTGGACCTGGAAACCGGTACCGGCTGTGTGCACACGGCCGGCGGCCACGGCGACGTGGACTATCTGACCTGCCTGAAATACAATGTGCCCATCGTCTGCCCGGTGGATGAGCAGGGCAAAATGACGGCGGAAGCCGGTGAGCGCTTCAAGGGCATGTTTGTGTTTGATGCCAACGTACCCATCCTGAAATACATTGCGGAACTCGGCATGCTTCTGGGTAAAAAGAACATCCATCACCAGTACGCCCATTGCTGGCGCTGTAAGAATCCCATCATCTACCGCGCTACGGAACAGTGGTTCGCATCTGTGGACGGATTCCGCGAAGCAGCACTGAACGCCATCCATAATGAAGTACAGTGGATTCCAGCCTGGGGCGAGCCCCGCATCCATAACATGATCGCGGACCGTCATGACTGGTGTATCAGCCGTCAGCGCGTATGGGGCGTGCCCATCCCGATTTTCTACTGTGAAAACTGCAACGAGCCGCTGGTGAACGAAGCCACCATTGATAAGATTGCCAACATTTTTGAAGAAGAAGGCAGCGATGCCTGGTGGAAATACGAAGCAGACAAGCTGCTGCCGGAAGGCACCAAGTGTCCGAAATGCGGCCACACTCATTTCCGCAAGGAAAAGGACATCATGGATGTATGGTTCGACTCCGGTTCCAGCCACATGGGCGTCATGACGAAACGTCCGGAACTGGAATGGCCCTGTGCCATGTATCTGGAAGGCAGCGACCAGCATCGCGGCTGGTTCCAGTCCTCCCTGCTGACCTCCGTGGCGGTGACCGGCCACGCACCGTATAAGTCTGTGCTGACCCACGGTTATGTGGTAGACGGCGACGGTCGGAAAATGTCCAAGTCCCTGGGCAATGTCATCGCGCCTCAGGACGAGATCAAACAGTACGGTGCGGATATCGTCCGGTTGTGGGCAGCTTCTGCCGATTACAAGCAGGACATCCGTATCTCCAAAGAGATTATGAAACAGCTGTCGGACGCCTACCGCAAGATCCGCAACACCATCCGTTACATTTTAGGCAATACCAATGACTTTGATTTTGAGAAGGACAAAGTTGCCTTTGCCGATATGCAGGAACTGGACCAGTGGGCACTGATGCGTCTGCAGCAGCTGAAGAAGGAAGTGGAAGCGGCCTACGAAGCCTACGACTTCCATGTGCTGTTCCATGCCATCCACAATTTCTGTACGGTGGAGATGTCCAGTTTCTATCTGGATATCATCAAGGACCGCCTGTACGTATCCAAAGCTGACGATCCGGCCCGCCGCAGCGCCCAGACGGCCATGTATGAGATTCTCAACGATCTCATCGTCATGCTGGCGCCGGTGCTGAGCTTCACCATGGAAGAGGTATGGCAGTTCATGAAGAAACCCGCCAACGCGCCGGAGTCTGTGCAGATGCTGCCATGGCCGGAAGTGAAGGCGGAGTATATCGACGAAGCGCTGGAAACCAAATTTGACAACTTCATTGCTATCCGCAGCGAAGTGACCAAGGTGCTGGAAGGCCATCGCCAGAACAAGACCATCGGTAATTCCCTGGAAGCCAAGGTTCTGCTGTATGCGGAAGGGGAAGCCCTGGACATCCTGAAATCTGTGGAAAAAGACCTTGCCACCCTGATTATTGTTTCCCAGGTGGAAGTACAGGAAGGCGTTGCTGGCGGCGAAGAGGCTACCGGGCGTAATGACCTGCGGGTAACCATTAAACCCGCTGACGGCCATAAGTGCGAACGCTGCTGGACTTACAGCGAGAGCGTAGGCAAAAACCCGGCCCATCCGGAACTCTGTGACCGCTGCGCGGCTGTTGTGGAATAAACCTGCAATCACAATAATTGCCTGATAAAAACCGCAAGACGGCGTTAAACAAATCAAAAATGCCTGTACCCGGAATATCGGGTACAGGCTTACTATTTAAAAGAAAAATGTTGCTTAATGTTTTCAGTCCCAGCGGTTTAAAATATCTTCAATGATCTGCTTCTCTGATTTGCGTTTTTTCTTCTGTTGAGTGCGAAAGTTGTTGTCTTCCTTGGCAGTGGAATAGTCGGCGTAATCAAAATCATCATAGCCTTTATCGTAACTGCGGTTGTAATCTCCATGGCCGTCGTCACAGGAATACGGGAAAAGACAGATTACGGAATACGTTGCGGAACGGGAACCGGGAACCCCGTTAATAAACTCTTGCATGTTTAAAGAAAGCATTGGAAAAACTCCTGTCGGTAATAAAAAGTACAATGATAAAATATAATTATGAACAGATTATGAAAATCCAAATTGATTACAATCATTATAGCACAAATTGACAAAAACGTTTTGAAGTAATAAGATAAAAAAGTATGAAATACCTGATAACATTTTACTTTTATTTTGGAGAGGAACACAGCATGAAAGAACAGGAAAAAACGCAGAGTATAACCGGATTTCCCCCATCGAATTTACCCAGGGATCCGGAAACAGGTTATTTTTTAGATATTCCTGCCCGTATACGGGAAATCTATAAGCATAATTGCTTTATGTCGGATTTCTTCCACATTGATATTGATGAAATCTATTGCGGAGGAGCTCAGGTCAGCCTGCATATTGAACATGACAAGCATGCCAACCACCGCAACGTGACCCACGGCGGGGTGCTGACTGCGCTGGCAGATTCCGTGCTGGGGGTGACCGGCGCTTCGGTTGGGGAAGCCGTGGTGACGGCAAGCTTTGCCATGGATTTCATCAGTAACGTCAGCATGGACGGCACGGTGCGCATGATAAGCAACATCAAACATCACGGCCGGAGTACTATGGTCATTGTAGGTGAGATGTATGACGACAGAAACCGTCTGCTGGCTACGATGATGGCGTCCATGGTAAATGTAGATAAAATAGAAGGTATCCCGCGTAAGTGGTAAAATTCAGGACAATTTGGAGGCATTATGAAAACCGATTTGATTTTGATCAATAACGATATCCTTGATCCGGAAGAGATCAATGTGCATCCCTTTAACCGGGGACATCAGTTTGGTGACGGTGTGTACGAGATCGTGCCGGTTTATAACGGGAAGGCTCTTCATGCGGAACTGCATATGGAAAATCTGTTCAACGCTATGGTGCAGATTAAGATTCCAGGCTTCTACATGGTAGAAGAGATGGTGGATTTTACCAGGCGGATGATTGAAGCGGCCGAAGTGACGGACGGCCTTCTGTATACCCAGGTGACCCGCGGCATCGGGCCCTATGAACTGGATTTCCCGGAGCAGTGCGAGCCGGAACTGATCATGCAGGTCGTGCCGCTGGACAGGGCTGCGCTGGCAGAACTGCGGCAGACTGGCGTGAATCTGGTTACGGTGCCTGATGAGCGTGCTGTCAAGTGTGACTTGAACACATTGAACCGTCTGCCGGAAATCCTGGCGCGGAACAAGGCCCGGGTGGGGAAATGCTACGATGCCCTGTTTGTGAAGGATGAGAAGATCACGGAAGCTACGGAAGCGTCGTTTATGGTGGTTAAAGATGAAATGCTGTGGACATATCCCATGAAGCTGGGTAATGTCCATGAAAATATAATGCGGCAGCTGATTAAAGAAAAACTGGCTGCCACGCTGGATATGCAGGTGATTGAAAAAGCCTTTACCAAAGAGTTTGCCCTGGGTGCGGAAGAAGCCTTCCTCTGCGGCTATCGCTGCGAGATTATGCCGGTTGCCAAAATCGACCGCCGCATGATTGCCGACGGAAAACCGGGCAGGCTGACGTTGCAGTTGCAGGCTGCTTTTGAAGACCATATCCGGGAACAGACAAAATGAAATCTGCCCGGGACAACCGTGCACTGACGCGGGCGGCGCTGTGTCTGGCCGTTGCGGCCATAGCCCAGGCAGTGCGGCTGCTGCTGCCGCTGCCATCCATCGCTTCCATGCTTCTGATTGGTACGGTTATGAATCTCTGTCTTTGTTTTGCGGTATGGGGAAGCGGTATGAAGTATGCGGGTATAATCTGTCTGTTGCTGCCGCTTTTTGCATTTCTTCAGGGACACTTGCCGTTGTTACCTGTGGCAGCGGTAGTGTTTTTTGGAAATCTGGTTTTCTGTTTTGTTGTAAAACAGAAAAAACGTTGGAAGCATTACGTACTTGCGCCATTGTTGAAAGCGGTGACGTTGTGGTCATGTACGGGGATTGTGTGTAATCTGTTCCATCTTCCACAGAAGGTTAAATACATGCTGCAGGTTTCCATGGGTATCCCCCAGTGGACGACGGCCCTGGTGGGAGTTATCATCGCCGGTTTTTTGTGGAAACGCCTGCAATTGGCAGAATCTGGTTGACAAACCTGAATAGCAATGATAAAATTATTCTGTTCCGTATTTACGTGCCGCTGTGGCGGAATTGGCAGACGCACTTGACTCAAAATCAAGCGCCTTTGCGGGCGTGCCGGTTCGACTCCGGCCAGCGGCACCAACAAATATTTATCCCGTCATAATCCGGAGAGGAAAGCGGCTTCTGCTTTTCTCTCTTTTTGTTTGTAGAAAGAAAACAGGCGGAGGACCGGAGGGAAAATCCCGGTTGACCGTTATTCGTTTGCAATGATAAAATCAAGCTGAAATGTGCGGAGTTTTTTAGTAATGCGGGAGGAGGAAAAAGCGTGGCTCAGAAAATACCCCTGTCGCTATGGGAGGATGTTCTTGACACGCCGGTGGTAAACCGGATCATGAGCGTACTGGCGATTTTCTTTTATCTCCTGTGTCTGCCAGTGGATATTCTCCTGGGTGTCCCATTCCGCTGCTACGGGCGTTTCTTGCGGGCAGTGCCGGAGGACGTCGATTGGGTGGTGATCCCGGGTTGCGGTTACGACCTGCCTTACGAAATCGGCGAGCGACTGGATGCGGCGCTGCGGCTTTACGCAGACTGCCCGAGTCTTCGCTTTTTTGTGTCAGGAACAGAAGATCCGGAGACGGACTACTCTGAGCCGCGCTATATGGCGGAATATCTGTTGGCGCGGGGCGTTCTGATGGATTGCATCGCGCGGGACGGAGAGGGATTCAATACCGAACTGACCTTTGTGAACGCGAAAAAGTACGGCATTCGCCGCTGTATGGTTGTGTCAAACGATTTCCATCTGCTCCGGTGCGTGAACCTGGCACGGCGTCTCGGGCTGGATACTTTCGCTTACCGTGTTCCCATCGTTAATGTCCTGACCCATCCTTACCGCTGGCGGTACTGGGTGCGGGATAAGCTGGCGTTATATTGGGGTTATCTGCGTATGTTTACAGGCAAGGGAGAATGACAAAATGGGTCACATCCTGAATACAGCGTATGACTGTTAATGAATGATAACAAGTTAGAAAATTGACAAGCGAATGAGCATATATTAGAATATATATGGTATAGTTTTAGAAAAGTATAATAAAGCGTTTTTGTAGAGGTATTGCCAGAAAGGAGTTACCATGGCTATGATGAAAGGCTTTGCAATGCTGAAAATCGGTGAAGTGGGCTGGATCGAGAAAGAGATACCCAAACCGGGGCCTCTTGACGCGATCTGTAAACCCATCGCAATCGCGATCTGCACCTCTGATGTGCATACAGTCTGGGAAGGCGCAGTAGGCGACCGCCACAATATGATTCTGGGCCATGAAGGCTGTGCGGAAGTAGTAGAAGTAGGCGAACTGGTGAAAGACTTTAAACCGGGCGACCGGGTTCTTGTTCCGGCTATCACACCGGACTGGAACTCCCTGGAGGCGCAGCGTGGTTATTCCATGCATTCCGGTGGCATGCTGGCGGGCTGGAAGTTCTCTAACTTTAAAGACGGTATGGACTCCGAGTATTTCCATGTAAATGACGCGGACGGCAACCTGGCCCACTGGTCACCGAAGATCAGTGTGGAAGACGCCTGCATGCTTTCCGATATGGTTCCCACGGGCTTCCATGGCGTAGAACTGGCAGATGTACAGTTTGGTGACACAGTGCTCGTAGTCGGTATTGGCCCTGTGGGCCTGATGGCTGTGGCTGGCGCCCATATGCGCGGTGCGGCGCGTATCCTGGCGGTAGGCACCCGCCCGAAATGTGTGGAAGTAGCCAAATTCTACGGAGCGGATGAATTTATCAGCTACAAGGCTGGAACGATTGAAGACCAGGTATTGAAAATGACCGACGGCCAGGGCGTGGATAAGGTTATCATTGCAGGTGGTGACGTAAAGACCTTTGAGTCTGCGGTCAAAGCTGTAAAACCTGGCGGCAAGATCGGCAACGTGAATTATCTGGGAAGCGGTACGTATATTACGATTCCCCGCGTGGAATGGGGCGTAGGCATGGGCCACAAACAGATTCTCGGCGGCCTGATGCCCGGTGGCCGGCTGCGCATGGAGAAGCTGGGCGCGTTAGTCGAAAACGGCAAACTGGATGTAGGTCCTCTCACGACCCATGTATTTGAAGGCTGGGAGCACATTCCGGAAGCGTTGCAGCTGATGAAAGATAAACCGGCAGACCTGATCAAACCGGTTGTTAAATTAGTATAGTAACAAGGTTATCTGGCAGGACGGAGCAAGGGGCTCGCATTCCCGATAACGGGAATGGAGTCCCTTTTATATAAAACGGACTATTTGTGAGGCAGGTCTGTATGAAAATTCTCGTGGTATCAGGCTTTTTGGGCGCCGGTAAGACGACCTTTATCCGGGAGCTGCTGCGGCGTACAAAAATCCAGGCGGTGGTGCTGGAAAACGAATATGGCGAGGTGGATTTAGACAGCCGTGCTGTACGCAGCGCCGGTAATACCGATGTGCTGGAATTCATGGAGGGCTGTGTGTGCTGTACGCAGAAAGAGTCCTTCATCAATACGGTTCTAACAATTTCCGCCAGCCTCGACCCTGAATACCTCATAGTAGAGCCCAGCGGCATAGGAAAATTGGGCAGCATCGTGGAAAACATTCACAGGATCAGTTATGAACGGATTCAACTGTTGCCTCCCGTTTTGATCCTTGCGCCCCGCAGTATGGAGGCCCACCTGGCGGAATATCCTGAAATTTTTGCGGATCAGCTGGAACATGCGGGACGAATCGTCCTTACTAAATGCGAGCATGAAGACAGGGGGTTGCTGGACCGGACCAGAGAACTGATTTCCCGTTATAACCGGCAGAGTCCTGTTCTGGAAACACCCTATGCACTGCAGGGGATGGAATGGTGGCAGAAAGTGCTGGCCGGGGATACAGGAAAAAACAGTGCATCGGCGCTGCACGCTAAGAGTGGCTCAGCGGGAGAGGAAGAAGGACATTCCCACAAGTCTTCCGGAGAAGAACATCACGAGCATGACCATGAGCATACGCAGGATGAAGACGGGGAAGCACCGGTTCATCTTACCTTGCGTGAAGGCAGGCTGGAAAGCATCGGCAGCCTGGTTCTGCTTCTGGAAGATATACTGCACGGGGAATTCGGCTCTGTGGTCCGGGCGAAAGGGACGCTTCGCACCGGCGGTGAATGGGCGCGCTTTGATGTGGCAGACGGCCTTTACGCCGTGACAGGGACAGAGGATGAGAACCCCACGACCCAGTGTGTTTTCATCGGACGGGGTTTAAACAAGGACGCATTGTGCGGACGGCTCTTAAATGGAGAAATAGAGATATCATAAAAGGAGTGAAAAGGATGAAACGTTGGCTGCATTTCATTATCGTGACGGTGTTGCTCTGCTGTTTTACAGCAGGAAACGGACCGGCTGCGGAGGCATTTCCCAAGGGAGAGAATCCTGTAGTTGGCCAGACTTATTACATCACCGGACGCAATGTATGGATCCGGGATGAGCCGAATACCAATATTGAAGCCATTGCCAGTTACCGTTTCGGGGAACCGGTCACTCTTCTGGGCGTAGAAGGCAATGGCCAATGGGCTCATGTGCGTCTCTGCAACGGCTGGGACCGGTATGTGCATATGGATTACCTGGGACCCATGTCGGCAGTGAAAGCGAAACAGAAAGATACCAGTGAGTTTATGGTGACTCTGGATCGAATCTATGATGATGTGGAACGGCTGATGGAATCTATGTATCCCAAAGGTCCGAACGATAAGGCGCCGGCTCAGGCAGAGCGGATTGCTTCCTGTAAAGCGTTGACACAGCGGCTGAATGATGTGAGCATCAATTTGAACAACTCTACTATATCTGCCAACGCCAAAAACGACATCTACAGCCTGATACAGCGGGTGAGCAATCTTGTCAAATATCTGGAAACCTGGGATAAAGGCGGGGAAGAAAAATACACTCCGTATTTTCTTGATAACTTTATGCCGGAATATGACCGGATAGGGGAGTTGTACCGGTAAAAGACGAATCAATCGGAAGACTGCGATTTTTATCGCAGTCTTTCCGTTTTTATAAAAAAAGCTATTCACAGAAAGACTATTTTTAGGTAAAATAATATAATAGGCAAAAAGTTTTTAAAATTTAAAGTTGCTTCACCCTGTCTGAAAAAAGCAAGTTAATATTTAAAGAAGAAAATACCTGGCACAAAGGCCGCGAGAAGGGTGGGCGTACGGAGAGGATTCTGTTGACAAAGATGAAACGTTACAAGTATTGGGATTTAAAACACTACGATCGGGAAGAAATGAAAGCGCTGGCCGCGAAGGTAGGGATATCTCCGGTAACGGCAGGGATTTTATGGAATCGCGGACTGCGGGAAGAAAACGCAATCAGGGATTTCTTATTTGGGAAAAAAGACACGTATTACGATCCTTTTCTTATGAAGGATATGAAGCTGGCGGCAGAACGGCTCCAGCTGGCGGTAGAGGCACGTGAAAAAATTGCCGTGTACGGGGATTATGACGTGGACGGTATCACGGCCAGTTCTTTATTATTTTTGTATTTAACAGGATTAAAGGCCAATGTCTGTACTTATATTCCCAAGCGGGAAGGGGAAGGCTACGGCCTGAACAGGGAAGCACTGCAGTCTCTCTATGAAGACGGTGTCACGCTGATTATTACGGTGGACTGTGGTATCAGCGGAGTGAAGGAAGTGGCTGAAGCTCCCCGGGGAATGGATATTATCATTACGGATCATCACCGTCCGCCGGAAGTGTTGCCTGCGGCCTTTGCTATCGTCAATCCCAAGCAGGCAGACTGTATGTATCCGTTTAAAGGATTATCCGGCGTGGGCGTGGCTTTCAAGGTCTGCCAGGCGCTGGAGAAACTGCGTAACCCGGATGCCCCGCTGTGGGAGCAGTATACGGAATTGGTGGCGTTGGGTACGGTGGCGGATATCGTTCCGCTGCAGGACGAAAACCGCGCGCTGGTAAAACGCGGTATGAAAGCCATGGAGACCACCTCCCTCACAGGGCTGCGCAAATTGCTGGAGATATGCCGCTGTTATCAGGAAACGATTACTACAGAAAAAATCGGTTTTATCCTGGCCCCGCGGCTGAATGCGGTGGGACGGTTGGAGCACGCGCAGCTGGCCGTAGAACTTCTGATTACAAAGGATGAAGATGCAGCGGAACGTATGGCCAATAATCTGAATGATGAGAATGCGGTAAGGCAGGAGATCAGCCGACAGATTTTTACGGAAGCGGAAGCGCTGCTGGAAAAACAGAACTCCATCGGTCCGGCTATTGTACTGGCGGGTGAATGGGATTCAGATGCGCAGAAAGGGTGGCATCCCGGTGTCATCGGAATCGTTGCTTCCAGGCTGGTAGATAAATACTACCGTCCGGTCATCCTGATCAGCATCAGCGGTGAAGTAGCCAAAGGTTCCTGCCGCAGCATTCCGCCGCTGGACCTGTATGACGCTATCGATGCCTGCTCTGCCGATCTGGTCCAGTTTGGCGGACACAGCCAGGCGGCCGGGCTGACGCTGGCAAGCAGTAAGATTGAAGATTTCCGGAAGCATTTTACGGAAGTGGTTCGAAACCAATTGCAGGCGGAGGATTATCAGCCTCATCTGACTGTGGATGTGGAGTGGGACCGCCGCGAGGAACTTACACTGTCCTTTTTGCATGAACTGCAGTTGCTGGAACCTTTTGGCTGTGAGAATCCGGCGCCGCTGTTTATGCTCAGGAATGCGGAAGTGCATAATCCACGTCTTTTTGGACAGGAGTTGACACATCTGCGTTTCTTTGCCGATATCGGCCCCAGGTCCTGTCACTGTATCATGTGGCAGGGCGCGCCATATCAGTTCTGCCTTTGCAATAATGCCCAGGCGGATATAGCGTTTAAACCCCGTATCAATTTCTTTAACAATACGGAAAGCATCAACCTGGATATTGTTGCCTTCCGCATGGATATGGAATTGCACGACTATCGCAGGAATTCCGAATTCAAAGAAACGGTACTGGCCCGGATTCTGCATTCGGACCAATACTTTACCGTTTTTGTCAATGAAAACAGCGCAGAGGAGAAAGAACTGTCTGCCTGCGCTAATGTCAGGATCCGGCATTACGGAGAACTGTGCGAGGCAACCGAGCAACAGATTATCTTTTACGAACTGCCGCGGGAGAACATCTTCCAATGGGGGAAATTCCCGGTTGGCGGTAAAGAAAGAACGGTTTTGTATCTGCTGTACAATCTGGATGATTTGTATATGCAGAAGAACAAGCTTCTGGAAGAGTATCCGGATCGGAACCATCTGGCTGAGGCTTACCGGTTTATAAAAAGAGTGTTGCATTCTCAGGCTGTGGCCAAATTGGATCAGTTGAAATTCCAGGCGGAGAAGCATCAGCTGCGCTTACAGGATCACGACCTGGAAATTTTCAGGGAACTGGGGTTTTTCCGGATTCAGGGAGACGACCTGATGATGGGAAGCACGGAACCCAGGCAATTGGAAGCGTCCCCGACTTATGCCGGGCTGTGCGCGGAAAAAGATAGTTTGCTGGAGATCTATCATAACAGTTTACGGATTGCCTGTGCCAGGATCCAGAGCTTACGGAAGTACTGAGCGGCTTGCACGTTTATTAATATACTTACAAAGATAATTACAGAGACCCTTGCGTTTAACAAACGCAGATAAGGAAGGAATACAGAATGCCCGCTATAGAAGATCAAAACGTAACCATTGAAGAGTTTTTTGAGTATCTGCAATCATATCTTGACGAAAAGCAGATTGCCTTTGTCAAAAAAGCATATGACTTTGCCGCAAAGATGCACGCGGACCAGAAACGGCGTTCCGGCGAGCCTTACATCATTCATCCGATCCAGGTAGCTTATATCCTGGCCCAGATGAAGATGGACGAGGAAACGTTGGCGGCCGCCTTCCTGCACGATGTGGTAGAAGATACGGATACTACTCTTCAGCAGCTGAAGGAAATGTTCGGCGCAAAGGTTGCCATGCTGGTTGACGGTGTGACCAAACTGGGCAAGATTGAATATATTTCCAAAGAAGAGCGGCAAATTGAAAATTACCGTAAGATGTTCCTGGCCATGGCCCAGGACATCCGCGTCGTTATCATCAAACTGGCAGACCGTCTGCATAACATGCGGACCATGAAATACATGCCGGTGCACAAACAGCAGTCGATTTCCAAGGAAACGCTGGAAATTTACGCGCCTCTGGCCAACCGGCTGGGCATCTATACGATTAAATGGGAACTGGAAGACATGGCGTTCCGTTACCGGGATCCCGAACTGTACTACAATCTGGTAGAACAGGTCAGGACGAAACGCAAAGAACGGGAGGCCATGATCAACGACGCCATGGAGACCTTGCGCCAGGAACTGGACAGGGTCAATATCAAATGTGAGATCAGGGGACGTCCCAAGAATTTCTACAGCATTTATAAAAAAATGATGCGGGATCATAAAGAACTGAACGAGATTTATGATCTGCTGGCTATCCGTGTCCTGGTGGACACCGTCAAGGACTGCTACGGCGCGCTGGGTGTCGTGCACGGCCTCTGGCGGCCGATTCCGGGCCGATTCAAGGATTATGTGGCCGTGCCTAAATCCAACATGTACCAGTCGCTGCATACGACCGTGGCTTTTACCAACGGGCAGCCGCTGGAGATTCAGATCCGTACCTTTGAGATGCACCGCATCAGCGAATACGGTATTGCAGCTCACTGGCGGTATAAGGAAAGCGGCGGCTCCAATCCGGCTACCGGTTCCACCAAAGCTTACGCGGAGAAGCTGTCCTGGCTGCGTCAGCTGCTGGAATGGCACAACGACATGAACGATTCCCGCGATTTTGTGGACACGGTAAAGATGGATGTCTTTGCGGATGAGGTCTTCGTGTTTACGCCCCGTGGCGACGTCATCGACCTGCCGGTAGGTTCCGTACCCATTGATTTTGCGTACCGGATCCATACGGATGTAGGCAACCGCTGTATCGGCGCCAAGGTCAACGGGCGTATTGTGCCGCTGGATTACAAACTGTCCAACGGCGATATCGTGGAGGTAATCACCAGCAAACAGGCTTCCGGCCCCAGCCGTGACTGGATCAACATTGCGGGTTCTTCCGATACCCGCAACAAGATCAAGTCCTGGTTTAAAAAGGAACGCAAAGAAGAAAATATCGAGCGCGGCCGTGACATGCTGGAAAAGGAATGCAAGCGGCTGGGCTACAACCATAAAGAATTCGCCAGCCAGGACAAGCTGAAGATGGTTGCCGAGAAGCTGCGCCTGCCGGATGTGGATGGCCTGCTGGCTTCCCTGGGATACGGGGGTACGACGGTGACAGCGATCATGTCCCGTCTGGTGGATATCTACAAACTGGAACAGCAAAAACAGTTACAGAGCAAAAAAGATCTGTCCCAGCTGCTGGCAGAACTGAAGCCCCGGACTTCCAACGCCAAGTCCAGCCATGGCATTTTGGTAAAGGGCGAGGACGGCATCATGGTCAAGCTGGCCCGCTGCTGCAACCCGGTGCCGGGAGATCCGGTTATCGGCTATATCACAAGAGGCAGCGGCATCTCCGTCCACCGTACGGACTGCCCCAATGTAATGTCCAACAATCCGGAAGAACAGAGCCGTCTTATCGATGTGACCTGGGACGTGGCAACGGATGACGTATACAAAGCGAATATTGTGATCGTCGCAGCGGACAAACCGGGCATTATGGTGGATATCATGATGGCCATCAGCGAGAACAAGATCAATATCAACAATATCAGCAGCCATTCTGATAAGAATAAAATGGCAACGATCCATCTGGGCCTGGATATCACTAATATCGGCCAGCTGGAAACCATTATGAACCGGATCAAACGGATCCAGGGTATTTACAGCGTAGAACGGATGACTACCGGAAGCGGCGTCGCGGAAGGCGGGAAAGGAAAGAAACGATGAAGATCAGACTGATGGAGGTTGGCCCCTTTTGCACCAATTGTTATTTGGCGGAAAACGAGGAAACAAAGCATGCCGTGTTGATCGATCCGGGAGATGACGGGGACCGCATCATGGATGTGGTAAAAAAATACGGGCTGACCATAGATGCCATCCTGTTGACCCATGGGCACGAGGATCACATCGGCGGATTAAAGGAAGTCCGGGAAGGAACCAAAGCGAAGGTATACATCGCAGAAGGGGACGCGGACTGCCTGACTCATGCCAGGTCCCTGTTTTTCCCCGCACCTGTCAGGAATTACGGCGCTGCGGATGTTATCGTCAAAGACGGGGATGAGTTTGAAGCAGCGGGCCTGCACTTTAAGGTACTGGCTACTCCCGGGCATACCCGTGGTGGCGTGTGCTACGTGACGGAAGACGCGGTCTTCTGCGGGGATACCATCTTCGCGGAATCCATCGGCCGGACCGATCTGCCCGGCGGCAGTTACAGCCAGCTGTTGCAGTCCATTAAAGAAAAGATTCTGCCTATGGCGGATGAAGTGACGCTTCTGCCGGGACACGGTCCTGCCACCAATGTAGGGTGGGAGAGGAAACGCAACCCGTTCTTGCAGTAAACGTTGAGACAAATCTGATATTTGTAAAACATCATTGCGATAGAGGGTGTTGTTATGAAAAGCCCATACATCCATTACATACAACAGCATACGGTAATTAAATTCCTCATTGCTTTCGTGATTTCGGCGATCCTTTACGCGATGAGTTCTTTCCTGTTCCCAATCCTGCTGGCCATCGGCCTGGCTTTTGCCCTGTATCCTTTATCCAGGATGTTTGTCCGGCTGCAACTGGGGAAGACAGGCATGCATCCTTCGCGTGTGGCAGCCATTGTTCTGGCGTTTATAGCTTCTGCCATTTTCGTTGGAGTCGTCGTTTCCTTTGTAGTGCTGCCTCTGTTCGGTCAAATCAATGAACTGTTAGCCAAACTGCCGGAGTATTCCAAACAAATGGAAAGCGAGTCACTGCTAAAAATCTTAAAGGACCCCACCAAAGGGGCGCCTATGCTGCCATCCAGCCTGGAAGGCTTGCTGGAGGACGCCATCAACTGGGTCATGGGCTTTCTGGCCAACGTGGTCCGGAACTTGCTGAATTCTACTATTGCAATGGTAGCCAATCTTGTAGGCCTGGTTGTGGTTCCGTTTCTGGCATTCTATTTTCTGAAGGATTGGAAACTGCTTTGCAACATGATTACTGACCTGTTCACACCGGATGCCCGGCCTAAGGCAAGCCGCGTGATGGCCCGTATCGGTGTGGCCATCAGCGGGTATGTGGAAGGTCTGTGGAAACTGAGCATATTAGCTGCCCTGACCGTAACAATCGTGCTGTTAATTTTAGGTATTCCATATCCACTGGTCTTCGGCCTGATTGCCTTAGTGGCAGAGACGATTCCCGTAATCGGTCCGATCATTTCAGCTATTCCTACGATATTCGTGGCCTATACCTCAACAACGCCCGATACAGCGTTGCTGCTGACCGTTTTTTATATCATTTACTACACGACGGACAGCCAGGTGCTGCAGCCGGTGGTCATGGGAAAAAAGATCAACCTGCACCCGGTTGTGATCCTGCTGGCACTGATGATCGGCGGCAAGTTGTTCGGTATCCTTGGAATGCTCTTTGCTATGCCGGTTGCCGCGGTATACCGTGTTTTATATGATGAACTGTGGCATTATGACGGGGAAGATCAGGCAGAAGATGATGTGAGCATCGAGGCCATCGCGGCATCCCTGACCACCGACCCGGTGGATGACCAGCTGGCACAGCAGCATTTGGAAGAGCTGGAACGAAACAGGAAAGAATAACGGGAGAAGGTTTCAACATATAAGGCACATATATTCTGATCGAGTTTCATATTTTATGAAGAGGATTGTCAGTCTGTCTGAAAAGTGGTAAAATATATTTCGCTTGTTAATGTGAGTGTTTAAGGAGGAGTCTGCGTGTTAACATCAGTACCGCGCGGCACCAAGGATATCCTTCCGTCGGAGGTCGGCGCCTGGCGCTATGTGGAAGGCGTCCTGCGGGAGCTGTGCAGGTGTTTTGGTTTTAAAGAAATCCGTACCCCGGTGTTTGAGCATACGGAACTATTCAAAAGAGGGATTGGAGACACGACGGATGTCGTGGAAAAGGAAATGTATACGTTCGTTGACCGGGGGAACCGGAGCATCACCCTCCGGCCGGAAAACACGGCTTCGGCCGTGCGGGCGTTCATTGAACATAAAATGTATGCGGAACCGGATCCGGCCAAGCTGTTCTATATCGGACCCATGTTCCGGTACGACCGGCCCCAGGCCGGAAGGCAGCGCCAGTTCCACCAGTTTGGTGTGGAACTGCTGGGAGCGCAGGGACCTAATGCGGATGCGGAGATCATCCTGCTGGCAGTACAGATCCTGCGGAAGCTGGGTCTGAAAGATCTGCAGCTGAAGATCAATACGGTGGGTTGTCCGGAATGCCGGCCTGCGTACCGGCAGAAGCTGCAGGAGTATTACCGGCCCCATCTGGCAGAACTGTGCGAAGACTGTCGCTCCCGGTTTGACCGGAACCCCATGCGCATCCTGGACTGCAAGAATGAAAAATGCCATTTG
>Ga0265298_10005292_pt1 | contig 16262 bp, 10 predicted proteins | sample AusTroGonzalo_MG_3_FD_193486 | JGI IMG/M metagenome (GOLD analysis project Ga0265298, IMG submission 193486) | Bovine rumen microbial communities from tropical cattle in Woodstock, Queensland, Australia - Gonzalo_01 | ecosystem: Host-associated > Mammals > Digestive system > Stomach > Rumen ... | reverse complement strand
GTCTTTGTTGGAAAAGAGCTTGTTCATGATCAGATTGTTCCCCTCTTTCTTGTGGCGGAATATCTCACCATAGCTGCTCACAGTAACCAATTCGTTGTTGGATTCCGGCAGGAAATAGATGCCTGTCACACCACCTTTATGAATACGGTTCCAACTGCGCTTACTCTTACTGGTTTCCATCAGAGCTTGAATCACGGAGAAATGATACAAATCATCTCTGTTACCATAATTCTTTGTAAACCAGTAGGACGCATATGCCAGACGTTCTGCCAGTTCCTTGTTACCTCCCGACTGATACTGATTATAGGCGATAGATGCCAATGAGCGTCCCAAAGCAATATAGCTTAGCGTATCGGCGACACGCTTATTCTGTTCAGCAGTCTTACGCTGGGCATTAGCAATCTCGGCCTGTCTCTTTGCCTCTTGACTTTGCTCCTCGGCATTGTCGCGCTCCTTGCGGGCAATCTCCTCTGAAGCCTTGGCTTGGTTCTGGGCCACGATAGCGTTCTGCTTCTCGATCTCAGCAATTTCGGCTTGCTTCTTTGCCTCGTCAGTACGCTCATCACTGATGCGTTTCTGCTCGTAGGCAATCTCCTCCATCTGCTTGTTGATACTCTGCTCGATGACAGCCATCTTTTCTTTCTGGCTCAGTTCCGTCAACTGTTGTTCCAGCGACTTTGTCTTCTCCTTTTCATAATAGTAAAAGCCAAAGCCCGTGGCACATCCTGCACTAAGAACAATACAGGCCAGTCCCCATAGCATATTATTCTTAACCAGCTTTTTCAATGCTTTTTACTTTCGTTTAAAAGACAATAAGGTAATATCATCGCTTTGCGGAGCGCCGTCGGCAAAGGCTTTCACACTCTCCGAAAGGCCGTCAATAGTCTCCCGGCAGGTCTTACCCTTCATCTGGCACAACGTATCGTATAGTCTTTGTTCACCGTATTCTTCTAATGCATTATTTACGGCCTCGTTCACACCATCCGTGTACAACACCAACATGTCGCCATTCTCAAGTTTCAAGGAGCCGGCATTGAACGACAGTCCTTCAATAGCACCGATTACGCAGTTTGTGCTCATCGGCAATGCCTCTACATTTCCATCGGCATGAATAAGATAGGGAGCATTATGGCCTGCATTACAATAGTCAATTTCACCAGTCTTTGTATTATATATAACGTAGAATACTGTAACAAACATACAGTTTACCGACTCCTTACACAGCAACTCGTTGGCTCGTGTTATCGTTTCTGCCGGCTGATTGCCTTGCATACCGATAGCTCGTATCAGCGTTCGGCTGACGGCCATAAAGATAGCCGCTGGCACACCCTTGCCGCTGACATCGGCCATCACAAAACCGATTTTCTCATCATCAATGCGGAAGAAGTCGTAGAAGTCGCCACCCACATCTTTCGCCGGTGTCATTGATGCTGCGATGTCAAGAACAGACTCTATCTCCGGGAATGGAGGGAAGACGCGAGGCAGAATAGCTTGCTGAATCTCTCCAGCAACAGCCAAATCAGTCTTCAGTGATTCCAATTGAGAGTGCTCCTGTTGCGACTGCTTGATGTAGTCGATTTGCTCTATGGCTTTCTCGATAGTGAGACTCAAGTCATCAAGATCAATAGGTTTCGTCGCAAAGTCGAAAGCGCCATTGTTCATCGCTTGTCGTATGTTTCCCATATCGCCATAAGCCGACACCATAATGCATTTCAAGGCAGGATTTCGCATCTCGTTAATTTTTGTCAGCAGAGTCAAGCCGTCCATTTCTGGCATATTGATGTCACTAAGGATAATATCAAAGTCTTTATGCTGCAGCATCATGGTGAGCGCTTCCACACCATTATGCGCGAAATAGAACTCATATTCTCCTTTACGAATTTTTCTTCTGAAGTATTGTGTCAAGAGCAACTCAAGGTCGTTTTCGTCATCGACACTAAGAATCTTTGTTGGCATATTATTTATCATTAATCATTTTTGCAATTATCATTCAGGGAAGCGCCCTCTACGAGCAAAGCACCGTGAGGCCAGCCATCACAATACTGATCATCGACATCAGCTTGATGAGAATGTTCAGTGACGGGCCGCTGGTATCCTTGAAGGGGTCACCGACGGTATCACCCACGATGCAGGCCTTATGCGCAAAGCTGCCCTTACCGCCGAAGTTTCCTTCCTCAATGTTCTTCTTGGCGTTATCCCAGGCGCCACCGGCATTGGCCATAAAGACAGCGAGTGTGAAGCCACCGGCCAGACCGCCTACGAGCAGACCGAGGACACCGGCCACACCAAGAACGCAACCCACGATGATGGGGATGAGGATAGCGAGCACAGAAGGAATCACCATTTCATGCTGGGCTGCGCGGGTAGAAATTTCCACGCAACGGCCATAGTCAGGTGTGCCTGTACCCTCGAGGATACCGGCAATCTCGCGGAACTGACGACGTACTTCCTGTACCATTTTCTCGGCAGCGCGGCCTACAGCCTCCATTGTCATACCGCAGAACAAGAAGGCGGCCATAGCACCAATGAAGGCGCCTACAATCACCTTGGGATTCATGAGGTTCACCTGGAAATAGTTCATGAAGTCGGGAATGGTGGCATCGGTAGCCGAGATAACATCACCTGCCACATTCGTCAGCGTCTCACCGGCACGAGCCATGGCAATCTTGATTTCCTCGATGTAGGAAGCCAACAGAGCTAGAGCCGTGAGAGCAGCAGAACCGATAGCAAAACCTTTACCTGTAGCGGCAGTTGTATTACCAAGGGCATCGAGGGCATCAGTACGATGGCGTACCTCCTCACCCAACTGTGACATCTCAGCGTTACCGCCTGCATTGTCAGCGATAGGACCATAAGCATCTGTAGCCAGTGTTATTCCCAGCGTCGAAAGCATACCCACAGCAGCAATGCCAATACCATAAAGTCCGTGCGACAAACTGGCTGACGACATCGAGAGGTCAAAGCCATTAGCACAGAGATAGCTCAGCATGATAGCCACACCGATAGTAATGACAGGGATACAAGTCGATATCATGCCCGTACCGATACCTTTAATAATAACGGTAGCAGCGCCAGTCTGACCTGCTTCCGAAATGCGCTGTGTCGGTTTGTAAGAATGTGAAGTATAGTACTCGGTAGCCTGACCGATGATTACACCGGCAGCCAAACCGCTGATAACGGAGAAAGAGAGTCCGAGCCAATTATCGATGCCGAGCAAGTAGAGAATGGCGAACGATGCAAAAGCAATCAGCACTGCACTGACATTCGTACCCAGCGACAGCGAGCGCAGCAAGTCCTTCATCGTAGCACCTTCCTTGGTGCGAACAAGGAAAATACCAAGCAGCGACAGGAACACGCCCACAGCGGCAATCAGCATCGGAGCGATGACGGCCTTTAGCTGAATATCAACACCTGCAACACCGAAGGCAGCTGCGCCAAGGGCTGCCGTTGACAACACAGAGCCGCAGTAGCTCTCATAGAGGTCGGCACCCATACCGGCCACATCACCTACGTTGTCGCCTACGTTATCTGCAATCGTAGCGGGGTTGCGCGGATCATCCTCAGGGATATCGGCTTCCACCTTACCAACGATGTCGGCACCTACATCGGCAGCCTTCGTGTAGATACCGCCACCCACACGGGCAAACAGTGCCTGTGTCGAAGCACCCATACCGAAGGTCAGCATGGTCGTTGTGATTGAGATAAGGCCGTCAGCATCAAACATATTCAGCACGACAAACCAGATGGCGATATCAAGCAGACCGAGGCCAACGACGGTGAGTCCCATCACAGCACCAGAGCGGAATGCAATCTTCAGACCAGCATTCAGACTCTCGCGAGCTGCATTAGCCGTACGGGCCGATGCATAGGTGGCGGTCTTCATGCCGAAGAATCCGGCCAAGCCACTGAAGAAACCGCCTGTCAGGAAAGCGAACGGAACCCAAGGGTTCTGCACGTTCAGGCCATAGGCCATAAAGGCGAACAAGGCGCAGAGCACCGCAAACACAATGGCCACAACCTTATACTGCTGCTTCAGGTAAGCCATAGCGCCGTTACGAACATAGAGAGCAATCTCTTTCATGCGGGGCGTACCTTCGTCGGCCTTCATCATCTGACGAAAAAAGAAATACGCCATACCCAATGCCACAACGGATGCGATGGGCACGAGCCAGAATACTGATGGAATAATCATATCTTTAGGTTTTTTGGTTCTTACTTCGCGCAAAAGTACTCATTTTATTCCGAATTAGCAAATTTTTTCGTAACTTTGTCGCCAAAAAGTAATAAAATGACTCTTTATATCTTCAATCCGGAACACGACATAGCCCTTGCCAGCGGACTCTCTAATTTTACGGCACCGCATGCTGGGCGACAGCTGCGGCACGATTTAGGTTTCCTGCCGGCTCTCTGGGCTGGCGAAGATGACATTATCGTTGTTGATGACACGGAATATGCTGTTCACAGATGGAAACGGCTGGCTCCGCGTCTAGCCCGCCTTGGAGAAACAGGTGGTTTCCGATGGGGAAACCGGCAGTTTCTTACGTGGAAACAACTGCAAGGACTTACAAATGTTACCGTAGAGCCATGGGGATGGAACAACGCCCTGCGCGCTTTGCTGCTGCGCAGCGGTCTGAAGGAGTGCGACTTGCCTACAACGGAGTCATTGGACACGATACGAATGTTGTCCCACCGCCGTATAGCCGCCAGTTTGCTGCCCCAACTCCGCATTGCGGGCACCGTTGGCGAGTCGTTCGAGTGTCAGACCGCGGAAGAGGTCGAAAAGCTACTGGCCAAGTATGATCGTCTTGTACTGAAAGCGCCCTGGTCGTCGAGTGGTCGCGGCCTGCGCTTTTGCGATGCTTCACGTCTAAATGAGAAAGGACGATTGACAAACGACAATGGGATTCTGGGATGGCTGCGCAACACTGTAACGGCCCAAGGCAGTGTTATGGTGGAGCCCTATTATAATAAGGTTCAGGACTTCGGCATGGAGTTCGAATCCGACGGCAGGGGAATGGTGCGCTATCTTGGATTGTCGCTCTTCCACACACAGAACGGCGCCTACACGGGCAATATTCTGGCATCGGAGAGTGCCAAGGAGGCAATGATGAGCCATTATCTGTCCCCCACCCTGCTCCAGACAGTTCGCGAGGAGATTTGCCGCCAACTTGGCGAGCTATTCTGTAATAAGTATTGCGGACCTTTCGGCGTCGATATGATGGTTTGCGCTGCGCTAAATGATAATGGACGAATGATAAAGGATAAAACGTTTTTTCTGCATCCTTGTGTCGAGATTAACCTGCGCCGGACGATGGGTCACGTAGCGCTAGCACTCTCGCCTCATGACGATGATCTGCGACATGTCATGCGTATCGACTATAACGAAAATGTTTATAAGTTAAGAATACAACAGCAAAGGGGAGTATGATGCTCCCCTTTGCTGCTCTATTTAGTCGAGCTCCAGCGCCTCACGAGTTTCACTGCCGAGTTCAGGCCGCTAGGCATGGGCTCCCACTGGTCGTAGGTCGTCTTCTTGTAGTTGATATCGACGACGTTAATCTCTTCCATCTTGCGCCACTTCACATCCCTGCGGTCGAGGTCGGCAATGCGGTTAGCTGGCAGGTTGGTCACCTCGATGCGCAGCTCGTTGTCGCCGGCTTTCAGCGTTTGCTGACAGTCGAGCACGAAGGGCACGCTCCAGGCACAGCCAATGAACTGTCCGTTGATGTAGACGCGGGCCGACTCGCGCACGTCGCCGAGTTCTATCTGCCAATTCGTCACGTCTTTAAGGTCATCTTTCGTCAGCTTCACGTGGGTGGTGTATACGCCTGTGCCCATCGTCACGCGAACGCTGTCATCGTCCAACGTCTCCCATGTCTGCAGCTCGTCCAACTGGAAGGTCTTGGTTACTTTCGGTGCTTCTTCAGTGAACGACAGCGTCCAAGGCCCTTTGACAGGAATAAACTGAATCATGTTCGTCGTGTCGGTTAGCACAGGCAGATCTGCTGGCACCAATGTTTCGTCGTCAAAAGTCTCGAGAATCATCGACTGTCCGCTGTGTAGTGTCAGGTCTATCTCGTCGCCATTGATTGAGGCCCGATAGCGGTTGCCCGTCAGCGGATCAAACCACATGGCATCTTTGAACGGTACAGCCAGCTTGATGTTTTCGTTGATGTCGTTGGGCGTCAGGTTGGCGATGAAGTAGTGGTAGCCCTTGTCGTTCTTTCGGCGGATGGCCTTCAGCCCGTACTGCGTCTTCATCGTCTCGGGCTTGGCTACTGTCTGCAGACCGGCGTCTTTGATGTTCCAGTTTTCGAAGCCGCGGCCACCGGCCGTCTTTAGCGGTTCAGAATCTTTCGCATAAGAACCATTCACGTTGTAGAAGACAGGAGCGCCCTGGGTTGTCAGCTGGCAGATGTGCTGAACGACGCTTTCCGGCAGTTGCAGGGAACCGGGAATAATCAGTCCCTTGTAGCGGGTGCCGGCAGCCGTCTCCAGCATGCCGTCCTTATACGTAACACCCATCAGTAGGCGCTCTGAGATGTAGTCGCAGTCGAAACCGGCCTCGTCAATGGCGAGAATGGTCTTGATGAAGTCAGGTGCCAGTTTGCCCATAGCGTGAATGGAGAACTGCATCAGTAGCTTGTCCTGCTGTCCGCCCCACATATCGCGTACGGGCAACAGCACGAGGAAATCGTTGTCGGGTTGTCCCCATTGCAGGAAACTCTGACAGCGCTCCACATACTTCATGAAATAAGGGGCATCGCGCCAGATGGAGTTCGTAGGCGACATATCGATGGAAGCATAGAACTTCCAGCCTGGCCACGGGTCGTCCTGTGGCGAATAGCAGGTACCGTGGAAGAACATGTGGTTCACACCAGCACAGAACATCAGGTCAAGGTCTGGCTTGAGTTGCGACAGCGAGGTACGGAAATGTTCTGTCAGCCACGTGAACGTCTCGCTCGAGGTGTAGGGCTTGCCGCAGACATGGGCTGCCGACGGGGCGTACTTGAACATCGAGTAGTCGCTGTCGTTCTTGCGTGTCTTGCCCGAGTCAGTGCGCAGTCCCTTGATGCCGAACTCCGACAGTCCGAAGCCCTCAATCTCGGGGATGTCGACGGCAGCATAGCAGTCGATGAGGTTAGCAGGCGAGCCGTGAGCCTGATTACGGGTGATGGCTCCGTGCTTATGTGCCCACGCCGTCCACTGCTCGGTGAAGTTCTCCAGTAGCAGTTCGCTCAGTGTCTCGCGGTAGTCTTGCAGTTCCTTGCGTCCCATGTAAACATATAAATGCGACCAAGTATTGTCTCCTTTCTTCCGTCTTTCTTCCGCCTCTTTTTGATGATGTTTCATCATCGCAATGCCCATGAGGATGCGGGGTAGACGCTCTTCCAACTTATAGCCACGTCGCTTCTCGAACTCCTCAAAGAAGTTCGGTGTCCACGTGGCTTCGCTCACCTCGTAGGAATCATTAAAGAATGTATGCGGGTAAGGTGTGCCGGTACGCTCAAATGCCTCTTCTATGTGTTTCAGGTAGTTGGCTACGGCTTGCTTGTTGAAGTGGTCGACAACCAGTCCCTCGCCACCAGGTGCAGCGCGTTTCACCTTCATAATGCCAAAGCGTGCATAGATGGCTATGACGTGCCATCCCGTCTTTTTGGGGGTGCCCTTCGGCGCAGTCCACGTCAGTAGGCCGTCCTTCATAGCCGAGGTTACCTCAATGGCTTCGGGGACAATACCTTCTTTGTCGAGTGTCTCGGGATCGGGATAGACCATCACCTTCTCCAGACGGCTGTAGGGACGGTCTTTCTCAGGAGGTAAAAGTTCCAGAGATTTAACCTTCTTGCCTGTAAACTCCTTTTCTACCAATAGCACCCTGCAAGCGCTCTCCTCCAGCGGTACCCAGGGGCCACCGAAGGGCCAGCCCGTGCCTGTGGCCATGTCTATCTCGATGTCTTGCAACTCGCCCTGACTCTGCGTGAAGCGCAGCATGTCCATCCATCGGTCAGAGAGATAGTCGATGTTCTTGCCGGGCACGAACTTGTCGCCCGTCTGCTGATTCCCCTGTACGCCATAGATAGGGGTTATCTCAACGGCACCGATGCCGTGTTCGGCATACTGCCGCATAGACCATTGCAGGTTCTTCTTATCGACGGCGGAGCCCAGCCACCACCATCTGACGCCAGGCTTGGCCTCGCGTGTTGCCTCGGGCCATGACTGGGCCATAGCAGTGGTTGTCAGCGCACAAAGCGTAATAAATGTCAATAATCGTTTCATATAGTTAGTTTCCATCTGGTTTAACAATATCTTTCAGTGGCGACGGTGCCCACTTGAACGTGCGCCAGTCATCGGGCTGTGCGGGGTCGAAGTCCTGCCATTCAGGACGCAAGTATTTTGTGATTGGCAGCTGCAACTGCTTCATGCCCATCACCACACACTTCGCCACCTCGTAGGCACCGTAGGGATTGAAGTGGGTGTTGTCTGCCAACTCACGTCCATACATCTCTGCAGGGTAGTGCACCAGTGCCCGTTTGGAGTCCTCAAAGCCAAGGGTCTCGAACAGCGTCTTCGTCATCTGGTTTAGGTCGATGACGGGCACTCCCTCGCGCTCCGCCACAGCTTTCATAGCTGCAGGGAAGTCGCCGTGAGTGTTCTTAATGGTCCGCTTATCGTCATTGAAGAAGCGGCGCTGCGTTGGCGTACAGAACACGATGTCGGCCCCCTTCGCACGCACCTGGTCGATGAATATCTTCAGCTGGTATGTGTAGTGGTACCATGCACCGTCGCCCGGCTTCTTTTCCTTCTCGTCGTTATGACCGAATTCCGCTACGACAATGTCGCCAGCTTTCAGCGTCGTGAGAATCTTGTCCAGACGTCCGCCAGCGATGAATGTGCGCGCCGTCAGTCCGCTCTCCGCATGGTTCGAAATGGCTACCTCAGGACCAAACCAGCGTGTAATCATCTGTCCCCACGATGCCCACGGCTCGGTGTTCTGGTCAACGACGGTGGAGTTGCCGCACAGATAGATGGTGGGCACCGCATCGTTGCGCTCAATGTGAATGGACTGCACCTGCGGTTGGTCACCATTGAATTCCAATGTCAGTTTGTCGTCCCACGCCAGATAGTCCTTCTCGCGGTCCTTGATGCGAACTCGTGTCTTGTCGTCAATCTGTGGCGAGCGTTTGTTCACCACAAACTCAAACGTTTTGTATTCGCTTTTCTTCGTGGCAACATTGTGCACCATCAGTCGGCGTCCTTCGGCGCGTACTGTTGTCTCGCCGACCTTCTTCTTGGCACCCAGTACCACGCGTACCTTATAATTTCCGTCGGGCACACAAACAGAGAAATAGAACGGCTCCGTCGGCTTCCGTTTATCGGGAGCCGCCACGATGTCGTAGCCAGCACCATTATCAACACTATACATGGGCTGCGGCTTCGTCATATTGAAATCCATCACTTGCCCTATCGCCATTGCAGGCATCAAGGCCAGCGTCATCAGTATTTTCTTCATCATTGTTTTAGTCATTATCGTTTTAGTAGCCGCAAAGTTACAAAGAAAAAACAACATGACAAAGAAACTGCCAAATAATCAAGTTTCTTTTCCAATTAACAAGGGAATAAGGGCCCGCTCCACACAGTGTAAAGCAGGCTCCTTATTGTTGCATGATAATAAGTTAAATTATTTGCAAATCCTCACACAAGGTTGCAATAATATTTCTGAGAAAAAATTCTAAATTCGAAGATGACTAAGCAGTTGGCTGCGGAGGTTGGCAGTCTGTCTGTCGTCAACGGGTGCCATAGGCAGAAAGCCTTCATCGAGTAAAGTCAACTCAACCAACAGTTGCAGAATATGTCGGAAATAGCGTAAGAGACGTTTCTCCGTCAATTGGTCAACAATATCTTCGTCATTGACATCGTCGCGGCGCAGTGCACGATCAAGTTCCACCAACTGACGCAATGTTAGCGGACCATGATACATCTCACTTGTAATACCCACAACAGTGTGGTTTTCAACTTTTGGCTGCTGGTAGTCGGTTGGCAGGTAGCTGCGGATGTGAGCCGTCTCTATATAAGGAGCACGGATACCCAGAACATGTAGCCCACGGTCAACAATAGCACGCACATTCTCATGGTCGGCATAGACAAGAAGCCAGCGCCATGCATTCTCCGAGATTGCCGTTTCATCGGTATCGCCCAGCCAACGGCGGTCACCAGTTATGCCAGCCTTCAACAACTGCGAAAGCAGGTGACGCGTGTCAGCATCCATCAATTCAATGGTATTTGAATCCATCACCTTACGATAGACATCTTGCATCTGCTGGCACATAGCCTCGGGGGTAATACTGTTCGTCACAATGGCATTGCGGATGATCTCTACACGGGGATTCCACCCCAGTGAGGCCAGCGCCTCTGCTTCCATCGGTCCTTGAGCAATAAGTACATAAGCGCTCTCCACCATTCGGCGCTGCCAAAGCAGAGTCTTGCTTAACTTCTCTGTCAGACGACGTTCATTGATTATCCACGGTTCCAATCCTCCATGCGGCGTCATAACGATACGAGCACCCTCACGGTGGTAGCGCATAGCCTGACGCACGATGGTATAGCGCCAACAGCCGTGAACATGAACAATATCTGGACTGCCCTTGAACGGCTCCTGACGTTCACGTAGCATAGCCACATGGGCAGCTATCAGCGAATTGTCTTCGGGATATAAATGAACTACTTTCATAGGCGACGTTGCTTGGACGACTCGAACATGCGCAACAGTTCGTGACCTTTGTCAGCACGCACGGCAATGAAGTCATAGTCGCGATGCCAAAAGCCCGTAAGACGACTTCCTCCAATAAGGCGTCGCCGCTCAGTACGACTGACAATGCTATGTGCCGTCCCCAAGTCCTCATAGGTTTTCAGCCGCACATCACCTGTCTTCCGTTTTACATAACCAAGCAGCAGGACATTGGGATCAACAGCGAACTCAGCAAGTTCCGAGAGCCATGTCTCAGACGGTGGTAGGCGATTAATATCAGCAAATATAACCCACTCTTTTTTAGCTGCTTTCATACCTATTGTAAAAGCAAGCCTTCGGAGATTGCGCTGAAAGTGATACTTCGGTACGAAGGTACAATAAAGATGGCTATTGCCCTCCCTCATGCTGCTCAACACATCCAGGGTATTGTCTGCAGAACTCTCATCAACCACCACGACCTGAAAGTCATCGTACTGGCAGCCCAGCAAACGCGGCAATTCGCTTTGTAATGCTTCGGCCTGATCCTGCACAGCCAGGACAATGGTGAATGACGGAGATTTATGAGGTGTATACATAATTGATTGCAATATTAGGGAATGAGAAGCGAAGAGTCACCATAGCTCAGGAAGCGGAAATCATGCTGTAAGGCGTAGTCGTAGATGCAGTGCCAGTCACCATGAACAAAGGCGCTGACAAGAAGCAACAACGTGGACTGCGGCTGATGGAAATTGGTGATGAGCATGCGGACGATGTGGTAGTCATAACCTGGCGCGATGATAATCTGGGTACTGCTATGGAGCACTGAAAGCTGATGGCGAGTCATCCAGTCGAGCAAGGCCTGCAGAGCCTCTCTTACCTCAAAGCTCTCTCCTTCCGCCTCTTCATACGGTTCCCATTGCATGACATGTAGCTCCTCTTCAGCAATATCTGGATTGCGGAGCGCCTTCAGTCCCATATAATACAAGCTCTCAAGTGTTCGCACACTGGTAGTGCCAACAGCAATGGCCTGACAGTCGTGCGCCAACAACTTTTCGAGCGTCTGACGGTGAACGGCAATATACTCGGTATGCATGGCGTGCTCGCCGATGGTGGCACTCTTGACTGGCTTGAAAGTACCGGCACCGACATGGAGCGTTACCTCCTCGCGGTCAATACCATGAGCATCAAGAGCTTCAAGGACTTGTGGCGTGAAGTGCAGACCGGCAGTCGGCGCGGCAACGCTACCTTTGATTTTCGAATAGACCGTCTGATAGGTAGTCTTATCGCTCTCCTGTGTCTCGCGGTTCAGGTATGGTGGAATGGGCAATTCACCCATAACATCGATAATCTCTGCAAAGGAAACACCACCCGTCCAACTGAACTCAATAAGATGGCTGGTACCCTGTTCGCCGATATACTGTGCTGAAACCGTTATGGTTTTCCCCGCCACAATAATGTCACGATGCAGTGATCCGTTCTTCCACTTCTTCAGATTACCGACCAGACAGAGCCACGAACAACTGTCGCGCTGCTGGAACATCTGTTCGTAGTCACGCGGAGCAGCCGGCTCAAGCAGGAAAATCTCAATGAGAGCGCCCACAGGTTCGCCATTGGCATTGGACTTACGGAAGTGCATACGTGCCTGAATAACACGCGTATTATTGAACACCATCAGAGCGCCCTCCGGCAGATAGTCGGGCAGGTTGCGGAAAGTATCCTCCCCTACCTCACCATGACGATAAACAAGCAACTTCGAGGTGTCACGCTCGGCCTTTGGGAACTTGGCGATGCGCTCGTCAGGCAGTGGATAATTATAGTCGCTGATATGTATTTGCTTAGTATCCATAATGATTTAGAAAATGCACGCACGCAGCAGTGCATAGATATAGGTAAACATTAGTATTGTAATGACGATATTGATATCGGTTTTCTGATAGCCCGTCGAGGTGTATTTACTGGAGATAAACCCCATGCCTGTTGAGAAACGGCGATTGACACGCCAATAGAGAATATAAACACCTATACCGACAATGGCTCCCCACACAAGTCCAACAAGGATATCGCCGGGGAAGTGAACACCAAGGTAAAGACGTGTCCAACAATTGATGAACGACCACGTGACAAGGAAGAGTGCCAGCAGCCGGGAGCGGACAAGGATACTGAAGAACACCGCTATACTGAACGTATTGCAAGCATGAGCCGAGAAGAACCCGAAACGGCCGCCACGATAGTCATTAACAATATCGACAACCGCACCAATCTGCGGATCATGCGTGGGACGCCAACGACCGACCAGTGGTTTGACTATCGTATCGTCGATAGTGCCGGCAAGTATAACGCAAAGAGCAGCGGAGCCAACAATCAGCAAAATTTTCACGACAGAGTCGTTATTTCTGAGCACAAGGTAGAACAGCGACACATAGAGTGGCACCCACGTCAAAGCCGTCGTCAGCGTGTGTACCAACGTATCGAGATAAAGCGACTCACTACCGTTAACGGCCAAGAGCAGCTGTCTATCCAGTTCTATGAGTGACTCCCAATCCATGTATTTAAATTGCTTCTATTTGTTTTGCTTCCACCCAGCCTTCCTTGCCATCGGCTACCCGAACCTGCTTCCATTTTTCCATCTGGTCGTCGATGATGTCAACACGAGTGCCTTCGTGCAGGATGAAAAGGTCAGTACCATTCTGCGCCGGTGTGCTCTTGACATTAACGGCTGAGCTGATGACAATAGCGCCACGTCGATGTATCAGTTCCTGACGTTGCAGGAATGCGAAGACATTGCTCAAAACAAAGAGTAACAGCAACAGTCCGCCGCCAAAGAAACCCAGCTTGCGAAGCCATACGACTTCAGAGAAAAGATATACCAGCGCGAGGACAATGGCCAGCGCCAATGTAATGAGCGCAGTATGTGCCCATTCGTCAACACTCATGATATTGACGAGTGCCCGCATCCACGTAACGAAGAAGAACTCTGTCTCGGGCGTTATCTTATCAATGGTCTTCGAACGAGCCATCTGCAGATTGTGACGGATATCCTTATCGCCAGGCGACAACTGAAAAGCACGTTCGTAGTTCAGAACGGCACGGGTAATATCCTCGCTACGGTAGTATGCATTGCCGAGATTATAGTACAAGTCAGCACTTGCCCCTTGTTTCAGAAGGGCTTCATAGCCCTTGATAGCATCTTGGTAGCGACCAGCGGCATAAGCGCTGTCGGCCTCGGCCTTGGTGGTGGCACCAGCGGACAGAGGCAATAAGAGAAGCAGCAATAATATACTGGCCTTCGGAGTACGATGCCCACCTTTCTTCATAACCTCTTCAATCTTCTCAATGGCACTCATTGCCTTATCATAGACCTTGTTCATGTTTCCCTTCGGATCGCCAGGAGCATAACGTTCAAACTCACACTCGTCAAGAGCGCCAAGGAACAAATCAATAGTTGATTGATCGACGCTTCGACTGCTAAGACGATCGGCGATGTTGTCGTGCGAGAGCTGTTCAATAGGGATATTAAGCTTGTCGCCTACATAACCCCAGAGCGCACGAAGAACCTCATCATAGAACTGCGAGGGTTGATTAGCAGCCATTAGGCGCGAAGCCTTCTTCAGGCGCTTCGTTGCCACCTTATTTGCCTTACCAGCACGCTGTTTTACGATATTGGCATTCTCAATAGCGCGGCGACGGAATACGACAAACAGCGATATAAAGATCAGAAGCAGCACACCAAGAGAGAGCCAATAGGCAGTACTGCCGAAGAAATAGTCGCCAACAGCACGCTGCGATGTCTCACCAGTCTTGATGTAACGGATATCCTGATTCAATAACTCCACATCCTCCTGACCACTATATACACCCGTTGACTGACTACCGGAGCCCTTGGCCACATCGAGGGTGAACGACTGCGTCTTAACAGTCTTATAGCTGCCTGACTGAGTATCATAGTATGTGAAGCTGACAGCAGGAATCTCGAACTTTCCCGGATGGCGGGGTACAGCCAGGAAGTCGTAAATCATAGAGCCTTCAAGGCCATTGACAGTCAACTTACTCTTGTCTGTCAACTTTGCATCGTACTTGTCAAAATCATTGGGGAAGTTTACTATCGGCTGCTTGATAAGCTTCAAGTTACCAGTACCGCTGACAATAACACGCAGCGTTACGGGGTCATTGGCCTTCACCTCGCTCTTTGTCAATTGGGCAGAGATATTGAACTTACCCACAGCACCAGAGAAGTCGGCAGGACGTTGCGGCAGAGGATCTACTTGTATATCAACGCTGGGAGCCTGTATCTGCTTCTTCACTTCGACATAGCCGGAACCACCATTGAAGAATGCCTCAAAGGGGTCTATGTTCCTGTTCTGCTGGACGACAATGCCGTTAAAGGTAATGCTGGGAATAGTCAACTTACCCGTAATCTGCGGGAACATGACATACTGGCTCCACGTCACTGTACGATAGGGACGACCATTAATCGTTTCAATCTTAAAACTTTTCTGTTGGGGCAAAGCCACTTCCTGCGTATGAAAGCCCTGCAAATCAGGCATCTTACCTTCCAGCTGTGTCAAGTCAACAAGCGTATATACCTTATATGTAAGCAGAATGGGTTCTTGTTCATGGACACGACGTTTGTTTGCACTTACCTTGATAAAGAGGTCACTTCCGGAAATGCGGCTACCAGCGGCACGCATAGATTCCTCTGAGGGTTGCTGTTGACGCCCACCACTCTGCTGGGACTGCGACGTGCCACTAACAGTAATCTTTACGGCCTGTGAACTGATATTGTTTCCCTCGGCAGTAATGTGAGCGGGAGGAATGGTGAATGTACCATTCTTCGTGGCCAACAGAATATAAGTATAGGTAATGGACGATGACTGGGTCGTATGGCCATTGATAATCTGAAAGCTGGACTGCTGTGATGTGCTCGGTCCCATTAACACCTCGAAAGCATCGGGGATGTTCGCGGCACGGAATCCACTGACATCCTGCGTATTGACTTTATACGACAGACGGAACTGCTCACCCACAGCGACACGCGTCGGAGCATTGGCGGTGAGAGTCTGCGCTACTACTGCGTAGCTAAAGAATAATGAAAAAACAAAAAATGCGAGTGCTTTCTTCATTGCTATTCTTTATTCATTATTATTATATATTCAGCACACTTACCAGTTCTTTTGCAACTGACGACGACGAGGCTGCTGTTGAGCTTTCTTCATGCGATCCTGTGTCTGTTTCTCCTGTTGCATTGCGGCATTAAGCAACTGTTCTGCATTATCTTTACTCATCTGCGGAGGCTGCTGCTTAGGCTGTTCTTGCTTCTGCTGATCCTTTTTATCTTGCTTTTGTTGATCCTGCTTCTGCTGATTCTGTTCTTGAGGCTGTTGTTTCTTGTCCTGCTGCTGTTTCTTCAACTGATGCTTGCATAGTTGCAGGTTATAACGAGTCTCATCGTCATGCGGATTCAGGCGCAACGACTGCTTGTAGGCTTCAATAGCCTCACTAAACATCTCATGCTTCTGACAAATAACGCCCATATTAT
>Ga0265298_10005291_pt1 | contig 16263 bp, 10 predicted proteins | sample AusTroGonzalo_MG_3_FD_193486 | JGI IMG/M metagenome (GOLD analysis project Ga0265298, IMG submission 193486) | Bovine rumen microbial communities from tropical cattle in Woodstock, Queensland, Australia - Gonzalo_01 | ecosystem: Host-associated > Mammals > Digestive system > Stomach > Rumen ... | reverse complement strand
GAAAATAGCTGTGGAGGTAGGGTTGGTGGTGGGAATCACCGCCGCCACCACACCGATGGGCTCCGCGATCTTCCTGATGCCGAAAGCCTTGTCTTCCTCGATCACGCCGCAGGTTTTGGTATCCCGGTAAGCGTTATAGATGTATTCACTGGCGTAGTGATTCTTGATTACCTTATCTTCCACCACACCCATGCCGGTTTCTTCCACGGCCATTCTGGCCAGTGGCACCCGGGCCTGATTGGCTGCCGTTGCTGCAGCCAGGAAAATCCTGTCCACCTGTTCCTGCGTGTAGGTGGCAAATACCCTCTGTGCTGCGCGCACCCGGGCAATGGCCGCCTCCAGTGCTTCCACGCTGTCCACCATGTCAAATGCTTTGGTTTCCATACTGTTCCTCCTCTTCCTGTTTGAATGTCTCACTGGCTGCCATATGGAGATAAGCCAGGGATAAAGCTATGTCTTCCTGCTGTACCGTCACACCGGATGGCGCTTTAATTTGTACCGGGGCAAAATTGAGAATCGCTGTCAGTCCGGCGGCAACCATTGCATCCGCGGCTGACTGGGCTGATGCTGCCGGAACCGTCAGGATGCCTGCCTGCACATGCTGCGAAGCGCAGAACCCGGAGAGCCGGTCCATAGGATACACCGGAATGCTTCCATGGCAGCCTGGCGAAGCGGATGTGTTCTGATCAAAGGCTGCGACGATCTTCATACCGTAATCCGCAAACCCGTCATACTCCATCAATGCCGACCCCAGTTTGCCCGCACCGACGATCACCGCGGAAACGGGTACGTTCACTCCCAGTGCCCTTTCCATATCCCTGCGGAGAGCTGATACGGGGTAGCCTACCTTGGGAAGCCCTTCTGCGCATACGCTGGCCAGGTCCTTCCGCACCTGAACCTCGCCAAGTCCCAGACCTTTCGCGATCTGCGTGGCCGAAATTTTGTCCGTATTCGTCCTGCGGATATACCGCAGATACATAGGCAGCCGCCCCAGTGTCGCTCTGGAAAGTGTGCCTTGCAAAGGATCATCCTCCTTTCGATATGCATTATATCGAAATGCTTTTCCTTTGCGAATTACCAAAACCGTATAATCGATATATCAGAATTGATAACCGGTCATCGATATACGAAAAAAAGCTTTGCAGCCAGCGGAGAGCAGCAAAGCTTTTTCAATGGTTATCTTATTTTTTCTCTGCCAGGCAGGCACGCCTGGAACGCGTCAGTTCCGTAATAAAACGCTTATCCAGCTCTGTCAGCGAATAATCCCTGCGACGGATGAGCACATCCCTGTATACCCGCTGATTATCCGCACACTTTCGCTGCACCAGATGCATCCGCTGCAGTATCCTCTCCGGCAAAGGAGACACCCACATATATGTTTCCGGGTTTTCTGTCAGCAGATCAAACTGGCTTCCGCGCTCAAAGACAAAGATACGCCGTGGCATTTTTGGCAGTTCCTCGTTTTTTACGGCAGAAAGGGGCAAAGAGGGCACATAAGGGTCAGCGTGCGCAATCTGGATATATTGATGAAGATCCGGGAAGCGGATGCTGTCCAATGCGGTCAGGGCGCTGTCCTCATGCATAACCAGGACATATTTGAATTCCGCAACGATTTCACCTGCCAGCCCTTTTTCCTCCAGCATCTGCCTGAAGTATCTGTCGTAGCCTGCCGCATAGCGGATAATGCCCAGGTTGTATCCAACTTCCAGAATGTTTTTCACGGCCTGCAATGCGTTGGTTTCCTGATAAAAGATTTCCGCATCCTCTCTGCCCAGCGTTCGGGAAAAAGCGGTGAAAGCATCTGAAATATAGCTGGCTCTGGGAACAGAAATGGAAAAACGCTGCTTTGCGGTTCTTTTTTCTTTGTACAGGCTTTCTATTTCATCTACCTGTTCCAGGATCTTATGTGCCTGACTGACAAATAACTCGCCATCCGGCGTCAGCATCATGCCCCTGGAAGAGCGGCGGAAAAACTGTATACCCAGTTCGGCTTCCATCTCCCTGACCACTCTGCTCAGATTGGGCTGCGCTACGTGCAGCTCTTCAGCCGCTTTGTTGATGGAGCCGTTTTCCGCAATACAGACAACATATTTAAGATGGATGATATTCATTCGTTTCTCTTCCTGAACCGTTCAGCCGGTTCTGTTTGTCATTTTCCGGCGGGTTACTGCGGGGCTTTTTCGTGTTACTTCCCCGGCCGGATCAAAATATGCGTATAAAGAACAATCCCATTGTTATTTTACAGTAGTCCCCGTCATCCCGCAAGGATCACTGTTGTCATGGCCGGGGACAGCAGCCACGGGAAACCCGGAATACAGAGTTTCATGGATATCAAAGGTCACACCGGCAGGGAGGAAATCCTCTGCGGCGACCCTGTACGGAGTATTAGCACAGTTGGTAGAACCACTGTTGCTTTTGGAACTCCATGTGGACGCTCAGATGAGCAACGTCTCCAGACCCGCAGACGAAAACGCGGGAAACCACCCCGGGAGCGGCCCGGGATCACATACGGGGCATTAGCACAGTTGGTAGCGCGCGACATTCGCATTGTCGAGGTCAGGGGTTCGACTCCCCTATGCTCCACCAGAAAACCTTGCAGATCAAAGCCTGCAAGGTTTTTTTTGTGCTCTTTTTCAGCTAATCGCGGTATGCAGATCCTGCACAGCAACCCTTGGGGAATTCCTCAAGGGTTTTCTTTAGCCCTGTAAGGCCCAGGAGCCGGACTTCGACTAAAACCGACCGTTTCTCGTCCGGGTGGGGGCAGGCCCTCTCTGGGGCGGATTTTGGTCCCTGACGCGGGAATCCGTTTATTCTTTATTCAGACGACGCGTATATGAAAGGCACCCTTTAAGCCTCAGTACCTCCATTAGCTTTTCAAAATAGAGTACGAAATCATGAAAGTGAATAGATTTTCAAAAGTTCCGCTGCCAGTGTTTCTGTCCTGGCTACAATATCCTGAATTGTCCAGTTATCTTTCTGAGCGATCTCCTTATTTATCTCAAGGCCGTTTTTGTAACCGACATAAAGGCCGTCCTTCTGTCGATCGCGCTTTTTCTCAAACGGGAAATTACTGAGGGCAGAATTGTATCTAGTGACCGTTAGATTCCCCAGCTTATGCACATACTCCATACGGTATTGTTTGGCAAGCTCTACATCGCCACCGGCAATCATATCGATCCATGCCTGAGGAATATTCTCTCCTTCAGGGAAAATGTGCTCGATTGTCCAAGCATAAACCTTCTGCCCGTTTTGCGTAGCATTCTGTTCCCAAAGGTCTGTCCACGTTTCAGTGGTCATACTGCGTTCCGTGAGTGAGCAAAGCACAAAGCGAGCTACCATGCTGTTATCCTCATAGATATCACCTTTGAGCTTCTCTTCAAACAACGCATCAGATGCAGAACAATCAGCCAACGTCTTCTGAACAAGGCTCTTAATCTCTACAGCTTTCAGACTGTTATCCTCGATGGCTTGGATAATTCCCATAAAGATTCGTGTCAGATCGCGGGTCGGAGGCACATCTGTAATATTGCGGCGAACGAAGAAACTGATTAGGAGTTTTATAATACCAACCATCATTTGCTCGCTGAGTCCCAGTTCGTCCTGATAACGGAACAAGAACAGTAACAGCACATAGGAAGGAACGCCCTGAATGTGTGCTAAGTCTTTTAATGGCCGCGCATATTTTCCTTCGGGTTCTGTAGAGAATATCAGCTTTGCGTAGATCTCTCCACAGGTAATGACATCCTCCAGAAACACAGGAAGGTTATGGTTGATCAGGTTCTCATAAATCTCTAGCAAATTGGAACGGGTCGCTATATTCCCGAGGGGCTCTTTTCTGTCGCTTGACTGACGGAATGGCTCGTTCAACTTTCCCTTGAAGGCATTGTAGTATTGCCTGAAGAAACGTTCTTGTATTGCATAATCATCTGTGAGATACTTCAGCAGTTCTTGCCATTGATCGAAACAATCATCACACTTGAGTCCAGCACGTTCAGCTCTGGCTAGAATCACGTTTTTCATCAAATCAATTGCTGTCAAAGGGGTGCCCCGATTATTCAGTGATTCAAACAATGTATAAGCCTCTGCATGGCTTCCGACTTCAATCTTGACAAGGATGGCTTTCGAGACCTTTCGCTTAATGTGCAGTAAGACATTGGACGCAGATTCCCCATTGGCAATGTCTTTTTCCAACCGCCCCAGGAAATACTTATAGCACCTGGCAATCTTCCGGTTCCCCCAATAATTCTCTTTTTTTGCAGACTTGATAATACCCGCCTCGGCCATGACAGCGAGATAGTCCTGCAGATTACTTCCCTGGATCTGGGGAGAAAGAATCAATTCATTGGGGGCTTCAGCGCAGCGGAGGGATTTCCTGAGAGTGGGTAGTTCATCCTCGTCCTCTTCATCCAGTTCATCCTTGCATTCACGCAGTTTAGTATAAATAGCAGCAAGCAAGATACTGAGCGTTGTTAGTCGTTGTTGGCCATCGACAACTTCAAGTGGCTTCGACTGATAGGCATCTGAGGAATTGTCAATGCAAATGATCGACCCAATAAAATATCCCAGTTCGTTTTCAGAAATGTCATCATATAGATCTTTCCAATGCTGAGTCGACCAAGTGTACTCCCGCTGGTACTTTGGAATAACATAATAGAACTGCGCATCCTTCTTGAAAACATCATCTATCTGATAATCATGAACCGATTTAATCATTCCTAATACCTCCCCGAATTAAGCAACAATCTCTAACAAACGATCATCGATGTACATATCCGTATTAAGAGTGCACTTGTGGAATAACCTCAATTTTTATCGCAAGCACACCGTATTGTTTTTCTTGCTCAGGAGAATAATATTGCCGCATGTCCTCGGGAGAAGCTTGCTTCACCGAATCAGCAGTATAACCACACTCGACAAGAGGCAGCGCTTTATAGAGAGCGTCGAAGGATGGGAAGATAAAAAGATCCTTGACTTTTGTATACAATGCTCTGGTTGCGTCACTGACATCTGTAAAACGAATAGTATCACCAACAGCTATCTTCTGACGTTTTTCATCATAAAGGCGAAGTTCGAAAGTCTTTTTTCCCGAAGCAATCATCGAAAACGGTAAGGGATTGAGTCTCATTGAAAATTCCATCTTCATTTCCCTCAGCATCAATCAATTTAGAAGGCTTAATTCATTAATTATCGATTACACGTAAAACCACATCATCACCCATCCGTTCAAGAACAAGGTGTTCACAGGAAGCCATATCTGCTTGTGTCAGATTCTCAACTCTGAATGGGAATAGTGCCGGACTTTGTATAATATCTTCCCATGTCATGTACTCCCTGCCGGAGCGCTCGATGATTGCCGCACACATAAGCTGCATAATCTTGGCGTTGTTCAGAACCATTGTATTCCGGTGATATGTCCCCGGAGCACCTGCAGCATTCAATGATTTGAGTTCCTTAAATGTCTGGATATTCTTAGACAGACAATTCTGCAAAGTGTCACGGGCTCCCCATTTCTCAAAGATGCGATTCCTTATCTGCGCAAGTGTAATCTCATCACGATAGTCGAATAAACCACCGATCACTGCGCACAGATCGTAAAACACCTGATAGCGCTTCAGTAGAAGAGCCCAGTGAACACCTATACGTTCATCTGTCGGAAGATTCTCTGCTGCCGTCGTGCTGGCATCCAGAAACCAATCCTCTGGGCGGTACCACATATTAAACAGGATTACTCGAATCTGCTTAGAGTTCACGGGAGAATGAATGGTCTCGCCGATCTTCTCATTCAGGATAGGATAGGCTTCATCCTGCGTCTTGCCAGACAATTTGCAGTTTGCTGCCAGCTCCATCCATTCTAGTGTTACATTCTTCGATAAACCAATCCGTTCAGCCATCATACGCTCCGATCTTCACGAACGGCACCACTGCTTCTTCAAGCGTCATACCGCCATGTGTAATGTATTCTTTGCCACGGTCTCCGTAGCTGGTTCCTGCGTCGAAGAGGTACGCAGTGTATCCCTCCGGCAGGTAGGCACCACTATACCGCTCGGTGGTGAACTTATCAAGCTCAACCGCGTCAGCAAAGCTCTGATAAATCACCGCCCGACGGCTGGCAGGTTCCGCGAGGACGCCAGGCTTTACAAAGCGTCCTTCCGCCACGGCGGATGTGTTGCCGTGATCCGCCGTCATATAAACAGCAAAGTCTCTCTCCTGCAGTGTCTTCAGCAGGTTAACCAGATGCATGTTCTTGGCCCAGGTTTCGATGCCTTGCTGCAGTCCGCTCAACCCCTGAAGTTCGTCGTGCATCAAATCGTCACAGATGTTCACGACGATGCCGACGACTTTCGCCTGTATGGGGATGTCTGGCTCCTCGTCCTTGAAGAAAGCGATCTCATTGTCCCGATATCCATGGTCTTTCCAATAGGTGTACCACTGCTTCTCCTCGTTCTCGAGGGAGAACGGCTTGCTGTGCTCCTGCGGCAGCTTGCCGCTGAAGATACTCTGCCGGGCAACAGAAGTCACCGTCGGGAAGAAAGAAAAAGATGCTTGTACATCATAAGAGATGGGCTCGTGCTCCAACATTCGCTGGATGGTGAAAAAGTTCTCGAAAGACATTCCATCCATCACGATGAGCGCAACTTTCTCATTTCCCTTACGGATGAAATCGTTCACCTTGCTGAGCAGCACGGGACGCTGTCGATCCACTACACCGGACAGCATACTGTACTTGGCTTCGATCCATTTGACAAAGTCATCTTCTATCTGTTTTTGCTTCAGATAGAAGCCCTTTATCGGTACGCCGGAATGCTGGAACATCGCAGCTTTGCCGTAATGAATAGCTACAGGTGTCCAGTCCCGGTGTGTGATTGCCAGCTCTGCAAGGGAAACTGCCTGATCCATCATCGCATGCGCGTAAGCGTCAGCATAAGCGTGTGTGCGCAAGCCTTCTGTGCACAGCTTCCACGTCTCCTGCTTGTCCATCTTTTTCAGTGGCAGCTGATCCGCTATAAAAGCCAGATGATCAAAGTCCAAGCCAGGAAGCATTGCCAGCACTTCGCTGTCCAGCGTTGGGAAAAGCTGCTGAAAGCTCAGATTAATCATTTGATAGTTCTGCGCTATGTCCATAGGTACATATACAGAAGCGCGGTCAATTACCATGATCCGCTTTGCTTCCGGATGATCCTGGCACTCCCATTCGTAATAGCGGCGCAGTTTCATGTCGTCATTAAAATGGACGACTTCAAAGCCTTCTGCTATGGCTTTCTCCTCGCACCCAAAGCGCCGCCAGAGCGAATCTCTGTCCAGCAGAATGGACTGGCCCATACGGAGTATACCTGTCCGCGAAAAAATCCTCTTCTGCATGGCCTTACCTCGTCATAAAGGCGACAACGGGAGAGAATGTGGGACAGATCTCCTGATGTCGCTCATAATCGTCGGTCGCTTCCTTCAATGCTGCTTCCAGCCGGGCAATACGGGATATGCGGATATTCTCGATGCCAATGCGCTCTGCAGCCTCGATCCGTAACGTCAGCGCCCGCTGCTGCTTCTTATATTGCTGCTCATGGCGCAGCTGATAAGCGTCCTGCATCTGCAGGAAAGCATCGGTGGCTACTTCCTGTGCTCTCTGTTCAAGCGACGACCAGAATTCCGGTGCAACGGGCACCACTTCTCCGGCTTCCAGAGCACATTCAGGTTTCAGCAATTCTTCCCAAATTAGCCGGGAGGCTGCTGGGCGGTACACACCCTGCTCGTTGATAAAGATGGAGATGATGTTTTTATCCGCAGGTTCTGGCCCCAGGGATACTTCCCATAGGGAGAAAATGCCGCACTCTGTCTTCAGATTCTGGAAGTGTATCTGCTGCATGCCTTGGCTCTGGTGCCAAATTTGCTTCCGAGCCAGAATGTCCTGAATCTGCTTATCCGATAGGGAGAGTTCCCAATCCAATCTCCAGTCTGGGTCATAGCCCTTCCAGGAACGGTAATCATAGAGCATTTCTTTCAGAAGTACATGGAAGGAATGCTGCTGACGCTCATAGTCTTCGTCGTTAATGAGTGTCTTGTCCTCATGAATGACATTCTGGATATGTCGGAACTGATCCACCTGTTTCTGGGCGTTCTTCTCAACCTCGTCCACATACAGATCCTGAAACTTCGGCATAATGATGGAATCAATATAGGCTTTCGTGAAGTCCATATCAGCGGTGCCTTCATCCAGCACGTCCTGCAACTTGTCGATACCAAGCTCCTGCAGGATCACAGCCAGCTTCTCTTCAAGCACAGTGCGGACACGGTTTTCGATGGTATCCTTCAGAATGAAGTTATAGACTTGCACATCGTCGGTCTGGCCGATACGGTCAGCACGACCAATACGCTGCTCGATCTTCATGGGATTCCACGGAAGATCATAGTTGATGACTATATGCGCACACTGCAAGTTCAGACCTTCGCCGCCCGCGTCGGTGGAGATCAACATCTGTTTCTCTATCCGGAATTGCCGGAGGGATGCATTGCGCTCCTCCAATGTCATGCTTCCGTTAATCAGGGTGGTCGTGATGCCGTTGTACTCCATCAATTGCTGAATGGCTTCTTGAGTGGCTACGAATTCAGTAAACAGAATAATCTTCGCTCCAGGCTCATGCCTCTGAATCTTCTCCAGCAGATCCAGCAATGCTTCTTGCTTGGCATCCCTGCAATCCAAACTGGCCTGCTTGGCAAGAGAAAGCAGCGCAGACAACTGCCCAATCTCTTCCTTGATGCCAGTGGAAAGCAGCATCAAGGCATTCTTCAGTGATTCCTCCGTGTCGCCTTCTACGAGCTCGGTGTAGTTACCGGAGTGCAGTTGATCACTTTCATTCTGCAAAACCTGCAGGCGGCGTTGGGTGGCATCGATGATGGCTACGGTGGATGAAGAGACCATCCGCTGGAACAGAATCATCAGGAAGCCGATGTAATTACGCTTTTCCCGGATGGCCTTGTTGTAGCCATTGCGGACGTACTCAGTCACTTCCTCATATAACTGGCGCTGCAGTTCATGTCGAGCCAGCCATTCGATTTCCATGACCTGGGTGTGACGTTTTTTGAACAGCGGACTGCCTTCATTATCGACGGCTTCCCGCTTTTCCGTGCGGATCAGGAAGGGTGCTACCTGTTCCCGAACGATGGCTTTGGTATTCGGGAATGCTTCCTCATCCAGCAGGCGCATAAGTCGCATGAAAGGCTCCGTCTTACCAGAGTGGGGTGTTGCTGTCAAGAGCAGCAGGTGTGGACTAGCTTTTGCCAGCATGGCACCCAGCTTATGCCGCGCCACATCACTGGACTGCCCGGCAACGCGGTGCGCTTCATCGATGATGATTAGATCCCAACTTCCGGCCACCACGGATTCGATACGATCCTGATTGTACTGGTCGACCTTTTCCTGCGTCCATCCAGCCCTTTCTTCAATGGGTTTGATGGCATCCATGGGACTGATTACATGGGTAAAGCTGGTGAAGGGATTCTCATCCGGCGTAACCTTCTTCAGCGTCTGGTACTCTTCCGGGAGAATGATGGTGAAACGCTCACCGAACTTCTCCTGCATTTCAGCTTCCCACTGGGTCATCAGGCCTTTTGGGCAAACGACGAGGACACGTTCGATCAGGCCGCGTGTTTCCAGTTCTTTAATTATCAAGCCTGCTTCGATGGTTTTTCCGAGACCGACTTCATCGGCCAGCATATAGCGGCAAGCATTGGTTTCCAGCGCACGTTCCAGCGCATAGCGTTGATGTGGTAGTGGGATCACACTCTCGGAGACATCAACCACGGTGCCACTGGCTAGTTCGTTTTTGATGCGAGCGTAAACAGAAGCAAAACGCACGAAGGCGGCAGACGGCTCCGCAAGGGAGCCATTTGCTCTCAGCGCCTTTTCGGCGGCATTGTAGATTTCCCCGGTGTCTGCATCATAGACCTGATACGTGGTCATGCCGAACACTTGCTGAACTCCGATGACCTTGACGGCTTTTCCAGTGTGCGCGTCCGTTACATACTGTCCTACTGCCAGCATTTATTTCGCTACCCCTCCACAATTCTAAGAAGGTCAGTCAGAAATCTCCTTCACGTATTTTCTGAAAAAGGAAATATCTCTTTTTGTAAATTCCCGATCATGAACAGCTGCTGATCGGTTATACAGTCCTCTATATACACTATAACATTTATCCCCACTGAAACCCGTTATGACAAAATCGTTGTTCACATGAATTCTCATGTTAATATGCATGTTGTCACTATAAAAATCAGGCCGTGTGACCACATAGTGTTGAGAAAGAATAAGATCTCTTCTTTTTTCAACAAACTCAGGTTTAAGCTTCCTACCAACAAGATCCTCCATACCTTCCATCTTTTTTCCTCCTACTTATATCCGGCTACAAGCGTTATCGTAGTACATGAGCAGAGCCGGGTCTTCCTGCAATACAGTTTCCGGCAGGCGTTCACCGACCGAGACAATAGTTTTAAAGTCACGATTCTTCCAGCACTCGTCAAAACCAGTGCGTATAGCTTCCATGCGGAACACTTTCAGCTTGCCACGACCACTTGCACAACTATCCCAAAACTCTTTCAGCAAGGCCTTACGGCGAACCTTGGCTAGATCGGCGGCATTGGTGAGGTCAGGAATGTACCAGGCTCCTTTCTCATCCTGTACGAAGTTCTCCTTTAGCATATCCAACAGCTCAGGCATCTTTTCCTGTTTGGACTGGTGGAGCTCTTGCATGAACAGCGGCTGAATTTCCTGATATGTCATGGGATGATCGGCTAGAATGTAGTTCAACCAGGAAATGGCATTCTTTTCATCTGTCACGATGAAGGACAGCTGCGCGGTATCCAGTTCCATATGAGCCCGTTTGTCGTCGTACTCGTTCACCTGGTCTGGCAGGAAGAACATACCGTCCCGTTCAAGGAAACGCTGCCGTAGGCCTTCATAGAAGGTATGGGCATCCATGGGTACCGGAATGCCGTTCATGATGTGCCAGGCAACCATGCGGTCGAAAAGCAGATAATCCTGACGTTCAGCAATGATATCCAGCTTGCCATCATGGTTGCCATCGGCAGTAATAGGAACGTTACGCAGATGTTGGCGGACGAACTCCCATGCCATTTCCGGATCGCCAGCCCTCTTCTGGAACTCTCGAACGAAGGATTCACGAGGTTTATATGCGGAGATAACGAGGTCTTGTTGAACGGCTGATGTTGTGTTTACTTGTTTGAAGCTTCCTTGCTTTTTATCGAGTATTCGAACATCAGCAACTATAAAACCTGCTCTTGAAATTGCTTCTGTTATTGCATTCCATACTGCGTTTTTGCTGTTGTGAAATTCTATTGTAATCCAATGATTGGGTTTCAGAATACGGTAGTATTCTTGAAAACACTGTTCCATCATTTCCTGGTAATCTGAAATTCCCTTATTCTGTCCGCCGCTAACGATCGCCTCGGTTTTTGCGTTTGTAAGGACTCTAAGCCAGGCTTCCCATAGAACATTTAGCTCTGAATAATTCAAGTTCCCGCCAAAAGGAGGATCAGTAAAAACGTAGTCAATACTGTTTTCGGGAACATTTGACAATTCACATAAGCTTTGTGTTGTTACAATCGTTGAGTGGTCTTTAAAAGAAGAGCTTCTAAGAGCTTCTGTAATATTCTCCGCATTGCGACCAATAGTTAGTACTGGATTAGGAGGCGTTATTAAAGAGGAAATATAGAGCGTACCCGATAGAGGCCCACCCCCTTTTCCGTCAGGCCTAAATCGACGCATTTTTGAAAGGTAATTATTTGCAGCTGTATGGGCAAACTTTACATGTAGCCCTATATCTTTGTCTTGGCATTCATCTGATAAAGCCCATATTTTTGACATGTATATTAAAGCGGCCTTTGGGAAAAAATGGTGAATATGAGTAATGCCATATCTGTCGTTTCTTCTACTTTCGTCTCCGTCGGGCATTCTATCGTGCGGAATCCAATCGGATAAGATCTGCGTTTCGATTTTTTCAATACGTTCCATATCGTTCTTGTCTGGCCGCTTTTCATACCGATGTTTCCCGACGGAATAGTTGATCAGGACCGGCACCTGTTTTATTTGAGATATTTTTGTCTTCAACAATTCATCATAATATGAAATAAAAGCATGATCACAATCTTTCTTTCCAACTTTGCTTCCACAATGAGGACAGGCGAAGGTATCCAAAACCTTTTTTTTCGCTTTATCGACTGCTACATCGTAATAAATAAGCTCTCCAGAACAACTCGGGCAGATAAAAACGTCAGACCAGAGTGTGAAGTTGATTCTTCCTGCAATCGGTTTGCCGTCGATGCCAGTAACAGGTCTATCACTTGCATCAAGATGGATTGTTTCATACATCCATCCATTTTCTTTCTCACATTCAGTAAGAATTCTATGGGTTTCGCTCTCAAAAGCTTCTATATCAACAGGTGTATTATAGTTGTAAGAAATAAATGTTGCTGCTGGGCTTAAGTCGTTCAAGATAGCTTTTCTTGAACCCCACTGTACACCGGGCATTTCTTGTTCAATTTGAATCTTGAATGCAGGATCAGGACAGCCGCACATTTGTGCCGCAACTCCTGTCATGCCTGTGCCACAAAAACCGTCGAACACAATATCACCAGGCTTAGTATAGTGAAGAATGTAGCGCATAATCGCCTTATGCGGTACCTTCGTATGATAGCTGTGTGCATTGTAGATCGGATCGTTTTTTCCCTCACTCACGTCTGCAGCAAAAGGTTCCCGATGATAGTCATCTGTGGCTTCATCGTAGGGAGTACCGTGCTCCTGAATGAACTCCTCAACAAAGGGATTCGGGCAGGCTGTATAATACGGAGGACGGGACAAGGCAATGATGTCCTCGTCCTTCGCGATGGGAAAGCCTTCAATCTGACGCACCTTATCAATATCAGCCTTGGTGAGTTTCCGCTCTTCCATGGTAAGTGTCCTCCGCTAATATGGTTAATTAAACTCTGCTACAAGCGTTATCGTAGTACATGAGCAGAGCCGGGTCTTCCTGAAGCACGGCTTCCGGTAGACGTTCTCCGACCGACACGATAGTTTTGAAGTCGCGATTCTTCCAGCATTCATCAAAACCAGCGCGGATGGCCTCCATGCGGAACACCTTCAACTTGCCCTTTCCTGTAGCACAGCTGTCCCAGAACTCTTTCAGCAGAGCCTTGCGCCGTACTTTGGCCAGGTCGGCGGCGTTGGTGAGGTCAGGAATGTACCATGCACCTTTCTCATCCTGTACGAAGTTTTCCTTCAGCATATCCAACAGTTCCGGCATCTTCTCCTGACGGGATTGGTGGAGCTCCTGCATATACAGGGGCTGAATATCTTTATATGTTTTGGGACCCTGTGCCAGAATAAAGTTCAGCCACTGAATGGCGTTTTTCTCATCTGTTACAACGAATGATAACTGTTCAACATCCAATTCCATATGCGCCCGCTTGTCATCATACTCGTTCACCTGATCCGGCAGGAAGAACATGCCGTCCCGTTCAAGGAAACGCTGCCGTAGGCCTTCATAGAAGGTATGGGCATCCATGGGTACCGGAATGCCATTCATGATATGCCATGCCACCATGCGGTCAAAAAGCAGGTAGTCTTGCCGCTCAGCAATGATGTCCAGTTTACCGTCATGGTTGCCGTCAGCAGTTACGGGCACATTACGAAGGTGCTGGCGGACAAACTCCCATGCCATCTCCGGGTCACCAGCCCGCTGCTGGAACTCGCGGACAAAAGACTCGCGGGGTTTATAGGCAGAAATGACAAGATCTTGCTTGACAGCTGCTTGCGACACAATCTGTTTGAAACTGCTCTGTCTCTTATCAAGAACACGTACATCTGCTACAATAAACCCAGCTCTTGCCAAGGCTTCGGATATCGAGTTCCATACCGCATTTTGGCTGTTGTGGAATTCTACGGTCATCCAGTGGTTCGGTTTCAAAATCCGATAATACTCGCAGAAGCAACGCTCCATAAGATGCTGGTATTCAGGCAGCCCTTTCTTCTGCACTGGATTCACTATTGCCTCTTCAGTGTTATTTGTCCGCACCTTATACCATGCTTCCCAGAGGAAATTCAGTTCCGAATAGTTAAGGTTTCCGCCAAAGGGAGGATCTGTGAACACATAGTCAATGGAATCACCAGGAATTCCTGTTTGCGTCATCGATGCCGTCTGCACAATCACGTCTCCTTTGTGCCACTTCTGCATCTGACAAAAAACCTTAGAGAGGCTTTGAATCTTATTGCTTATGATGTAAGCTGGTGTCACCTCAACAACCTGTGAACCGATATAAAGGGTTCCGCTAAGGTATTGATTGACCTGAGAAAAATGGGTCGGGACATATCGTGCAATCTTAGCCATTCCAAGAACGATTTGCTCATACAGAAAGCGCATAGAAGTGGGCATAGAACTCTCAACCGCATAATGCATTACAACACTCAGAGCAATTAGGTTTCTCCTTGTGTAGAAATGATGCACATGCGTTAAGCCATGCGATTTTTTTGGCTGATCAGTATTGAAGCCATCGATAATGGGTTCACTAGGAACCCAGTACGGAATATTCATGGAGCCAATACGTTCAATGATATGCAGATCATTCGAGTCTGGAGCTTTTTCATATTTCGATTTTCCTACAGAATAATTTATCAGCACAGGGATCTGTTTTGCCAATGATACACTATTGCCCAGTAGAGGATCGAAAACTGTCTCCCGTGCACGGACACAATCACTCTTCTTTAATTTACTTCCGCATCTCGGGCAACAAAAAGCATCTCGAAGCGCTTCGGAGCTTTTCGCGGCTTCTGTGAAAACAATCTCGTGCGCACAAGAGGGGCATATGAAGACATCTGACCAGACAGTATAGTTTATCCGTCCAACGATCTGATTGCCATCAATACCTATCACAGGACACCCTGTATCATCTATATGTAGTGTATCATACATCCAACCACATTCAGCTTCAAAATGGGCTAGAACACTTTTGGCCTCTTTCTGAAAAGCCTCTATGTCAACTGGGGTGTTCTGGTTCGTAGCAATAAAAGCCGCAGCAACTCCAAGATCGTTTAATATGGCCCTCCGAGCCCCCCACTTTATCTGGGAGTCTCGCATGTCAATGTCGATTAATCCTCGAAACTCCGGATCAGGAGAACCACACATTTGAGCTGCAACACCAGTCATGCCTGAGCCACAAAAACCATCAAATACGATATCCCCTGGATTTGTGTAATGGAGAATGTATCTCATGATTGCCTTGTAAGGGACTTTTGTGTGGTAATTATGCGCTCCGTAAATGGCATCACCCTTACCTTCACTTACATCCGCAGCAAACGGTTCCCGATGATAATCATCGGTAGTCTCATCATATGGCGTACCATTTTCCCGAATGAACTCCTCAATGAAAGGATTCGGGCAGGCAGTATAGTACGGAGGCTGGGACAAGGCAATGATGTCCTCATCCTTCGCAATGGGAAAGCCTTCGATCTGGCGAACCTTGTCAATATCAGCCTTGGTGAGTTTTCGCTCTTCCATGGGGATGCCCTCCGTCTCTTATTTGATCACAATCCTGACATTGCTCTTGTCCTTGCCGCTGGTCTGGCTGTCCACCCACTGGGCCAGCTTTTGTTTGAAGTCGTCCGGTGTGCATGGGCCCCAGCTTGTCATGACCGCCTGCAGCTTGTCCATGTGTACTTCCAAGCTCTCCAATCCGCTGAGCATAGAGTTCACGCTGTCGATAAACTGCTGATCTACGGGAATCGGCAGATGACCGCCCTGCAGGAATTTGTCGATAGCGGCTCTGGCATTCTTGCCTAGCAGCGCTTTCTGTTCCTCCAGCATCGGATCTTCCAATGCAGACTTCAGTGTGCCTGTCCAGCCGTTCAGCACTTCGTCAGCCTTATCCTCGATCTGCCCCAGACGGCCATGGACAGGCTTGCTGTCGTTGTCCGCCGGATTAAAATGGCAATGTGGGCAATCAGCCTGTTTCTGCATCTCGGGCTCTGTAAGTTCATAGCAGGTCTTCAGCGCGACAAGCTGGCTGGTCAGATCCATTAGCTGGCTGGTGGGCAGGATGCCATGAATGCCTTTCAGAGCGATCAGTGACTTCCATGTAGTGCTCTGCTGGATGGTGCCTTTCTTGGTGGAACCGGCATGATCCAGACGGTACGCCTTGTGCTCTGCCATGTACCATGCAATGTACTTCTTCTTCAGTTCACCCAGTGCGATGACCACATCG
>Ga0265298_10005290_pt1 | contig 16266 bp, 15 predicted proteins | sample AusTroGonzalo_MG_3_FD_193486 | JGI IMG/M metagenome (GOLD analysis project Ga0265298, IMG submission 193486) | Bovine rumen microbial communities from tropical cattle in Woodstock, Queensland, Australia - Gonzalo_01 | ecosystem: Host-associated > Mammals > Digestive system > Stomach > Rumen ... | reverse complement strand
CAGAATCCCGGCGATGAAGGAATAGGCTTCCTTGCTCAGCCCCCGCTTGTCGCTCGGATCGGCGAACACGTTCTTCCCGTCCTTGAACAGGCTCATGTTGGTATGCATGCCGCTGCCGTTGATGCCGAACACCGGCTTGGGCATAAATGTGGCATGCAGTCCGTTCTTCTGGGCCAGCGTTTTCACCGCCAGCTTGAAGGTCATGATGTTGTCCGCCGCCGTCAGCGCGTCCGCGTAGCGGAAGTCGATCTCGTGCTGGCCGGCCGCCACTTCATGATGGCTCGCTTCGATCTCGAAGCCCATCTGCTCCAGCGCCATGCAGATCTCGCGCCGGGTGCTCTCGCCGTGGTCCAGCGGTCCCAGGTCGAAGTAGCCGGCCTCGTCCGACGTCGTTGTGGTCGGATGTCCTTCCTCGTCCATCTGGAACAGGAAGAATTCACACTCGGGCCCGACGTTGAAGCTGTAACCCATCTTCGCCGCCTTGTCCAGCACCTTCTTCAGCACGCCGCGGGGATCGCCGGCAAACGGCGTTCCGTCCGGGTTGTACACGTCGCAGATCAGCCGGGCCACCTTGCCGTGCTGGGGGCGCCAGGGCAGAATCGTGAAGGTGTCCAGGTCCGGGTGCAGATACTGGTCGCTCTCATTGATCCGCACAAAGCCTTCAATGCTGCTGCCGTCAATCATGATCTCGTTGTTGACCGCTTTTTCGATCTGGCTGGCGGTGATCGCCACGTTCTTCAGCTGACCGAAAATATCCGTGAATTGCATCCGGATAAATTCCACATCGTCTTCCTTTACCAGGCGGATAATGTCTTCCTTCGTGTACTTGCTCATTGTCCTGACCTCCCCGTTAAATCAAAATCGATTAAAAGAAAGAGAGCAAGGTGCATCGCTTTGCACGACACCCTTGCCCTGATGGGCGTATCCTATCACCCGCCGGAAACCCTGTCAAGCATTCGGATTGTTTTCCTGATGTTTTTACCGTCCGTTCCCCCGCCCCGTCCTTGACAACCGAAAACCGGAATGATACCATACCCACCAACAAGGCAAGGGCGTCCTGGAAAGGATCCCTTGTCTTTTTTAGTATTAAGGAGATGATCTCTTGCTGACGTTTATCGTCCGCTTCTCTAATTCGCCGAATTGATTTGAATACTTTTCGCCTGCTTTCCAGAGGTGCGGGGCGAAGCCCCGCCACTAACTAATCCCCGTCCCCACGCAAGACAGTTTACAATACAGACTTGTTACTGCGTGGGGAAGGGGGCAGGGGGAAAGGGAGAAGTAACTGCATAAATATCAATCAGGAGGTCTCATATTATGTGTTCTATCTTTGGCCTGACCGGTTCCCGCTTTCCCCGGGACCTTGTGAAAACCTGTTTCGACCGTACCATCTCCCGCGGCCCGGATATGAGCCGCATGGTGGAAATCCCCGGCGGCGTCCTGGGTTTCCACCGCCTGGCGATCATGGGCCTGCACGAGGAAGGAATGCAGCCCTTCCGTCTGGAAGACGATTACGTTGTCTGCAACGGCGAGCTTTACGGCTTCCGTCCCCTTCGCGCCCGTCTCATGGAAACCTATGATCTGAAAAGTGAATGCGACTGCGAAATTCTGCTTCCGCTCTACCGGGAATACGGCGTGGAGATGTTCAAAACCCTGGATGCGGAATTCGCCCTTATCCTCTATGACGGAAGGCAGGGAAAGCTCATCGCCGCCCGGGATCCCATCGGCATCCGTCCCCTCTATTACGGGCATACAGCCGACGGCGGCATCGCTTTTGCCAGCGAGCCCAAAAACCTCGTCGGCATGTGTGAAACGATCCTGCCCTTCCCGCCCGGGCATTACTGGATTGACGGTAACTTCGTCCAGTATGCGGATCCGGCCTATGTCGGTTACTTTACCATGAAGCCGGAAGCGGATGTCTGCGCCAAACTCCGCCGCCTCCTCATGGACGGCGTAGAGAAGCGCCTGGACGCGGACGCGCCCATCGGTTTCCTGCTCTCCGGCGGCCTGGATTCTTCCCTCGTCTGCGCCATCGCCCAGAAGATGCTTCCGCACCCGATTCGCACCTTCGCCATCGGCATGGATATCGACGCCATTGATCTGAAATACGCCCGCATGGTTGCGGATTATATCGGCAGTGAACATACGGAAGTTATCATCTCCGAGAAGGACGTCATCGAGGCCCTGCCCACCGTAGTCGAGCTCCTCGCCACCTGGGATATCACGACTATCCGGGCCTCCATCGGCATGTATCTCGTCTGCAAATGGATTCATGAAAACACGGATATCCGGGTCCTCCTCACCGGTGAAATCTCCGATGAACTCTTCGGTTATAAGTATACGGACTTCGCCCCCTCCGCCGCCGCCTTCCAGGAGGAAGCTGAGAAGCGCATCCGGGAGCTGCATGTCTATGACGTTCTGCGGGCGGACCGTTGTATCTCCGTCAACTCGCTGGAAGCCCGCGTTCCCTTCGGGGATCTGAAGTTTGTCCGCTATGCCATGAGCATCGATCCGGAGCTGAAAATGAACACTCACGACATGGGGAAATATCTGATCCGCAAGGCCTTCGCGGACGATCATATCCTCCCGGACGAAATTCTCTGGCGGCAGAAAGCCGCTTTCTCCGACGCCGTAGGCCACAGCATGGTCAACGATCTGAAAGCCCTCGCAGAAAGAACATATACCGACAAGGAATTTGAGGAGAAGGCATCGAAATACGATTATTGTCGTCCCTTTACGAAGGAGAGCCTGCTCTACCGGGAACTGTTCGAGCAGTATTATCCCGGCCAGGCTCACATGATCCCCGACTTCTGGATGCCGAACAAATCCTGGCCCGGCTGCAACGTGGATGATCCCTCCGCAAGGGTTCTGGCAAACTATGGCCTGAGCGGCCAGTAACCGAAGGAGCGCAAGGGCGACCGGAAAGCCCTCGCATCAATGCAATGCAAGACCTGATCCTGATTCTGGACTTCGGCGGCCAGTATACCCAGTTGATCGCCCGCCGCGTCCGCGAATGCCATGTCTATTCCGAAGTAATCCCCTGGAATACCCCCCTTGCGGACATCCTGGCCCGCAAGCCAAAGGGCATTATCCTTTCCGGCGGCCCTTCCACCGTCCACGATCCCCACGCCCCGATGATCGACCCGGCCCTCTTTCAGGCCGGCATCCCCGTCCTGGGCATCTGTTATGGCATGCAGCTGGCGGCGCATCTCCTGGGCGGAAAGGTGGAAAGAGCGAAAGAGCGGGAATACGGCCGCGTCACCGTCCGCATGAAGGACCGCTCCGGCCTCTTCGGCGGTATGAAGGCCGCTTCCGGCTGCTGGATGAGCCACACCTGGCAGGTCACCGCCTGCCCGCCCGGTTTTCGGGTCGTCGCGGAAACGGACAATTGCCCCGTTGCCGCCATGATCAATGAAGAAAAGAAAATCTTCGGCGTCCAGTTCCATCCGGAGGTCACCCATACCGAAGAAGGCAGCATGCTGATCCGCAATTTCCTCTTCCGCTTTTGCAACTGCTCCGGCGACTGGACCATGAATACCTTTGCTGAATCCGCCATCCGTCAGATCCGGGAAACCGTCGGCGACTCCGGCACCGTTCTGCTCGCCCTCTCCGGCGGGGTGGATTCCTCAGTCGTTGCCGCCCTGATTTATCGGGCCATCGGCAATCGTCTCACCTGCGTTTTCGTGGACCACGGTCTCCTGCGCAAAGGGGAAAGCGATCAGGTTTGTCATGTTTTCAGCCATCTGTTCCCGGTCCGCTTTATCCGCTCGGATGCCTCAGCCCGCTTCTTTGCTGATCTGGCAGGTGTTACCGATCCGGAGGAAAAACGGCACATCATCGGCCGGGATTTTATTGAAGTTTTCAAGCAGGAAGCCTCCGCTCTGGGCAAAATGGACTACTTTGCCCAGGGAACCATCTATCCGGATGTCATCGAGAGCGGCCAGGCCACCAATGCAGCCGTCATCAAGAGCCATCATAACGTCGGCGGCCTGCCGAAGGAACTGGGCTTTACCGAGCTCATCGAGCCCCTGCGCATGCTCTTCAAGGATGAAGTCCGCGCTCTGGGTGAAACCCTCGGCCTTCCCCGGGAACTTGTCTGGCGTCAGCCCTTCCCCGGTCCCGGCCTGGCCATCCGGATCATCGGTGAGGTGACTCCGGAAAAAGCGGAAATTGTCCGGGAATCCGATGCGATCTTCCGCGAGGAGATCACCGCCGCCGGCCTCGACCGCCATGTAAACCAGTATTTCACCGTCCTCACCGGTATTCAGAGCGTCGGCGTCATGGGTGACGAGCGCACCTACGACTACACCGTCGCCCTCCGTGCCGTCACCACGGATGACTTCATGACTGCGGACTGGGCCCGCCTGCCCTATGATCTGATCGCCCGCATTTCCGCCCGCATCGTCAACGAAGTCCCCCACGCCAGCCGCGTTGTCCTGGACGTCACGACAAAGCCCCCCGCCAGTATCGAGTGGGAATGATGGCAAGAAACCCGGGCTGCCTTTTTTCAATGGCTCCCGGGTTTTCATTTTGTCTCATAACCAAGTTTCGATATATACAGCGATGTAGGACACTGAAAAGTTATCACTTTACATGAACACGACAGCAATGAGCGCTGAATATTGTCATTTCTTTTAGGCTTCTGTCAGATAATATACAAATCCCATTCTCCGGAAAGACGGTCCCTGCATTCCTGGATGAATTCGGAAAGCGTTTTGTTCTTCGCAAAATCCAGCAGCAGGCCGTTCATTCTTTCCCAGAGACAGGTATTGACTGCGCTTCGCAGGCTTCGTCCGTTTTCATCTTCAGCGATACTGAGCTCTTCCAGAATGCTGTTGTCCAGTGCGTTCAGAATCTCCGCGATGCTGATTTTGTCCGCTTCCCGGGACAGCGCATATCCCCCGCGCAGCCCTTTCTGGGCACGGATCAGCCCGGCCTGCTTCAGCTGCGTCAGGATCTGTTCCAGATATTTCTGGGAAATATTCTGCCTTTCCGCAATATCCGGTGCGGATACGCTGGTTCCGTTTTCCGCGTACAGCGCGATATCTGCCAGCGCCAGCATTCCGTATTCAACCCTGGTGGAAATCCTCATTCCGGACAGATCCTTTCAAAAGTGATTCATTCATGTCCCGCAAATGCGGCGCCGTTCCGCCGCTTCTTCTCCGGTTCATGCGCTGCGCATCAGAGACTCCGTCAGAACCTGGCAGACCGCATCAGCCAGGATCTCGTGCCCTTCGGCATTCAGATGCTCATCGTCAAATCCGCATGGACTCACATAGTCCGAAGCCGCCAGAAACAAATGGCCCCTTTTCCGCGCCAGTTTTGCATAAACCACTTTCAGCCTGGCGGAGACGAGGACAGAGCGCTGATCGAACTCCGGATCCTTTTCCGGCCTCCAGACATCCTTCCCCAGAACAACCGGCGAAATCACCAGAATCCGCTCCGGGCTGATCCGTTTCTCCAGGGCATCCAGGCAGCGTTCCAGCCCCGCGCCGATCTCTTCGGCGGAAGCGTGAAACGCCTTCTTGCAGTCATTGGTTCCGAGCATGATGATTGCGGCGGATGCCCGCGGATTCCTGACAAGAATCCGCGGAACATCCTCCAGGCCTTTTAGCCCCGTACGGCCCGGATCCTCAAACACCGTCGTCCGGCCACAAAGTCCTTCTTCGGTCAAAAGGAATCCGTGACGGGAAAGCCGGTTCCGCAGGATCCCGGTCCACCTGGTATGCTCCGGATAACGGTTCTTCAGCACCGGGTTCAGTCCCCAGGTATTGGAATCACCGAATGCAATGATCTGTTCCATGGATCCGTTCCCTCCTTCCGTCCGGCATTTTCCCGTCCTTCTTCCCCGTTTGTGTATGGTCTTACTCCGTCAGGCCGCCGCCTTCGAGCACCAGGCTTTCCTCATAGTCCAGGCCGTAGGTATCCACCAGCGTAGCCTCATAGTCCTTGTGGAAGAAGTTCTCCGCCGCCAGCGCCTTGATCTCGTCGTTGATCCAGTTCAGCAGTGTTTCATTGCCCTTGCTGACGGCCGGCGCGATGGTGTCCTGGCTGCCGAGGGAAGGAATACCCACCGTGTAGCCCGGATTTTCCAGCGCGTAGGCGATCACTTCCGTGTTGTCGTTCGCCCAGGCCACAGCATTGCCGTTCTCCAGCGCGTTCTTGGCGTTGGCATAGGTGTCATATTTCTGCAGGGTGATTTCCGGATTGTTCTTGATCAGGTACTCCTCCGCCGTCGTACCGGAAATGACGATCACCTGATCCCCTTCCTTGATCTCGCTCAGGTCCTTGATCACCCGGCTGTCGGGAGAAACAACGCCCAGCGCGACGTTCATATAGGGCAGCGCAAAATCAACCTTTTCCGCCCGCTCAGCCGTCACCGTGAAGTTCGCCAGGATGATATCCACCTTGCCGGTCTCCAGGTATTCCACGCGGTTCGCCGCTTCGGTGGAAACATAGTTAACTGTCAGTCCCAGATCCTCACCGATCCTCTTGGCAAAATAAACGTCGTAACCCTGATAGTCACCGTTCTCGTCCACATAGCCGAAGGGATTCTTGTCGGAAAATACGCCGATATTGATCGTGCCGCTCGCCTTGATCTCATCCAGCGTCCTGTAAACCTTGCCGCTTTCGGCATTCGCCGCCGTCAGGGAAAGAACCAGAGTCAGAAGAACCAGAACCGCTGTTATCTTTTTCACTGTGTTATTCATAATCATAATCTCCTTTTTGGGCTTTGCCCTTTTTTTGTGTTCACCAATCAACTATTAAGAGTATTCGGCCGAAGGGGTCCGGGGACGATCGGAAAGTCCCCGGTTATCTCCCTTGGATGTTCTTGAGTATTCAAATGACTGCAGGAATCTGCGGGCCAGTTCGGTCTTCGGATGGTCGAAGAATTCTTCCGGGGTTGTATCGTCCCGGATTTTTCCCTCATCCAGCAGGATAATCCGGTCCGCAACCGCTCTGGCAAACTGCATCTCATGCGTCACAATGAGCATGGTCTTGTTCTGATCCGCCAGCTGCAAAATGACTTCCAGCACCTCCCGGACCATCTCCGGATCCAGTGCCGCCGTCACCTCGTCAAACAGCAGGATCTCGGGGTGCATACACAACGCTCTGACAATCGCCACCCGTTGCTTCTGCCCGCCGGAAAGCTGTCTTGGATAGCTGTCCGCCTTATCCGCAAGGCCGATACGTGTCAGCAATGTCATCGCTTCTGCTTTCACCTCCTCCTTCTGCCTGTGCTGCGCCTTCATGGGCGCCAGCAGAATATTGTTCATCACCGTCAGGTGAGGAAACAGCTCATAACTCTGGAAAACCATTCCGATTTTCTGCCGGATCTGCGGCAGATCCTTCGCGCCGGTCCTGATCGGCTGATCGCCGAGGCGGATCTCACCGTTCTGGATTTCCTCCAGCGCGTTGATGCAGCGCAGGAGGGTGCTCTTCCCGCTGCCGCTGGGGCCGACGATGACGATGACTTCCCCCTTGTGCACCTGCAGACTGACGTCATAGAGCACGGTCTGGCTTTCATACTTCTTCGTCACGTGCTCGATCATCAATACCGGTCCCGCCATCGTCTCACCCCCATCGTTTCTCCAGTTGCCTTGCCAGCAGGCTCACCGGCCAGCAGAGCATGAAATAAAGCAGGAATATGGTCAGATATACGCCGAACGCCGCGTTCGGACTGGACTTCCGGTTGGCCTCGATAATCTGCTGGCCCACCTTCAGGATCTCCACCACGCCGATCATCAGCACCAGGCTGGTCGTTTTGATCATCCGGGTGATCAGGTTAATGGACTGCGGAATCAGACGCCTGAGCGCCTGTGGCAGGATCACAAAGCGGAACACCTGCGGCCGGCTGAGGCCCAGAGCCATCGCACTCTCGTACTGGATAACCGGGACGCTGGTCACGGCCCCGCGGACCAGGTCGCTCATCTCCGCCGTTCCCCACAGGGAGAACACGATCACCGAGGACAGTTCACCGGAGAGGTTCCATCCGAATGCCTTTGCCGTTCCGAAGAAAACGATGAACAGCAACACCATCTGCGGCATAATGTGGATGAACTCCAGGTAACACCGCATCAGCACCCGGCCGATCCCGTTTTTCCTGCCCACCAGGATCCCCAGCAAGGTCCCGAGCACCATGCTGATGGCGATGGAAATCAGGCTGATCTGCAGCGCCGTCCATAGGCCGCCAAGCAGCCGGGCAAAGTTCTTGCCCTTGAACAGCACTTCAAGTCCCAAACTCTGCATGCCGGACCCTCCTTTCGAGCAGGCTTCCCAGGAGCGAAACCGGGAGCAGAATCAGCAAATAGAACACCACCAGGAGCACCAGGCATTCGGTCGTTTTATAGTACAGGCCGATCTGGTCCTTCGCAGTGAACATCAAATCCATCAGGCTGATGGCCGAAAACACGCTGGTCTCTTTCAGCAGAAAAATCACGTTGGCGGTGATCCCTGGAATGCTGATGGCGAATGCCTGGGGCAGGATCACATACCGGAAGGTCTGCAGTCCCGTCAGCCCGAGGCTGAGCGCGCTTTCATGCTGAATCTTCCCGACGGCTTCCAGGCCGCTGCGGAACGCCTCCGCCATATAGCTTCCGCCGAGGAAAGCCAGACCCGCGACGCCGCAGGTTTCCGGATCGGTTTTGATGCCGATCTTCGGCAGACCGTAATAGATGAAGAACAGCTGCACCAGGAGAGGCGTGTTCCGGCTGAGCTCGATATAGACCGAGGCCAGCTGTTTCAGCACCGGGATCTTCATCTGCCGGACCACAGAACACAGCAGGCCGACCAGCATGGCAAAGAGGATACCGAGCACGCCGATCCGGACAGTCAGCACCGCCGCCTTTCCGTAAAGCGGCAGAATCTTCGCCATATATTCCCAGTCCACGTTCAGCGTTCCTTTCCTTACAGGCTCTTGACTGCATTAAAGCCTTTCTCAAGGTCCCCGATGATATCATCGATGTGCTCGGTGCCGATGGACAGCCGGATCGTGTTCGGGCGTATGCCCTGATCCAGCAGTTCCTCTTCCGACAGCTGGGAATGCGTCGTGGAAGCCGGATGGATCACCAGGCTCTTCACGTCCGCCACATTGGCCAGCAGGGAGAAAATCTCCAGATGGTCGATGAAAGCCCAGGCTTCCTTCTGCCCGCCCTTGATCTCAAAAGTGAAGATGGAGGCCCCGCCGTTCGGGAAATACCGCTGATATACTGCGTGGTCCGGATGGTCCGGCAGGGAGGGATGGTTTACCTTCTCCACCAGCGGATGGTTCCGCAGGTATTCGACGACTTTCTTTGTATTTTCCGCATGCCGGTCCAGCCGGAGAGAGAGCGTTTCCACGCCCTGCAGCAGCAGGAAAGCGTTGAAGGGGGAGATGGAAGCGCCGGTATCCCGCAGAAGGATCGCCCGGATATAGGTCACGAACGCCGCTGGTCCCACTGCGTCATAGAAAGATACCCCGTGATAGCTCGGATTCGGCGCCGCGATGTTCGGATACTTCCCGCTCGCCTTCCAGTCGAACTTGCCGGATTCCACGATCACGCCGCCCAGCGTTGTGCCGTGGCCGCCGAGGAACTTGGTCGCGGAGTGCACCACAATGTCAGCCCCGTGCTCAATCGGACGGATCCAGTATGGCGTTCCGAAGGTATTGTCGATTACCAGCGGCAGTCCGTGTTTGTGGGCAATCGCCGCAATGGCATCAATATCCGGAATATCGCTGTTCGGGTTGCCGAGGGTCTCCAGATAGATCGCCCGGGTGTTCTCTTTGATCGCTCCCTCCACTTCCTGCAGGTTATGAGCATCCACGAAGGTCGTCTCGACACCGTACTGCGGAAGCGTGTGCTCCAGCAGGTTAAAGCTGCCGCCATAGATGGTTTTCTGGGCCACGATATGCCCGCCGTTGGCAGCCAGGGCTTCAATCGTGTAAGTGATGGCCGCCGCGCCGGAGGCCACCGCCAGCGCCGCGCTGCCGCCTTCCAGGGCCGCGACGCGCTTTTCCAGCACGTCCTGGGTGGAGTTGGTCAGCCGGCCGTAGATATTTCCGGCATCCGCCAGACCGAAACGGTCCGCCGCGTGCTGACTGTTCCTGAAAACGTAGGATGTCGTCTGATAAATCGGCACCGCGCGGGCATCCGTCGCCGGATCGGGCTGCTCCTGACCTACGTGAAGCTGAAGGGTTTCAAATTTATAATTGCTCATGGTTGCAATCTCCTTTTCTTTCATTTATTCTTTTCGGGGAAAACAAAAACCGGGGGCTGAAAGCTCCCGGGCAGAACTCAGACTGAACAATCTGATCCTCCGTATCCTCATGAGGCGCAGCAGAACACAGCCGGATACCTCTTCACGGAGCCTGCCCGGGAGAAAAGCATTCGACAACACATGGTTTTCCGCTCCTTACGGCTGAACCTGGCAGACATCCCGGGCACCTCCTCTCTCTTTGGATTGACTGAATGATATCACCATTCACCTACTATGTCAATAGGGAAAATGTATTATGATTGTTTTTCCCCTCCAACAGGTTTCAAATCAGCTGAAAAACTCACGTTGAAAGACAAGGGGACGCATAAAACACAGGGATGGTCTTCGTTTCATGCCATCTGATTAACGCTGCAGCTGTTGAATTTGGCCAGCCGCTGTACCGCCCGGTCGATCTGTCCGGAGAGCTTCTTTGTGCAGCGGATGCCCGGTTCCAGCCAGATGTTCTGAACTGTAAGCGTTTTTGTTTTTCTGTCCGCCTTTGGTTCGATCCGGCCGATCAGCCGGTCGCCCCACAGCACAGGCAGGACATAATATCCGTATTTACGTTTGACAACCGGCGTATAGATTTCCCATGAATACTGATATCCCCAGACGGCTTCGATCAGTTTCCTGTCCCAGAGCATCGGATCCAGGGGAGCGAGGAACTCCAGCCGGGGCTTGAGGGAAACCTGCCCGGCGATGACAGACTCCATGAGCGGCAGATCATTTGTATGCATATACAGCGGAAAACGGATGCCTTCGACCTGCGCCGGCATGATTGCGCCGTCCTTTTCCATCCGGTCAAAGCAGGCGTTCCGCTGCTCTGTGGTCATATGAATTCCCAGCCAGGCGGTTGAGTTGCGGTTCCAGAGCAGGCCGACGGCACCGATCCGGCGCTTTACGCGCCAGCACAGCCAGGATGCCTCGTCCGGGCAGGGGTTCGGCGCGGACAGCAGTTCCGCAGGAAGATATTTGTCCGCCAGGTCATAGTATTTCCGGGAACCTGTCTTGTGGTGAATCAGGAGGACGCCGTCCGTATAGAGCTGCTCAAGGACGGACCGGGCCGCAAGGGATTCCCTGTCCCAGTGTCCGCTCCAGTGCATGGAGGAATGCCAGAAGATTGTCCCCTCGATGGGCAGGGTATCGCTGCTGACCGGGCCGTGTTTCCGGATATAGGCGACAGCCTGCTCTTCCAGTTCGGGAATGCCGGCGAACTGCTTCCCGTGTTCGATGCTTCTTTCACGGTATGCGGCAAAATACGGCCAGTCTTCACTGGGCCAGATGGACAGTTCCTTGTCGGAATAGTCCACCAGCAGGCGGTCCCGGTAAAGCAGATCGCTCAGGGTTTTTCGGGTAATCCCCTTTACCCTGGACTGGAGGGTCAGTTCCGCATTCCTGCCGCAGACATCCACCGGATCAAACTGGATACAGCCGGCCTGACGGACATACTGATACGCACCGTTCTTACCGATAAAACGGTGCTCTCCGAGCAGACCCTGCCGAAGCAGGATGAACTGCCTTGCCTGATCCCGGGTAACAGTCAGCATCGACCTTATTCCCATCTTTGTTTATTCTGTTTTTCCCCTGCTGCGCCAGTCTTCCAGTGCCGCGTGAATCGCTTCTTCCGCCAGCACGGAACAGTGCATCTTATAGGCCGGCAGGCCGTCCAGCGCCTCCGCCACCGCCTGGTTCGTCAGCTTCTCCGCCTCCGCAACAGGCTTGCCCTTGATCATCTCCGTCGCCATGGAACTGGAAGCGATCGCGCTGCCGCAGCCGAAGGTTTCGAACTTTACATCCTGAATGATATCGTCCTCAATCTTCAGGTACATCTTCATGATGTCCCCGCATTTGGCGTTGCCGACCTCGCCGATGCCGTTCGCATCCTCAATCACGCCGACGTTCCGCGGGTTCCGAAAATGTTCCATCACCTTTTCACTGTATAATGCCATCGTTCTTTCTCCTCTTACAGAATATGCGGTTTCTTTCCGCTTTCCAGGTCCCTCCAGATCGGTGAAAAGCTTCTCAGGTATTCCACCACTTCCGTCACAGATCGGATCATGTAGTCTATTTCCTCATCCGTCAGATTCCCTTCAATGCTCAGCCGGAGCGAGCCGTGAGCCACGTCATGCACCCTGCCGATCGCCAGAAGCACATGGCTCGGATCCAGGGAACCGGAAGTGCACGCGCTGCCGGAGGAAGCTTCGATGCCTTTGTCATCCAGCAGGAGCAGCAGAGATTCTCCCTCGATGCCCTCAAAGCAGAAATTCACATTGCCGGGCAGGCGGCGCGCCGCGTCCCCGTTCAGCGCCGAGTGCGGAATCGCACTCAGTCCCCGGATCAGCCGGTCCCTCTTTTGCACCGTCTTTGCCGCGTTCTGTTCAATCTGTCCCGCGGCTTCTTTCAGGGCTGCAGCCATCGCCGCAATCCCGGGCACGTTTTCCGTCCCGGCGCGCTTTCCGCTCTCCTGCGCTCCCCCTTCGATCAGGTTCGTGAGCCGGATCCCCTTGCGCGCATACAGAAAGCCGACGCCCTTCGGTCCGTGAAACTTATGGGCGGACGCGGACAGCAGATCAATCCGGTCCTCCGCAACATTGATCGGAATATGGCCGACCGCCTGAACGGCGTCCGTGTGGAAAAGCACCCCGTGCTTTCTGCAGATGTCCCCGATCTCCCGGATCGGCTGGATGGTGCCGATTTCGTTGTTGGCGTACATGATCGTCACCAGGCATGTATCTTCCCGGATCGCAGCTTCTACCTCTTCCGGACGCACGATACCGTTTTCATGAACATCCAGAAGGGTGACCTCAAATCCTTCTTTCTTCAGTTTCTCCAGCGTATGCAGCACCGCGTGATGCTCAAAAGCAGAAGATACAATGTGCTTCTTTCCCGCTTTCTGCCCGATCTCCGCCGCGGAGCGGATCGCCTGGTTGTCCGCTTCGCTGCCGCCGGAGGTAAACAGGATCTCCCGGGGCTGCGCCCCGATCACTTCCGCCACGGCTGCCCGGGCTTCCTCCAGCGTTTCCCTTGCCTGCTGACCGATGCTGTACAGGCTGGACGGGTTCCCATAGTTCTCCTGAATCACTGAAACCATGGTATCCAGAGCCGCCTGACTCATCTTTGTCGTGGCGGCGTTATCCGCATAAATCAATCGATTCACTCCTTCCGTCGGGATCCTTTCAGATTATAACTCCTTTCGCCTACTGCGTCAATGGGTGAATGTGAAAACCCGGCGGTGAATCATCGCCGGGTTCGGTCATTCATCCGGTTATTCAGCTTTTTTCCGGTCCGTAATCAGTTTGATAACCAGCGGCCAGAGTGCCACGCAGTAGAACACGACAATAAAGCTGTAGGTAAAATGTCCCCAGTGGCTGCCAAGCAATCCGTCCAGCGGCGCTTTCATAAACTGGATCATCAGTGCCAGCGGGATAAGTCCGACAAGCCCGGCAAGCCATCCCAGTCCTTTCAGTCCCGTGGGCTTGAATTTGATCCAGGTCTTTTCAACAAATCTCGCGACAGGGAACGCAATCAGCAGACAGATGTCGCCGTACCCGTCGTTCATCATCTTCTGCGGATCAACCAGCAGCTTTCCGTCCACATAGTCCATGGGATACGGCTTGAAGGTAATGTAGAGAATACCGATCCAGCCGATGATGAAGCTCGCCAGCAGGAAGATATTCTCCCGCTCCGGGCGTTTCTCAAGATACTTGAAAACCTTCGCCGTAAGAAACAGCCAGAGAATGGATTCGAGCGTCCCGACAACCACATCCTGGGGCGTATGCACGCCCAGATAGTTTCTGGAAAACCCCGTCAGCAGCGCCAGGAAAATCAGAATGGCGGAGACCCACTTTTTCCATGACCAGGCCGAAACCGCCAGCCCGCCGTAAAGCGGGCCCGCCGAAACCGTATGCCCGCTGGGAAAAGAGTATCCCGTCGCCGTGGTAATGGCGTCTCCGGCCGGTTTCACCCGCGCGTCCCGGATCCAGGGGCGGTAGATACAGGCCGTCAGCTTCAGGATCGCGTTAAAGCCGCAGCAGAGATAATAGGACACCAGCGTATACAGGCCTTTCCGCTTATCAACGACCCAGTAAACAAAGACCGGGATCATGATCAGGAAGGTCACCGCGAAAAGGGAAACCCCCTCCATAAACGGAGTCAGCGCATCGTTAATGCTTTCCCGAAAGCGCTGGAGCAGCAGCAAATAATCAATATCCATAGGTATCCCCCTTTTACGTTACCTGCGTCCCACCCGGCATGCCGGGCAATATTTCGGCCAGTGACGGCCGGCTGAAGAGAAAGTGAATTGCCGGCCGCATCTCGGACAGACTCTTGTGATCATTTCCGCAGGCTGAATTTTCGCCCTGCACTCCTGGCAGAGCGTCGGCCAGTACTGAACATTCTCCGGAAGGATGATCGTCTTCCCGCAGTTCCGGCACGTCCTTGTTATTATACCGGTTCGATTCGTCATCGCGCAACACTCACTCAAACATTTTTTCATTACTTAAGCTTGCAGAAAGCTTCGATAAAGTCCTTGATGATCGCTGTCCACAGCAGAAAATCACTTACCGCCACATGTTCGTTTGCCTGATGACACTGATCAGTCTGCCATGGAGCCTGTATGCCGAATGCGATTGTATTGGGGATATGGCGGGCATATGTCCCCACGCCGACCGCCTTCGGCTGCAGGTGAAGCTTCCTGTATTCTTCCTTAAATCCTGTAAACTGATCCATATATCTTTCCCAGATATCCGTCAACACCCTGACTTCCGGGGACTTCCTGTCTTTCAGTAAAGGCGGAAGATGAAGCGTCACTTCCGTTTCAAGGCCGTATCCTGATGCCATCTCTTTGATTTTATTGATCAGGTCATTGCAGTCCGTCGAAGCAGGCACCCTGAAATCGATCCTGGCTTCACATCCATCCTGATCGGCATGCAGTATTCCCACATTCAATGTCAGCCTTCCGGCTTCTTCCCCGTCCTGTATTCCTTTTGGAAAAGCCACATGAAGGTCTTTGACAAATTTCATAACGGGATAGTCTTCCAGGTTAATCCCGTCCTTCTCCATTGCGTCTGCCAGCAGAATAATGGCGTTGATCCCAAGCTCGGGTTTTGAAGCATGCGCGGCTCTCCCTGCGGCACTGAACTCTTTTCCGTTGATAAAACAGCAGGCGCTGTTCGGAACGATATTCACGGCACTGCCGCCGCCGGCCTTCCAGCCGTTTTGATTCTCTCCGTATACTTTCAGCTGAAGAATCCCTTTTTCACTGTATATGACAGGAAAGACCGAGTCCGGAGTAATCGCAAAATCCGGGATTTCGCCATGTGCGGCATAGTACCGGATACAGGAGCAGCCTCGTTCCTCATCCGTTCCGAGAATGAGCCTTACCCGGCAATTTTCGGGAATCCGTCCGGTATCCAGGAGTTCCTTCATGGCAAAAAAGCCTGCACAAGCCGGCCCCTTGTCGTCCACGATTCCTCTGGCATACATAACCTCGCCGTCTGTTTCCTCTTCCACGATTGTCAGTGCAAACGGATTGCTGTTCCAGCCCTCTGAAACCGGCACGACATCCAGGTGGCATATGATACCGATGAGCTTCTTTCCTGTTCCGAACTCCACCCATCCCGCTCTGTCCCCGACAGTTCCTGTCCTGAATCCTTGTTTGCCGGCCTCTGCAAGAAATGTATCAAGCACCTCTCTGGCTTTTTTGCCGTAAGGCGCATTTTCTTCCGGTTTTCCTCCGACCGAAGGCACGCTGATAATTTTTTCCAGAAAATTCTTTTGAAACGCTGTCAGCACATTTTCATCCCTGATCCTTTCGAAAGATTTTATTTTTCTTCGCTTTTCATAAGCCGGTCACATTGTTTAACCGATGCTGTATGAACTGGCTCTTCTGCGATGAGAAGATGAATAAATAAGCGATTGATCCGACATGACAACTTAATCTGTGTTAAATTACACTTTCCCGAACGTCAGGCTGTTGCCGCGTGTTTTCTTGCTGCGGTACATTGCCTTGTCCGCGCCGGCATACAGTTCTGC
>Ga0265298_10005289_pt1 | contig 16267 bp, 10 predicted proteins | sample AusTroGonzalo_MG_3_FD_193486 | JGI IMG/M metagenome (GOLD analysis project Ga0265298, IMG submission 193486) | Bovine rumen microbial communities from tropical cattle in Woodstock, Queensland, Australia - Gonzalo_01 | ecosystem: Host-associated > Mammals > Digestive system > Stomach > Rumen ... | reverse complement strand
CTTGCGCCTTGGCGTGTGCGGTGTGAGCGTTGGAGGCGAAAATGTCTAGAATAAGACTCGTGCGGTCGAGAACGCGGCATTCAAGTGCCTGCTCCATGTTGCGGGCTTGGGTGGCGCTCAACTCGTCATCAATGACTGCTATCTCGATGTTCTCCGCCTTGATGTATTGGTGGATTTCCTCCAATTTGCCCGAGCCGAGATAGGTGACGCTGCTCGGATGGTCCATGGCCTGCACGAAACGTGCCACGGGCACGCCACCAGCCGTTTCCAACAGGAACGCCAATTCGTCCAAATATTCATCGGTGCGCTCGCGGCTTTGCTTTTTGCTTGCCACGGCAATGAGAACGGCTCGTTCTGGAATCTTTTCGTATGTTACAAAGTCGCCCATATCTATCGATTCATGCTGCAAAAATAATCATTTTCACCGACACTGCAACAATTTTTCCCTCTCCCAAAGTCCCGTAGGGACGGCCCAAAATCATGCGGGCGGTGAAGCGCAGCGAAACCCCCGCCTGAAAAACAGCAGTTGCCGTGATACGACAGCCCTACACCACAAACACAACAAAAGGCGACCCGAAGGCGCCTTTTGCGTTGATTTTCCAGAAACAGGTTCTGTTACCTCGCAAATCAAGCGTTGTTATTCCTCCGCTTTTTGAGTGCGTAGGCCGCGCCCGCAAACGTCAGCACAAGCCAGCCGCCGCCGAGCGGAGCCTCTTGCCCAAATTGCTGGGTCCCGATGTTAAAGCCGCCATTCTCATCCGAGCCAAAAAGCTGGGTTCCGATGTTGAAGCTGCCGGTGCGATTGAGAAGGCCTCCTCCCCTATTGTTGTATTCCATATCGCTTGAAGCAGGCCCCAAGCCCAATAAGCCTCGGCTGCCGTCGTTTTGGGCACTCAGGCTGGCTGGCCACATCGTCAGAAACAGCAACAGCGAAAGCAGCATGGTTTTCAGTTTTATCCTTTTCATTTTTTTATCGTGCTTCGTTAAGTCGTGTAAAATCAATTATCACGCACCGCCCTCACAGGCCGTCCTTCATTGCGAATGAATCCCACAGGACTTGAAGCAGAAGCAGTTGGATCCTCGCTCGTCACACGGATGTGTCCAAGTGATCCTTCTGGATCATCTGGGTCATAACCATAGGTTGGGTCATCGATATATAAACACCTCGCTTGGTACGGTTTGTCTGAGTCGATTTCGTTCGACCAGTATTCACCCACAGGCAGACGGTCACCATTGTATTGGGCATTGTGCTGATTACCGCTGTAAAAACCGGCAAAGGGCAGGAAGATACTGTTGCCGTTCACTGTAGAGGTGAACCGTATGCCTCCTATGCCGTTCACCGTATCCAATGATTGGGTTGTTCCTGCGATTAGTGCTTCAAATTCTGCTTTTGTGGGCGTGCGCCAACCATTACCCATAATGGCCAAAGCCGCGTCGTCCACGGACTCCAAGATGGTAATATTGTCGGGGGTCTCGAATGATTCAGGGAGCCAAGTGTCTTGGGTGTTATACTTAGTGAGCCACAGATTGGGTCCATGATCACCAGGTTCCCAGTGCATCGTATCACCATCGGATGGGTTAGGGTCTTGGGCATACGGGTAGTGGCTCCAGCAGTATGAAGTCGTGGGTTTGGTATCGGCCCAAGCGAAGAATTTGCCGTAACCCTCGTGCGTGCATGAGCCTACGTTGCAGGCAGCCCATAGCACTGAAAGGCCGAGGTCAACATATTCGAGTCCAACCGAAATGCCGTTGTATCCACCATAGTAAGTGTTGGCTTTTATGGCAGGCATGAAGATATTCTGGGCAATGTCATGGTTGTCTGCGTCTTTGTATGAGACCGTGGCTTCCTGCACCGAACTCTGCGGCAGCAGGATGGCCCACCTCTCGGCGGGATCAGAGCCACTAATCTTATGGAGCTTCACATCGCCAATGGCATCGGTGGAGGTTATACCAGGATTGGCAAAGTCGATGACAGCTGTGGTTTTCATCCCCGAAATCGTGACGAGAGTATTATTTTCAGATGGCGCTGGCCAAGCCCAGAATTTCACCAAGCCGCACTGGTTTTCAAGTATACATGAATAGACAGCTGTTGTGGTAGTGAATTTTTTTGTGGAATGACCGTATGAAAGAATAGGAAGCTTACTACCCGTTTGGTCAGCGATGCTCCATTCAAACGATTCTGTTACCGTCGCAACCAGGGAGCCAGTATATGCACCGCCAATGAAATAGAAGTGCAGATAATCATGGTAAGTGGTTGTATCGGTTGCGATGTCGCCGCTGAAAGCACCGTCATAGTATTCCAAGGTGCCGATATAATGGCCATTGTTGCCCACATAGAGTTTATCGCCGTTCCCAAAGACGTAGGCACCTGTTTCGGGAAACACGATATGCTTGCTTCCCTCGTTGACTTTCACGCTGATATGGAACATATTGCCCTCGATGACTTCGGGCGTTTCGGGCGTGACGGGCAATTCGTTTTTCTTGCACTGGCCCAAGCCGAGCACCAGCGCGACTGCAATAATGCTAAAAATCAATACTTTACGATTCATTTCTAAACGTTTTATTAGGTCAAAGTCTTTTTTTAAGGCGGCAAAAGTACAATATATTCTCATTCCAATTTCAAAAAACATGAAATGGCACTAAAATTATCTTGAAAGCCAACGCTTCCACGCACGGCGGTCGGGGCTGATGATTTTTGGGGAAACCTTCAAAAATCAATACGCTCTAAATCCAATAATCTTCCTCACTTCGTTCAAAGTCTTCGCCGCGCTCTCACGAGCCTTTTCGGCCCCCATGCGGGCGATGCGGTCCAAGCGGGCCTCGTCGGACGAAAACTCCTGAATCCGCTCGCGGATGGGCGCGATGGTTTTCACCAAGTCGTCGGCCAACTGCTTCTTCATGTCGCCGTAACGGATGGAGCAGTCGTTCCACTTCTCGTCGAAGTACTTTACCGTCTCAGGCTCGCTGACGATGTTCATCATCGTGAAGAGGTTCTGGATAACCTCTGGCTTAGGGCTGTTAGGCTCGGTCGGACCGCTGTCAGTGACGGCGCGCATCACCTTCTTGCGCATTACCTTTTCATCCTCAAAAAGATAGATGCAGTTGCCATCGCTCTTGCCCATCTTGCCGCTACCGTCCAATCCCGGCACCTTGATGGCATCGCCACCAAAGTAATAATTCTGCGGCTCGGGGAAGAACTCGACCTTGTATATATTGTTGAAGCGGCGGGCACACTTGCGAGCCATCTCCATGTTCTGCTCCTGGTCCTTGCCGACGGGCACCCATTTGGCGCGATGTTGCAGGATGTCTGCCGCCATCAGCGTCGGATAGGTGAACAAGCCAGCATTCACGTTATCAGGCTGTTGGCGGGCTTTCTCTTTGAAGGTGGTCACACGTCCCAGCTCGCCGATGTAGGCGTTCATGTTGAAATAAAGGTACAGCTCGATTGTCTCTGGCACATCACTTTGGATGTAAATCGTGGCCTTTTCGGGGTCGATGCCGCAAGCGAGATATTCGGCCAAAATCGTACGGGCCGATTTCTGTATATTTTCAGGCGTGGGGTGCGTGGTCAGCGAATGCCAGTCGGCGATGAAGAAGTAGCAGTTGTAGTCTTCCTGCATCTTCACGAAGCTGCGCACGGCGCCATAGTAGTTGCCAAGGTGAAGGTTTCCGGTGGGGCGTATGCCGCTCAATACGATATCTTTTGCCATGATATGGATATTTATCAATTATTTAACTGTCTCTCAATCTCTTCCATCAGCTCCTCCCCTTCCAGGTTGCGGGCGACAATCATGCCGTCCTTGATGAGGGCGTTTTGCGGGATGAAAGCAATGGCGTACAAGGCTCCAGCAGCGTTGTTCCAACCTTGCAGGTCAGAGACATGGGTCCATGTGAGGCCGTCCTTTTCGGTGGCGGTAAGCCAGGCTTCCTTGTTCGTGTCGAACGAGACGCCAAGCACGTCAAAGCCTTGCTCGTGGTATTTCTGATAAGCCACCACCACATCAGGGTTGGCCTTGCGACAGTCGGGACACCATGAGGCCCAGAAATCGACCAACAGCAGCTTGCCTTGGGCGAGTTGGCTGAGGGTCACGGGATTGCCATCGGGGTCGTTTTGGGTGAAGTCGATAATAGGCTGACCCGCCTGCACGCGTTCTTGTTTCGCCACATACTCTTCGGCCATTTGTAAATTCTTGGTGGTCAAGGTACTGTCGGCATGATGGATGTTGTCAATCATCGTGCGCAATTCGCAAGGGCCGAAAGCCCACTTGTAGCGATAGAGCACATAATGCGCCACAGGATCGGTGGGGTTGTCCCAAACGAAATCGAAGCAATGCATTTTGAGGATTTCGTCGGCATCGGCCTGACTCATGGTGCTATCGGCTTCAAGCTTGGCTTCCAATGCATTATAGCTCTCGGTGAAAGCATTGAGACGGTCTTGTGACGCGGAGCCTTTCACCACAATAGCATTCGGGTTCTGTGCATCGCCTTCAATTTGCACGTCCACGTTGTCAGTGAAGAACGAAAAAGGACGATGCCAACCTTTCACCATGAGGCCGTACATCTCATTGTCCTGGCAAACTGGCGTTTCAAACGTTGCCTTCCAATTATCAAGTTTCGCCGAATCAAGCACTTGTCCGTCTTTTTGCAAATAAACAACTTGTTCCTCCGCATTGGCGATGTCAACATTGATTTTGAAGGTCTCCGTCTTGGGCTTGGAAGTGCAGGCGAAAAGGCCCAAAGCCATCATGCCGATAAGTAAGTTCCTTGTTTTCATCACTTTAAGATTTCACTCAGTTTCGCCACTAAGTCATCACCCCTCAAGCCTTTGGCCACCATCGTACCGTCTTGGTCGAAGAGGAAGTTGGACGGAATGTAATAAATAAGGTAGGCTTCGCTGGCTTTGTTTTCGGCATCACGCACCTGCGTCCAAGGCAGTTGGTCTTCCTCGATGGCCTCTAACCACGCGGCCTCGTCTTGGTCGACACTGACGCCAATGACATCGAAACCAAGCTCATGGAATTGCTCGTAAGCGGCCTTCACGACAGGATTCTCCTTACGGCACGGTCCGCACCACGAAGCCCAGAAATCAACCAAGGTGAGCTTGTTTTGGGCAATGACTTCGGAAAGGACGACTTCGGTGTCGTTGTTAGTTTGCAGCGTGAAATCGATGAAAGGCTGGCCCACTTCAAGGCGTTCTTGCTTGGCGATGTAATCGTTGAGATCTTTGGTGTAGATAGATTCGGTGGTGAAACCAGCCATGAGTTCCTTCAACGTGGCAAGGTCATAGTCTTGCTTCGATTCGTCCAAAAGGTAATGCGCGAGGAAGCTGTCGCCATGGCTCTTGATGTATTCGTCGCGGTAGTTGTCTTGCTGTTCCATCAGGGCGGTGCCGACCGTGTTGAGCGAGTCCATTGCGATGGAGTCGTTGTCGGCAAAAGCCTGTTGCATAACGGCATAGAGTTCGCGGATTTGGTCGTTGAACTGATTTTGCGTCTCCTCGTAGGCATTCCATTCCTCCTGCGATTCCGAGCCTGTCATTACGGCATCGTTCATGTTGTTGAGGTCGCCCACAAGGGTCATGTCTTGGTTGTCAGTGAAGAAGGGCATATAGCCACGTTTACCCTTGATTTTCAGTGCATAAAGAATCTGCGGGTCGTCCTTGGTAGCAGTCAGGACAGCCATTTCGTTGGCGATGACAGCCGAGTCGATGGTAACTGGCGCGTTATCGACATACTTTTGCAGATAGACGGTTTGGTCGTTGCCGTTTTTCAGGCTGACGCCCACCTTGAATTGGTCAGATTTTTCGTTGCAGGCAGTCAGGCCGAGTGCCAATGCAAATAGGAATAACAGATGTTTTTTCATTGTAAATTAGACGTTTAAGTTGTTTTCAGAATTGAGCCGCAAAATTACGAAAAGATTTCCTATTTTTGCCTTCAAAATTGATTTTATGCCAGTAAAAGAGAAAACCGCCTTTTTCTGCAAGGAATGCGGAAACGAGTCGCCGAAATGGTTCGGGAAATGCCCAGCCTGTGGCGCGTGGAACACCTGCACGGAGCAGACTGTTGTCACGGGGAAAGAGGGCAAGTCGGTGAAGAAAAACATCGAGCTTGAAAGCCAAGGTTTGCCCGTACCCATCAAGGAAATCAGCAACGCCAAGGAACAGCGCATCATTCTGCCATACGAGGAGTTTAACCGCGTGTTGGGCGGCGGCTTGGTGCTTGGCTCTTTGACCCTCGTGGGCGGTGAACCTGGCATCGGAAAGTCGACCTTGCTTTTGCAGACGGCCTTGCAACTGGCGGGCCGTAAGGTGCTTTACATCTCCGGCGAGGAGAGCCAGACCCAAATCAAAATGCGGGCCGAGCGCATCGGCATCCACAACACCGACTGCCTCATCCTCACCGAGACCAACACGCAGGAAATCCTGAAGCACTTCAAGAACGTGCAGCCCGATATTGTGGTGGTCGATTCCATCCAAACGCTTGAATCGCCTTACGTGGATGCTGCAGCGGGCAGCATCTCGCAAATCCGTGAGACGGCCGCCGAGATGAACAAAATCGCCAAAGCCTATCAGGTGCCAATATTCCTTATCGGCCACATCACCAAGGACGGCAGCATCGCCGGACCGAAGATTTTGGAGCATATCGTCGATACCGTCTTGCAGTTCGAGGGCGACCGTCACTATGGCTTCCGCATTTTGCGCACCATCAAGAACCGCTTCGGTTCTGCCTCAGAGTTGGGCATTTTCGAAATGAATGCCACAGGTCTCCGCGAAGTGACCAATCCCAGCGAAATTCTGCTCTCGCAGCGCGACGAGGAAGTTAGTGGTATCGCCATCGCCGCCACGATGGAAGGTCAACGGCCTATGCTCATCGAGACACAGGCCTTGGTAAGTAGCGCAGCCTACGGCACACCGCAACGCTCCGCCACGGGTTTCGACATCCGCAGGATGAACATGATATTAGCCGTCCTTGAAAAACGCGCCGGCTTCCGACTCTCTATCAAAGACGTGTTCCTCAACATCGCAGGCGGTCTCCACGTGGACGACCCCGCCATCGACTTGGCTGTCATCGCCGCCGTGCTTTCCTCGAATGCTGACATTCCCATTCCTTCGCGTTATGCCTTTGCCGCCGAGGTGGGGCTTTCAGGCGAAATCCGTGCCGTGACCCGCATCGAAGCTCGCATCGCCGAAGCTGACAAGTTGGGCTTTGAGAAGATTTTTGTTTCAAAATATAATGCCAAGGGCTTGGATACCAAACGGTTTAAGATTGAGATTGTGCCCGTGGCATCGGTTTATGAATTGGGCAGTGAGTTGTTTGGGTGAGATTGATGTTAAACTAAAAGTAAAAAGAAAATGCTCTCCCCAAAATTCGACACCTGTTTCTTTGAGCGCTACGCCATGGTCTCGTTAGCCAATTTGGTGGGCGAGCCGTATGCGCATTTGGTCAACCGCGACAGGCCTGATTTGCAGGACGAAACGCTGGGCATCGGCATTGAGGTGACGCGGGCCATCCGGGAGAACAAGAACGTGGCCAACGCTTTGGTGAACGAGATGGCGGGCGAGGCAGTCAAAGAAGTGAATGCTCACGACTTGCGCCATATCAGACAAAGTGGCTATGCATACGGTTTGGGCGACGGTAGCATTGTCGGTCGCAACGAATACGAGTATTGGTCTTTGGCCTTGCCGCTGAAGCGCATCCTCGAAATCAAGATGGACAAGGTGAACAATGGTTTCTATGGTGATTTTCGCGAGTTCGACCTCTTCGTCTTCACCAAGGAAGACTTGGATATTGCACAAATCAAGCAGACTATCGCCTTCATGCAGGAAAAACAGGCCTTCCAAAACCGCCTTTATTCGCGCCTGTTTGTCTCACAAATCCAAACTTTATTCGATTGCGACCTCTTCACAGGACAATATCGAAGAATCAATGTCGGTAAGACGCAACGGCGTTATTTTTATGACGAAGCGATAAAATAATGGACCAAGAAAAAATCATCTTAGGCATCGACCCCGGAACGATGGTCATGGGCTACGGCATCATCCGCGAGCAGGGCAAGCATTTGGAACTCCTCACGATGGGTGTCATCAACCTGAAAAAGCTGGAAAACCAAGCACTTAAACTAAAGAAAATCTTCGAGCGTGTTTTGGAAATCATCAACGAGTATCACCCTGACGAGTTGGCCATTGAGGCGCCGTTTTTCGGGAAAAATGTACAATCAATGTTGAAGTTGGGCCGAGCCCAGGGTGTGGCCATGGCCGCTGCGCTATACCGCGACATCCCCATCTTCGAATACTCGCCCAAGACCATCAAGCAGACCATCACGGGCAACGGCAACGCCTCGAAGGAACAGGTGGCCAAGATGGTGCATTTCATTCTGAAAACCGATGAAAATCCTGAGTTTTTCGATGCCACGGATGCCGTCGGCGCCGCAGTGTGTCATGCCATCAGCAAGGGCAAGGACGTGAACTACACCAAGCACACGACCGAAAAGGCCAAAGCGCACCGCAAACCCGACTGGAGCCAGTTCATCGCGGCGAATCCTGATAGAGTGAAATCGTAAGCTGTTCCGGAGCCACTTTCTTGTTCTTCCTGAACCATTCCGTGATGTCCTTCACGCGGCCATCGGCGAGGCGTTTCATCATGCGCTGGTTGGTGGTGACGCTGTCCAATGCGCCAAGCTCCGCCACATAACTCCCCAACTTGATGTAGTCGAAATGGTCGGTAGCGATATTTTCAGGCAAATCGTTCTTGCCGGAATACCATGCTGCTTTAAGGTTTTTATGACTGTTTTTCAACATTTTAGCCAACTCAGAAACCCGTTGCGGCTCATTATCACCGCCCATGAAGCAGACACAAGTGATGCCCGACTCATATTGGGCTATGAGACGGTTCAACTCGCCCTCATCCAGCTCCTTGCCGATGTTTTCCCACAAGTATTTGCTATGGCAACCCGGGCATTGGTTGGGACAATTGGAAATATTAATGGCGAGGGTCACCTCGTCAGGGACTTCCTGAAAGACAATATCAAAGTTAGCGTACTTTAGCATCTGTCCATCTCCATTTTTCCGTAATGCCGTCTGGCGGCTTCCTCTTGGCGCGGTTCCGAGAAGTTGCTCACGCGCTTCAGGTAGCCGATGATGCGGGTCAGGTAGTCGATGTTATGGCTGTGGCATTCGGGACATTCCTTCAAGAAACGCTTGTCGATGTGTCCACAGTCGTTACAGATGGTGTTAGGGACATTGAAAGTGAAATAGTTACAACCTTCACGAGCTGCCACGCGCAGCAATTGGCGATACTGGTCCTTGCTCAGGTGTTCCTCCAAATTGCAGTGCAGTGCAGAGCCGCCTGTAAGGTGCTTGATGTATTTTTCTCCGTGCAGGCGGAACTTGTCAAGGACATTGGTGTTCGGGTCTTCCACAATGTAGAAATAGCTGTTGTAGCAGTCGCGGTGCACCTCGTAGCCGTCCTCCTTGTCCCACTTGGCATGTTTCACACCGACATTCTCGGCGGGAATCATCTCGCAGTTGAACATCAGGCCGTCAGCTTTGGAGTAGTATTTCTTGTTGTAACGCTCAATAAGGCCCAACACTTCCTGTACAAAATGCTCATAGTCAGGATTGTCCGAAATCTTGATTTTCAAGAACTCGGCTGCTTCCACAAGGCCATTCACGCCGATGGTGAGGTATTGTCTCCCCAGGTTGATGTAACCTGCGTCAAACAGCGGCAACATGCCTTTCTTTTGCAGTTCTTTCAGGTTCTCGTTGTAGCAAATCTGCACTTTGTGGCAGAGGTCGACAATTTCCTCAAGGAAAGTGAGGTAGTGCATGTTGTTGCGCGCGGCGTACTGTATGCAGCGGTTGAGGTTGATGGTAAGCACGCTCTTGGAACCGGTCGAAACGCCGCCGGCACCGAGGGTGTAGCTGAAGCCGTTGTCCTGGATTTCATTGCGCAGGCGGCAGCAGGACGAGAGCGAGTCGGCGTTATCGCTCAAATAAGTGAAGAACGAGTGCCCTTCGGCGTACATCTCAGCGGTGAAGTCTGCCCAATCCTGGTCAATGACATCGCCGTCCTTCGAGAGCAGCGCCATCGTCTCAACGGGGAAGGTCAGCACACTCTTGAGACGCTCGGCATTGAACCACTTCATGAAGCGTTTCTGGAGCCAACTCAGTGATTCCCAATCAGGTTTCGAGCCATCGGGGAAATAGAAATTGCCGAACAGCGACTCGAAATAATAGCGATCGTAGTAGGCAATGTTCCAGAAGACGGACTGGTAGTTCCTCGCGCCAGCAGGTTGGTTGAGCGAGTAGACGATTTGCTGGAAGCAGTCGGTGATGACCTTGTCGATGGTGCGCGGTTTCAGCGAGAAGTCGACCACCTCATCGGCACGCTTGTAATAGTCTGGACCGTAGTCCTTTCCGATGAAGTAATTCATGTACATCAAGAACTCCGGCGTGGCGCAGGCACCCGACAGCTGCGACGAAACCATGAACACCATATTGATAAAGCCACCGCAGAACGAGCGGAGTTTGGTCGGGGCGGAGCTATTGCCGCCGATGCTACTTGTGCCCTCGTTGAGCCAAGGGTACATGGTGATGGAGGCGCAGTAGTTGGCCAAACTGGTCTCATCGTTCTTGTAAATGAAATGGTTGTTGAGCAAATAGAGGTAACGGTCAGCCAATTCCTTGCCGAACATCGACTTGATGCGGTCGGTGAGCAAGCGCCGGTTAATGCGGATGAAGCTCGACTTGGGCAGTTCGCCGATGAGGGTAGCGATGTTTTTCTTCTCCACATTGGCGTTGGCATCATACTTCGAGCCTGTGGCGGGGTTCGAGGCATTGACGTAGTTGCTCAAGAAGTCGATTTTCTCGCGAATCTCGCGGTCTTCGGTGTGCTTTTGGCGGTACAGGATGTAGTTCTTTGCCACCGTGTAATATTGTTCGGCCATCAGTGCGGTTTCCACCTGATTTTGGATTTCCTCCACGGTGATGCCGTTGGTTACACGGACGCGACTTAGGATGCCATTCAAGTCCTCGTCGGTGGCGTAGAAGCCAGAGGCAAGAAAGGCCTTGCTGATGGCGATTTTGATTTTGTCAAGGGAGAAGGCTTCCAGCTTGCCGTCCCTTTTGGTAATGTACAATCCTCCGTTGCTCATATAATGTGCTCGTTTTCAGTTTTTTTGCATCAAGAACGATGCGGAATATACCTTGTCATTTTTCAATTGTTCGGCACGTTACCCCTAACCCGAGGGCAGTGGCGTTCCCGTTTCCAAGGCAGGTCTTCTGACTCGCTTCTGCCGGGGCGGCCTTCCCATCGAAAGGGGTTTTCGACAGTGGCTCAGGTGCGCCGACGATTCTTGAAGCTCACAGCTACGGGTATAGTCTCTGATTTCCACAGAGTTCCCTTTTCATCCTCTTGAAAGAACCTTGTTTTGCAAAGGTAGGACATTTTCGGGACGTCCGTCAAGTTTTTCATGGGAATATTTATCAACAATTTTATCAACAAAAAAAGGGCGACCCCGAGGTGGAGTCGCCCAATTTTCGCGGAACTCAATTCCGCAGTGGTTTATTTCACCACGGTCACACGTTGCGTGCTGACACCGTTTTCGGTAGCGATACGGACAACATAGACGCCAGCGTTGTACTGACCCATGTTGAGCTCGTATTCGTCGCCGCTGACCTCAGCGTCGTAGACGACCTGGCCGAGGACGCTCACCACTGTGACGTGGGTCATATCCTTAGCCTCGATCTTCACGTTGCCGTTGGTCGGGTTCGGGTACAGAGCAATCTTGTTCACGTCTTCACCAACGCTGGTGACCGTGACGAGGACGAAGTTGTCGTCGCTGCCGAAGGCCATAGCGGGTTCGGATTCGCAACCGTTGTCGTAGACGGCGGTCACTTGATAGTAGTACTCACCAACTGCGATTTCATCGAAGTACTCGTAGTAGGTCTGGCCAGCTTCAGCAGGAACGTTCGCGATGAGATCGTAAGGACCAGCAGCGTTAGTCGAACGATAGATGTTGTAGCTCACAAGAGTGGCGCGGACCGGGGTGGCCTTAGCCATACCGGCGTTGCTGAGTGTGCCGTAGCCAGCGGGCTGGTCGCCAACGCTGATCACGTTCACCTCACCCTTGGCACCCGAGCCGATGTAGGCGCGGACCATGAAGGTGTAGTCCAAACTGTAACTGGCAAGGTCTTCCCAAGTCGAACCGTCGAGGCTCACCCAACGACCGTTGGCATCGCCAGTGTTGGCGCACACAGAGGCCGGGAACGTGGCACCGCTACCGTTGTAGAGCACCACCCAGACGGGCTTCGTAGGATCGATGTTCACCGGGCTGGCAAACTCGAACTCGACAAAGTCTTCAGAGCCAGTGAAGGTCACGTTGGTCTGGCCGACTGCAGTGGCAGGAGCGTTAGCACCATCGTTGTAGATGGTCACAGTGCCCGTCATGGCCATGTAGTCGTAAGCAGCCACCTTCGTGATCTGGTTGCCAGTGTAAGAACCAGCGGGGAACTTGACACCCCACCAGAAGTTGCCACCATTCGTGCCGATAGCATCCTCGTTGACACCATTGTCATAGAAGTACCATTCAAACACGGCCGGGACAGGCTGTTCGCCCCACCAAATCAGTGAGCCGAAGACACCGCCTTCGTTCCACTGGTATTGTCCGTGGATCGGGTCGCCAGCAGCGCAACCAGGAACGACCTCATTGCACTCTTCGCAGCTCATGCTGTAGTAGATGTTGCCTTCAGGCAGGTTGTTGGTGCCGTTGTAGACAATGCGGACGCAAATCTGTTCGGCATCACCTTCGTAGGTGTAGGTGTTGGTCGGATACTCAACAAAGGCTTCCCATTCGCCATCGGCGAAGATCATGGCGCCAAGGATGTCGCCAGACGGGGTCGGGCCTTGGCCGCCACCGTTGCTGCCGGAGAGCTTCATGGCGCAGCCGTAGGTAGTACCAGCACCGCTGTCGGTCAGAGTCGTCCAGCCACTGGTGGTGTATTGCAGACCGTTACCGGTGTTGCCGATGACAGGTTCGCAGTGAGGAGCACCCCAAGGACCGCTTGAGCCGCTACCAGCCAAGCTGTAGACCAGCCAGTACGTGCCAGCCTCAAGTTGGATGTTAAGGCCAGAAGCAGTGACGCTCATGATCGGGCGGGTCGTGGCGGTGGTTTCACCGTCGCTGCCACGGTAGCAGTTCGTGAAGGCCGTAGTCGTCATAATGTTGGCGTTAGCGTCGCCCCAGACGGCAGTGCCACCAGCGTTCGGAGCACCATTGAAGATCTGGGCATAGAGGCCAGTGAAGGTCGAAGTAGTGCTGGAGCCAGTCTGATAACCGTAGACTTCAATCTCTTCGATCGTCGTGGCGGCGTCAAGCGTGAAGGAGTCGGCAAGCATGTAGCCACCGCCATTGTTCACGTTCGGGCCCCAAGTGCTCTGCGAACCCTTGATCCAAGAAGCGTCGGCACCATTGGCCATCGCACCCGGGTCAGTGACGAAGCCGTTGAAGGCCACCTCAGCGCGGTTACCCTTCGAGCCAATCGTCAGCGCAATGTCGTCCAAGCACATGATGTACTGGTCGTTGCAGTTGAAGTGACGGAAGGCAATGTACTTCTGGCCAGCATAGCTGCTCAGGTCAACTGAGTAGTTGTACCAAGTGCCAAGTCTCAGGCCTTCGCCGTTGCGTGAAGCAGCACCACCCATCATGCCTTCCTTCTTGGCGGTCAGCGTCCATTCGTTGACCATCGTCCAGTCGCTCGTACCGTTGTCGGAGACGAACACACCGAAGTGGTCGGCAGCATAGCTGGCGTCAGTGGCAGCCACCCAGAAGCTCAGCGTGGAGCCGTTGGTGAGGCCAACCTGAGGCGAAACGAGATACTCGTCAGGAGTCAGAGCACCCACACCGTTGATGTAGGAACCGCTGCAGATGGCGTTCAAGCCGCCGTGATACCAGTCGAGGGACATGCCAGCATAGTAAGTCCAAGTGGACGGGATTTCACTGGTGAGGCACCAAGTGTAACCATCGTTGTTGCCGTCGATGACGGTCCAGCCAGTGGGCAGACCAGCCTCAAAGTCAACAGTGAAGGTGTCGCCTTGGCCACCTTGGCCGCCACCACCGCCAGGATACTCCCAGCTGATTTCACCGCCGTTGACTTCAATGCCGTTGACAGTGCCAGTGTAGTTCTCGCAGGAGATGTATTGCCATTCGCATTCAGTCCAAGCGCTTTGGCCGGTGCTGTACACAGCGGCAACCTTGCAGAGATAGTGCTCGCCTTCGATGAGGGCGTCGGTGGCCACTTGGCAGAAGTTGTGAGTCGTGTTGACATTGAAGATAGGCTCGTGGTCGAGGCTCTCGCACATCACCTTGTAGAATTCGAGGTGACGCTCGTCGGAACGACCAACGGTCAGTTCGATGTCGTCCACATTCAGGATGAACTCGTCGTGGCAGTTGAAGTGACGGATACCGATGTACTTCTGACCGGCATAGCTGCTCAGGTCAACAGTCTTCTGATACCAGTTGCCTTGGGCACGAGTCTCGCCGTTGCGGCCATAGCTCATTGCACCAGCGCTCTTGGCAGTCATCGTCCATTCGTCAACCATCGTCCAGTCGGTGCCATTGTCGGAAACGGCAACGCCGAAGTGCTCAGCAGCATAGTTGGCATCCTGAGCGCAGGCCCAGAAGCTGAAGGTCGAACCGTTGGTGAGGTTCACCTGAGGCGAAACAAGGTAGTTGTCAGGATACAGGACTTGTCCAGTTTGGTTGGCATAAGAACCTGAAATCACATAGTGAGCGGAGCTGTTGTGACCAGTACCAGTCAGGTCGACACCGCTGTTATGATAGACACCAGGAGTCATGCTGGAAACCCAAGTGAGGCCATCGCCATCAGCATCGAGGGTCGTCCAACCAGCGGGGATACCACTGTCGAAGTTCTCGCTGAAGGTGTCGCCAGGACCGACAGGACCAACAGGCACAGCGCCTTGGCCGTCCCACATAGCCCAACCCGTGCTCGACACATAGAGAGTGCCCACCGGGTAGAGGATCTCGGTCATCACATAGCGGAGTTCCATCGGGGTCCAGATGCTCACGCTGTCGATGATGGTCTCATAGCCATCAAATTCAACGGTCACCTTGTATTCGCCCTTACGGAAGCTTTCGAAGACATAGTAGCAGGACTCGTCGATGGTGATGGTACCCATCGGGTAGTTCATTTCTTCAAACTCGTTGTAGTTGACGAAGCTCACTTGTGCACCAGCAGGGCTGTCGGCGCTGTTGAGCAACACGTTCACGCTAACTTCGTTGAAGAGGTACATGTCCTTATCGAGGCAGTTCGACCAGACGGTCTCGCTTTCACGAGGCAGAGCAAGATAGTTGCTGTTGGTGCCAGTGCCAGGATTCGGGCCAACACCATTGTCTCTCAGTTCGTAGATACCGATGAGGTTCGGGCTTTGCTGGATGTTGCCGTAGAAGGCCACCTTGTTGCCATAGTTGGCGACATGGCAACCACCGGAGCTACCACCATCGTAACCAGGAACAGTAGAGAAGTCGAACACGCTACCGACAATCGCGTTGGAAGCGATATCGTAGTCCCAAACCAAGTTGGTACCATTGTCGAAGCAGTACACGTGCTCAGCATTGTTGGCATCCTTGTAGTAAGCCACATCGGAAGCGCTGGTCGGAGCAGGACCGGCGGTGACGATAGCACCCGTGCGGTTGATAAGGGTCAGGTTGCCACTCCAGTTACCAACAACCCAGAAGCCGTCGCGCTCAGGATCGTAGCTGATGCAACGCATGGCGCCATAGGCACTGGTGAAGGTGCTAATCAGGCTGTGGTTGTTCAGGTCAACGCAGTACACAGTGCTGCTGTTGGCAACGCCATAGACATACTGGCCGTCGAAGGTCATGCCACGGAGCGTGCCGCAACCAGTGATGTTGAAGCCTTCAATCATGTTGCCGTTCATGTCATACTTGTAGAAGTTGTAGGAGGCAGCGCTGTAGCCCCAGTTGGAGGTGTAGATGTACTGTCCATCGGTGACCACACCATATTGGCCAGCTTCGGCAGCATTGAACGTAGCCAGCAGATCCCAAGGAGCACGGTTGCCGTTGTCTTCGCCCGAAACCGGGTTAGGATTGTTGTCGGCAGTCATGTCTCTGTTGATGGTTTGAGGAGCACCCCAAGTGATGGGGCTTTCAATCATTTCGCCACGGTTGCCAGCATACACGGCACCGACACCCCACTTGTAGACACCAGCCGGGAGGTCAGCCCATTCAA
>Ga0265298_10005288_pt1 | contig 16267 bp, 19 predicted proteins | sample AusTroGonzalo_MG_3_FD_193486 | JGI IMG/M metagenome (GOLD analysis project Ga0265298, IMG submission 193486) | Bovine rumen microbial communities from tropical cattle in Woodstock, Queensland, Australia - Gonzalo_01 | ecosystem: Host-associated > Mammals > Digestive system > Stomach > Rumen ... | reverse complement strand
CTGTTGAAAACGTCTCTATTGCATTATCAACCATAAATAAGAATGTAGGTTTTTCTTTAAATCTGTACGTTGTAAAAGCACCAACATCAAATTGATATACAAGTGTATCTAAATCGTTTTCTGCAGCATAATCGCCTTTATCACCATAATTATTATAAAATAATAAATATTTATCTTTATATCTAGTGGCATAGGCTCTTTCACTTATACCATTAAATCTTATTGAAGGTTGTGCCATATCCTCATTAAATCTAGTAAAACTATTTGTAAGAGTTTTGACTTTAACATCAAGTTCTCTAACATTCTCAAAACCTTCAACAAATGTACTTGATTTTAAAGCATATAACCCTCTAGGAGAGGCAAAATATAAAGTGTCTTCTATTGGAACTACTGTGTTGCCTGCGTGACAACCAAGGCTCATATTAACTGGTTGTATAGCAAAATCGTTTTGTCCAAAAGAATTAACCATTTTATATATTCTTTGTTTTGTAAATATAATATAACCTTTTTTAAAATAACATATTTTAGTTATTTTATCTGTTGGTTCTATAGGTAATGACACCCAATTATAGTTTGGTATATAGTTAAAATTATTAATATCACTAAACCAAATAGTATCATCTTTATAGTATACAGCACGATTATACATTTCACATACACCATAATCACCTATGTTTAGTTGTGTTACAGGTTTTGCTTCTTGGTCTACTTGTGCCACATCATAATAGTCATAATAAGGTTCTAAACCTGATATTGGTTGGTCACCACTATCTACTTTAGTAATTTTTATTTCAACTTCTCCATTTGGAACGTCTTGAAATTGTATATCATAAACTTTAAGACCTGTTCTAGTATAAGTGCTATTCACATTTTTAGTAAAAGTAAGGGCTTTATCTCCTTCTTTCATTTCTATAGCAAAATTATCAGTATTACCTGTATAAATAATATTTAACATAAATGACTGTCCTAATGGTAATGAAAGTAAAGGAATGTTATCAGTTGTACATACAAATACACCTTGAATAGTCTCATTACTTATTCCTGTAGTATTAATACTTTGCATAGGACTATCACACAATACATTAAAACCTATATGTCTTACTTCTAAACCAGATGGAACGTGTGCGTCATTTGAAACAATAGGTCCACCACTAGTGTATTCACTAAACCCACTATAACTAAACGCAGCAGCAAGACTACTATCATTAGTGATAACGTCATTTCTATCAAATGTTACTAAACCTTTATTATTGCTTGTAAAATGTATTTTATCATAAAATTCTACAGTTTCTATATTCATTAGGTTTCTATCCCAATTAAAAGTTACTGGAAGTTGAGCAACACAGTCAACTATTGTAATTGTTTCTGTGTCAGTTATAACACCATCAACTTCTTCTAATTCAGGCAAACCAACATCATAGTAAAATGCGTGAGATGATGAAGGACCTCCCTCATCAACAAAATCTGCTGTTATAATCAATAATTTAAAATGGTTATTTTGAAACCCATATAATTCTTGATATTTTCTATATGCGTTTTCTCCACTAAAACCTGCTAATGCTCTAAAGCAACCATTATCATTTTGCAAAAGTTTTGCATAAACTATATTGTTATTTTCTGTTTCTGGAGAAGGAGTTAAATCTGTTCTATTGTACACTCTAGGTAAGCGATTAATTGATATTTTGTCAAATATTTGAGATAATGCGTTGATTTCTCCAAACCCACCTCTTTTGTTTAGTGTTCCTAATTTATCCATTTCAAAATTAATAATGCTATCAAAATCAACATCATTACTATTATCATCACTAAACTCCGTATTAATTCCTCCTAAAAAGTTTTCTAATAAGAAAAACAATTTAGTCTCTGGGTTTCCTCTATATTTTTGATATACACCCATTTATCTCACCTCCTTACCAGTTGCCACCGTTACCGTTATTTCCAAAGAAACCAATGTTAATAGCATTAGAAGTGTCTATTTCGTAAACGCCACCTAAACCTATTTCGGCTACCATATCGCCAGCAATTCCACTTTCAGGGTCTCCTTCTACATAACTATCAAGTAAACTTCCTAAGTTGTCTTTGAAGTTATTTAAGGCTCTATAAAACTCCTCTAAATATCTGTCTGCTTCTGATAAAGAACTATCATTCATCTTTATTGCATAAGAAATATAAGGACTAAGTAGAGTGAAAAGCCAGTTTTTAGGCATATATGTATATAAGTCATTCAGATTTTCCATAAATGGAAATAGAGTTTTGCACTCTGTATTTATAATTGACAAGGCTTTATTTGCCACACTTACTGAATTTATCTGAGCAACAGTCTCATCAGTAAAAAATTGGCTATTTGTCACTATATCTGATAATGTCATATCATCACCTTCCTCTACCTTGATTATAACATCTAAAAACCAAAAAGAAAAGACACTAATAAGTGCCTTGGTCTAATCTTTCGTCAATAACTTCTTTATAAGTGTTACTTTCTGAAATTTTTGCTAGTTTACTATCAATTTTCTTAGCAATAAATTCTGGGTATTCGTGTGGTTTTCCATCACAATAAACAGTAACTGGAATACCATTATAAGCAAAAGTATAAACAGTACCAATTATTGGTGCATATAATTTAGAGATAGTTCTTGTAACTTTCTTATCATTTTTACATCTTTCTAGCATATGTCTTTGTTTTTCAATAAAATATGCTTTTTCGCTTTCTCTAATTGCAACTTCATTATTAGTCTCAATAACAGCCTTCAAAGCAGCAGTTGCAGCAGCCTCTGCAGATTTTTCCTCAAAAGTTGTCTTTTTCTTTGTAGTTGTCTTCTTAACTGGTTTTGTTTCTTCTTTTACTGTTTCCCCACCGATAGCGTTTTCAATTTCTTCTAAATTGATTTCTTCTTTTTTATTTTCAGTCATATTTCTATAACCACCTTTCTTAATCTATTATATCAACTAATGGTCCAGTTGTAAAGGAATTAGGGTTTCTGTACTCTATCATATATTCTGCGTCTTCTTGAGAGCACTCCCATTTCTCCTTATATTTTCTCCATTGTCCTGTTTGTGGGTCTCTAAACCCTTCCATCCTTATACATTGAACAGTAACTTTTTCATCTACTGGTAGTTTTTTAAGTGCAGGACCTAATAAATCTTTCCATTCTTTTTCTGATGTTTTTAATTTGTGTTCAAATTTAGGAATATGATTATAAATTTTATCAACATCTACATTATCCATTTCCATATTAAAGATATACCCATTCTTTCCATTTTCAAGCCCCATTTCTCTAGCAGCAGCAAAATTTGTTGCCAAAACAGAGGTCCCAAGAGCCAAACTCTCAACCACACTATATGCAAACGCTTCTGTTTTTGAGAGTTGAACGAGGTAATCGGCTTCTGCAATATAGTCTGTAATGCTAAGTTCACTAGGCATAAAAACAATTCCTCTTAATTCACAAGGTTGTGGGTTATTTGTAAACACCAACCAAATAAATGGTATGTTAGCCTCATTTAATTTTTTAGCAAGTATTCTCATTTTTCCCCATATAGAACCTTTATCCCTTGCTATTCTAGTAGCACTTATGAGTTTAAGAACTCTTCTTGGTTTTTCTAAATAAATTGGGTTGTACATAACTTCTGGCATACTTTTTGTAAGATTATAAAAATCATCTGCAGCAGTTTGGCTTACAGCAATATATCTGTCTATTAAAGGGTTCTTTTTAAATTCTTTAATATTATAAGCAGCAGAATAACAAGCGTGAATAAATTGTACCTTTTCTTTACTAGCATCAAAACATAAAATTTCACTATCTGGAACAACAGCACAAAAAATAGCAACATCACATTTTATTTTCTGAAAATAAAACTTATGTACTTTGATAACTTTTGACAAACGTTCTATTTGTTTCTCATCACCTGTGCTATAGTATACTGTAATATTTCTATTATCACCATATAGTTTTCCTATATAGTATATCCAACTTTCAATACCTCCAATATTATTAAAATGTGGAATATAAAATGCTATTTTCATTGATTTCACCAACTTCCATTAAAACTGTGATATGTATACCCCTCATCTTTAGTGAAAAAGTAACTTCTAGGGTATACAGCAAAGTGTTTTATATGTTGAATTTCATCTTTATCTCTGTCTATTCCAAGCAAACCAAGTAAATTACTCATAATACAAGTATTAGTTTCTTGGTATTTGACATAGTCTTGCCAGTCTTCATATAGTTTAAAATCAATACAGTCATAATAATCTAACATTAATTTTATAACAGGGTTACCTTTTTCTGCACCCATTGTGGCTGTTACAGGGTAATGTGGTTGCTCGAAACCTGTAAAGGCTTCTTCATTTAAGAAATCATCTAGTGATTTATATACCTCAACATCTGTATCCATATATATACCACCTTCATTATATAGTACCCATAGTCTAGCAACATCACTCACATAAGCCCATTTCTTATTTTCATAAGCCTTTCTAGTGAAATTATTGTAATTTATATCAAAATTATCCTCGTTCCATTCAATTATTTCATAATCAGGTAAGTACTTTTTCCAACTTTCCATACAAGCCTTAATTCTGTCGTTCTTTTCACCTTTTCCAAACCAAATATAGTGTATTTTCTTTGGTATTCCCATCATAACCACCTCTTAATATAATTATAAAATAAAAACTACTCTAAGTAAATAGAGTAGTTATTTATATTAATAGCAGTAAACTATTGACCACTTACGTCAGTTTGGTCAGCAGCAGCACCCCAAACATCAGTCTTAGTTTCACCACCACTTGGATAAGTTCCACCATATAGAGCAATATCATAAGCACTTGCACTATAAACAGCAGTAATTGCCATTGGGTCTATAACTTTAGCACCAGTCCATAATTTATAACCAAATGTAGCCTTTTGTCCTAGTGGGTCTGATTTATCAGCAGTAAAGCCAGTATCATAGAATTTAACATTCTTTCCACCTAGTCCTAAAACCATATAAGGTTGATTTCCTAATACATAAGAAGTATATACATTAACACTTGAAGAGTTTGCTTCAACTGGACAAACTAATGTATCAGTAAAGTACATTCCGTAAGCCATATATTTTGCTAATGTTCCTTGTTTGATAGGTCCATTTTCATTTCCTGGAACTAATAATTTATTAACTAATACTGGGTCATCTAATAAGTCGTTCATTACGTTTGGATGCATAACACCAACGAATTTTCCACCATATCTTGGATGACCTTTTCTATTTGCATTACTCATAGTTAATGCAACAACTCTAAAGTCTTTGAAAGTTATTGTATCTGTAGCAGCGATATCATTAACATCATCATTACCAGTTCCTACAAAGTATTCACTAGCATCTGTGAATGAAGCGATAACGTTTCTTTCAATAACTTCTGCAGCGTGTCTTGCTAATTCTGGTTGATAAATTTGTTTAATGTTATCAAAGTGAATGTCAGCAGCAACGTCTGTTTCTTCCATAAGAGCACCATATTGGTTTACAACACCACTTACTTTGTGTCCTTCTGGTCTTAATGCAGTTGGTGGAACTCCTTCTGTTAATAGATGGTTACCAACTGGTAAATGATTATATCTACGAACTGTGAATGTTTTAGTTCCTTCATTTTTAGGAAGGTTCATATCAACACCTAAGTTAGTAAATACAAAATTTGATTTTTCTAATTTAATCATTTCTAAAAGTCTTTTAGAAAAGTATTCATTAACTGATAAGCCATTTCTTTGTAAAATAGCCAATGTAGTATTTGCAGGCATAATTTTCACCTAACCTTTCTCACTCAAAATAATTTAGTTTTTTGTATGCAGCAAGGTCGTCTTTTAATAGACTTTCAATAGTAACTTGTGGAATAGTTCCACTTTGTTCATTATCTCCTTCTGCTAGAGTTTTAAGATTTTGAAGGTCCTTTATTTGGGCTTGTTTTGCACTATCCTTGATTTTATCCTTTAAAATACCATCTAATAAAAGTTTTGGGTTACTAAGATTTAGTATCTCATCAGGTCCAATTCCTTCATTTTCTAGCCTTTCAAAGATTTCTTGTTCAGAAACATTATAAGAACTGACAGCAGCATCTATTGCATTTTTAAATCTGTCAAGTTTTCTATTTTGAATTTCTTCATCTCTTTCTTTCTCAATTTGTGCTAGACGTTGCTCTTGTTCCATATACTTTCTATAAAGTTCAATATCATACCCTTTATCTTGGGCTTCTTTTTGATACTTTGCTTCTCTAATAGCATCTTGGAATTTAGCAACATCAGTATACCCATAACTAGCAGCAAGTTCCTTTAAATAGTCACTATCTGCTTTATAACTATCTCTTTCTTTCTTAAGATTTCCATTTTCTACTCTTAAATTAGCGAAAGCATAGTCTTTTTTGTCTTCTTTAGGCTCTTCTTTCTCTTGAGGTTGCTCTTCCTCTTCTTGTTTAGGTTCTTCCTCAACTACCTCATTTTCTTGTACAGGTTCTTCTACCTCAGTATTTTCTTCTACAGGTGCCTCATCAGACACTTCTTGTTCTGGTTCGTTTGCAACCTCACCAAACTCTTTGTCTAGTGCTGCATCAATAGCATCAATACTGTCAAAAACATTTCCATCCATAAAATAACACCCTTTCACACTAAATTATTTCTAGTCGCTTAGGTACGACCTGTTATTTCTTCAAGTTCATTATAACAAAAGAAAAAAGGTTTGTAAAGCACCAACCTACATAATTGGTGCTTCTCCACCTCCTAATATTTGTTCAGCCTGTGCAACAGCCATTGGGTCTAGTCCTGCAGTTGGGTCTGTCATAGCCTCTGCGTCATTTTGTGAAATAGCCCCCATATCTGCTTGTTGTTGTGCTGCTTGTAATTCTTGTTGGAAACCTTGTTCAATTAATTGCATTAATTGGTCAGTTGCTGGATGTTCTTTAACACCTGAGATTATCTCAGATATTGCTTGAACAACAAGTCCATCATCAATTCCCATTGTTGAAGCAGTTTGTACAAGTTTATCTATTGTTTCAGCCTTAGTTTGTGCATCTTGTGAGTTTAATTCATTGTATCTATCAATAATTTCGTCTTTATTAACCAAATCTGAATTTTTAATAATATCTGACACAGTAATTGTTTTAACAGGTGCGTCATATTGTCTTTCAAATTGGAATAAGTCCATAAGTTGTTGTTTTTGTTTATCTTGACTATATTGAGTTTTCTTATCTAACTCTACGTGGAAACGATATTCTAAGTCTTTCATATCTTTCTTAGATGGCATTTTTATTACATCAAATTGGTAAGTTCCAGAACCATCTTTACCTGTAGCATAAGTTAATTCAGCGTCTGGGTACATTTTAATTATGAACTCAACCATAATGTTAACAACATCTTCTACAAAATCTTCTATATTGTTAATTATATTAGTTTCTATAATTTTTGCTCTTTCTACAGCAACCTCAGCACCACCAACTGTATTAGCAGCAGTACCAATGTTACCCATAAATTGATTTGAGTTTCCTGAGATTTCTCTTATTTTCATCTCATAATCTTGTTTAATTGACAAAATTTCATCTTGAATTTTAGGTGGTACGACTGGTTTCATAGCATTATCTAAATTACCGTTAACGGCATAAACTACACCTGGTGCCCCATTTGATTTAGCAACTATCTTAGGGTCTACACCACTACCTTTTGCAACCATCATACTAGGTGCAGCATAGGCAATAGCAGTATTAGTAATAGCACTTTCTATAGAACTAATTGCCTTTTGAAGTGAAAGTAATTGGTCCATAAGTGAAATTCCATAACAACTATCTGCTGCAGCCTTCCATCTTATTTGTGCAATAGGTATTCTCTTAATAGGAAGAGGTTTCTCATCAACTATAATATTGTTAATTAATTTAACTTTCTTAACCTCATCTTTTTCTTTTATATAGAAATTCCATACAGTCAATATGTCTTCTTGAGAAGTAGTGTAGTCATTATCATAATAAACTTCTCCTCTTTGTTGAGGTGTGTAATCTGTATCTCCATAATTTAATGCTTTTAATTTTGGATATTTTTCGTATGCTTCTTCTTTAGATATTCTACCTAAAACTATACAATACTTAGCCTTACCTAAACACCTAGCATCTGGGTCAATAAGTACTCTTGCAGGTTCTATAATTTCAGCCTTCATAGCACCAATTCTTTTATTCTTTCTTCCACCGTAAATCTTCTTATCATCAACTAGAATGTGGCAATATGCTTCACGCACAACAGCACAAGTTTCAACACACTTTCTAATGTGTCTATCCATATCCATTCTTTCCCATTCTCTTTTGTAAACTCTATCAATAGGTTCAATAATATCTATATCTTCTGGAGATAAAGGAAGCATATCACCAATATAATCATTTACAAATAGAGAAGCAATTCTATTTTCTATTGCTACAGTTGCATATGGGGTATTCATATTAACTACCCAAGGTCTCTCAGTTTTATATTTTTTAAGTAAGTGTTGGTTTCCTTGGTAGAACGCCATTAGTTCGCCATAACTATCAAATCTTTCTCTATTAAAATTGTATGCTTTCTCATACATCTTTACGTATTCTTTTGACTTATCTAGTTCTTCTGCAACAGACATAAGTCCTGTCTTTTCTTCGTCTTTCATTATTCACCTGCTTTCTTTTCGTTCTTTCCTGTTATATATTCAACATCTGCTTCTGAGCAACCATCTAAATATATACCAGTTCCAAACTCACCATTTTCTAACTTCTCAACTCTTTGTTCTAGTTCTTGAATTTTTAAAGTAAGTTCCATTATTTTTTGTTCCATAATATCACCTCCTAATTCATATCATAATAACCTAGACCATAAACGCCACCTTCACCATCATTTGGAAAATCGTCTGCGTCTATTCTCTTTAGTCTATCTAATATGCTCTGCTTAGTATTTTCCTTAGCAGAAACATTTGTGACTTCTCTTAAATCATAAGGTAGTGCCATAACCATATATCTCATAGCGTCCATTAAATGGTTGTCTTTTTCAGTTGGTTCATCTTTGCTTATACCATCTTTAGTTTTCTTCCATTGATATTTTTGGGCTTCTTGGTTCATATTCACACAACTTGTAAATATTTTTAATTTACCTTGGTACATAAAGTCCCTAACTCTTTCTATACCATCAAAAATAGCATTATTACCTTCTTCCAACCATAAACCTGAGACATTATAGAAATAATCTCTATAAGATACACCATCTCTATCATTTCTATTTCTTACTGATGGGTCTGCAATTATATTCTTATATAAAGGTACCCCCATAACTTTTTCTCTTATACGTCTTGCGTGGTATGTTATTGGTTTTTCTGCAACATAATACTCGTCATATATGTAACATATACCTTTTACAGCGTCTATTGCACCACAACATAAACAAGTCTCATCTGTCCAACCTTTATCAAACCCAAATATTCTAAGCCAGTTATCTGGAATTGGAAATGGGTCTACAAGACAGTCTTTCCAGTCTGGATAAACAGCACCTTCCTTAACTTCTAGGTAGCAATAGATATATTTTCTTATCCATTTAGGGTCTTTTCCTACACACAAATCTTGTATGAAAGTATCGTGTAAGTATTTGTTGTCTTTAGTTGAACTAAGAAATGCGTGATATGATTTCTCTGGATGTTGTACTTTTAGTTTATCGTAAGATGATGTATCAACGTGTTTACTAGCAAAAATCTTGTCTGAACGAAGCAAAAATTCGTCTCTTATCCACCCATCTTCTGGGTTGCTTTCTACAATTCCAATAAAATTGTGTTCTATCTCTTTGCCTTCTCTATCTTTGACAATAGCAGCAGCGTTTCTTAAACGAGCAGTAAGTTGTACAAAGATATCATAAGACACACCACTTGCCTCAACTATCCAGAAAGCAGTAAGGTTTAAAGACCTTAACTTTTCCTCATCATTACTGGCATAGACTATAATTTCGTGACCATTTATCAAAGAATATTTTGGTAAAGGTGTCTTTGTTTGTCTAATAATAAACCAAGGTGGTATAAATTTCTCAAGTTCTGGCAATACAGCCTCTTTAACTTGTTGTAAAGACTGAGCAGTTATAAGTGTTCTACCGTTTGCAATAGATAAAGCGTGAGTAGAAATCTCTGCAGCGTCCATTGTTGTCTTTCCTGAACCAAAACCACCTATGTTTAACCTAAATTTTGCCTTACTTTCGTGGAATTTTACTTGATGTGGTGCAGGTTTATAGTCAATTAGCGTTGCAAGGCACGTATCACAACGCCCATAGAACACGCTATCGTGAACTTTTATCTTTCCACCACATAGTGGACAGGCATAAACCCTATATCCATCCTGAGAATACTCAATAAATTTTAGTTCATCTAATTTCATTATTCCTCCCAGTCACGTTTTTCAGGTAGTCTTATCAATATTAGGTTAGAATTGTTAATTTGAGGTCCACCTTCTTGCATAGCCTTCTTAATACTGACGGCACCCTTGTCTCCACCTGCAAGTCCTTGGTCTGCTGCCATATTTATTTGTTCATCTTTGAAAGATTTAACATATTTTCTGACTATTGGGTAGTTTAAGAACTCCCTCCAAGCATCTATACTGTAATATGGTATCTTTTCGTTCATCTCTATAGAGGTTCTATAGATGTTATTAGCAAAATCATCCAAAAACATACTAGCCATTGACACAATTTGCATACGAAAATCAGGGTTTTCTCTCAATTTTTCATCATTTTTAAGATTTTTTAACAATTCGCTCTCATTTTCTTCAACTTTTTTACTATTTTTTGCCATTTTTCACCACCTTACGACTAAATTTTAACATAAAACAACAAAAAATGGAATAGTACTAGACTATTCCAAAATGTTTTTGGTGGTTCGTTGAGAAACCAGACAAACGGTATTGGGGTTTACCCATTTAATTATATAATAAATAAATACGAATGTAAAGTGAAAAAGACGTAGCCACTCGTCTTTTTCAAAATAGAATATAGAAAGGAGTTTTGGGTGCCATAAATAAGTAAAGTAAAGGAGGACTTTACAATGAATTATGTTTTGATATTTCACACCCAATTATAATATAGCATAAAAAAGGTCTAAATACTAGACCTTCTATTAACTTTCCACGCAGACCACATAGTTCGGTTTCTGCAGTCAAATATGTCATACAAAACCCCATCTACGATTACTGTTATATGGTTTGGCATACTCACTAAATATGTGCCTACAGGAAATTCTTCTGCAAACTCACCAACTGTTCTAGCGTAGTGAGGTACTCTTCTATATCTATTATCAAGATAATGTTCAACAAAATCTACGTCGTCTAAAAGAGTTCCCCAGTCTTGTGCTATATCACTAAGTTCATCATAACTTTCATCCCAAGTTTTGCCTTCGGCTACAGAAATGGCTCTCAGAACACAGTCGTTGACGTACTTACCTCTAGCATTTGCATTATGAAACTTATACATTACATATCACTTAATTTATGTACATATTTTCTGATAAGTTCCATCTCTTCTTGTGAATTTGCTTCTTCTTTTAACATTTTTACAAAATCTACCATACTCTCAAGCATATGTTCTAAACACATCATACTATCTTCTTTAGCAGAGTAATTTCCACTTCTTCCATAAGCATCTTTGCCTTCTGAGTATGCTTGATAGTTCATATACATTTCATCAATTCTATCTTCTGGGTAGTTTCCAGTATATCTTCCTCTACTGTCTCTTCCCCTTCTTCCATAAGAACCATCACTATATCTTCCATATTCTCTATATCTCATAACATCCTCCTTTACTTTCCAGTATTCTTCGTTTTCTATATCCTTATGTATATCCACAAGTTTATAAGCATAATCAAGGTTGCTTGTATTAATTCCACTTTGTTTTAAAACATTTAATTGTTGCTCTACAACTTCCTTAATACCATTCATTAACTCTTTGCTATTCATTTTTGTCTCCTTTCAATAGTTTTATAATTTCATCATTTTGTGTAATTATCTTTTCAAGATAATCTGTGTCTTGTTTTCTTAATTCCTGCATTAAATCTATATTGTTATAATCTTGGAACAATATTGCCAGACTTAATGTCTGGAATATTAATGACAAATTATCTACACTATTTCTCATTAAGCAAGTCTTTCTAAACTTATTTGAGCGTTCTTAATGGTTGGTATTTGAGTTTCTGTTGCTGTGCCATCATAAGTTATTGTAGGTACACTTGCTACTGTTATAGTTACATTACCTCTTCCACAAACTCTTATCTTTTTACTTGTACCTACATTTGTGTAGACACCAACAGTTACAGGTGTGTCCATCTCAGTTCCTGCAAGTTGTACTCCGTCAGCAAAAATTGCTAAAGCCACATTTCCAGCAACAGCCGAAGTGACATTACTGTCAAAGTCTATTTGATAAATACCTCCACCTAATATATTAAATGTAGCAGCACCTTCGTTATGGTTTAACCATCCGTTAAAACAGTTAGCACTTGCTGTTCTTAGGTCTGTGTCTGAAAATGGAATTGCACTTGTGTTTGATGTTAAAACTAATTCTTGTTCTTGTGTACTTTGTATCATATTGTCTCCTTTCTACTAAAAATAGAGATAGAACTTGTCTATCTCTTAATTAGCAAGTTCTCTTTTGAGTTAGTCTATTGACCTCTTACTATATAATTGTGTTTCCATACCAATTAGACCCATAGAAGCCATTATATAATGACTGATATGGTGAACTAACTAGATAACTTGGTACTGGATATGGTCTAACTTGATTTACAATACTTGTTCCAATTCCATTTGCTGTGATAGTGTTCTTTAAGTCATTAACTTGTGAACGTAAATCATCAATAGTGTTTTGGTTAAGAGCATCTAAGATTTTTTGAGTATTCTCTATACCTTGTGCTCTTAGAGTGCAGCAGCACTCATCCATTTTTGCTTGGCTTTGTAACGCTGTTGTAAGTAAGTTAGTATTAAGTTCATTAGTTTGACTTAAAATATCTCTTTGTGTGTTATTTGATGAACTTAATATAGAATTTTGAATACCCATATTTCCTGTTAAAATGTCACTTCTAACGTTACACAAATTTGTACTTAAATCTGCAAAACCATTTGAGATTAAGTTATTTGTATTTTGGAAACCATTATTTACATCTCTTTGAGTGAACTCACTTGAGATATAATCAGTTGTGGCTAAGTTATTGATACCATTACCACCGAAGCCACCCCATCCATTGTTTCCACCGAATAAAAGTGCCAACAGTACAAGTGCCCAAATTCCTTCGCTTCCGAAGAACCCATTTCCACCAAAGCCTCCACCCATATATGGGTATGAGTTAGTTGCTAGGTCTACAGTTGGAACTATACCATTACTTCCGTTCATATTCTTTTCTCCTTTCCTAATTTATATCAGCCTAAGGCTTGATACCATTCTGTACCTGAGAAAGTACATCATCAGGAACACCAAAATTCTTAGCAAAAGACATAAACTTTTGCATTTGTTCTGGTGTATAGTTACTAATCATTTGATTAAATATGGCTGTTGGGTTGCCATTATTCTTTCTAAGCATTTCATACTTCTCAAACATTTGAGGGTTATTGTTCTTTAACTGGTTCATTAGTATCTGAATTACTTGGTTCATCTTTACCCTCCTTTAATTCTTTAAGTTGTTTCTGTAAATCTTTAATAATTAAATCTCTTTCATCCTCTTTTTTAACTTCTTCTAATCTGTATTCCTTAATTTCCCCTTTAACATTCTTGTACCACATAGTTGTATATCCTTTATCCACGAATAAGGTGTCTACAAAAACTAATTCTTTACTCACATCACTCTCGCTATCCACATACTTAATACCACTTTGGTTAGTAGGTGCTAGTTGGAAAGTTTGGTTGATGCTAGGTTGTGGTTTTTGTAAATGACTACGTAGTGTCTCTAACTCCCTAATTTGATTATCTATCTTATCTATATTTGCTTGAGTATTGTTACCGTAGTAATAGGGTACGTTATACATAACAACCTCTCCTCTCTTAATCTCATTGTAAAAGAAAAAAGATGACCAAAATTGTCATCTTTTTATCACTATTTTATCAACTTGATAATTTTTAATCTTATAATTTTTATCTCTCTTGAGACAGTTGCTGTGCTCGCAGGCAACTCGTTGGCTATTTTAACTATGCTCTGTCTTTCATAAGGATAGTCGTCCCTAAGTCTTAAATAAATCTCCCTCTGTCTTTTAGTAAACCCAGCATTTGCTAGGATATATTCGTGCTCTTTAGGCGTGAAATCTAACCGAAGCACTATAAGCCCTTATCTGATTATTTAAGAACTTTCCTTTTTGTGAACCCAAAGCCATAACATTATATTTACCACTTTTCTTACTAGTGTACTTATCAAAATTATTTGAATGTAAGTACACCACCTTAGGTTTGTTGCCTTTACGACCTTTAACTTTTAATACTCTAATTCTCGCTGTCATTTAATATCTCCATTAGTTTAGTAATATCCTCAGGCGTTAAATCTGTAGCAATAACCTCACCGTTCTCGCTATTGACTAGATTATACACTCCAGTTGTGTCAATAGTAGTTATGCAGTCGCTACATAATATTAAATATGTAACGAAGGCACCAACTATTAGCACAATAGTTATGAATGACCCTAATATTACTCTTTTAAGTAATGTGATAATACCCCATAAGTCACTTTTCTCCACGATAACCCCTCCTTTTTAAGTGCCTATATTATACCACACGTTTTGCTATTTGTGCACTCTTGGATGAAAAAAGTTGTCCAAAACGTCACAAATCGTACAAATCAACGCTAATATTTTGTTTATCATTTGTACCCCACAACTTTAGTTATATAAATATTGTTTGCTGTTGACATAGTAACACTATTTGTTCCTGTTGACCAATTATATTCAAAGCCAGTATCTAAAGTAATTTGAGTGCCTGATATACCTATTTTATTGAATTTAGTATATAGTACAGACCCTAAATTATATTTGTACTCTAAATCAACATACTTATTATTAGGGTCATATACTCTTTTTGTACTTGTATAACTAGCACCATCATTACTTCTATACACAATATCTATATGGTCATAATTAGCAGCACTATCACTTAATGTTATTGGTCCAGTATTGTCATCACCTGTATATAATACGAACGCACCATATACTTTTCCATTATTTAACTTTAATTCACCTGTTTCCCATATAAATCTTAATCTTATATTACCACTATAATCATATAACTCCCACTCATCACTTGAAGTTGCTTGTTGATGATGAAAGTTGCCATATTGGTCTGTTGTATAGCCTGCAGCACTAGATGTTTTGGTACTTGAAAAGGTTTGCTGTGCACTAAAGGTATTGGCTGCAGTTGTACTAGCATACCCTGTGTCGTTAGATAGGTCGCTTGTTTTGGTAGGCACGTTGCTCATTAAGGCAAGTTGTGATGAGACAAGTTGGTTGCCGTTGTTGTCATACGCCACATAATATGGGTTGCAATTAGTTAGGTCTAACACGTTAGCCACACTTATTTTCGCTTTAGTTAACTCTGTATAGACGTCAGGCTCTTCCTCCACCCATTGATAGAATGTGATGGCACCATTCTCGTTAGTGACTGGACCTGGTACTGGACCAGTTGCACGCAAGCCCAGTCCTCCACCCTTCTCTATATAAGAAGCCTCTGAGTAGACAGTACCGTTTATCCTCTGTGTAGTACTAAAGTTATTGTTAGCGTCAGTAACAGCATTGTTAGATGCTGTAGAGAGTGTTAGCGTGCCACCACTATATGTGCTTGACAAGCCTGTCCCTGCAACCACCTTTGACGAAGCCTCTCTTGTTGTAACTGACCAAGTCCCACTACTATTTAATTTGTAGACATACACTTGGTCCCCTTGTTGTGTTGCACTATGGCTTGACACGCTTCTATAATACTGGAACTCCACCTCAGTAGGGTTTGTCTCATTATTGACATATGCTAGGAATGCACGTCTTGTCTTGCTACCACTCCCTGGGTTAGACCCACTACTAGCCTTGCAATAGACCACCTTATTAGCATTATATGCGTCAAGAAAGTCCTGCCAAGTTGATGAGCCATATGTTAGGACTGTCATACCTGTTATGTACCCTGTGTCGTTTTGTAGGTCACTCGTCTTAGTAGGTATGTCTGATGAAGACGCTAAACCTAGTTGTGCCCCAGTTTTATTACCATCTAGAGTAATACTATTGATTTGTGGTTTGTTTGTTAAGGAAGAGTAGTCACTTGTGCC
>Ga0265298_10005287_pt1 | contig 16270 bp, 23 predicted proteins | sample AusTroGonzalo_MG_3_FD_193486 | JGI IMG/M metagenome (GOLD analysis project Ga0265298, IMG submission 193486) | Bovine rumen microbial communities from tropical cattle in Woodstock, Queensland, Australia - Gonzalo_01 | ecosystem: Host-associated > Mammals > Digestive system > Stomach > Rumen ... | reverse complement strand
TTTAAATGATAGGGCTGCGCCAAAGTACCAGCGGGAATCAATAGCAGAAAATGACTCATTAATACAGAAAGCACCACAGACGAGACCAGTGTTAGAGCGACCACCACAAAGAGCATATGTAGTACTCGTAGCTTTATATATGGTTTAAATGATATAGAAGCACCACGAGTCTGACCAGCAATTGTATATAGATCGTTCATTGCAATAAAGAATGTACCACATACGTAATTAGCATAAGAATATCCACCACGCATAGCATATCTGGTGTTTGTATAGTATTGATAAAAATTATCACAATAAAAAGAAGAGGTTTAAATGATAGGGTGACGCCAACGGTCCAGGAGTTAGTAGAAAATGAAGTGCCCAGACCAACAAAGAAAGCACCACAATAAAGCCCACTATTATTACAGTGACAACCACGAAAAGCATATGTAGTACTCGTAGCTTTTATTATAATTAATAATTTCACATTATAATAACTTTATTAGATTTGGAGGCTTATAGTTTTGAATATTCTAAATTATATAATCCCTGTTGAGCTTATTATATTTGGGTTTGATGGGGTTATGGTTGACACAACTAAATTATTTAAGAATTTTCTATTGAATATATTCCAATCAAATAGTAAAGCAAAAATACCTGCTAACTGTTTCTCTGATTGTAATAGACAACAGTTATGCTATGTATTGAGAAATAAATATAAGCTACCATATACAGAAGAAGAGTTTCAAGAGATTCTAAATAAGTATTATAATGATGCTTATAATAACTCTACTACAATAGATTCTTGCTTTATGCAATACAGTCAGTATCTTAGAGACATCTTTATTAAACAAGCTATTTGTACTACTAATAGCTTTAGTAATCTTAAGAAAGTATTTGATAATGAAGAGAATAATAAATATCTTGGATGGTATAATGATTATTATGAGATCATAGCAGATAATGCTACTAAAGATACATATGGAGATAAGTTAAAGTATATAGCTGATAATCTTAATATCCCATATAGTAACTGTATGGTTATAGATGATCATAAAGCTATGCTAACAGCTGCTACTGATCTTAAAATGAGAGCTTGTGCTATAAGATCTTCTACCAGTGATTATACTAAAAATGATATAGAGACTATGGGTATCATGTCTATTAAATCATTTAGTGAATTATTGGTAAAAAGAAATTAAATATAATAGAGAGTAGTCATATTATAGACTACTCTCTTATTTAATCATAAAATTGGTTAAATAATATATGATCAACGTATGAATAATAATAAATCTACATAGAAAGGAATTCTATTATATGGATATTGTAGATAAAGAAGATATTACTAGAGCTATTAAATCAATAGACTTTAGTACTGATAATATAGATGGTAAAGCTCATTATATGAATAAAGATGGAAAATATGTTCCCAGGGTTACTGATATTATCAGTTATTGTTCAGATCAGGAAGGTATTATACACTGGGCTAATAGTTTGGGATTTAGAAGACTAAGATATAGAGATGAATTAGATAAAGCTGCAAGTATAGGAACTAATACTCATGAAGCTATAGAAATGTATCTAAAGACTGGTATACAAAGCCCTAATAATATACCTCTTCAAGGATTTATTAATTGGTATGATTATATCAAATCAAAAAATAAAGTAGAAGTATTAAAAATAGAAGAACCTCTTATAGGATCTTCTTTTGGAGGCACTTGTGATCTATTAATTTCTGTTAATGATAGAATATTCATAGTAGATTATAAAACCAGTAATAAAGTAAGAATCAATCACTTCTTACAACTATCAGCATATAGAGCTCTAATGTTTGAACTCTTTGGTTTAGTAATAGATGGAGTGCTAGTTCTTCATTTAGATAAGAAAACTCCTGCCTATGAAGAATATGTATTAGATTTCACTATAGGAGACCATTATATCTTTATAGAGAATTGCTATAGAACTTTTCTATCTATGGTTTATTGCTATTATAATACCATATATACAGAAGGATGGTTTAATCGTTTATTTGGTTAAAGGGGTGTAATAGATGATGTCTATAGACTTATTCAAGATTATATTAGAGCAAAAAGCTTCTATAGTAGCATCTACTCATAAATCTATTATTAGTCGTAAATCTATTATTAGAACTCTTTATAATTATCATAAGCTTAAGAAGTTTATTGATGATAATATTATAAAGAATCAAGAACCAGTAACTTATCAGTTCTTGTATAACTTTATTAATTTTATTTTGATACTTCCCAATGGAATTGATATAGAGCATAAAATGGGTAAAGATCATATACTATTTTATGATCAGTATGAAAAAAGAAAGCTTGATTTCTTTAAGATATCTTATTTAATTAAATCATCAAACAATGAAGAACCAGATATCTTATACGAATATTCTATATATCCAAATACATCTCCTGGAGAAATTAGATTTGAATATACAAAGATATATCCTAATAAAGAAATTCATGAGAGTAAGACATTTATTAACTCTCTAGAATTAGATCCTCATAAGGATAATCTATATACAAAATCAGCAGAATATTTCTTATCTGCTAATGATAAAATTCATAGAGTAATAAAAATCTTCTTTAAATATTATATAGATGAGACTAAGAAATTTATTATAGTCTATACTAAGAGTAAACTATTACGTTTTATATGGAGAGGAATAGATGAATAGATTCATTAAATGGATTTGGGACGCTAGAAATATTGATGAAAAGAACAGAAAACAAGCAAAGAAGCATTACTATAGCTTCTCTGATACTATGGATCAATTAAAACATAGTTCTCCTGGGTTTCAAGATCTATGGGATATCTCTGACTTTCTTAATATTATAGAATACACTTACTTCTATAATAACACCAGAGAATCTGGATTTTGGTCTGATGGAGAATTTGGTGTTGGTAAGACTAGATTTAATATTATAGATAAAGATCATAATATGGAGATCAATTGTACTCTTGATGAGAAAGATCAGCATATTACTATCTCTATGAAGAAAGTAGAATCTAACTCTAAAGTTGCAGAACTAGAGTTTAAGAATGGACAATGGGCTTCTTATAGAACAGAGTATGATGATATTCTTCTCGATAATATTATATCTATTATATGGGATAAGTTTATTCCTCTAGTATATAAATACTATAAGAAAAATAATACTTATTGTATAGAACAAGAAGAAGAATATAGAATGCATATGATGGGTATATGCTGATGGATAAAGAAGAACTAATAGATCCACTAAAGCCTATAGGAGACACTTCTCCATTCATATATACAAGAGGTATATTGACCTCTGTTCATATAGCTGATATTCATTTCGGTTTACCTGCTTGTACAGCATTGGAAGAATATAATATTCTTATCAATCAGTTTATAAATAGGATAGTAAATATAAACTTTGATATATTATCTATAGATGGAGATTTCTTTCATAAGAAATTTCCATCTTCTTCTGATACTATTCAGTATGGGTTGATGTTCTTGGAACAATGTGTCAATCTATGTAGAATTAAGAATGCTACTCTTATTATTATAGCTGGTACTCCTAGTCATGATGCTGATCAGTTATCTCTATTTTATCATTATCAATTAGATCCATCTGTTGATATTCGTATAATAGAATTTGCTCAGTTTATTCATGTTAAGGGAGCTAAGATACTATGTATTCCTGAAGAACATGGTAGACCTTCTAGCTACTATACTTATCTATTGTATCATAATGGTGAATATGATGAAGCCTATATACATGGAACCATTAAAGGATCTATCTATGGAGCAGATATTCCTACTTTGGATAGTCCTAAAACTCCTGTATTTTGTCTTGATCATTTTACTAACTGCAATGGACCTATTATAGCTGGTCATGTACATAAAGCTATGTGTCTAGAGAAGTATATGTACTATACTTCTAATCCAATAAGATTCCAACATGGTGAAGAAGAAGAGAAAGGATTTATGATACTATTTCATAATCTTGATAATCATTCTCACTATGTACATTTTGAACCTATAAAGTCTTTTCTCTATTCTACAATAGAGATTAGTTATCTTAAACATAGAGATCCTAATGAGATTATTACTTATCTTAATAATCTAAAAACAAATGGAATAGATTATATAAGAATAGTATTTACAGGTATACCTACAGAAACAGAACTTGTAGTGAGAGATTACTATAAGAACAATAAGTACTTCTCATTTAAAGAAAATTCTTATGATAAAAGAAATAGAGAAGTTATTAATATGACTGAAGATATTAATGATAAATACTCTAATATGGGATTTCTTCTAGATCCATCCATAGATGAGTATACAAAATTTGTTATGTTTGTAAATTATAATAAAGGAGAAGACTTTATTACAATTGACAAACTAAAGAAAGTGTTAGCTGGTAAAATTTAATATAAAGGGGATAAGAATATCAATGGCAGAGTATATTGAGATAGATCATGAACCTAAATATCCAAGTAGCATGTATTATACTCTTCTATTTAAAAAGAATGGTAATCTAGTAGCTGTTGGAATGATTAATAAGACTATTAATTATATTCCAATTAAGTTATATGAATCAAAATATAAAAGACTATTCTCTGAATTAATGCAGAAGTATTTGGATCACTGTATAGAGAATGGAAAAACTTCTATAGAATATGATACTATAGAAGAAGCATATACTGAGATTAAAGAATTTAGAAAGAATCCATATACTGTTGATGTATATTTTGTAGATATAGATGCTATGGATGATAATAATGAAGATAAGTATGAAGAAATGATACGTAGTATTATCCATAAATACGTAACTGATAGTTATTACTATTCAACAGATGGAGAAGTGAAAGATTTAAGAGCACGTAAACCTTATGGATCTTCTTTGTCTAATGGTCATGGATCTTATACTATTAAGAGAAAAGATGAACAAGAATGGATAGACTCCTTGCTCAAGAAGTAATAACTAAATATCCACCATCGAACATTTAAATACAGAGTGATAGTGTGGCTTAGGTGGTGATTTTAATCAATGGATTATGAGAGACAGAGTAAGTACTCACAACCTCTAATAAATAATAGACAAGATAAACTAGAAGAGATATCTCTTGATATTCAATTATTGAATATGATGTGTAGATATATAACCTCTAAGAACCTGACAGTCAGAAGAGGTCAATTGATTAATATGAGGAATTTTATATACGGAATAGATCCTTCTGTATATAATAATGATATGGATAAACAATCTAGAGTAGACTTTATTAAGAAAGGTCTAGAAGCTAGACTAGATTATAATCTAACAGATCCATATACTATCATTAAGCATATTAATGGTGGTATATTTGATACTAGTGTAATAGATTTAAATAATTATCAAGAACTACCAGATTCAGAAATCATGTGGTTAAATAATATGATATCTGAAGCTCTTAAGTTTAAGACAATGACAAAATTAGCGAAAGCTATGTATAATACTTGTGGTAGATTCTTAAGTTCTGATTATGGGTCTAAGTCAAAGATCCTGGGAGAATTTGAGAATATAAATAAAAGAGTACAAAATGAATTTAGAAAATCCAGAACAGAAGATTTAGAAGAATCTGAATTCTCTCTGAGAGCTGGAGCATTCGAGAATTCTATATATGATATTCATAGAGCTCTAACAAGTCCAAGAAACTTAGTAATGACAGGTATGCAAGGACTTAATGAATTATTAGGTGGAGGACTTGAGGCTGGTAGAGTATATGTATTCTTTGGTCTACCAGGTGAGGGTAAGTCTACTATACTTCTTAATCTAGCATATCAGATTAAGAAGTATAATAAGAGATATAGAACAAAAGATCCTACTAAGAGACCATGTATAGTTCTATTGACTATGGAAAATAAAATTAAAGAGACTGTTAATAGACTCTTTAATATTATAGCAGCTGGAGATAGTTTTAAGAGACATTCTCCAGATGAAATTATAAACATGTTTAGAAATCAGGGAGAATTGTATATAGCAGATGATTCTCCTATAGATATTTATATTAAGTATCAACCTTCTTTCTCTGTAGATACTAGTTATCTGTATACTCTAACTGAAGATCTTGAAGATCAAGGATATGAAGTAATTTGTATGATACAGGATTATATTGGTAGAATTAGATCCATCGAACATTCTCAAGATACTCGTATAGAGTATGGTAATGTAACTGATGAATTTAAAGTATTTGCCAGTGTAAAAGATATTCCTGTAGTATCTGCTTCTCAGTTAAATAGAGATGCAAGTAAGCATATAGATGAAGGAAGATCTAAGAATAAAGTAGATCTAGTAAGAACTATTGGTAGAAGTAATATATCTGAGTCTATGCTCATTTTGAATAATATAGACGCAGGTTATATTATAGCTCCAGAGTTTACAAAAGAAAATAAAAAGTTCTTAGGTGTTCAAAAAATAAAGACTAGATTTGAAACCAGTAAATTAGATTACATATATTTACCATTTAAAGATAATAACGAAATAGCTCTAGAAGAAGACTATGGATTAGCTGTACCAACTTTTAAGAAGACTCTTATGGAAGGTCTTACATTCCAAACAGCTTCATCTTCTCAATCTATATATCATGGTAATAAAATAAATGAGATTGGTAGTGGGATGAAACAGGATAGTGAAGAAAATATTTTCATGAAGTCACAGTTTTCTGGAAGTAGTGGTACAGTGGATCTTGGGGTTATGCTGGAAGATAGTATAGCTCATAGTTCTCCTTGGAGTAATAATATAGATCTAATTGATCCATTAATGGAAATAGAATATTATGATCTTATAGATCCATTGGAATAATAATAAAAGGTAAGCTATAGTTGGCTTACCTTTTATTTTTCGAAAACAAATTTTTTATAAAGCTACGAGTACTACATATGCTTTTCGTGCTGGCCGTTCTAATGCTGGTGTTGATTGTGGTAATTTTTTTATTAATATTATGCTTAATACGTCTTGGGCAGCTTGGGGTGGTGGCGCCGCCATATCATTTAAACCTATATATGATTATTTTTATCAAAGTAGTGGTACAAAATGTTCTATGAAAGGTGGTTCACCAGAGAATGGATATAACTGTGGTATATTTTCTATTAATATAAATGGTAATTTTTCTAACTATCGTTGGGATCGTGGTGCTTCTATATCATTTAAACCAATAGCAGCTATTATTGTGATTATTTTTATCAAGGTAATAATACAAGATATGCTCTTCGTGGTAATACACCGGAATATGGATTATATATTGGATCATTTTGTGTAACATTAAATGGAACTTATACAACCACAGGATGGCATCGTGGTGCTACTCTATCATTTAAAATTATTGTGATTATTTTGATCAAAGTAGTGGTACTAGATATTCAATTCGAGGTGGTAGATCAAGTTTTGATAATCGTTGTGGAGTATTTTGTTTAAATACAAGTGTTCTATATACAACAGGTAGTTGGTTAATTGGTGCTACTATATCATTTAAACCTCTTTTTTTATTGTGATTATTTTTATCAATCAAGTGGTACACGTTATCCTTCTCATGGTGCTGCTTCTAATAATGATTATCAATCTGGTACATTTGCTATGGTTTTATTATATCCTTCTACTCATTCATATTGGAATTATGGTGCTTCTCTATCATTTAAATAAAGCTACGAGTAGTACATATGTTATTCGTGGTGGTAACTCTGGCAATGGCCTTCTTTGTGGTGTTTTCTATGTTCATCTCGGTCACAACTCTGGGGCTGTCGACTGGTATCGTGGTGCCGCCTTATCATTTAAACCAATAAGTGATTATATATTATAATAATAGATAAATTACATTCAAATATAATTTATAATTGGAGGAAGTATTGTGAATGATGAAGTGATTAGTTATAGACTATATCTCATCCAAAGGGGAACATTTTTAAATCCTTCTGAAAGAGAATCTGAAAGACCTTTTAGAGGTGTTATTAATCTTGACTATATGGGCTCTGCTGAATTTGAATTTGGAGCTGTTAATAGATCTTTTGGACGTATCGTAAGAGCTTATAGAGAAGATAGACTGAAACATATTGAGTCTAATATTAAGAATCTCAATGGTGTTCCTCTTCATTTTATCTATATTGATCATTATAGTCCTGAAGATGCAGCTAATGTAAAAGGATTTGATTATGTAAATAAACTAATTCGTAGACCTGAACGTCAGTTTAATATTGATGCTTATATTAAAGAAGTACGTAAATATATTGATGATAGAAATCCTAAAAATATTTCTAAATATATTCTTAAAGAGCATATCTCTCTTCATGAAAGATGCTATAAGTTCTATGCTGAAAAAAACAAAGAGCATTATGCTGATGCTGTAAGATATGCTCGTAGTCTTGGAGATAATAAGCCTTATCTTGGTAATAGAGATGACTTTTGGCTGGATATCTCAAATGATGTTATGATGTTCTTCTCTGTTCAGGACAGAGTTGATATTATTTTCAATGAACTCAAAAAGTATAAGAAAGAGGAAGAGTAATAAATAAGAGGTAGCCTGTTATAGACTACCTCTTATTTTTTATTTGATAAATCCATGTTTAGTTAGATTCATATATTCACTATTATAAATAGAAGTAAGATATTTTTGCATATCACTTCTAGATAATAGTTTGATAATCTTACTATCAAACTCTCCTTCTTCCATCATATCATTTAGAATAAGAATAATATAATAAACTTCTGGATTACCATATAGATCAGCTGCCAGTAGTTTGGGTTTATATTTATATCTCTGGAACTCATTATCTGTTAATCTTGTTGTATAGGCATCTTTGATCATATCTTCCTGATAATCCCAAATTACATTATATAATGGAAAGACAGAAGTACTACCATCTTCTAGCTTTATATTGGTTTTATATGAGAATTTATTATAATTAGGATCATTTCCTACTTTACCAACTGATATGAGTAGTTCTACAGTGGTTGTGTCTTTAACTTTCACCTCTATATCAACTCCTATAATTGTTTTAATATATTAATAAAAAGTTAGATGATATATTATAGATATAGAAGTGTATATCTGTTTAGGAGGTTTTTATATTGGCTACTAAGAAAAAACCTGATACTAAAAATGAAGATATTAACAAACTCTTTTTACAAGAAGTTGGTCTTGATGTTACAGATGATGGTCATATTGTAGATCAAGATACTTTTAATACTATACAAATCAAAAAGACAGATACTGTCTTTAAAGGATATGGAGAACAGCATAAAGGATCTATAGAACTAGATCCTGCTAAAAACAGTAAACACGCAAAGATACTGTTTGATTATTATGTAAATAAACTAGCTGATAATGATGAGATTGAAGCATTCTCATCATATAATTCTTATATCACAGATGAAGAGAAAGCAAAAGGAGTTATTGAGTGTAAGTCTCCTGATAATGAGATTATGAAAAGTGGAGAGTATGTAAATGAATCTCTTCGCTATCTTGATACCATTATGCAACTCAATGGAGATCCATCTCCTGATATATCTAAGTATGATAGAACAAAAGAAGAATTTGATAAAATAAGAAAATCAGAGGAGAGAGCCAGAAGAGCTGAAGCAAAGAAAAGAGCAGAAGCTAGAAGACCTAGATATGAACCTGGTAGTGAAGAACAAAGACAAGCTCAATTAAGAGCTATTCGTAGAAATATTGCTAAATCTCATAATAAATAAAGGAGAATAATATGGATAAAGAAAATAAGATAGAGTATAATAGACTTCTACAAATTGCTCATAAGATGCATTTGTGGATTTTTCTAAATAGTATTGATGAACAGAAAGTTTATGATGAACTAGGACTTACAGAGGAGGAGAATTATATTCTTGGAAGCCTTGGAAGCTTTACAGCAAAAATCAATAACGATCAGAATACCTGATTGGTTTAAATTACATAGACCATATGATCTAACTCTCTATCCAGGTATTACTATTCTGGTTGGAAGAAATGGTTCTGGTAAAACTACTCTTCTAAAACAAATAGGAGAGTACTGTGATACTAATAAATATAAATACTTTGAATACAGTGATATGAGAAATGGTAGAAGTAATGGAATGGAGTTAGCTCTATTACATGAGGACTTCAATATGGTAAGTACATTATTTGACTCTTCTGAAGGACAAAATGTATACAATAATTTTGCATACAGTCTCAGTAAGATGGGAAAGTTTGTTAGAGAAGCTTCTGAAGATAAACCATCTTTTATTCTATTGGATTCAATAGATTCTGGATTGTCTATTGATCTTATAAGAGAGATTAAAAGCTTCTTTAATGAAGTTCTTTTGAAAGATATAAATAATAAACCAATTTATATATTGGTAACAACTAACCAGTATGAATTCACTATAGGATACAAATGTATTAATGTAAAGAATGGTAAAGATATTACCTTTAAGAGTTATAAAAGCTATGCTAGCTTTATTTGTAGAAAGAGGAGGAGTAAACAGAATGGATAAGTATATTGACGCAGTACAGGAAACTCTCATTACTCCTATGGAGAATCTTCTTAATACTGATAAAGAAACTTGGGGTTCTTTTGGAAAAAGAATCTTTGCTATAACTGATCAGATTCAAGCTTTCAGTAAATCTTCTAAAACTACTCGTTTCATTGGCTCTCAAAATCCTGAAGCCAAAGAAATGATGCATAGATTCATTATTATGGTTAAAGAATATCTTGATCCTGATAGTTTGGAGAAAGGTGACTTTAATCTATATAGTACAGATAGTCTTGAGACTATTTTTGACATCATAAGTCTTAAGAATACATATGAAAGAGCAAAAATGCGTACAGGTGATTACTTTGGAGGAACATACTATGATTATGAATATACTAAAGTTTGTAATTGTAGAGACTGTGGTTCTCCTATTATTCTTAATTATGGGCAATCAGAAAGATATAAACGTCTGATAGAACGTAAAGCCAGTATAGGTAAGCAGTTCCATTGGCCTACTCGTTGTCTTAAATGTAAGAGAATTAAAGATGCTAAGAAAGAAATGAGAAATCCTAAACATAATAAAGATTATAGAAATATTATTAAAGCTAATGTAAAACGTCTCGAACAAAAGAGAGAAGCATATAAGAAGCTTTCTGGTCTATAATAAAAAATTATAATTATATAACATATATTTGAAGCTGATCATGTACACTTTCTAACTTTATAAGTTAAACAATCTTAATTCTCCTCTTCTTGTAGAGAAGGGATTTGTATACAGCTTTTCTCTTGGTCACCTACGGGGCTGCCATCTGGAGATTTGGTGTTGACATGCGATGCCGATTACCACTCCAGTACATAGGCAGCCAGTGCCCATAGGGAGTATATTTATGCGTCTGTAATTGAGGAGAATAAGCATGTGGCCCGCCGGGATTCTAGTTGTGGTTTCGCCTTAAACCCTCCAGTCAATTCCGGCGGGAGCATGTTCACCATACCAATAGAATAGATAAGACTGGGAAAAGGTTCTATTGTGTATACAGTCGAAAACTTACCCTTACCCGGATGAGAATACTTGCCCGGACCTGGTGAGCTATTGTAGACTGTAGATGCAATCGAGGGGAGCTGGGTCCCGCAAACCAGCAAAGAAAGAAAAATAAGAGTAGGGGTTCGCTCCTACTCTTATTTTTTATTCTATATGAAACTAAATATTAAAAAGAATACATGGAGTGTAATTGATCATGATTGAATTGACTCAAGATCAAGTTTATATATTAAATGAAGCTGTTAAATGGTATAAGAGCGATAGCTCAGAACAAGTCTTTCAAATCTCTGGTCCTCCAGGAAGTGGTAAGACTATTCTTATAAAAGCTATTATGGATGCTTTACATATAAATCCTTCTAGAGTTATGCCTATGGCTTATACAGGATGTGCTAGTTTAGTATTAAGAACCAGAGGATTCTATAATGCTAAGACTATACATTCCAGTCTATATGATATTATAGATGTCCCTTTATTGGATTATAATGGTAATCCTAGAATGGACTCATACTTTAATATTCCTATCATGAGAAAAGCTTTTGTTCCTAAGAAAGAATTAGATACTGATCTTATTATTATAGATGAGGGATCATTCGTTCCTATGTCTATGAAAAATGATATAGAAAGATTTGGTAAAAAGATCATAGTAGCAGGTGATCTGGATCAGTTACCTCCTGTAAATGATAATCCTGCTTACTTGTATAGTGGTAAAGTATACAGACTTAGGCAGATAATGAGACAAGCTCAAAATTCTGCTATAGTATACCTATCTCAATTAGCTATTAATGAACAACCTATACATGTTGGTATGTATGGTAAAGATGTAATGGTTATTAGAGATACAGATTTAACAGATGAGATGTTAAGATATGCTTGTGTAACTCTATGTGGTAAGAATACTACAAGAGATTACTATAATACTAGAATTAGAAAAATAAGAAATCACTATTCTGCAACTCCAGAGTATATGGAGAGAGTTATCTTTAGAAGAAACGATTGGGTTAATTCTATAGATAATATAAATATTACTAATGGATTGATGGGTACAGTATTTAATGACCCTGGTCCTATAGATGATAGAAAAGGTATATTTAGAATAGATTTCTTACCTGATCTATCTAATGTAGTATTTCCTAAGATAGAGATAAACTATCAATACTTCTGTGCAGATTATAAGACCAGACAAAAGATTAAGGAAGTTCCTACTTATAAAGCAGAAGCTGGTACTTTTTTGGAGTTTGGTTATAGTATTACTACTCATTTATCTCAAGGATCAGAATATCCTAATGGTATTTATATAGAGGAATATCTTAATAATAATATAAATAAGAATCTACACTATACTGCTATTACTAGATTTAGAAATCATTTGATCTATGTAAAGCGTACAAAGAATTAATAGTAAAAGTAATTAAGAGGTGTTTATATATGAGTAAGAGTAGTGATAAAATAAATAAACCATTAATAGATCCACTGCTTCCTATGGAAGAGGGATTTGTTGATCCTCTTTTACCACCCGATGAACCTGATAAAGGATTTGAAGAAAAGAAATACCTTGTTCTATGGGTTATGAATGATGACTCATCAGAATATGGTAACCACTTCTTTATTGGAACTGGGAGAACTGAGACTTATTATTTCTTAAGAGATAATGTATCTGATATTGATATACATAACTCTTATGTTCTGGTTGAGACTAAACAAACCGAAACTAAGAGTAAAGTAAGAAGATGGTATATGACTAGTATAGATAAGGCAATTACTGTTTATCAATTCTTAAAGAAAGTTCAAGATAATTATAATGACAAGTTTGATATAGAAGATTATAATTATGCTTATGAAGATGATGAAACTAATAAAGACTATATTAGCAATAATATGGACTTTAATATGTGGAATCAATCATCTAAACTAGATATCAATACATCTTCTTACCAGAAACCAACCTCCAGTTCTGATGATGAAGATATGGATGAAAATGATATTTGATTGGATATTATATAAGTAATAAAAGAGTAAATTTATTGGAGGTATTATTACAATGGGGAAAAATAATAATCGTAATAGAGTAAATCCTCAGAATATAGATCCACTAAGTAATCCTAAAACTATGGAGAGAGAAGCTCTCAATATATTTATCAGTATGTCTAAAGCTAATTATGATATTGGATATGTATATAGAATGTTCTCTTATCCACAATTTCTACAAGCTGCTATTAGAGTAGCTTCAGAAAGATATATTAAAGCAGAAATTCATAGACAAGCTGTAGAATATGCTTACCCTAATTCTACAGATAGAAATGTTATTGAAGTTCATAATGCAGATTTTAAATGCGCTATGGCTTGGAAAATTATATTAGATGTTTTGACACAAATTCAAATGAGTGGAGATCCAACTATTATATATAATCTTCATTCAGCATTAGGAGTTTATAAAGGATATTTATAAGCAGAACATATAAATAAGTTCTGCATAATTGAATAAAAATATGGCAGAATAGATTATCTATTCTGCCTTTCTTTTTTATCTATTTATATAATAGAGGAGATGATAATAATCTATGGCTGATCCAAAACTTTCTCCAAGAGGAGAATGGATAAAAAACATATTAGATAATTTAGGAACAGAAGATTATAGAGTTTGGTATTTAAAATCACATGATAAACATTCTATCCCATTTGATACATGTAGAGGATATATGTATTGGGATTTTGATAATGAGCGATTAGTTTACATATCAGCTAATTTATATGATCAAACTTATACAAATCAAAAATATCCAATAGCTATTGATACAATAGGGTTTGATAGTGTTCTTCAGATTGAAGGATATTATAATATGAGAGATCAAAAACCATAAGGAGGATGTTAATATAAAATGACCAGTGCTCAGGTTACAGCTGTTGAACAGATTTTCAGAACTGATATTGGTTCTGGTAAAGTACTTGTTCCTAATTTCATTCTATATCTAGATGAACTAATTACCTTTGACTCTCAGAGGTCTTTTGTAGCATTTGATGATAATGAGGAAACCATTGTATGCATCAGAAGCAATAATGATGTATATACTCAGGTAAAGAATCCTCTATCCATCAGTACTACAAGCTTTGAAGATGTCGTTTGCATGGAGGCTCTTTGTAATATGTCTAATTTTGAAACTGTACTAGCTGCTCTATGCCCCAATATGGATTCTGATATTCAGGAAAAAATCGTTAAGTGGGCTATTGGTATTTGTGGTAATGTACGTAATCTTGAACCTATGGAAAAGCGTCCTTACTACAAGAAAGAGCCTATTCCTGGTGGTGTATACTTTGGTGCAGCTGCTCGTGATGATCTTGCTGCTGGAGATACTGTATACGATCAGGGATATATTAATGATTAATAATAATTACAGAGATAGGGTTAAATCTCCTATCTCTGTAATTTTAAATATTTTTAATTGTATATTATAATAATAGATAGGGATGTATCCAAGCGGTCGAAGGAACTGGAATTTGACTCCAGTATTCGTAGGTTCGAGTCCTACCATCCCTGCCACATTATTTTGAAAGGGGATATTAAAATGTACGAAAATCCGTTCCTGAACAATCATACTGTCTTTGTTAAGGACAGTGAGTCGGTCTGTTTCTATGACGACATCAAGAAGACCGAAGAATACCTGAAAGAGATCAAGGCTGCTCATCCGCAGGCCAGGATCTACGCCAGCCTGAAATTTGGCGACTTCAGGTATCGTGTGGAATACTGAAGTCGACCAGTTGGGGGTGTAGACAACTACACCCCCTGTTCTTTTTTAACTAAATATTAATATTATAATAAGATGGAGGTGTATTTTGTATGAGGTTACTTCCTGTTGACAGAGATGGTATTAGAGCTGTCTGTAATCTTAATGATGCTTCAGTTATATTCAAAGAAGTTTCTATAGGATCAACTAAACGATATTATTGTACAATAAAAACAAAATACACTGAAAGATCAGGTATACAAATCTTTTATAAAGAGTCTAAGATAACTCCTAAAAAAGAGAATTATTATATTATGATCTGTGATAAAGGACAATACTTATTTATTTCTGGTGTTGATCTTGGTAATAAAGGAATAAACTACTACAGAAATCTAACTCCAGGTTCTGAAGAGTTTAAGAATAAAGAATTAATACAATGGTTAAGAGGATAACAAACATATGGCTGATGAATTGATTAACCCATTACTACATTATAGATATGATTATTGCCTTAAATGCAATAGTCAAGCTATAGAGTGTTATGATTATTTTAATAATCCTTTGGGATATAGTAGACTGGTAAGTGCCAAACTAGCAGGTAAAAATTGGTCATCTCAGATTCCTAAAGGTAGAACAATATTTAATATGGAATGTAAATCATGTGGTCAGAAGTATGATATTATGTTTACTGAAGATCATTTTCCTAAACCTGTTAATAAAGATTTCTTTCTAACCAAAGTATTCTACTCTGGATATAAAGATGATGGAAGAGAGTTCTTTAGAGAAAAACAGATAAATTTGTCAAAGTTATAAATTTCAATTATATATAATAATAATGATTACAAGACAATGAACTTGTATTTTTGGGTTTAACTTATCATTGTCAAGTGCACTGACCAGGATAATAAAACCCCGCATGTTGCGCAATGCAAGCATTAGTTTGTAATCTGGAGGTAAACGACGATGATCCGAAGTTACCAAGGGTTCGGCCATTCAACCCGCCCCGAAAAGTGGCCCAGGTGAGTACGTATACTACGATGTGTCTGCAG
>Ga0265298_10005285_pt1 | contig 16273 bp, 11 predicted proteins | sample AusTroGonzalo_MG_3_FD_193486 | JGI IMG/M metagenome (GOLD analysis project Ga0265298, IMG submission 193486) | Bovine rumen microbial communities from tropical cattle in Woodstock, Queensland, Australia - Gonzalo_01 | ecosystem: Host-associated > Mammals > Digestive system > Stomach > Rumen ... | reverse complement strand
GATGCCGAAAAGCGTCGTCGCATAGAGCGCGCCATCAATATTAATGAGGTGTGCGACGTGAACCCCTTTGCCCCTGAAGCGGTGAAGGCTGCCTACAACGAGAGCGAAGAATGGATTGACGAATTGAACCAGTATTTGTGGGACAACTATCGGGCACTCCGCCAATTCGCTGCTGAGTACCTACCGCAATGGAAGGTCCGCCCGTTAGAGGGTACCTACCTGCCATGGGTCGACATCACGGCAACAGGCATGACTTCGCAGGAATATGCCGACCATCTGCTACAAGAAGCTCGTGTCTGGGTGAACCCAGGCACCATGTATGGCCAGCAGGCAGGCGAAGGCTACATTCGCCTGAACATTGCTTGTCCACGCAGTCGTTTGATGGAAGCTTTGGAGAGAATAGGAAGTTTGAAAAAATAGCTGCTCAGCATCTATCAAGGCTTTTCCTCGACAAAACTGTCTAACAGCTTCAGGTAATACTCACGGAAATCTTTCCAGCGATAGTAAGGAGCCATGTTTGTCTTCAACGGCAACGTGGCCTCGTCCTCATTGAGCAGTACCTTGAAGACCACGTCGGCATCGCCGCTATACCGGCGATAGAAGACGAACTGAATATTAGCTGCCATCGGGAAGATATTGTAGTTATACCACCCCTTGCGTTCCAACTGCTCAAGGTCGGCAATCTGCTGACCATAGTTATTGATGTTGAGCAGGCACACCAATGGCAGCACCATCGTCTCATGGCCAAAGCGGAGCGAGGCGCCGGGCTTCTTCATTTTGATGCAGCTGTCGGCTTCCAGGATAATCTGCCTCAGCAGGTTGCGCTGTGAGAACGGCTGTGTGCCGCCATTCAGTGGCGAAGCGCCGAAACCTAAGTAGAAACGGGCATTCTCTCGTAACCAACTGTTGTAGATTTCTTCGTCTGAGAATGCGTCGTAGAGCGTCAGGTGCTTGCGCAACTCCGTATTTTGGATATTGGAAGCCACCTTGAAGAAGTTATAGTAGAAACGAGTGGGGTTCAACTGATGATGGATATAGACCGTATCATTGATCAGTCGTTCCATAAGCGTAGCGGAACGGTCATGACGCTCACAGAATTCCATGAAAGGCTCTGCGGTCTCCAACTCTGTCTTACGTTGCCACATGACGGGGTCGCTCTGGTTCATGTAGTACATGTCATGCTGACTGGCATCGTGCGAAATACGTAACCGTGGATTTAGCAGCAATAGTTGGTGTAAGGCATTTTCCATTGACAGGATACAGCGGATGACAACGGTACTCTTGGCATTGATGGGAGCGTCACCGTCGAAAACTTCTGGAAAACGCTCATACATGCGCCGGGCTATTTGTTTGTGTTGCTCAGCACCCAATGGTGTCAGGTCGCCTAACCGTCCCTGAGCATCGCGACGGATGACATCCAGTCGCGTCAACACATTCTGTCCCAGCGGCGTCAGCTTTCCTAAAGAGTCTGCATGGCGCAACACATTGTAGGGATAGTCGTACTCGCTACTATTGGCAAGATAGCGCGAGCCGTGCCGACCGTAATGGCTGATATAGAATGGACGCATCCCATCGGGAGCGGGGGAAAGTCGCTTCATCGGTCCCCTGTATGCAAGGAGATTACTTGCCGACAAGCGCAGATTATTGGCGATTTCCTCCTTGGCAATCTGAGCAGTAGCTGGAGGTATCAGACAGGCCAGAAGGAAGAATATTAGCAGTTTTCTCATAACTTTTTTGGATTTCGAGTGCAAAGATAACAATTTTTATATTAACTTTGCACACAAAACGGAAAGTTTATGGCAAAAAACTCAAAATGGCAAGATGATTATTGGCTGTTACTGCTGCAAACTTATCTACGTAAGCCTGTGGGAGTAAAGCCAATTTACAGTCGCGAAATGGTGGCTTTAGGGCGTGAGCTGCATATCCATCCACAAGTATTGGCAACCAAGATGCAGGAAATAAGCACCTTGGAAACACCACGGGTGGAAAGGATATGGCAAAGCTATAGTGACAACCCCCGGAAACTGGCACGTGCTGCCCATCTGCTACGCGAGATGAAGGGCTTCGGACGGGCTGATGAGTTCTACGACGGCGTCGAAGTGAACGAGACTTGGGAGAAGGACTGGGACAAGTTGCCCGAGAATGAACGACTGACCCCCGTTGCACTCATTTTAGTGCTTGACCTCTACTTCCGTTTGACTCCCGCCACGATGGTCAAGGAGACTCCTGAGGTTCAGGAACAGGCACGTCTGCTTAAAATCAGTAGCGACGAGGTGGTTGAGATTCTTGATGTCTACCAGCACTGTGACCCCTACTTGAATCGTCGTGATGTGACGCTCAGTAATCTGCTGCCCTCTTGCCAGGCTATTTGGCAACGGTTCGGAAATGGTAGTATCGAGGCGTTGGCTGATTTGGCCGATCAACTGAAAAAATACTATAAAAGTGAATAAGGTGTGAATCGTCATGAGTGAGCGACAAGGACAAATACAAGAGTTCAAGCAGGAGCAGAAATTGGCGCAGAGCTTCTCTCAGCAACAGCTGCTTCAGGCGCAGTTAGTGGAACTGCCCATCACTCAGCTTATCGAGCGTGTCAACACCGAGATGAACGATAATCCGGCTTTGGAAGTAGGCACGGAGGGGCCCGAATATCCTGAGACCTCCGACTACCAAGATACCACGGAAGGACCTGATGCTCCCGAAGACTATGACACCCTGCGCGACATGGAGGATCGGCAGTCGGCACTCGATGCGGCATTGGAAGGCATCGGGCGCGACGACGAGGACTTGCCTGTCTATCATGGTAACAACAACTTGGGCGAGGAGCGCGAAGAACTGGTGTATGGTGAGACGGCATCCTTCTACGATCAGCTGAAAGAGCAAATGAGGCTCGCCAGTCTGACAGAACACGAACAGGATATCATGGAATACCTCATCGGTTCGCTCGATGATGACGGCCTGCTCCGCAAGCAACTTGATGCCATCAGCGACGAATTGGCCATCTATCATAACATTGATGTCGCTCCCCATGAAATTGAGCATCTATTAGGAATTCTGCAACAGTTCGACCCTGCAGGCATCGGAGCCCGTTCGCTACAGGAATGTCTGCTTCTGCAGATTGAACGGCGCGATAACTCAAAGGTGAAATCACTCATGCAGCGCGTGATAGCCGACTACTTCGAAGAGTTCACCAAGAAGCATTGGAACAGGATTCAGACATCCCTGAAACTGAACGACATACAAGCCAAAGCCCTTTTTGGTGAGCTACGGAAGTTGAATCCTAAGCCTGGCGCCTCAATGGGTGAGGCTATGGGGCGCAGCATGCAGCAGATAACGCCTGACTTCATTGTCGACACCCAGGACGATGGCACTATCACCTTCGTACTCAACCAAGGGGAACTGCCAGAACTGAAGGTCTCGCAGTCGTTTGCCGACTCCATGAAGGACTTCCAGCAGAATAAAGACAGCATGAGTCGCCAGAACAAGGAGGCACTGCTTTATATCAAAAGAAAAGTGGATGCGGCACAGAGCTTTATTGATGCCATACGTGCCCGACGTCATACGCTAACCGTTACTATGCAGGCCATCATTACCCTGCAACGGCAGTTCTTCCTCGACGGCGACGAAGCTTCGTTGCGGCCCATGATTCTGAAAGACGTGGCCGAAAAGACGGGACTTGACTTGTCGACCATCTCGCGTGTCAGTAACTCCAAATATGCGCAGACTCGTTGGGGCACCTTCCCCCTGCGTCACTTCTTCAGCGACGGCTATGTCACGGAGCAGGGCGAGGAGCTTTCAACTAGGCAAATCAAGGCCGTGCTGCGCGAAATCATTGAGGCTGAGGACAAGCAAAAGCCGTTGAGCGATGACGCATTGACAAAACTATTGGCTGAACGGGGGTATCCTATTGCTCGCCGCACGGTGGCGAAATACCGTGAGCAAATGGCAATCCCCATTGCAAGACTAAGAAAATAATTCAAGATGAATAAGAGGAATTCATTGATGACCAGAGAGAGGCAGATTATTTTGGCTGCAAGGGTGACCAGCATCTTGTTCACCCCCTTCTACCTGCCCATTTTGGGATTGGTTGCCCTTTTCTTCCTGAGTTATCTGAACCAGTACCCGCTTAGTTACAAGTTCTTTGTGCTCGCCGTGGTCTACTTTTTCACCATCTTGCTGCCCACGTTGCTCATCCATCTCTACCGTCGCTATCAGGGATGGTCGCTGATTGAGCTGGGCCATAAGGAGCGGCGCATTGTGCCCTATCTCATTTCCATACTCTGCTACTTCACCTGTTTGTATATGATGGAGCAGATGCACATTCCTTTTTTTATGCGCAGTATCGTGGCAGCTGCATTGATTATCCAGATTGTCTGCGCCCTAATCAATGTTTGGTGGAAGATTTCCACCCACACAGCAGCCATAGGCGGTGTTGCCGGAGCCTTGTTCGTGTTCTCTGAAGTTTTCCGCTTCAATCCGGTTTGGTGGTTCTGCTTGGTCATCGCTATCGCCGGCATTCTCGGCACCAGCCGAATGATTCTTCGTCAGCACACACTGCCGCAGGTCGTTGTCGGCTTTTTTGTCGGCTTCGTCTGTGCTCTTTTTGCTATTATACATTTGTAAGATTAATCCTGATTATATATCATTCAAATAGAACATGAAACCATTAGTAAGCATCATTATGGGCAGCACCAGTGACCTGCCCGTTATGGAGAAAGCCTGCCAGTTGCTCAACGATTTGCAGGTGCCATTTGAAGTCAATGCCCTCTCTGCCCATCGTACTCCCGATGCCGTTGAGGCTTTCGCCAAGGGAGCCGCAGACCGTGGCCTGAAGGTCATTATTGCTGCTGCCGGCATGGCCGCCGCCCTGCCTGGCGTTATTGCCGCTTCCACCACATTGCCCGTCATCGGTGTTCCCATTAAAGGAATGCTTGATGGCCTCGACGCTATGCTCAGCATTATCCAGATGCCGCCGGGTATTCCCGTGGCTACAGTAGGTGTCAACGCTGCCCAGAATGCTGCTATCCTTGCTGTTGAAATGCTTGCACTCAGCGACGGTGCCATTGCCCAGCGTCTTGCTGTTTATAAGGGTAGCCTGAGGGTAAAGATTGAGAAGGCTAACAAGGATTTAGCAGAACTGAAATATGAGTATAAGACGAATTAGCAGTGTCTGCCATGTAGGCGACATCGCTATCGGGGGCAACAATCCTATTCGTATACAGTCGATGGCTACCGTCGACACGAACGATACGGAAGGCTGTGTGGCACAGGCTAAGCGCATTATCGATGCTGGCGGTGAGATCGTTCGCTTTACCACGCAAGGCACCCGTGAGGCGGAGAACATGAAGAATATCTCGGCGCGGCTGAAGGCTGATGGATACCCACAGCCTTTGGTGGCTGATGTCCACTTCACCGCCCATACCGCCGACGTTGCAGCGCAGTACTGCGAGAAGGTGCGCATCAATCCGGGCAACTACGTAGATCCTGGCCGCACGTTTAAGCATCTGGAGTATACCGACGAGGAGTATGCTGCTGAGTTGCAGAAGATTGAACAGAAACTTGTACCTTTTATTAATATATGCAAAGAGCATAAGACGGCCGTGCGCATCGGCGTGAACCATGGTTCACTTTCTGACCGCATCATGTCGCGCTATGGCGACACCCCTGAGGGCATTGTGGAGAGCTGCATGGAATTCCTGCGCATCTTCCGCCGTGAAGGGTTCAACGATGTGGTTATCAGCATCAAAGCCTCGAATACAGTGGTGATGGTGACCACCGTTCGCCTATTGGTGAAGACCATGGATGCAGAAGATATGCATTACCCCCTGCACCTTGGCGTCACGGAGGCTGGCGAGGGTGAGGACGGCCGAATCAAGTCGGCCGTCGGCATCGGTGCCCTGCTCACCGAAGGCATTGGCGACACCATCCGCGTCTCGCTCAGCGAAGAGCCTGAGTGCGAGATACCTGTGGCTCGCAAACTGGTGGAACTTATCCCGGAATGTACCCGTCTGCGACAAGAAGCAGAGGCATCTATCAAGGACGAGACCATCACCTTGGTCATCGACGCACCTGATTGGGAAACCCTGCAATTGAAGGCTGCAATGGCAGTAGGAGCCCTGCTCATAGACCGCAAGGCCACGAAGCTGGAATTGTGCACTTCGCAGTATCCCAGCGAACAATTAGTTGCCCTTGCCGATGCCATCCTCCAGGCCGCGCGCATCAAATTCACGAAAACCGAGTATATCTCGTGTCCCGGTTGCGGGCGAACGCTCTACAACCTTCAAGAAACTATCGCCCGCATCAAGGCAGCCACCAGTCATCTGGTGGGCCTGAAGATCGGTATCATGGGCTGTATTGTCAATGGTCCTGGTGAAATGGCCGATGCCGACTATGGATACGTTGGGGCTGGCCGTGGTAAAATATCACTCTACCGCCGCAAAGAGTGCGTATCGAAGAACATTCCCGAGGAGGAGGCTGTCGATCGTTTGTTGGAACTCATTAACAATGACAGCATTACAAGCGTCTGAAGAAAAACGGCCCAGAACGGAACCATCTTTTGATATGTCGAAGTGGCAAAAGCGCCACTTCGATTTCGTTTTTTATATTCTTTAACCTAAAAAGAATTGTGTGCGCGCAAAAATCTCAATTCTCCCTTCCACATTCTCAATTCTTTTTCGTACCTTTGCACCCGATTTAAGGTAAAAAAGTATTCACACAAAAAAATATTAAAAATTATGGCAAAGTTAGATTTGACACAGTATGGCATCACTGGTTCTACCGTGATTGCTCACAATCCGTCGTATGAGTACCTCTTTGAAGAGGAGACAAAGGCTGGTCTGACTGGTTTCGACAAGGGTCAGAACACTGAACTGAACGCTGTTAATGTGATGACTGGTATTTATACCGGTCGCTCGCCTAAGGACAAGTACATCGTGAAGGATGCACAGAGCGAGGACAAGGTATGGTGGACCTCTGAGGAATACAAGAACGACAATCACCCCATGAGCGAGGAGGTTTGGGCTAAGATCAAGGACATCGCCATCAAGGAACTCTGCAATAAGGATCTGTATGTTGTTGACGCTTTCTGCGGTGCCAACGAGGCTACCCGTCTGCGTGTCCGCTTCATCGTTGAGGTGGCTTGGCAGGCTCACTTCGTGAAGAACATGTTCATCCAGCCCACTGAGGAGGAACTTGCTAACTTCGAGCCTAACTTCGTCATTTACAACGCTTCTAAGGCTAAGGTTGAGAACTACAAGGAGCTGGGTCTGAACTCAGAGACTTGTGTTGCTTTCAACACTACTTCTCGCGAGCAGTGCATCATCAACACCTGGTACGGTGGTGAGATGAAGAAGGGTATGTTCTCAATGATGAACTACTATCTGCCCCTGCAGGGTATCGCTTCGATGCACTGCTCGGCCAACACTGACATGGAGGGTAAGAACACCGCTATCTTCTTCGGCCTCTCTGGTACTGGTAAGACCACACTGTCTACCGACCCGAAGCGTCTGCTCATTGGTGACGACGAGCACGGATGGGACGACGAGGGGGTGTTCAACTTTGAGGGCGGTTGCTACGCTAAGGTTATCAACCTCTCTAAGGAGAATGAGCCCGATATCTATGGTGCCATCAAGCGCGACGCTCTGCTCGAGAACGTTACCGTTGACGAGGCTGGCAAGATCGACTTCGCTGACAAGAGTGTTACTGAAAATACCCGCGTAAGCTATCCTATCAACCACATCGAGAAGATTGCCCAGAAGGTTAACGGCAAGAGCGCTGGCCCCGAGGCTAAGAACGTTATCTTCCTGAGCGCCGACGCATTTGGCGTGCTGCCTCCCGTTAGCATCCTGACTCCGGAGCAGACGAAGTACTACTTCCTCTCTGGTTTCACCGCTAAGCTGGCTGGTACCGAGCGTGGCATCACTGAGCCCACTCCTACATTCTCTGCTTGCTTCGGCCAGGCTTTCCTCGAGCTGCACCCCACCAAGTATGCTGAGGAGCTCGTGAAGAAGATGGAGAAGAGCGGTGCCAAGGCTTACCTTGTCAACACGGGTTGGAATGGTACTGGCAAGCGTATCTCTATCCCCGATACTCGTGGTATCATCGACGCTATCCTGGATGGTGCTATCCTGAAGGCTGAGACCAAGAAGATTCCTTACTTCGACTTTGAGGTTCCCACAGCTCTGCCCAACGTGAATCCTGCTATTCTCGATCCTCGTGACACTTACGCTGACGTTGCTGAGTGGAATAAGAAGGCTGAGGATCTGGCTGCCCGCTTCATCAAGAACTTCAAGAAGTACGAGGGCAACGAGGCCGGTAAGGCACTTGTCGCTGCAGGACCGAAGCTGTAAAGCGTGGTCCGAAAGCAGCGAGCATCTCATCATAGTCGCTGCAGGACCGAAGCTGTAAAGTGTGGTCCGAAAGCAGCGAGCATCTCATCATAGTCGCTGCAGGACCGAAGCTGTAAAAGCAAGACAATAATATAAATCGCCGCTTCCGAGCAATACTACGGAGGCGGCGTTTTTCGTTTCCTGCGGAGAGTATCAGTAATGGCTGGATAGAAACTAAAAAGAGGGTGAGCGCTTCGAACAGGCTCACCCTCTATGGTGATTACAGGCTTGCTGTAAGAATTACTTGGCGAGGTTCACCAGAGCGTCGCGAGAAGCGGCGATCTTCTCCTTGGCGTCAGCCAGCTGAGCCTTGAACTCCTCAACAGAGATAGCATTGAGTACGGTGAGGGGATCCACAGCCTTGGCAACGGGAGTCATCTCGGGATCGTATTCGGTCAGACGGTTCAGGGCGTCCTGGATGAGCACAATGCGGAACGTCACGTTAGCAGCAGCGTCGTCGGTGAAAGCGCCGATGAACTTATCGATGTTCTGAGAAGTGACATAAAGCTGCTCAACAAGCGAGGTAGCCACAATCTGCCAGAAGTAGTTGATACGGCCGTTGTCGTTCATGGCATCATAGAGCGTCTGAGAAGCCTCGTAGATACCGTTAGCGTCCTCGATAGCCTTGAACGAAGGATCGTTGATGTCGGCAACCAGCTTGGTAATGGCCTTGTCATACTCGTCAACAGGCATGTCGTAGAGCTTAGCTACTTCCTTGTCAACCTCAATGGCACTGAGCACGCGATACTTCTCAGAGAGGGTCATGGCGTTGTCAGCTGCAGCCAGGTCGAGCAGATAGTCGGGCTTAACTTGCTTCTCTTCAGCAGTCAGGGCGATGGTACCGTCCTTCTGTACGAGCGGCAGTTGCTTGAGCTTACCCAGCTCAGAGGCGAGGCTGTCAAAGTGCATCTTAATGCTGGCTTCAATCTGCTCCTGCTCGAAGCTCTTAATAGAATCTGATTGCTCAGCGTTCTGAGCGCTCTTGTTACCTCCGCACGAGGCGAAAATCAATGCTGCGAATGACACAGCGAGAATCGATAATTTTTTCATTGCTTTTTAAAATTTTAGTTATTAATAATGTATATAATCTCTCTTTGGTTATTTTTGTTTACTATGAATTGTCGCTCTTCCGGACGTAGCGTCCAGGACAGTCGGTGAGCAGCAAGATGATGACGATGATGGACATGAACAGCAGAACGGCCATGTTGAACCAGAGGGTCTTCACATGATTTGTGCCGATGATCTTTTCGCTGCTGTAGAACGGAGCGCGTCCCATGGTGCTGGCAGGCGTCAGGTATATGAGTCCGGCACGCGGCACGATGTAGTTGTCAACCACGTCGAGCATACGGCCATTATCGGCACCCACAACGAATTCTTCTAATTTCAGGTTGAAGTTGTCGCGCTTCAGTTGTAGCATGGCTTCCTTTCCGTTGTTACGAAGGAATTCGGCCATTAAACGGTCACCCTCAAGCGTTGCCTGATTGCCACGAACGGAGAGTATTTGTTCAGCCTCTTTCATGTATTCACGCAAGGACTCATAATCGCCGTTACCCTCGTATGGCTTCATATCGCAATATTGAGTGAGTACGGGGAGGTTGGTTTCTATGGTCTTCATGTGATTAGGATCAACCTCCTTGCCACGACGCTGTTCGTCCTTCAGGGTCTCCAACTGCGACTCCAGTTCGTAGAGGAAGCCCATATTATAGTATTGGTTCTCAAACTTCCGCCTGTCGATGTCGAAGAACGGACGCTCATACTTGTTGTCAGTAAACGACGTAACGGCCAGTGCCTCGTACGACCAGCGCGAAGGGATGAGGTCGCCCACGATGGGGACATTGCCCGTAGTGCTTTTCGGTGTCAGGTCAGAGAAACTGACGACCAGACCGCAGAGCAGTATCTGCGGTATGAGCAGCATGGGAATGCTGATGTAGATGGCCACTACAGAACTGAGGCATTGTGACAGCAACAGTCCCGTGAGGTTGGCCAGGAAGGCGGTTACGAAGAGGATGAGCCACCATGTGCCGAACAGCCCTTGCAGTCCCATAATGCTATTGCCAACCACGATGAAAAGGAAGGTCTGCAGCAGCGAAACGCCAGCCATAAACAGTATCTTCGACCAGATATAGCTGCTATACGACAAATGCAGGAACTTCTCACGCTTCAGCAGGGCACGATCCTTGATGATTTCCTCAGCCGAGCCGCTCATGCCGATGAACGTTGCCACGATGACCGACATGAAGAAATAGCTCACGAGGTTCTTGTTCTCCATGACTGAGTAACCCTCAGGCGGTGCATAGCGTGTCAGGAAGGAGCATACCAGGGCCAGTACAGGAGCCTCTAACAGCGTTATTAGCAGGTATTGCAAGTTGGTAATCTTCGTCTTGAAGTTACGGTGCAGGAAGATGGCCAGCTGTTTCAGCGGCCCAGGCTTCTTCTGGTCCGACGGCGGTACGGCGCTCACCTTGGGGGCAGGAAGCTCCTCGCGGTTCTTCAGATAGAGCTCGTGCCACTCCTGCGGCGTCATCTTACGGTCGTCCGACAGTTCGCCGCTGTTGTTGAGTGCCTTCTCATCGATGATGTTCAGCACGATTTCGGGATTCACGTTACCACAGGTGGGACAGGCGCTGGTCTCGGCATCGGCATAGTTGGCGGCCTCTTTAAAATAGGTGATGGCATCGATGGGGTTACCGTCGTAGACAGGATAGCCGCCACGGTCGAGCAGCCACAGGCGGTCGAAGAGCTTGTAGACATCGCTCGACGGCTGGTGGATGTTGACCACGATGAGTTTTCCCTTGAAGGTCTGCTCTTTCAGCAGGTTAATGACTTTCTCGGTATCAGCCGACGATAGTCCTGACGTAGGCTCGTCGAGGAAAAGTACTGACGGTTCGCGAATCAGCTCCAAGGCAATGTTCAGACGCTTGCGCTGTCCGCCGCTGATGTATTTGTTGATGGCCGAACCCACCTTTAGGTCCTTGGCGGCGTCGAGTCCCAAGTCCTTCAATGTCTTCATGACGCGACGGTCAATCTCGTCGTCAGACATTCCCTCGAAGCAAAGCTTAGCCGTGAACCACAGGTTCTGGTAGACCGTCAGTTCCTCAATCAGCAGGTCATCCTGTGGCACGAAGCCAATCAATGCCTTGGCGGCAGGCTCCGAGATGTTGTGTCCATTAATGGTGATGGTGCCCTCCTGCGGTATCAGACTACCGTTCAAGAGGGATAGCAGCGTCGACTTACCTGTTCCCGAGCCACCCATGATGGCCAGCAACTCACCGTTGTGCAGCGTGAAACTCAGGTCGTGCATACCATTGTCGCTGTTAGGGAATCGGAAGTTGATGTCGCGTCCGCAGAACTCTACGTCGTGCACCGTGCTCACCTGCTTACCGTTCCTACGGTTGTAGTTGTCTACCATCGTGGAGTAATACAGGGGCTTTCCGTTCTTGTCCTTCAGCACACTACTTTGGAGCCAAACCTGATAGGTACCCGAGAGCACGGGCACGTCGTTCAGCAACACGTTGTCGTTGCCTTTATAAGTGAAAATCAACTGGCCAGTCTCAGGTTCATACAGCGTCTTCAGTACACCGTCGGTATCGTCCAGCTGGTGCATCATGACGTGTTCCGTATTTCTGTCGGCTACATAGTCGGAATAGTCCTTGAACACCGATTCCTGAATATGGAACTCTTCGGCCATCGTCTCGAACATCTTGAACGACGGACTGTCCGTAACACCACAAAACTCCATCAGTCGTAGCAGCAGTAACGATTCCTCCTTAGCCGAGATCTTACCGTGAAGGTTGCTACAGATCGTTCTGACAGTGTCAGCCGTATCGATCTCGTCGGTCATCTCGTATGCCATGCGCATGTCGCTGTACAAGTCGAGATAAAGGTCAATGTTACGAATGCCGAAATGATGGCGTAAATAATTTGTGAGCATGGTTCTGGCCCATGCCTCATCTACTTGTTCTTCCTTGCCAAACAAGGCAAACAAGCTAAGAAAACTGGATAAGACTATATCTGTCATCGCTTCTTAGCAGATTATATTAACGTTAATTGCCTGCAAATATATGAAAAAATGCAGACTTCACGCTTGTCGTAAAAGTTAAAAAGAATTAAAGGAGATGTATTTGGGCTATTTCCGCCCAAAGTCGGCGGGTACTTCGCCCCATTTCTGGGTTTCCCACTTCACAATTGGGTTACGGTAGTCGTGGGTACGAAGCCAATTTTCGGCCCGCATAATGATCTGATAAAGGGGTTCTGTTTCGGGGGTTCGTTCCAGTTTAGTCTTACATTGCCGCTTCTTGATCCAGAGTATGGCATTGTAGCTGTCGGAGTAAATAGTTTTCTGGTGCAAGCCCTGTTGCCAGCAGAGGGCAAGGGCATGGACGATGGCCAGAAACTCGCCGATGTTGTTCGTGCCCTTCATCGGCCCGAAGTGGAACACCCTGTAGCCCGTTGCCAAGTCGATGGCCTGATATTCCATCGGCCCAGGGTTGCCCGAACAGGCCGCATCCACGGCCCACGCGTCTGCCGTTACCTCGGGTGGTAACGGCAGGACGGTGTCGTGTCTATAGTCGGGAGGGTTCTGCATCGTCGTTACGTTTGCCGCGTTTGTCGCGTTTGTTACGTTTGTCGCTGTGTCATAGCGACATACACTACATTCGCTCAGGTACCTCGATGCCGAGGAGGTTCATGCCGCTCTTGATAATCTTGGCAACGTTCTTGGCCAGCATTAGGCGGACGGCTTTCTTCTGCTCGTCGGGCTCGTTGAGGATGCTATAGTCATGATAGAACTGGTTGAACACCTTCGTCAGCTCGTAGCAGTAGTTGGCAATGCCGCTGGGGCTGTAGTCCTTGCCAGCCTGCTCGACGGCGGCGCCAAATTCGTTCATCTTCTGGATGAGCTCCACTTCCTTATCGTTTAATGCACAATGCTCAATGCACAATGCACAATTATCAGAGGTGTCCGATGCGCAGCCCGATTGTGCATTGCCATCGGCTTTGCGTAGAATGCTGCGGATTCGGGCATAGGTATACTGAATGAAGGGGCCGGTATTGCCGTTGAAGTCGATACTCTCCTCGGGGTTGAACAGCATGTTTTTCCTTGCATCGACCTTCAGGATGAAATACTTCAGGGCACCCATGCCCACAATGCGGGCAATCTCGCGGCGCTCTTCCTCAGTCATATCGTCAAATTTCCCCAATTCCATCGAGGTTTTGTAGGCGTCCTCAACCATCAACTCCATCAGGTCGTCGGCATCGACAACGGTACCCTCGCGGCTCTTCATCTTGCCGTTGGGCAGCTCCACCATACCATAGGAGAAGTGCGTCAGTTCCTTACCCCACTTGAAGCCGAGACGGTCGAGCAGGATGGAGAGCACTTGGAAGTGGTAGTTCTGCTCGTTGCCTACGACGTAGATCATCTTGTCGATGGGGAAGTCCTGAAAACGCATCTCGGCGGTGCCGATGTCCTGCGTCATATAGACCGAGGTGCCATCGCTGCGGAGCAGCAACTTCTGGTCCAGTCCCTCGTTGGTGAGGTCGGCCCACACCGAGTTGTCCTCGTGGCGCTCAAAGAGACCCTTGGCAAGTCCCTCTTCGACCTTAGCCTTACCCTTTAGGTAGGTCTGCGACTCGTAATAGATTTTATCGAAGCCGACCCCCATCTTCTTGTAGGTCTCGTCGAAGCCGGCATAGACCCAGTTGTTCATCTTTTCCCACAAGGCACGCACCTCGGGGTCGTTCTGCTCCCACTTGACCAGCATCTCGTGAGCCTCCTTGATGAGCGGAGCCTCCTGCTTGGCCTTCTCTTCGTCCATGCCCTGAGCCACGAGCTCCTTGATTTCCTCGCGGTAGTGCTTGTCGAAGGCCACATAGTAGTCGCCGATGAGGTGGTCGCCCTTCTTGCCAGAGCTTTCGGGAGTCTCGCCGTTGCCGTATTTCAGCCAGGCAAGCATTGACTTGCAGATGTGGATGCCGCGGTCGTTCACGATGTTTGTTTTTACTACCTTGTTGCCGTTAGCCTCCATAATCTGAGCCAACGACCAGCCGAGCAGGTTGTTGCGTACATGGCCGAGGTGCAGCGGCTTGTTGGTGTTGGGGCTGGAGTACTCAATCATCACGAGGGGACTCTCGTCGTTTGCCTGCTTCGTGCCGAAGTGCTCATCGCTGTCGATGGCCTTCAGCAGTTCCAGCCAGGCACCGTTGCCAATGCTCAGGTTCAGGAATCCCTTCACTACGTTGAACTTCTCTACAGCCGAGCAGTGCCCTACCAAGTACTCACCGATTTCCTGCGCTGTCTGCTCAGGACTCTTCTTGGCGGCCTTTACAAACGGGAAAACCACCAGTGTCAGATTACCCTCAAACTCACTTCTTGTCTTCTGCAACTGCAACATCTTCTCGGTTGCGTCCATGCCGTAGAGCGCCTTCACAGCCTCACCGGCAGCCTTGCTTATCAATGCTTCTATATTCATACCTCATTTATAATTTTGGGTGCAAAGGTACAAATAAGTGGGCACAAAACAAAACAAAAAGGCATTTTTTATATTGCGACATCGAAAGAATGTCAGGAAAAAGTGTCAGAATTTAACACTTCCTTGGAGGTGAAATCAGCTTGGAAAAGGGGGCGTAAAATGCTTGGTAGAGACCTCGAAAACGTTTGGTCGGAGTAAACTGATAGTTTGCCCGGACTAAACTCTGCCTTTTGTCCGGGCAAACTCGCCGCTTTTCGGCGCTTTTTAAGGCCAAAAATCGAGCGTTTTTGCGGCTTCCAACCGACCTTCAAATACCTCCGATTTTACAACCCTTTATCAATCAATGAATTACAAATTGCCCATAATTCTGCTCTATGCTGACAAGGATGCGTTAGCCTGTAAATACGCCATTCTCACACCTTGTTTTGTCCTTATATTTCAATGCATTTAACAAATTCGCAAAGCACTCTTATTGTTAAACGGTGTTAATGTTCCAAAGCGTTTAGAGATGAATGTGTATTTCAATAATTTACCTCTTCATAAGGGGTCTGATGCAGTCGTTGTGGTGCGAGACGTGTTCGGAGTTACGAATTTTACTTAAAAAAACGGCCGTTTTACTGAAAGGATTTGCAAGGTTCCGCACTTTTACTTACCTTTGCACACCGTACAACTAACCCAACAGAAAAAATGAAAAGACTGGTTTGTTTTATGTGGGCTTTCCTCGGCTTGACGGCTATGGCCAATGCTCAAAGCGACGACTTCGGCATGTGGTATGAACTGGGTGCTGAGAAAAAGCTGTCGCAGAAATGGAGTATGGGGCTCGAAGGCGAGTTCCGAACCCGCAACAACACAAAGACTGCCGACCGCTGGAGCGCAGGCATCAATGCAGAGTACAAAATTACGAAGGGACTGAAGGCTGCTGCCGGCTATATGTTCCTTTACGACAACAACGCTGAGGAGTTGACGTGGAAAAACTCGTTGCCCAACAAGTGGACGCCCTCGTACTGGGGTAGCCGCCACCGCCTGTTCCTGCAGTTGTCGGGTAGCATTAAGACTGGCAACCTCAGTTTCTCGCTGCGTGAGCGCTGGCAGTATACCTACCGCCCTGAGGCTCAGGACAAGAAGTACAACTTCAAGTGGAACGAGGATGCCAACGACAATGCCTATATCTCGGGTTACACGATGGAGTCGGTCAAAGGCAAGGGCAAGAATGTGTTGCGCAGCCGTCTGCAGGTGGACTACGACATTCCCCGCTGCAAGTTCGAACCGTTTGCCAACGTCGAGATGTTCAACGACAATGGGGGTATTGCCAAGATGCGTTACCAGTTAGGTACCGACTATAAGATCAAGAAGCGCCACGTACTCTCACTTACCTATCGTTATCAGACCGTCAACAGCAACGATGACGACAACGAGGGAAAT
>Ga0265298_10005284_pt1 | contig 16276 bp, 9 predicted proteins | sample AusTroGonzalo_MG_3_FD_193486 | JGI IMG/M metagenome (GOLD analysis project Ga0265298, IMG submission 193486) | Bovine rumen microbial communities from tropical cattle in Woodstock, Queensland, Australia - Gonzalo_01 | ecosystem: Host-associated > Mammals > Digestive system > Stomach > Rumen ... | reverse complement strand
AGGATGCCGACCTGGTCTGGATGTTCGGCGCGAATCCCGGCCTGACCGGCGAGGTACTCCGGCGTCTGCCGAAATGCAAAGGGATCTTCCGCAGCGGCAGCGGCGTGGACGCCCTGCCCTGCGCCGAAGCGAAAGAACTGGGGATCGAAGTCCTCAACACCCCCGAATCCATCGCCGAAAGCGTGGCGGAACATGCCGTGACGCTGCTCTTTGCCCTGATCCGCCGCGTGGTGCATTACGACAAGGGAGTCCGCGCCGGCGATTGGGAACTCCCCAACGGCATGAACTGGCATATCTCCGGCCGCACGCTCGGTCTGGTCGGCTACGGCCGGATCGCCCGTCTGGTCGAACAGATGGTCTCCGGATTCCGGATGAAAGTGCTGCACTACGATCCGTTCGTGCCGGATTCCATGGACCTGGATGAACTGCTGAAGGAAGCCGATTATGTGTCGCTGCACTGTCCGCTCACGGATGACACCCGCGGGCTGATCGACGCCCGTCGACTGGCGCTGATGAAGCCGAATGCTCTGCTGGTCAACACTTCGCGAGGGCCGGTGGTGGATGAACCCGCCTTGGTCGAAGCGCTGAAGAACGGCACGATTGCGGGCGCGGCGCTGGATGTGCTGTGCGAAGAACCGCCGCCGAAAGATCATCCTCTGTTCGCTATGGACAACGTGATCCTGACCCCGCATATCGCGGCATTTTCGGCCGATTTCGAGAAAAATTTCTGGACCTGCTCCGCACAGAAGATCATTGCCGCCAAAAAACGGTGGGAAAGTCAACGGTCATGAAATAAAACATTCGGGCTTGATTTTCGGCCGGTGCGGACTATATTAGACTCCAGACAGAAAGGGTCTTCTATGAAAAATCCGCGTCTTTACCATGAAATATTCGAGCCCGAAACCGCCGCATTGGCGCCGCGTTTTGCAGACCGTGCGATGATGATCACCCGCAAGGGGGAGATCCGGGTTTACGGCTGCCGTCCGCATGAACATGAAGACGGCCGGAAATCGGCCGTTTTCGTGATGCTCCGTTCCACTGACAACGGGTTGAGCTATACGCTCGAAGAAGTTCCCCCGGACGATCCCGGCGCGCGCGTCGCCTCGCCCTGGAGCAAGGATTATTTCACCATGGTCTCGCATCTGGATGAAACGGGCAATTCCGGGCATTGCCGGGAAAGCCATGTCCCCGCCGCGGTCCAGCTCAGAAAAGGGATCACCGGCACCTGGCTCTACCGTTCCAGAGGCGGTCCGGACGGTCCCTGGAAGGCCGTAAAGATCAGCGACAATGTGATCCATCTGCAGCGGCTTCCCCTGCCCCTGAAAAAATGGCGCCGCTGGATCAATGCCGGACAGCGGCGGATGCCGGAGGACAACCGGATCCATCCCGTGATCCTGCTCGGGGATGAGGACGGGAAAAACTGGACCGAAACGGTCCTGCCCGCGCCGCCGGTCTTCGAGGTGACTTATCCGCACAAGGGGATGCGCTGGTTCGACCCAGGCGTGGAACCGGTGGTCGCCGAAACCCCTTCCGGAAGGCTCCTGATGCTGTTGCGCACCTCGAAAGACGTGCATTATCAATGCCATTCCGATGACGGCGGGATCACCTGGTCCGAAATGACGCCGTCCATTTTCTACGCAGTCGCCACCATGCCCGGGTTCTACACGCTTTCGGACGGGCGGCTGCTGGCGGTCTGGAACAACACCTGTCCCCTGCCCGAACTGGACCATGCCGCCGAGCAGCCGATGCTCAGCGATGCGGAAAAACAGGGGGTCTGGGAGGATGTTTTCACCAACCGGGACGTCCTCCACGGCGCGGTTTCGGAGGACGAAGGGAAAACCTGGACCGGTTTCCGGGAACTGGCGCTGAACCCGGTCCGCTGCAGCGGCGATTTCCGCACCACCGGCGGCTCCTGGTATCTCAATGACAAGAGCGTCCACCAGAATCAGGTCATCGAACTGCCGGATCACAAGATCCTGCTGCATTGCGGACAGCATCTCCAATGTTCGCGGCTGATCCTGTTCGATCTGGATTTTCTCTATGCGTCGGAACGGAGCGAGGATTTTTCGCACGGTCTCGAAAACTGGAGCACACAGCTTTATTACCGGAGCCATTCCGGCGGCTGCCGGATCGCGGGACACTGTTCCTGGAACCGCCGCGCCGGGGCGCAGCTGATGCCTTCGCCGGACGGCAGCTGGCGCGAAGCCCTGCTGATCGGGCGTCACCCCGACAAACGGCTGTTCTCCGACCGCGAGGGCGCTGTATGGAATTTCCCCGGTTGCCGCAGAGGCACGCTCGACGCCGATTTCACCATTGCCAAAGGCAGCGCGGGGATCCGCATTTCCCTGGCCGACCGCTGGATCAATCCGTGCGACGAATATGTGCGCGAATACGCTTCGTTCTCGTTCGTTATGGACGGCAAGGGGCAAATCAACGGGGTCAAACTAGCCACTCCAGGACAGCGTTTTACCCTGCATCTGGAATTCGATCTCGGCCGCCGGAAGCTGAAACTGAGCACGGAGCAAGGCAAAACCACGCTCGGTTATACCCGGACCTTGCCGCCGCCGTTCGGCCGCGAAGTCTGCCTGAGTTATCTCCATCTGCAGACCGCCGCGGAAAAAGCGGACACCAAGGGTGTTTATCTGCACAGCATCCGCATGAAAAAAGCATGACAGGGACTTTTCCGAATGAAGACGTTCGACATTGAAAAATATGTGCAGGAACTCATCAGCCGCTTGCAGGATGAATTCGGGGAACGGCTGATCTATGTGGGGCTGCAGGGAAGTTTCCGGCGCGGCGAGGCCGATGAAAACAGCGATATCGACATCATGGTCACGCTCGATCGTCTTGACGCGGCCGACCTGGACCGCTATCGCAAGATCATTGCCGCCCTACCCTCATTCGAACGTTCCTGCGGGTTCATCTCCGGCCGTGGGGAACTGAAAAACTGGCCACGGCATGAGATCTGCCAGCTGCTTCACGAGACGAAGGACTGTTACGGCAGTCTGCGTCCCCTGCTCCCCGATTTCAGTCGTGCGGATGTCGAAAATCATATCCGGATCGCGATCGGCGATCTGTATCATCTGCTCTGTCACGGCCGGATCCATGGTGCGCCGGAAGAATGTGCCGACCGGCTGCGCGGACTTTACAAGGCGGTTTTCTATATCCTTCAGAATTCCTTTTATCTGCAGACCGGCGAATGGGTCATGACCAGAGCCGAACTGGCCGACCGGCTTTCCGGACCGGACCGCGAAGTGATGCAGATGGCGCTGACCGTGAGATCCGGGACGAAATTCGATACGGAAAAAGCATTCACCCTTCTGTTCGCCTGGTGCCGGAACTCTTTGCAGTGATCATCGGCTGAACTTTCCGAATTCGTACAGTTGAAAAGACGGCCGATCAGTGTATATTACCGTCTCTTGAAAACGGAAAGGAACCGGAATGAATAAAATCAAAATACTGGCGACCGCATCGCTGTTCCTGACGGCGGCGATCTGGGGATTATCCTATTCGGCCCAGTCGGAAGCGATGAAAAGCATGCCCGCACTGTCCTTTGTGTTTCTGCGGTATCTGATCGGCAGTGCGCTGGTTCTGCCGGCACTGTTTTTCCGGGGCAAAAAGCCGGACCGGAAACTGATTTACGGCGGGATCGCCTGCGGGTTCTGTCTGGCCGGGGGCGAAATCATTCAGCAGTTCGGACTGCTCTACACCTCGGCAGGCAAAGCGGGTTTTCTGACTGCATTGTATGTGATCATGATCCCCGTGATCTGGGTATTCTTCAACCGGAAATCCGACTGGAAGATCTGGACGGCATCGGTGCTTTCGGTGGCGGGCGCGTATCTGCTCTGCAGCGACGGCACGCTGAACAATTTCGGGAATCTCGGCGACGGCCTGATGGTGATCTGTGCGCTGTTCTTCGCCTTCCAGTTCATCGCGATCGCGAAATTCGCGCCGGAAGCGGATACCTTGCAGCTGGCGGCAGTCCAGTTCATCACGGTCGCGGTGATCTCGGGGATCGCCACGCTGATCTCGGGCGAAAAATGTTCATGGAACAACGTTATGGCAGGGATCCAGCCGCTGCTTTACTGCGGCGTGGTCGCGATCGGCTTTGCCTGCACGCTCCAGGTCGTGGCGCAGAAATATCTCCATCCGGCCACGGTCTCGATCATTCTGAGCACCGCTTCGGTTTTTGCGGTGATCTGGGGCTGGTGGCTGCTGAACGAACACTATTCGCTGATGAATCTGATCGGCTGCGCGATCATCTTCGGTGCCGTGGTGCTGGTGCAGCTGCCGTCCCGTGCCAACGGTGCGGAGCAGCCGCACGCGGCCTGACTCGTTTCAGGACGGATCAAGAAACCGGATGTCTTCGCCTTACGGCGCGAATTCCGAAAATTCCCGGTAGTAATAATGCTTGTAAAACATTGGCCGGTTGGTCTTGACCGGGGTGGCGTGTCCGTCCGCGTAACTGAAGAGGACCATGTTGCCATGGCGGACATGGGTGGCATATAATCTATAAGTAGAATTCGCGACTGGATCGCGCGCCAAGGTATTGTATGCGCCCCAGCGGTCGCCGCCGGCGTCGCCGAACATCGGGATGGTGGACGGTTTCCGGATACTGCCGAGCTTCTGGTGCAGGTAACTGTAACTGGTGTTGTAATCCGGCCCCGATCCCAGCTGCTGGTTCCAGGAATAATTATTGGTATGGATCGTGACATCCACGTTCGGATTGAGTTTCCTTCCCGGACAGATCAGGACTTTCGAGGTATAATGATAAACCCAGTAGCCGTTGACTTTTTCTCCTTTGCGGAGAAGCCCGCCGGCGACATTTTCGCCAATCTTTTTGCCCATGTAAGGCGGAAGGACATACGCCGTGATACGGTATATGGCGTTCCAGGCATCAGCAGGGGGAGCATAAAAATAGTCCTGATTGTCCATATTGTACTGGATCGCCGCGCTGGTCAGATTCTTGTGATTGGACGCACAGCTGATCTTGAGGGCGCTTTCCCGCGCCTTGTTCAGCGCCGGCAGCAGCATCGCCGCCAGAATCGCAATGATGGCCACGACCACCAGGAGCTCTATCAGGGTAAAGCTCCGCTTACGCTGGAATGATGAATGGTGATCCTCCGCCGCTCTTCGAGCTAAGGAGGACACGAAGATGAAAGATGAATGTTTTTTCATGTTCAGTTCCCTTTCTGCATGATGTGTGTTATATAAATTGCTTATGTCGGTTATCCTTTATTTAAGCGACCGGACGGATATCGCCAGCAGCCGATGGGTGAAGTCCCATTGATTCGGGATCGAGACCCGGACTTCAGCGATCTCCTTATCCGGATGCGGATTGACCCATTCCCACTGATAGGCGAAATGCGGCAGACGGTCGGCGTCGTACCCGACCTTCAGGCCCCGGCAGAATACGGTGCTTCCCGCCTGCGGCTGCCAGTTTTCGAAATAAATCTCCTGACTCAGATGGACGGGGTAAACTTCCTTCGTTCCGTCGCTGTAAACCACGGTGTATTCCGCGACCGGAAAGCCCCGCTGCCACGAACGGCTGTGAAAGCCTTTTCCGGACCGGTAGAGTTTGCCCGGAATGGCGGTGTGCAGGAAGACCAGAGACGAACATTTTTTCCGGACCGGAACGGTCTGCGGCGCATCTTTTGCCGTTTCGACGCAGTTCTTTCCGGAGATCTTTGCCAGCCGCATCGGGATATTGCAGACCATTTCCGAACCGTCGGCGAACGCGGGTACGGATGCATTGAAATTCTTGCTCAGGTCCAGCGGCTTGAATTTTTCACCGCCGCGGGGATTGGCCGCCTCGGCGAAAACCGCTTCCGCGGCCGCCAGTTCGCCGGAATTCATCCAGTCGGCATAATTCCAGTTCAGGGACCGGTTGTTGAAATTCCACGCATAGTTCGCACCGAGGATCCAGACGGAATGGAAACTGTATGTGCCGGAGAAGCGGAACGACCATTCCCGGCCGAAACCGTAGAGGGAGGCGCCGAAACCGGTCATATATTTCCGTTCGGGCTGGTTGAAGGTAAACCAGCTGGTGGTGTTGCCCCAGCACTCGAACCCCTTTCCCGTGAAGTATTTCAAGGCATTGCCGAGGTCTGCCCAGATACAGATGATAATATCCTTCGGCAGGGAGTCGGCGATCTTCCAGGTGTCGAACCGCGTCCCGTTGTGAACGGGGTTGATCATGTCTTCGTCCATAGCCATCCGCACGCCGCGCTCTTTCAGGAAGGCATGGAGTTTCAGGTGGAAATCCAGGAAGACCTGCGACCGGGTTTTGCCCCGCACGGTGTCTTCCAGCTTTTCGCTGCCTCTCCGATGATGCCACCATTCGTCGGACGAGGGCGAAAAATAGCGGCATCCGGTATGCCTGATCATCTTGTCGGCGATGGCGAAGTAGATCTTTTCGTAATCCGGATGGGAAACATCGCCGGTATTCCAGCCTTTTTCCTTGTATCCGGCCATGCTGATCCAGTAGTCATGGCCGCCGGCCGGCAAGGTGATCGACAGGTCGATGAACCGGTCGCGGCAGAATTGCGCCAGCCGTTCCAGGTCGGTCCAGGTGAGATTACGGTTTTTCGGACCGTAATTGACTTTCTTCAGGTTCGGCAGTTTTTCATTTTCATAATTGATCAGAGTTTCGAGCCCGCGCACTTTCAGGATATTCATCTTGTTGCCGGCCGCGAAACGGTCGATGAAATCGAAGAAGAAATCCATCGTGGCGCGTTCCCTGATCGGCATTCCGATCTGATCGGGGAACCAGAACGGCGCCACGCGGTATTTCAGATCCGGCGAATCGACGATCTCCACGCACGGGATCGGCACGTCATTGCGGGGTTTCATCTCCTTCTTCATGAGCTGGTGCAACGTGACCGCAGCATAAAACAGTCCGGGTTCGTCCGCTCCGGTAAGTTCGATTTTCTCCGGCGTCACCTTCAGCCGGTAGCCTTCCGGCTTCAAGCCATCCGGCCGGATTTTCAATAGGATCCCCTTGCCGGTGTTTTCGGTGATCCGGTAATCCAGGCCGAAGCCGCGCAGTTTTTCCTGCAGCAGTTCGGCGGTCCGCCTGGTCCGCGCCGTGGCGTCTTTCGCCAGATCCAGCGTGGAACAGTCGGCGGCCTTGAAATAACCGGACAGCCATTTCAGCTGTTTCGGATACGGATAAATTTGTTTTTGCCCATACGGATAACTGACCGCTTTCCGGTTGGTGAAATTCACCACGAACGGCCGGACCGCCTTCTTGCGGTTTTTCACGGCAAGGATCACGCTGTAAACGCCGTTGATATCTTTGACGCCGGGAAATTCGAAATTCACTGTGCCGTTCAGTGCGACCTGCTTCAAGGTATGGCGTCCCACCGAAAAATCCGGTGTGGTGACGATCATTTCCACCTCGTAAGCCGGTTCGGGGAAGTTCGCCGCTTCCGCCGTGATCTGCAGTCTTCTGCCGGATTCCGCCAGGGTTGCGGAAGTGAATTTCAGCTCGCCCGGACCAAACGGTTTGGCATTGAAATACAGCAGTCCGTATGACCGCGGCACCAGATTATTTTCCCCGGGCTGTTTCCAGGAATAATATCTTTTCGGGGATACCCCGTTGAACCCGGCCTGGAATGCGAGCAGCGGACTCTTTTTCGGATCGAATTTCAGCATCTTCAGCGGCAGTTCGGCGTCGATTTGCAGAACGCCGTTTTCATGCCGGGCGGAACTGCGGAAATCATAGTTTACTTCCTTGCGGTGGTTCCAGTCCGCCGCCACCGGATCATAACTGTATTCCGCATCGTAAATCGTATTCGCACCATTGATGGTGATCTGCGAGTATGAGCGGTTGTCCAGCTGCGGCGAAAGAAAAAGTTCCAGCGCATCGTCCCAGAAAACCGCGTCGTCGCGTTTTCGGGCATTGGAGACCGGTGTTCCCGGCAGCGCCGTCTCGGAATGGAACTGCAGCGAGTCTTTGGAAAGCCGGATAGTCAGTTTCATGTCCTTTTCCGTGCCAGCTTCCGCCGGACGGCGGATGAAATCGGTCAGGGTGCCGCCGCCGGGCAGGACTTCGAAGGTTTTCCGCATGGCAGACAATTCCAGTTTCCGGTAAGTTTCCTTCTGCGCCTTCACCCGGAAAGCGAGTTTTTCCACCGTGAATTTCTGAGCGCCGCCCCGGATCTGGAATTGATTGAGGTTCGCCAGATCGTCGCGCCGGGTCGAATATTCCGCATAACCTTGTTTCAAGCGGAAATAAAACGAGTTGCGGCCACCGGACTGACGGGGATACACATAGGTTTCAAGCCTCGGCAGGTCAGTTCCTTCATACCGGATGCCGACGACAAATTCGACCGGATGAAGCTCTTTCTTCCGCAAATCCGCCAGAATGTCTTCGAACAGCCCGGAATTGAAACATACTTTGGATCTTCTGGTCCCCTTTTTCCATTCCAGACGAAGTTTGCCGTCCTCCTTGTAAAGCTGGACCTGTCCGCGTTCGGCGGACGGTGCATAAAGCGTTACGAATTTGAACCGTTCGCCGCCGAACGGGATCCGGACTTCCTTCAGCTGATCTTCCGCCTGCAGGATGACCACCGCGCACAGCAGCTGAAGAACCGTAAAAAACCAATGCTTCATGCTTTTTTTCTCCTGATGTCCATATTCTGTTTTTCGCTCATATCATCAATCCTTACCGGGGACCTCGCTTATTGAAAAAGTCCGATGTTATTGCCGTCGACCCCGCCTTTCAGCAGCGGGGAACCGTCGCCGGGACGGTAATCGCCGTTTTCGGGATCCTTGAACTTCGGATCGGCCGTGAGGGAGTTTTTCAGTTCCGCGGAAACGCCTTTGGCCGGAACTGCGGGTTTGCCGACTTTCCAGAACAGGTTGTTTTCCGCGACGACCGCCTTGCCGCCGCCGACGATGCCGGCAGCTGTCTGGCAAACCGCGTTGTTGCGGATCGTCACCGTCGCGGCTTCCGGCAGAACCGGCAGCGTGAAGGCCGACCTGCAGCCAAAGACCACGTTGTTGATGAACACATTGTCCTTATCGATTGGTTTGGAGAAGGAATGGACCGCCGCACCGGAGAGTTTCTCGAACAGGTTGCCCTGGAAGAAATTGGCCTTGCCGCATTCCCGCAGATGGATGCCGGTTTTGCCGCCGAAGAAGGAATTGCCGGTGATCCGGTTCTCTTTGGTGCCGCTCCAGGAGAGTTTGAGCCCCTGCGCGCAGTCGGTGAACCGGTTGTCGCCGATGACGTTCAGCGAGGCGTTGTTCAGGGCGATCCCGTTTTCCGCGGCCCGGACGAATTCGTTTCCGATGAGGCGGTTTTCCCGGGAATGGAACAGGAAAATGCCGGTCGAGCACCGGAGGAAGAGGTTCTTTTCGACGGTCATGCCGTCGTTATGCTCCAGCGCGAGCGCGGAACAGCCGGTGAACGTGCAGCCGGTGACGGCCCCGGCGCACTTGGTCAGGAAAAAGGCGCCTTCGACATATTTTTTCGGTTTTTCCGCCGTCATGCCGCTGAACCGGCACTCTGTCAGCCGGACCTCGACATTCGACAGGACCATGCGGAAAGCGCCTATGATCTTTTCCTCCGCAGCAAGCTCGGCCTTATCGGCAATCAGTTTCCCGCCGGAGAGGGTCAGTGTGCCTTTCCCCCGGAAAACGATCTTCGCACCGGGCAGGACTTTCAGCACGGTCCGGGAGAGATTTACCGGTTCTTCGATGATCTTTTCCCCGCTCCAGGTGACCGTGGCGGCAGCGCCGAACGGCAGCAGCAGGGCGCAGAGCCCGGCAGTCAATACGGTCCGTTTCATTGCTCTTTCTCCCGCAGTTTCAGACCGGTGAAGTATTCGATCGCCTCGCGGACGATTTCCGCGTTGCCGCCGAAAAGTTTTACGTATTCGGCATCATAGGAACCGTTTTTACTGGCGATATTGAACGTGCCGCTGAACACGACTTTCCCGGCGCCGGCCCGTCCGCGGACCGTCACGGCGTCGCCGTTTCCGGCCCTGACGACCACTTCGCCCTTTTCACCCGGGACGCAGGCGTAATAATCGACATACATGGACTGGACCTGTGATTTGTCCGCCTTGAACAGTTTGCGGGAGAAGTTGTCGACCCGCCCCGAGGAGGTCTTGACGATTTCCGGGAATGCGGTCCGGGTATCGAACCGTTTGCCGCCGCAGAGATATCCTTCGAGGAAAACACCGCCCCCGCCCCGTTCCGCGTAAGCGGCGACATTCCGGAAGAACTCGTCCTTGTCATAAGCGCCGCTGGTGAAGATCACGCAGTCGTATTTGTCCAGTTCGGCCAGCGAAATATCGTCGATAACCGCGGCTTTCACGTTGGCGAAACCGTCCAGATATTCCTTCGTTCCATTGGCGGACCGGCCTTTGGAAGTGATGCCGACGCGGATGAACCGTCCGATCCGGCGGGGTTTCAGGATCACACCGGCGGAGGCGGTCGCGGAATCCAGTCTTTTCTTCATGACGTCCCGGCCGCGTTTCCATTTGAAGGTGTTCTCGGCATCGAATTCCTTCCGGAGCGCCTTGAGATTGCTTTCCGCGGCGTCGTAGTCGGCTTTCAGCTGTTCGTCGGCCTTTTTCAGCCATTCGACAGCTTCGGCGTTTTTCCTTTCCGCGGTCAGCCGCGTGCCGATCCGGATATTGTATTCCGCCCGTGCGGCGGCCAGCCAGAACGGGGCGCGTTTGGCGAAATACATGAAGTATTTGCGTTTGTAACGGTCCAGCGAACCGATATGCGGTTTCGCCTCGTTCAGCAGTTCATTCACACGGATCGCGGCATCCACCTGGAGTTTCATCAGTTCCGGCGTGTCGGCCACGGGTTTGACTTTGTTTTCGACGAGAGTTTTCAGCGGGACGTTGGGATCATACAGCGGATCGCGGCGGATCTTGTTCCAGTAGAGCACCGTTTTGGCGGGATCTTCGATGTAGCCGGGAGCGATGCCGCTGGCCATGATCCTGGTCATGTACGGAGCCAGTTCGGGGCCCCAGAAGGTGTAGCAGATCCGCGGCAGAGTCTTTTCCATGATGACCGCCGGGCCGATGTGGTCCCTGACGCCGTCATAGTAGGTGCCTCCCTCGTAAACCTCGTTGCCGGGCGCGTTCCGGTTCCAGGCGTGTTCGGCGAGCAGCAGATTCGATTCCCACCGTCCGTAACTGTCCAGCGAATTGGTGGTGAAGAAATTGTCGTCCCGGTTGTCTTCGAGGCAGGAGGACGCGAAACGGTGCGAGGTGGTGAAAATCCCCGCCGTCGTCATGAAAGGATCGCCGATCCGGATACTGCGGTCCCCGACCAGCTCGCGGTATGGTTTCAGCAGATGACTGGCCGGGATCCAGCTTCCGAAGTGGAATTTCCGATCGGGAATGCCCGCGCTGACGTTTTTCCAGAACTCGGTGACGTTCTGTTTGAACAAGGGGCCGCGGTTGTTTTCCGGGGTGCCGAGCCAGCCGATGTTGTAGGGATAAACGGGCGACCCGACGATCGCCTCGGGGAAATGCTTTTTCAGCACACGGTTCCAGATATTCAGCTGGTTCACGGTGGCTTTCCAGCGTTCGTCGTCCTTCCAGCGGGCGCGGCATCTGGCGCAGCGCTTGCTCCAGCTTTCCGGATCTTCCGTGCCGCCGCCGTCCACCGGATGGATGCCGACGAGCGGACGGGTCAGGCCGACCCGGCGGATAAAGGCGGCATACCGTTCCGCGGCGGCTTCGTTTTCCTGATCGTCCGCCCAGCAGAAATACTGGTCCTTCCAGCTTCTGCCGTCGGAGACGCAGGGCCAGTTTTTCCGCGTCACGCCTGCCGGATGGTTGTACCGGTACCAGAGCGCGGTCATGGGAATGACGTTGATATACATGCCGCGTTCTTCCGCATAACGGGTGATCCGGGCGGTCTGATCCAGGAAAGGAGCGCTTTTCGGTTTCAGGAGCAGACCCGGATTGATGAGCCGGAAATCCCCGATGATGTTGAGTTTGTGCCGGAGCAGTTCGTCGATCGCGGCTTTGTAGGCGGCTTCGACTCCGTCCCCTTTTTCACCGACGGCGAAACGGGAGAGTCCGCGGCAGTAGGACATGCCGCCGCGGTAGGCGATATCCGGCCAGTCGCGCACCGTCGCCTCGGTCACTTTGCCGTTCTCGATCATCTGACGGAGCGTCACCGCGCCGTAAAGCGTTCCGACCGGATCCCGGCCGACGATGGCAATGCGTCTGTCTTTGGCGGCGATCGCGTAACCCTGTTTCTGAGCCGGAACGTCCAGTTCGAACACTTTGATCAGCTGTTTTCCCGCGGGACTTTCCGCGTTCGCCAGATAGATGCCCTTGCAGGAGATGTCCCTGATGCCCTTGACGATATTCCCCGCACCGGGGATCTCGCCGGCGCCGATCTCGCATTGCCGCTGGTCCTCGTGGAAGACCGGCAGGTCCGCGACCGGGAAGGAAGCCGAACCCGGCCGATACTGTTTCACGTCCGGCTGAAAGACCGGGGCGGCGTTCAGCAGAAACGAGACGCTGCCGAACAGGGCGATGAGCCAGGATGTTTTCTTTGACATTTATTTCTCCCAAATTGACAGTTTTTTTAGCCTTATTCATATCATACGATCATCATGTCCGGCGGAACGGAATCGATGCCGATGCAGGGCACCGGCACTTTCCGGATGACCGATTTCGTCAGCGTTTTGCGGCAGTTCCGGATCTCCTTGACCAGCTGCTCGAAAAGCGGGGTATAGTCGAGACGGATCCAGGGGACGCCCGTGCCCGGATTGGCAAAATGGTTCAGCAGTTCGGGATGCGGGAAGTTCATTTTCGGAAAAGCCATCCACGAACTGTAAAGGAGGTCCGCCGCCTGGATCCGGGATTTTTCCCTCTCCAGGATATACGGCATCAGCAGATCGGCTTCTTTCTGATTCCTGCCGGGGATGAGCAGTTCGGAATAGGCAAGACCGGCCCGTTCCGCCGCCGTCCGCAGATTCCGGTTCGATTCCATGACATATTGGGCATCGCAGGCGAATTCCGGAATGACTTTGACCATGCTTCGGTATCCTTTTTTTGCGGCATATCCTGCCACGAACGCGCTCGTATCGGATTCGGGATAAACCTGCCGGTATTTCAGATCGGGATAGCTGCCGCGGTCGTTGAATTCCCCGAGGAAGATCACCGGATACGGCAGTTTCAGGCACATTTCCATTTCCCTGCGGGTGAAGCCGATGGGAATGATGACCACGCAGTCGGGATAACCGAATTTTTCCAGCCGCAGGAGTTCCTCTTCCAGCCGTGCGTTGCTGTGTTCGCTCTGGGAACAGGCCAGCCGGATCGTGAAATTGATCCGCGCATCCGTGCCGGGGGTCTGGGGCAAGCGGAGCATCTCTCTGACGAACGCGCTTTTTCCGGGTTCGCGGTCCATGGCGAAAAGCAGGACGTCGATCATGCCTTCCTGCTGGGCTTTGGCCTTGACGATAAAACCTTTCCGCGGCAGCCGGATGATCAGGTTTTTCTGTTCGAGAACATCCATGGCGCAGCAGACCACATTTTTGGAAACACCGTAATTCTCCGCGAGTTCCCGGACGCTTTTCAAGCAGCATCCCGGAGCCAGCCGCCCGTTCAGAATATCGTTTTCGATCGAAGCGGCAATACTGCCGGACCGGCTCATCGTCCCTGCCGCAGTGCTGTTTTTCTGCATGGTTTTCATAAGTATCCCTGTCTGTCCAGTCGTGTCTGTATCTGTCCCAATCTGTCCATCCAATCATGCAATATAACTGGGAAAAAGGATTTGTCAAGAAAAATTCAGTGAAAAAAGGGGAATTTTTTGCGGGTGCGGGAAGGAAAGCGGCGCGGCACGCGACATGCCGCACCACCCGCTTCCGCGAACTTTGACGGACCAGACGGACTGGACGGGACTGGACGGACAACCGCGCACTACATGGGATGACACGAGATCACTGGGCGTTCCGCGGCTGTCGGAAGCCGCAGAACTCCGGAATTATTTCAGGACGAGCAGTCCGTTTTCCAGTTTGAGCTGAACGCCGAACGGGGCGCTCAATTCGTTCAGGATATCGCGGATCTCTTCGGCTTCCTTGCCTTCGGCGACGGTCGGCAGACCGTTCATGTCATCCTTGCGGTCGAAGTTCAGATAAACCGGCAGCAGGGAGAACGAAGTCATTTTGCCGTCTTCGAATTCCAGTCTGGGCAGATAAGTCTGATAATTCAGTTTGTTGCAGTGCAGACCGACCTTGTTGCCGCGGGAACGCACGAGGAGCGCCTGTTCGGCAGTCAGGTTGATGTCGGCATCGAATTTTTCCATGAAATCGGCGGGCAGGAATTCGACTTTCAGCCCCTGATAGATGAAATCGCCGAGGGAATAGAAGATCGGGACATCCTTGTAGATCTCGATCCCGCGCAGGCGGTGGCAGCCGCCGCCGAAAACAGCAGAGACACCTGCATCGATGCAGGCATGGGCGAATTCCTTCCAGTATTCCGGCGGATTTTCCACCTTGACATTGTCGGAGTCGTGACAGTGAACCATCACCAGAACATAATCGTATGTTTTCTTTGCTTCGGCAATGGCGTCGGTGATCCGATTCTTGTCCTTGGGATTGCAGAGAGTGGAAGGCATATCCGTCTTCGTGGTGTATTTGTTTCTGCCGACGAAGAAAATCCCTTCCGTGTCGGGCTTCAGGAATCCGGTCGCGATGGAATTTTTGCGGGTGAAATTGATCCGGGTCTTCTCGGCGATGCTCTTCAGAGCGGCCATATCTTCCTCGCTGACGCGGTAAACCGTATCATGGCGCAGGAAATTGACTCCGGGGCGGGCCGGCTGCCAGGGTGTGGCACGTCCGGCGCGGGAGGGCTCTTCGAAAGAGGTGTCCACGGCGAAAACCGCGATCTTCTGTCCCTGCGCTTCGAGCACGGCGGGTCTGGCTGCCTCTTCCAGGCTTCTGCCCGTACCCGCATGGGCAACGCCGTAATGGTCAAGCGTTTCGATGGTGGAAAGCAGTCCGTTGTAGGAATAATCCATGCAGTGGTTGTTGGCGTTGCCGAAAAAATTGAAGCCGAAGCGGAACAGTTCTTCGACATATTTGCGGCGGGTGTTGAGCCAGGTGCCGCCACTGTAGGCGTTGCCGAAATATTCGAAATCGGAAAGATTGGTTTCGAGATTGGTCATTTTCACGTCGCATTTCTGGATGAAATCGGCAACGGGTTTGATTTTTTCATCGTATTCGGCGGGGAATTTCGCCACAAACAGGGAATCGCCGGTTCCGGTGACGGAAAGTTTGCTGCTCATAAAATGATCCTTTTCTGATTGATTGACAAGTTTTCCACGAATCGGAGATTTACTATACACCGGAAAACGGAAAAATTCAATGCGCAAACCGGAAAAACCGCGATGCAAGTCAAAAATAACCGTCTTGACAAAGACGGTAACTGATGCTATTTTATTTTCACCAATGAAAGGAATGATGAAATGGTTTCTCTGCAGGAATTGAAAGATACGCTGCTCCGGCTGGGACTCAAGCCGGGCATGAAGCTGGTGGTCCACAGCAAATTCTCCTCGTTCGGCGGAGTGGAAGGCGGACCGGAAGCGTTCTGCCGTCTGCTGATGGATATCCTGACCCCGGAAGGCACGCTCATGATGCCGTCCTTCACGTTCAAAATCTATGAAGGGAAATTGTTCGGCCGGCCGTTCGATTACCTCAATACGCGGTCCGACACGGGTATCGTGACGGAATTCTTCCGGAAAATGCCGGGGGTATACCGGTCCGCGGATCCCTGTCACGCCACTCTGGCCTGGGGAAAAGACGCGTGGTGGTATGTGAAAGACCACCATAAGATCCCGACCGTGTCGCAGGATTGTCCGATCGGCCGTCTGGAACAGCGCGGCGGATATGTCCTGACCGTCACCTGCGAAGACGCGGTCACGCTGATGCATGTGGTGGAACACACGAACCACGTGCCATGTCTGGGCATCCGGACGGAAGAATACACGGGGATCCTGGCGGACGGCCGTCAGGTGAAACTTCGGACCTGGGGCTGGCGCAAAGGTCATTGCAATGCGCTGGACACGCCCAAAATCTTCGAGACCATGCGGCAGAACGGCGAGCTCAGCGAAATCACGGTCGGACAGGCCCGTCTGTGCCTGTTCCCCTGCTCCGCCTACCGGAAAGCCTACGAACCGCGGCTGGCGGCCCATTGTCCGCAGTGTCCGGTCCGGGCAAGAAAGGTCGAGGTGACCGTCCCGACCGACTGGGATACGGAAAAGGACTGCCTGCTCCCAGACAGCCCAG
>Ga0265298_10005283_pt1 | contig 16277 bp, 26 predicted proteins | sample AusTroGonzalo_MG_3_FD_193486 | JGI IMG/M metagenome (GOLD analysis project Ga0265298, IMG submission 193486) | Bovine rumen microbial communities from tropical cattle in Woodstock, Queensland, Australia - Gonzalo_01 | ecosystem: Host-associated > Mammals > Digestive system > Stomach > Rumen ... | reverse complement strand
ATAACAGACATTTTCATTGAAGTAAACTGTCAGGCCACAAGATAGTCTAAGACATCCAGGACGTACCTCAAGTCCATCCACTCTCTGTCTTCATAGATCATCCTAGCAGCTTCAATCGCTCCATCACACGCTGAAGACTCCATGTACACTTTGGTAGGCTCACAGAGTGCTGCGCCGTATGTCATGGAGTCTTGCATCAAGTGGCTTCCCATCATCTTCTTGACGAAGCTCAAGTCTTCGTAGAACATTACATTCTTCAAGCTCTCTAAGAGTTTTTTCTTAAACAGAATAGAGTACTGTGACATGCTGAACATAAAGTCACTCTTCCGTGCTCTGTCATACGCGGCTGCGGCAGCTTCTCTCATCTCGCTAGTAAGCTCAGTGCACTCATGCAGCCTCTTGCAGAGAGTCTTCCTTCTCTCAGTGGTGAATGGGTCAGCCTTCCCCTCCATGCTTGAGCTTCTCTTCTTAAGCTTCTCGATAGTTCTCTCAATCCCTTGCATCGTAATCGGATGCTCTTTTATGAAGTCGTATGACAGCCGGTGGTACAGTGCTCTCCAGATGCCTCCCTTCATGAAGCTGATGTCATTCACCATTCTTACCTGCATAGACGTGAAGCTGTCTATGTAGGTCACGAAGTGGTTGGCCAAGCACACCGGCCAGAACTTCTCGATCTTCATCTCAAGCATCGCATCTCTAATATACCGCACTGAGTTCAGCATGATGCTTGGAGTCATCTTCCCATCATCGAGAATAGTCGTCACTTCACCGTCGAAGTCTTGCACCACATCACCAATGTAGTCCGACCCATGCATCAGTATGCACTTCATCAACCGCATGCCTTCATAGCCTTTGTCTCCTGGCTTAGCATCCAATGGGCATCTCTTACAGCATGCTACATTCGTCGCTCTCAACGCGAGTGCCAGCTTCACTATCTGGAAGTCATCTGCAGTGTACAGGCCAAGCTTCGCCATCTTGCGCTCCTTTGCTTTCTACTCTCATTTCTACTCTCATCTCATATTCAAATATAACAGAGACTGAGAGAAAGTAAACTTTAGATGTGGAAGTCTTTCCTCTTCGTGGGGTCTACCCAGCCAATCCCAAGCTTCTCAAGTATCTCTCGCTCACCCTTCGCGATGCATTCACCAGTGCTATTGTCGAACAGCCCATACTCATTCAGCTTCCATCCATTCTTCATAGCGATCTTCCTGCACTGGACGTTGAAGCTCATCGGGCCGGTAGAGTGAAGCATAAGCGACCCATAGTCTTCAGCCTTGACGATGCGGACGTCCACCTGCCTGCGGTCCCTAATCCCTGATATCTTAGTCGGCCCTGACATGACCACCTCGTCTAGCATGCCCTCCACTAAGCTGCGGACTTTCTCTATGGCGGAGCTGTCAGTGACCCCCACGACAAGGTCTGCGTCTCCGACGGTGTACCCTTCGGACCCATCGTACCTTCTCGCCGAGCCTGTCGCTGAGACTTCTGAGACGCCTGGGACTCTCTTCAGCTCAGACAGCATTGGAGTGACGATCTTGTCATGGACGTCTATTGGCATCCTAGTCTTGTCAGTGTGCGCTTCATAGTCTAAGCCGACCTTCATCGCCTTAGTGAAAGTCATGCTCTCTGCTGGACTGCTTGGGTTGTATATCTTGTCACCGGGCTGCAAGTCTCTGCATATGGCCTTCAGCTGCTCTAGCGTCGTTATCCCATAGCTGGCAAGCGTCTTCGCCTTGGCTACTCCAATCCCCTTGATGTCGGCCAGCTCTTTCACTTTGGCCGCAGTGGAGGCCTTGAACTCTTCATATCTAGGGAACGTCCCAGTCTTAAGGAATGAGTCTATCTTCTTCAGTATCCCGGAGCCAATGCCAGGAAGCTGGCTGACTTGCTCTGCTTCATCTACGGTGAAGTCAAGGCCTGATATAGTCTTCACAGCATTCCTATAGGCTTTCGCTGGAAACACACGGCCGTTGAAGTCTTCATACATGGCCATGTCATTTAGCACTTTGATAAGGGACTCATTCATTGGAGATGCATTCCTGTCAGTTCAACCTGACTTTATTTATATCTGCATGGACTCGCTTCAGCTCTATGTCTTCGAAGCCTGTGAAGATGAAGTCATCTGAAGACCCATTGAAGACCGGCTTCACTACAGCTTGGAAGGACACGACGGGCATTCCGTCACATCCCTCCGGGAGCTCAGCGAGCTTCTTTTTCAGCTCTCTCACTGTCATCTCTCTACCCTCTCTCAATCATGTCCACCACATCTACTCCCAGCTCCTCGATGTCGGCTGGGGTGATGGGCACCAGCTTCTGCACTTTCATCCGGTACTCGACATTGAATAGATTGATTTCGCCGTCCTTCCATCTCCTTCTGTCGTCTTCACTAGGCTTCACCCACTCTCCGCTGATGTTGTTCATGATGTGGTCGATGTACAGCACCACTCCTCCGTCGAAGTCATCATCGGCATACACTTTCCCATCATCACTGAACTGGCTGACGAACTCCTGCACTGCACTCTTCAGGTCTTTCGTGGTCTGAGTGTACATGTCGAAAGTCCGGTAGGTGCCGCTTTCTTCACCATTCTCCCAGCTGTCTTCGTAGCTGCACTCAGTCACCATCACTCTGTAAGTCGTCTTGCTCTTGCGTTCCATGATCATATCCTTTAGTTGTTGGGTGATTACGTGGATTAAATCTCGTCTTTGAAACTGGTGGGCACTATCTCATACTCGACTCCGGACACTTCATCGACGAACGTGTTCGTCTCATCAAGCATGCTTTCAATGTCACCTTCATCCACAGTGCCATCATATGCTTCACTTTCAATGACAGCTTCAATGATGAACTCTTTAGCATTCATACGATAATGGAAAAGAGCCAAAGTGACTTCATTCTCTTCAGGGTAAGTCGTCTTGACAATGTACTCCGTCATGTTCATGGTGTGCTCCTTGCGCTGATGGTCTTTCGTTTGTATTTGAATATAACAGAGGCTCGCGGAAAGTAAACCGGCTTAGTCGTCCCACTCTCTCTTCACCAGGACGCACCACTGCTCTTTGTCTCTGTCGTAGTAGGCGAGACGCCACCTGGCACTCCTTCCATGCGTCACATAGTGCGGAGCGAAGTGCTTCACATACTCGATGACTTTCGGCAGGTCTTCCTTCTTCAGCACTTTGCCCGACTTCGACATGCCCGATATTCCAATGTGGAAGTCATCCAGTGCACAGACGCCGATGTCCTTCAGTATGCCACTGACGTTGAAGATGGGGTCTGCATACCAGTCATCTTCTCCATCCAAGATGATGATGTCGTCGCCATGCTTCTCGTAAGCTTCCCGGATGTTCCTGGCGGTGCGCTCAGACGATGGGAAGTAGTTGACGAAGCCCGTAGACCCTACTGTGAAGTCTTGTCCAATCATCTTTCAGTCTCCTTTCGCTTTGTGGATTGCTTGTATTCAAATATAACAGAGAAGAGGGGAATGTAAACCGCATTCCCCTCCCTCCAGAGACCGTCAGATAGAATGCTTCATCATCTCAGTGATCTCGGCAAGTGCTTCAAGAAGCTCGGTCGGAGTCACTTGCACTGCGTTCACTTCTCTAATCACATAGTGCAGTGAGTCGAGATCCGTCACACCAGCCTTCTTGACAAGCGCCCAGTTGGCATCCACTTGCTCATTCCACCGTGCATTGCTGTGGTCTTCCTCGATGAGAAGCTGATGTATCACTTCTTCTCTGATGAGCTTCTTGAAGTGGTCTGTCAGTTCAGCACCGATTGCAGCACATGCTTTTTCAAAGCGGTCTTTGATAGTGTACTCACGGTCAGTGCGGATGTTCTTGACGTTCGCATACTTCTTCATCAAGCAGTACGGCTCATTCTCAAGGTAGTACGCATCTGACAAGTAGCGTGACATGCTGCACAGGCTCATGTCGAACCAGGGCATCTTGGCGACCTTGACGGCGTTCATCATCGGCTCACTGATGTACTTCAGCAAGCTCTTCAAGTTGTAGTTCGTCTTCTTCGGTGAGCCTTCATGCCCCACTTTCCCGTCTACGACGACATCGGCCATGCACCAGTACTCCCAGTGAGAGTAGGGCTTGGTGTTCTCCCACATCCCATCAGCCAGCTGCCCGGTGATCTCGGTGCTGAAGAGGTTGGCTGCAGTGAGGGTCTTAAAGTGAAGTGTTCCTGTCTTCGCCATGATTCAGTCTCCTTTGCTTCATGCTTCAATGGATTGCTTGTATTTAAATATAACAGAGACTCCAAGAAAGTAAACAAGAAAATGTAGTTTCAGCCACACTCTCTGGATGAGGCTAAGTCATAGGCCAATGGTCTGCTATTGGAGCCAGTGGCCTCCGCCTCCAGAAGGCCTCTGGTAAGACAGCTGCCGCCAGCTGTACAATAGCAAAGGGGACGGACCCGGGGTCCGTCCCCTCGTGCTCCCGGGACTTAAGCGCATTTCCACAAGCAAAACAAACGGCAAACAGGAGCGTCCCGGTGAAAACCTCTATGCTTCATCCGGCTGCAGCCACTGCAGCATTCTCATTAGATGCAGTGAGCATGGCCTTCATCTCATCTTTAAGCTTCTTCTCTTTCAATGCAGCTTCAGCCCTTGCAATATTGCGCTTCGATTCAAACAGAGTGCGGATCTCTTTCACCTTAGCACTCTCTTCAGCTTGAAGCTCGTTCATCTTCTTGGAGAGCTCATCCCTGACTTTCTGCATTTCAGCCTGGATAGTCTCAACCATGCTCCGCATTAGCTGGTCATCCATCGGAGTGCCGATCATCAAGTTGAATGCTTCATTCCCGTAAGCGCTCTTCGTCTTCTCATGGCTCCTCCCCATCAGGTGCTCATACAGCGTCCTGTACTCATTGTAGTCCAGCTGTGCAGTGTTCTCTTCAGTAGCCTCTTTCGTCGGATTGATGCAGTAGTTCATCAAGCTGTTCTTCTCACCCTTGTCCCTGTCCATGAAGACCTTCCACATCTGCTTCAGTGAGTAGGCCAGCTTGGCATTGAAAGTGGAGATGCGCTCGGCGTCATTCGCCGCTACACGGCACTTGTCCCTAAGGGCGTATCCATTCCCAATCATAATCCGCACTTCACCGTAGGGGTCGATGAAGATGTCGGGAAGAGTCTTGACGATGATGCCCCCACCAACCTTGTCTTGAGCGCAGTCGTTGTCATAGCACCCACTATGCCTGTAGTAGTAGTTCTTAGCCCTCAGCCGCTGGACAGCCCAGTGCAGCACAGCGTTGATGACGTCGGCGGCTTTCTTCGTGTAGCACCCAGTCTGCAGCACCATCTTGTGCCTCTGCTCGGCATCGGCCAGCTCATCAAGTCCAATCGTGGTCACAGTCGCGTTCATCTTTCAGTCTCCTTTGGTTTTTCGTTTTTTGCTTTGCTTGTATTGTAATATAACAGAGACTCCGGAATTGTAAACTACTGATTTCCCTCTCCCTCCATCAGCACCTGGTCACCAATCTTTAGGTTGTCCCTCTTATGCTGGGTCCCTGCCAAGACCCACAGCACCGGGATGCTGATGCCGTCATTTTCAGTGAAGTCCTCACACTCCCCGTCAGTGAACACTACTGCAGCATCCACTTCAATGTCATTGTCGGTGAGATGCTTGAATATCGGATGAAGCTCCGTCCCACCAAACCCCTTGAACTCTATGCTGTTCGCTTCAGGGTCCAGTGGGTTGCTTTCATCAAACACAGTGTAGTCCTTGACTTCAGTGTCGCATTGGATGACGTGCAGCTCGTAGCTTCCGAATGTCTTCGCTATCGAGTTCACTTCAGTGAGGAACGCTGCACAGTCATTGGAGCAAGACCCTGAAGTGTCGATGCCGACCGCAATCCTCATAGCTTCACCATCGTGAGATGGGAGATAGGTGCCACTCCACGCGAACCTGCGGTTGGGAGTGCTCCAGTTCGTCTTGTTGCAAAATGATGAAGTGACGAACGCTGCAAGAAGCTCTCTCCAGGGAAGCTTCGGCTCAAGAAGTGCATCTACGATCTTCTTGACGTGCCCAGGCAGGGTGCCGCGGCTACGCTCGACCTGCTGCGCCGCACTGACCACGGCTTCACGCACCTTCTCCGCTGCAGCACGCTCCTCGCCTTCGGTGCTGATCTTCCCAGGTGCGAAGTCCGGGTCCAGTCCCTTCACTCCATACTTGTCGGACACTGCTTCTTTAAGCGCCTCTTCAGCTTCTTTGTCATAGTCTGCATTCTTGTCATAGTGCTTGTCAAACTGCCCCTTGCAAGGTGCACCCTTTCCTGCACCTCCCCTTCCGCTGGTGCCCTTCCCACTTTTCCCTTCACCCTCTTGCTGCTTTCCTTCACCGCCCTTGCCATTGCCATTAGCTTCAGCATCTTTCAGCAGGTGCTCATAGTACTCTTCAGCACTGAGGTCATCTGGGAAGTTGAACATGCACTTGCGGGAGTGCCCACTGTTCGGGAACACCACGTCAGCCGGTGCAGTGAACCCATCCTTCTCAAGAAGCTGGTTGACTTCCATGTCCGTAGCGATGTTGAAGAGCTCATGCTCTTTCCCTTCACCACGGAGGAAGTGGAGCATCACTACGTGCCAGAACTCATGGCCCAGCACAAACTCACGCTCATCTTGCGTCAAGCGTGACAGGAAGTCTATGTCGAAGTACACAGTGCTTCCATCCGTCATAGCAGTGCTGCAGCGGATGTCCCGGATTGGCTTGAGGTCCAAGTTCATCGCCATGGAACCGATGAAGGGATGCTTGTTCAAGATGCTCTGGCGGCAGAATGCCAGGATCTCGTTGGCGGTGCTCTTCAGCTCATTCAGCTTCTCAGCTGGCATCTCGTCTTTCAGCACAGTCTCTTTGCTCGTCTTCTTCATCTCTTGTCTCCGTTTGTCTTGGTATTTGCTTTGCTTGTATTGAAATATAACAGAGACTCCCTTGAAGTAAACTGAATTCTTTGGGAAATGAGGAAAAAACTTGCCCTCGCTGGATGCGTCCCACTGGTCTAGTGGTGGTCTACTATTGGAGACAGTGGCTTTCATCTCTAGAGGGCCTCTGGGGAGACGGCTTTCCGGACACCGTGGACAAAATAGTGAAAAATAGGGAGGGCGGCCTCCCTCCGTCAGCCGCCCTCCATCCTCATGACATATCTTCCCTCTTAGAGAGTGCCGAACTGCTTGCTAAGTGCACTCTTGAACTTGTCGGATGCAGCTTTGTAGTTCTTGTTAGTCATAATCTTCTTCATAGCATCCATCGGTGTGACGGTCTTGTTTCCAAGCATGGCAGCCCGGACCATCATTGCAGCGAAGTCATTCGGCATCTTCATCAGTATCTTATAGAAGCCGTTGACACGAGCTTCAGTGTCCTCTTCGGTCTTGCCGCCCCACATGTGGTAGATGACAGCACTCGCCACTGCATAGCGTCGGTCGGCCTTTTCAGGAAGTGTGAACTCTGCTTTCGGATTGGTCATAATGTCAAGGATGCTGTCGAACTCTGCACTCATCTTGAAGAACTCCATGAACTCTACACCGACACTGTTGCCGATGAGGCCGTACACCACCTTGCGGAGCAGGTCGGTGCTCCCATTGAACATGGAGATGCAGTTGCTGACACGCTCCCAGCTTCGGGGAGAAGGCCAGCCCTGCTCCAGGTTCTGCCCATCCATCTTGAAGAGCAGTGCCGGACGGTAGTTGATGAAGCCGATGACTGCAGGGTTGATTTCATTCAGCGTCGCCCACTTGACCCAGTCTTCGGTGTTGGCCTCGACCTCGAAGTGCACAAAGCGGTTCGCCAGTGCAGAGGACATGGTCTTGACGACTGCACGGTCGGTGGTGCGGTTGCCCGCCGCCACAATCAGCCACCCATCGGGGATGCTGTATCCACTGTTCGGGATGCGGCGGTCCAAGACGACGCTGTATGCAGCGACCTGGCAGTCAGAGGGTGCCGAAGTGATCTCGTCCAAGAGGATGATGCCCTTGCTCTTCGGGTCCCGTGGCCAGAATGCCGGGACGTTCCATTCAGTCATCCCGTCCTTGACACTCGGCAGTCCGGCGAAGTCCACCCTCTCCATCTGCGCCAAGCGGACGTCGATGAAGCCGATGCCCAGCTTCTCTGCGACGCTGCGGACGATGGTGCTCTTGCCGACGCCAGGTGCACCGCGCAGCATGATCGCCGGAAGGGAGTGCGCCAGGGTGGGGTCTGCGATGAGGGTCTTCGCTGAAGTCTCGATGATGTTGAAGATCTCGTCCGAGGACACCAAGTTGTGCATGTCAATCACTGTGTTCGCCATTTTCGTTTCTCCTTTGCTTGTGGGGTTGCTCTGCTATTTTGTTTGTATTGAAATATAACAGAGACTAGGGGAAAGTAAACTTAAACATTCATATCAGGGAAGATTTCACATGCTTCCATGTCATAGCCAAATTCTTCCGACAGCCATTCGGCCAATGCATTCCGAATGCTAGAGTCTGCATTGAAGAAGTCAGACCATTCATCATTCGTCATTTCATCAGTAAGATGCCGCAGAAGATCTTTCTTGTCTGCACCAAAAACTGGGGTCTTGTCTTTCTCAGGGTCCCAATTCAAGAAGACTTCAATCTTTTCAGCATCTTCTTGTGGAAGATCATCATTTTCATACATGTCTTTGAAATGGTCTTTAGCACATTCAATGAAATGCTTGACAGTCTCCCAGCTGAAACTCTCAATCACCTGGATCTCATTCGTCTCTTCATCAAACTTAATCATGGTGCTCTCCGTCGTTTTGCCATCTGCTATTTTGTTTGTATTGGAATATAACAGAGACTAGGGGAAAGTAAACTAAGAATTTCTTACTCGACGTCACGGTCAGGGTAGATCCAGCGGTCTTCCATGTCGATGCCGAACTCACCGCTCAGCCATTCGATGAGGCTGTTCTCAATGCTCTGCTCCGGCCTGAAGAAGTCAAGGCATTCATCATCTCGCATCCGGTCCGCGACATACTGCATAATGTCAGCCTTGGTGCCGTGCTCCTGGTGCTCTTCGTCTTCCGGGTCCCAGTTGAGAAGCTCTTCGACGTGCGCTGCATCTACGTCGGCCAGCTCGTCGGCTTCATAGTACTCCGTCCAGTAGTCCTTGACTTCTTGGATGCGCTTCTTGACGTAGTCCCAGCTGAACGTGTCCGACACCACGATGCTCAGTCCGTCTTCATTCAGTCTCACCATCTTCAGTCTCCTTTTCGCTTTGTGGATTGCTTGCATTCAAATATAACAGAGACTCATTGGATGTAAACCGCGTCGACTTCAATCTCCGAACTTTCACCGAGCACCTTGGTGCACCGGTCTTCATAGTCGGCGCCGATGATGCTGTATGATGCAAGCTTGAACTCATCAGTCTCCGGCTCACCGAAGAGTGACTTGTATGCTGCTTCACCGTGAGTCTTTATGAACGCTTTCACTGCATTGGCCTGTGACTTCTTCTTGATGAGCAGCGTAGTGTAGTCGGCGAGTGCTCTAAGCTCTCCTGGAGTAGTGGTGACTTCTTCAGTGACTTCATTCAGCACTTCCTCGGATGAGTCTGCTACGACGTACTTCAGCATCTTGATGTGGTTGCGGAGCTTCAGTGAAGTAGCACGGCGGTCCAGCTTGGACAGCAGTATCGCTATGGCCATCTTCAGCATACAGCACAAGTCCTTGGCATTCCGCATCACATCTTTAGCATGGTCATCCCAGTCGGTGAACATATGCATATACTCCAAGCAGTACTTGCCGCCCTCATCTCTGCGCCGCCTGAAGCTTCCCGTCAGCTGGTATGACCCACAGTAGATTGAAGCACTTCGTATTCCCAGCATCTTCGGGTCTGTCTCTTTGTCTGGAGGGAAGCACCCAGCGCTTCTAAGCGTCGTAATTGGATCGGCGACTTCAGCGCCTCTGCTGTCCAGCTGATGCACAGCGGTCTTCATCACCCGGACGATGCACCTCTTCTCCTCATCCGGGAAGTGGCTTCTGTATGTAGCGTCGCATACGGTGTTAGTCGCGACAGTGCAGCGGTCATAGTAGTAGGACATCAGCGCCCGCATCAGCTTGACAGTGCGGGCCGAGTAAGTCTCTATCGGGATGCTGCTATATCCAGTCTTCCGCCATCCAATGTAGCTGTTCATCTTCAGTCTCCTTTGGTTTTCTGTTTTGTTTTGCTTGTATTCAAATATAACAGAGACTCATGGAAAGTAAACTCACAGAGTGATGACACCAGCCTCGAGCTCTTTCTCTGCTTCACTTCTGAACTTCTCTCTCATCTTCTCGAACTCTGCTTCAAATGCAGCAGTCCGCTCATGGCCGACTCGGATGAGGCTTTGGACTCTAGACTTCAGTGCGTCTAAGACCAAAGCATTCTTAGCGAGGATGAATGGGCTTGCCTCAGCCTCACCCACTAGAGAGCACATCTGCTCTCCGTCTCTCTTAAGCGCTGGACGCCAGAGCTTCTTGTGAGCCACAGTAGACTTCAGCATCTTATGGGCTGCTTCAGCCAGAAGCTTCAGGTCGTCTAAGCAGAGCTCTCCCTCTATCTGATAGAGTAGCGTGTGGACAGCGAGGTTATGGACATGGCCGCACAGCTCAGAGTACCGCAAGTGAGCTTCAGCCTTGTAGCTGAATGTCTTCTTTCCAGGGAAAGCTAGCTTGAATGCTCTAAGGACTAGCTTAGTGCACTCTTCCAGCTCAGTGTAGAACTGCTTCATTAGCTGAGTCTTAGCCGATGACTCTGAAGAGCTAGACAGAAGCTCTATGAAGTCGTCTTGCGGCATCGGGCATGATCTCCCATAGTAGTTCGTGAAGTTCGTGAAGATGAAGCATACTTCACCAGTCTCATTGATGAAGAAGTCTTTGAAGAAGTTAGAGTCAGCCAAGACGCACTCATTAGAGGCTAAGACTTTGCAGCACTGCTCCCTAGCCCATGCAGAAGTCAGCTTCAGCCACTCACCACCACTGCAGCTGTCTCTGACGAAGAAGTCATCTGACTGCAAGCAGATCTTTGAGATAGACTCTTCCAAGAGGTCTGTCCGCTCTACTTCTAAGTCTCCACGGCTCAGCCTCTGGACTAGCTTCAGAATGCAGAATGCTTTCTTTCCGTAGAGCCCAGTGCCAACTGCTATTGTATGTCCTGGCATGTCTTGCTCCTTTGCTTGCATTAGAATATAACAGAGACTCCAGCGAAGTAAACTAAGAGAGCCCTAGAGCTAGCTCTAGGGCTCATGGGCATCAAGCATAAGACAGTGGAGACGCCTACTTCTCTCTACGCTCTGCTTCTTCTGCTACGAACCTGCCAAGCATCATCGGCCAAGACAGAGTAGCTAGCAAGAATGCTCCAAGCCAGCTAAGTGGGTGGATGCTCTCTCCGCACGCTTCCTCAATCTCTCTCTTGGACTCTATCATCGCCCAGAGGTTCAAGCCTCCGAAGAAGATGACTCCGAAGATGTAGACTGAGGCAGCGTATGACAAGACTCCCTTAATCATCTCTACCATCTAGCACCACCTCCCTCAGTCTTGCTTAGCGGCTGCAGCCAGCCTCTCTTGCTCGAGGACGTGCTTCCTGTGGCTTCTAGCGAGGTACGCTTTCCTTCCCGGCGTCACATAGTACTGCCTGTCTCGCATCTCCCTCAGAGTCTTCTCTTTCATGAGCTTCTTCTTGAGGATCTTCAGCCCTTTCTCCGGCGGGATCCTGTCCCTGCCTCTAACTAGGTTCACTACTACCAACTCAATCACCTTCCTTTGTATATTATGCTTTACTAGTAGTCTGACTTGCTTCAGCTAGTCCAAGCCGTACTTCTCCAAAGCCATCTTGAAGTACTCAACTTGGGCTTCTCTGTCTAGATTCGAAAGCCACTTCGCGAAGTCGGCTCTCATCGAGTCCCAGTGCTCATCGGCGTAGAAGTCTGTGACGAACTCTACTCCAAGCACTCTCATCAGAAGATCCGTGAAGTCTTCTCGGCTAATGCTGAATGCTAGATGCAGAGCCTTCGTGAAGTCTCTCGCAGCTTGTGCTGCTCTCTCATCGTCTACTTCCATGACTTTCTCCTTTGTACGCTGTAGTTCTCTCTTCTGGCTTCATATTAGAATATAACACAGATTTGTGAAATGTAAACTGACGCTATTACATCTTCTAGAGAGCTATGAAAATCCGAATGCGGCTTCTCACCGCTCTAGAGCATTAGAAAGTCGCCACAAGACTGTGAGGCTCCCCAGCTAGCTAGTCGGCGCCGAGAGGTGCAGCATCAGCTTCACACTTCCGAAGTGAGAAAGTGCATCTTCAAATGCTGACTAGCTAGTCAGCACTCTTGGCACAGGCTTCAGCCCATTCACTACTGGAGTGCGTCTAGACTGCATTTGGGCTTTCCGCGAAATGCACTCCGGTGAATGGCTGAGCTCCCTCTCCGGTCACGAGAAGTCCCCGTGCATCAAGACGTAGAGCCCATCCTCTCCAGTCTCAGCGCCGTGAGTCTTCACCAGCCCCTTCTCTCCCCATTCATCGTAATGCCCAGAGATGTGCCAGCTCGGCATTCCCTTAGTCTCCACGGGCTTCCCAAGCTTCTTCTCCCAGCCTGGCCTAGGCGCCCACCCCTCTCGGCTCACAGTCTTCCACATCTCTTCGGGGTCTATCCTCTCTCCGCACTCATTCTCGATCCAGCCCTTCTTCCACTTCTTGGCGAACTTCTTCCATGCTTCTAGCGAGTCTAGCCTAGTGCCGTCCTCTAGCTCCAGTGCGTGCAGAGTGAAGTACCTGCCGCAAGAAGACTTCCCGATGTGGTAGCGGTCCGGCACCAAGTGCACGTGCCCCAAGCTGCAAGTCTCTCTGTGCTTCTTTCCAGTCATCAAGTAGAAGTTCATTCCCATTCTTCACCACTCCTTGTGCAAGTCTATCCCATGCAGCTTCAGCTGCCACTTGCCCTCATCAGTCACTTCGATGCGAGCAGCTTCAGCTCCGGTCTTCACTTTCTGAAGCACTCCACTCCAGCAGAGGTCGTCGATCATCTCACTGCACCTCGACGTCTTTCCGGTCATCAGCCTGCTGTAGCACCAGAACTCATCTGCAGTCGGCGCCCGCCCAAGCACCTGGGTGGCTCTCGCCACTGTCTCAAGCACTCTGAGGACGCCCTTGCCAGGCTTCAGCCTCACGTAGTCTCCAAAAAGCTTTCTCATATTCTAATATAACAGACTTAAGAGGAAAGTAAACTGTCGCCGAGAATGTCCTCCAGCACTTAAGATGAAGCACTGAAGGATTTCTGCCGCGAGAGGATGCTTCCTCATCTGGACTTCATCCAGCATCCTTGGCTTCAGCTTCCACACTGACGCCCATCGCAGCCGCTCTCAGTGCAGTGATCTTCGCCTCAGCTTCTTTGATGCGCGCATTCCACATATCAACGAGAGCGTCTTCTTCTTCACGGTGCTTCTTGCGCATCGCGGACACTGAAGTGTCTCTACCGGCCTTCATCTGCTTCAGCTCTTCCTCGAGGTTCTGCACTGCAGCCGTGGTGAATGGGTCTGCTGCATGGCCGATGACAGCTTCGATCTCAGCTTCAGTGTAGCACTTCTTGATGTTCGGCTTGGTCTTGTACCCCATCAGCAGCTCAGCGAGAAGCGCCGCCTGGCCCAGCGTGACGTGAGGGCACTCACCGATGCCTAGAGGCTCGTCTCGCTTCTTGAAGCTCCGGATCTTCGCGGGAGACACTGAAGCGTCCCATCCGTCCCAGCCGAACTTGTCGTCGGCGATGCCCCGCACTGCCTTGAGGATGTTCGTGCCCAAGATGCGGCGGATCTTCTGGCGCTCTCCCTCACTGTAGGTGCACGGAGTGTAGTTCCCAATCTCTGAGTCATACACAACTTCACCCTCTGGAGTGCAGACTATCCCACTGCACGGCAGCCGCCACACCCTGCGGCGGTTGAGGCACGCGTGGATGAAGCTCTTCATCTCAAGGCCGTGGACTCCAAATCGGATGACATCGTCTTCTTTCATCTTGGTCTCCTTTGCTTTCGTTCAGCTTGCTTCGCTCATTCGTATTGCAATATAACAGAGGCTGGAGGAAAGTAAACTCACAGAGTGGGCTCCAGCGGTTTAAAATGTGAGGATTGGTGTTATTTTCTATATACAATATTATATTAAAATATTATATTGATGGCTGGAGCTAGATGAAGCATGGACAAGCGAGAGAGCAGAGAGAGCAAGACTAGATACTGCACCTACAGAGACAGCACCTGGCTGGTCTGTCTCAATGCTCTATGCACCGCAGTGGTGGCGGGTGCAGTGACAGCGGTGCTGGGAGAGTGGAGCACTGCACTGGCGCTCGTGCTTCAAGCACTCTGCTTCTACGTGGTGCTTAGAGCACTGGTAGTAGTAGAGAAGCTCTGGCGCCAGACCGCAGAAGAGCTTAAAGCATTAGACAGAGGAAGCGAGAGTGGAGAGGGAAGCGAGAGCGAAGCTGAGAGTCAAGACGGCGAGTGAAGCCGGAAGATGCAGCGTGTGTGGAGCTGAAAAGCCCTGGAGCCAGCTGGTGAAGCTGGAGACTGGGAAGCTGGCGTGCAGAAGCTGCGCAGCTGAGAGACATACTGAGAGACAGTGAGAAACTTTGGAGAAGACAGAGCATGGAGCTAGAGCTAGAAGAGAAGAAGACTAAGAAGAAGCACTACATTGGAGTGGCAGACGTCCAGATCTTCAGTGCAGTCACTTGGGCTGAGCTGAGAGAAGAGCTGGTGAGGCACTGTGAGGGCAGAAGCATAATGAAGCCGTACCTCGGCCCGAAGACTAGCAGAAGCCAGAGGTGGTTCGGAGAGAAGTTCACTGACTCTAGAGCGATGGCGCTCATGGACGCAGTGCACAGCATGGAAGACTGGTACGACCCAGTCGAGCGAAGCAGGTTCTTCAAGACGGTGTGCTATGACCCTAGAAGTAGAGTCTACGTCTGCAACAGGTTCAGGACGACTGGGCTTGGCATAGAGCCGAAGGGCTGGCACTACGACAGGTTCTTCGAGGGCAAGCCAGCTCCAGGGTGCAGGCCTGGGATGCCTGGAGAGCCCTTCCGCTTAGACGTGCTGCACGCAGACATCCAAGTGCTAAGCACAGAGGTAGAAGATGCAGAAGAAGAGCGAGAGTGCCTCATCATCCGAGACGACGTGAAGACTTTCTTAGACTTCTGCAGCTTCGGGCTGTAAGAGAGAAGACGGCTGCGAGCACTTGGAGCAGCCGAAGTGAAGTGGCTGGGGCGCACTTGCTTCAGCCAGCTTGAAGTAGCCAGCTTCAAGTGCATTTAGCTGGCTTGAAGTAGAAGTAGTAGACTTGAAGTAGAAGTAGCAGACTTGAAGAGGGCTTAGATGGGCAGAGCGGAAGAAGTAGAGCGAGACTATGAGTCACTTCCCAGCTTCTTGAAGAAGATGGTAGACTCAGCGAAGAGGCAGGATGAAGCAGAAGAAGAGTGGAGTGCTAGGAGAGCTGGGCTCATCAGAGCTGCGGCTGCTGGCTTGGAGTGCGGCTTCGTCGTCGTGCTGATGCTCCTGAGCGCTCTAGTAGTCCAGGGAGCGAAGTGGCTCCACAGTCTAGTCGTAGTGAGGTAGAGAAGATGGCAGATGCAGTGAAGATCATTGGAGTGTGCGTGGCGGCGGTAGTCATCGCACTAGTGGGAATGCTCATCGAGGAGAGCGGAGATGGCGGAAGAAAGCAGAAGTGAAGTGCCGTGCACCGTGTGGCTGAAGAGCGGCGGGAAGTACTTGGGCTTCCTGGCGCTAGAGGACCGGAGAGATCACTAGAGCTGGAGTGAAGTGCTTGGAGCTAGACGCAGCAGCAGTCGAAGCTTTAGCTAAGAAGAGAGTGGTGAAGTCTCTGCTAGATCAAAGTGGAGCAGTAGACGCAGAGAGCGTGGCGTTCAGCTCTGAGTGCGGGAAGTCTCTGATGAAGATGCAGGCCCAGGAGCATGGAGCGTACTGCTACGTGCTAGACGGAGAGTCCAGGACTTGGATGTTCGGAGCCTCTATGTCACAAGAGCTCAAGCAGCTGGTAGACTTCATAGAGCGCTGAGAAGCAAGACTGCTGACAAAAAAAGAAAGGCCCGTAGCACTTAAGCTACGGGCTTTTCCGTTCGCTGGCCTCTAGGGCCAAGGCTCACTTCTCAGCCGGCTTCTGCTCTTCCTGCTTCTCAGCTTCCGGTGCAGTGGGCTCAGTCCTCTGGCCGCCGTTGGCGTTGCCGTTGTTGTTCCCACTTCCGTTGAGAAGGTCTGAGTAGCTCTTGTCTGCATTGACTGCGGGAGAGCCCTCATTCTTCGCGTCTACCCTGA
>Ga0265298_10005282_pt1 | contig 16281 bp, 12 predicted proteins | sample AusTroGonzalo_MG_3_FD_193486 | JGI IMG/M metagenome (GOLD analysis project Ga0265298, IMG submission 193486) | Bovine rumen microbial communities from tropical cattle in Woodstock, Queensland, Australia - Gonzalo_01 | ecosystem: Host-associated > Mammals > Digestive system > Stomach > Rumen ... | reverse complement strand
AAAAAATTATCTACTATCATAGCCTGTTGGGCCTTTGCTGCCACGATAGGCTTGGCACAGTCGGGAATGACCGACAATCAGGTTATGGACTATGTGATTGAGCAGAACGCCAAAGGTGTCTCTCGCCAGCAGATAGTCACACAGCTGATGCAGCGTGGCGTCACCATCGACCAGCTGAGACGCATCCAGAAGAAATACCAGAAACAGACACAGAATGGTGCCTTGGGGGCTGAGGACATCACGGCAGGCTCAAAGGGGGCCAAGACACGTTTGCGCGAAGCCAATGGCGAGCTGAGAGAGGAACAGGAAAGGAAGGACAGGCAGAACGCATCGCAGTTCCGGCTGAAAGGCAGCAACAAGATCCAGAACCACACGTACGACGAGAATGACAAGGAATACGTGGAGATGGACAGGGCTGTCGACTTCATGATGCCCGACTCACTTAAATACTATGCAGACAAGAAGACGGCCAGTAAGCGCAAGATATTCGGACACGACGTGTTCAACAACAAGAACCTGACCTTCGAGAGCTCCATGAACCTCGCCACGCCACAGAACTATGTACTTGGCCCTGGCGATGCAGTGAACGTAGACATCTGGGGCGCATCCCAGGAGAGCGTCACGGAAACCATCTCGCCTGACGGCACCGTCACCATAGACGGAATCGGCGTCATCAAGCTGGGCGGACTCAGCGTCAGTCAGGCAAAAGCCAGGCTCAAGCGTGTGCTGGGACCGCGCTACCAGGGGTCGAAAATAGAGCTGACATTAGGCCAGACGCGTACCATCACCGTCAGCGTGATGGGCGAAGTGAAGGTCCCTGGAACATACACCATGTCGGCCTTTGCCACCGTCTACAACGCCCTGTACATGGCGGGAGGACCGAACGACATCGGCACGCTGCGCAACGTCAAGGTATACCGCAAGGGAAAGCTCCTGTCGAATGTCGACGTCTACGACTTCCTACTGAACGGCAAGCTCAGCGGTGACGTACGGCTGCAGGACAATGACGTCATCACCGTCAGTCCCTACGAGGCTTTGGTGAATATCACGGGTAAGGTGAAGCGTCCTATGTTCTACGAGATGAAGAGGACCGAGAGTGCCGCCACCCTACTCCAGTATGCGGGCGGATTTACAGGAGACGCCTACACAAAGGCCATACGCGTCAACAGAAAGGCGGGGACGGGCTACTCGGTATTCAGCATCGGCGAGTTCGACATGAGAGACTTCAAGCTCATGGATGAAGACCAGGTCAGCGTAGACTCAACACTCAGCAGATATCAGAACATGGTAGAGATACGAGGGGCCGTGTTCAGGCCGGGAATGTATCAGCTGAGCAGCGACATCAGCACGGTCAAGGCACTGGTGGAGGCGGCGGCAGGACTCACTGAGGGAGCCATAGCACAGCATGCCGTCATGCACCGCATGAAGGTGGACCGGTCACTTGAGATGACGAGCCTCGACATCAGAGGCATCCTGGAAGGAACTGTACCGGATGTACCCCTCCGCAACGAAGACGTCCTCTATATAGCCAGCACGCAGGAGCGTAACGAGAAGAAGACGGTGACCGTCAAGGGCGAGGTGCAGTATCCGGGCGTTTACAGGTATGCAGACAACGAGACGGTAGAGGACCTCATCATACAGGCTGGAGGACCTACGGAGGCTGCATCACTGGCTAAGATTGATGTAGCACGACGCATCACCAATCCCAGCTCGACGGAAGCTGGAGACCAGATTGCACAGACGTTCAGCTTCAGCATGAACCCGGACTTCACCATCGCCGGGCAGCCGGACTTCACCCTGCAGCCATTCGACGAGGTATACGTACGACGCTCACCGGAATACAACGAGCAGCAAAACGTTGCCGTGGAAGGAGAGGTGCAGTTCCAGGGATCCTACGCGCTCTCGAACAAGGGGCAACGCCTCAGCGAGGTCATCAAGCGAGCTGGAGGACTGACCAAGAGAGCCTATCCGGAAGGAACCAAGCTCCTGAGACAGATGACACAGGAAGAGGTCGACATGATGGAGACGGTGCTACGGACAGCACAGCGCAACTCGGGCAAGGACACCATCGACGTCAAGAAACTGCTCACCAATGCAACCTATCCTGTCGGTATAGAGCTGGAGAAAGCACTGAAAAAGCCAGGATCAGAAGACGACCCCATACTCCGGGCGGGAGACCGCATCGTCGTGCCTCAGTACGACGGCACCATCAAAATCAATGGAGAGGTGCTCTATCCGAACACCGTCTACTACAAGGAAGGCAAGGATGCAGACTATTACATCAACCTGGCGGGAGGAGCAACGTCGACGGCAAAGAAGTCAAAGACCATCATCATATACATGAACGGAATGGTCGCCAGGGCCGACCGCAAGCACAAACCACGCCCGGGATGCCAGATCGTGGTACCCACAAAGAGACAGCGCAGGGGAATGGGACTGCAGGAATGGCTTAGCATCGGAACCAGCACGGCATCCCTGGGAACAATGATTGCAACCATCGCTAACTTGACAAAGTAATATGTGAAATGTGAGATGCAAGATGGAAGAAATTATGGAAGAAAACAAGATAAAGAATTCTGAAGTCATAGACCTTCGTGTCGTTTTCAAAAAGATATGGGACAACCGTCGGCTGTTCTACAAGGTATTGCCGATAGTCTTTGTACTATCGTGCATCTATATCTTCAGTTTACCTAGATATTATACTAGCGACATCAAGTTGGCACCGGAGATAGAAAATTCCGGAGCAGGAAGTACACTTGGTAGCATTGCTTCTTCGTTTGGTATCGACCTCAGCGAGATGCAGACCTCCGATGCCATCACTCCCCTGCTATACCCCGATTTGATGGAAGACAATGGGTTTGTAGCCAGTCTGATGAGCATTCAGGTAAAGAGTCAGGACGGTGAGATTAACACCAACTATCACGACTATCTAAAACTACATCAGAAAATAGCATGGTGGAAATATCCTGTCGGATGGTTAAAAAGTTTGCTTCCTAAGGAAGATAAAGGTGGGACTCCCGACGGCACTTATGACCCCTACAATCTGCCAAAAAGTGAAGATGAGGTGTTAAATGCAGCCAGAAGCAAAATCAACATAGCTATTGACAAGAAGACTGGTGTCATCTCTATTTCTGTTGAATCCCAAGATCCCCTTATCTGCAGGACACTGGTCGACTCTGTAAAGGAAAAACTTCAGGTTTTCATCACCGACTATCGTACGAACAAGGCTCGCACCGATTATGAGTACTATAAAAAACTTACAGCTGATGCCAAGCAGAACTACGAAAAAGTCCGTCGCCATTACGCCAGTCTGGCTGATGCCAGTACTAACGTAAAATTGCGCAGTGTAGAACTGAAGATGGAAGATGTGGAGAACGACATGCAGCTCAAATTCAATACATACACCACCATCAATACCCAACTCCAAGCTGCCAAGGCCAAGGTTCAGGAGCGCACACCAGCATTCACCGTACTTAAAGGTGCTGCTGTGCCTGTTAAACCGGCAGGGCCAAAACGTCTTCTTTTTATTGCCGAAATGTTGTTCTTGGCATGCTTTTGTATAAGCATGTACATTTTGAAGATCATACTCAAACCTTAAATCATTGAATGGATACAGTACCTTCATTAACGGACAACATTTTAATAACTGGTTATCTATTAACTTGGATATTCACTTTTATCTGGTATCATTACAAAATAAAGAATATTGATGCTGGAAGCGCTATTATAAGTAGTTATATAGCGTATGCTTTCTTTTCCATCATTACACTGAACGATGACTATTTTAATATAGGATACGATCATCTTACTTTTTTCCCTTTTTTATATTTATATATAATGTTGATGATTGCACTATCACCAACAATTTACCTTCATTTTCATCAACCAGATAAAATTGAGAACCCCCACTCTCGCATGCTGTATATCCCATGCGCAATTCTTATCATTTCTGCCTTATTTCTAATTCCGTCAAGCATCTCTAGTTCAGAAGGAGGATTCTTGCAATTGATAACAGACACCGAGGCAGGTAAAAGTGCTTATCTTGAGCAACTTTCAAACAAAGAAGAGTCTGGCAGTACAATTAAAAATTTGCCTGCTGTCATTTTTAATATATTATATGATTGCTCAACTTTTTTATTCTTTTATTTTCTAACTCTTAAGAAAGAAAATAAAACATTCATGATAGCACTATTTCTCTCCATTTTCATAGGAATGATTATGCCTGTTCTGAATGGTCAACGTGGCAGTGTTATTAAATCTGCGTTGACGATAATCATTGCATATTCGCTATTCCGTCGTTATCTATCAAAAAAAATTAACCACATAGCACAAGTAGCAGGTATAACAATGGCTCTTATAATTGCTATACCAATAACAGCTATCACCCTTAGTCGTTTTAGTGACAGGAAAGGAAGCGAGGGAGCAAGTGGTTTTGTTTATTGGTATATTGGCCAAGCAAATATATACTTCAATAACTCTGCAATGTCTCCTGGTGGCATCCGATATGGAGACCGTACATTTAATATTTTTAAACGTTTAATTTGGTCAGATACTCCCAAGAACTATAATGAAAGACGAGAAAAATATCACAATTTAGAAATTGACGATTACTTTTTTACAACTTTTGTTGGTGATTTTGTTATTGACTTTGGTCCCAAGGTTTCATTCTTTATCTTTTTCATTTTTAATCTATGTGTTCTTTTTGAAATCAGGCCTCGCGATGGCACCATTAAATTACACCAATTACTTCTTATATATTTTACCTCGTGCATTTGTATGCAAGGAGGAATGGTTCTCTTTGCTTATGCTGACACAAGCAACATTATCATCATTATTTACATGATACTTTATGCTTGGCTAAGATACCACGAAGCCTTATTGAAGAGATTTCCTCTAACAAAAAACAATTATGATTAAGTCACAGAATGCTTCGAAGTTTAAGCGTATTGCATCAAACAGTTTATTACTGTTTGTACGTATGTTGGCCATAACGGTAATTAATCTTTATGCCATCCGTCTCCTTCTGAGGGTCTTGGGACAAGAGGATTTTGGAACATTCAATGCTGTGGCGGGAGTAATATTGGCCAGTACGTTCCTTACGAGCACTTTGGCTATTAGTATTCAACGCTTCTATTCCTATGCTTTGGGGGAAGGAAAGAATGATCAATTATCTGATATTTTCTCGGCCAGCATAAATATTATCATAGTTTTGTCGGTATTACTGTTCTTGCTTTTCGAAACTGCTGGTCTTTGGTTCGTCAATACACAGATGTACATACCTCCTGAACGGATTGTTGCTGCTAACTGGGTGTTTCAGTTTTCGTTAGGAACACTGTGTTTAGGACTTTTACAGTTGCCATATTTATCTGCTATTTTTGCCAACGAGGAGATGGGCATTTTTGCACTTATCTCACTCACGGAATGCTTACTACGCCTTGCAGTGATAGAACTTATAGGTATTGTTGCCATAGATAGACTTATTTTTTATTCCGCTGGACTTTTTATTGTTTCCGTATTGTCATTCTTACTATACGCATTCATAGCCCATCATCGCTATACTGAATGCAGATATCACTACCATGTCCTACCTGGAATCTATCAGTCATTACTGTCTTTTTCAGGATGGACAACATACAGTGCTTTAGCTAGTGTTGGTATGACTCAGGGCATAACTATCCTATTATACATGTTTTTTGGCCCGATTGCCACAGCGGCCTATGCCATAGCTTTACAGGTATTTCATGCTTTTCAAACGCTTAGCAACAGCATTGTGGTAGCATTCCGTCCTGCTATGGTAAAATCTTATGCTGAAAGGAACTTCTTTTTCCTCGACAAAATGTTTACCGCCAACAACAAGTTCATTCTCTACTTACTGTTCTTGGTCGCTATTCCTCTAATACTTGAATTGCGCACTATCTTCAGTTGGTGGCTAGGAGACGTTTCGGAAGAAGCAATCGCTTACTCTCGGCTTATCATTATATACACGGTATGCCTTTCAATGCACAATCCAATAACAACAATTATTCAATCAACTGGACAGGTAAAAACCTACTGTTTATGTGTAGATAGTATCATTTTGATGAGTATTCCTACCACATGGCTATTTTTCCGTATGGGATCATCTTCTGAACTATGTGTAGTGATTATGATATGTTCTTGTATTATCGCCCATATCACTAGACTTATAATTCTCAAGCATTTATATCCACAATTACACTACAAGTCCTATTTTCTTCAAGTCATCCTTTCAGGAATCATTATTACCCTACTCACAGGAGTTGTCGCAGGAACAATCCACTATACGTTATTCTCTGACATCATTAGGGTCATTGCAGTTTCTACCGTCTCTATCACCATCATGCTGCCTGCCATCTTTCTTATTGGCCTTTCAACAGAAGAAAAGAAGATGATACATAATTTTTTTGTGAGCAAACTGAAAAAACAGTAAAATATATTACATTAATTCGTTATCTACCAACAAGTTTCATTAACATATGAATAGAATCATAAGAGCACTGAGCACGCGGTTTTATACAGCCTTACACCGTCATCGCTTCGCCCAATGGGGCAAAGGTTCGCATATATACTGGAAAGCTATGCGACTTGTAGGCCTTGAGTATATATCCGTAGGGTGCAGGACGTCCATAGCTTCTAACGTACAGCTCAGTGCATGGGACAGCCATAATGGCAACAAATACAACCCGTCTATCACCATCGGCAACTATTGTGCTATACGTGAAAATTGCCATATTACTGCTATTAATAGCATTACCATTGGCGATAATCTCCTAACAGGCACCAACGTGCTTATTACCGACAATACCCATGGACAGAGCATTCGCGAACACATGAGTCTGCCGGTCACGGAACGCCCACTGTACAGCAAAGGACCAGTAGTCATTGGCAACAATGTATGGTTAGGGAACAACGTCTGCGTAATGTCTGGAGTGACTATTGGCGACGGTGCAATTATAGGCGCCAACAGTGTTGTGACCCACAATATACCAGCGTATGCAGTCGCAGCAGGTATACCTGCAAAAGTAGTGAAACAACAATAACGATGACATTTCTTGCAATTTATTTTCGTATGTCAATTATTATGCGTACCTTTGCAAAATAAAAAATTCTATATAGAAATATGAAACCAAGAATAATAGGACTTTATTTACCACAATATCATCCTATACCCGAAAACGACGAATGGTGGGGAAAAGGATTCACAGAGTGGACTAATGTTGCCAAGGCGAAACCCCTATTTAAAGGGCACTATCAGCCACGCATTCCTGCCGACTTAGGTTTTTACGATCTACGCCTTCCAGAAGTGAGAGAACAACAGGCACAACTGGCTCGTGAAGCTGGCTTGGAGGGCTTTTGTTATTACCACTATTGGTTCGGCAACGGTAAGCAATTATTGCAACGTCCATTTGAAGAGGTACTAGCCAGCGGCAAACCCGACTTTCCATTCTGTCTCTGTTGGGCCAACCATGACTGGACTAGTAAAACATGGGAAAAGGGTAACAGCCTGAAGAGAGAAACAATGATCATGAAGATGGAGTATTCTCGTGAGGATTACATTAAACACTTCAATTATCTGCTGCCTGCTTTCAGAGACCCACGTTATATCACAGTAGACGGCAAGCCTCTTTTTGCTGTATGGGTTCCCAAAGGCATTCCTGATTGCAGAGAGTTTATCAACCTATGGCAGCAGTTGGCACGGCAAAATGGCCTTAAAGGTATTCATTTTGTAGGGCAAACAGAAAATACAGGAAAAGCTTTAGAAGGACAGAAAGCAAACTACTACTCTGCTGATATGGCAAAAGAATACTATCAGGCGGTACTCGATTTAGGTTTTGATGCTGTGATGTCTCAAGGATTCCTTCGTGCAACAGGTATAGCTAAAGGCAGGAAAACTATGATGTTGGAAATGCTCACATTTAAATCATTTCGCCCTACTTATTCTAAAATAGACTATTCACAACTCATGGATAACTACTATGTGGCAGAGGATACAAATGAAAACGTCTACCCCACGCTTTTACCTCAGTGGGATCGTACGCCAAGAGCAGGCAAAAAAACATTTTTATTGACTAATAGTACACCTCAAAAATTCCAATATTATACTGATAAAGCTTTACAACTAGTTAGCAACAAACAGCCAGAGCACCAGATTCTATTTCTAAAGTCTTGGAACGAATGGGGCGAGGGCAACTATGTGGAACCTGACCAGAAATTTGGACATGGCTGGCTTCAGGCCATTGAGAATGCCATGAGGAAATACGAGTAAGTCAAACATTATATTATATAAAAAAAGAATGAAGAAAGTTGCATTCCTTAGTAACTTCGGTTCTGGCAAAGAGGTAACAGGAGGTCAGATAGGCCGCGCGCTGATGGTGGGCGATATTCTTGAAAGGTATTACGGAAAACAAGAAGTGACACTGAAGAACACATACGGAGGTTGGATCAACATCTTCAAACTTCCTTTCGTGATAAGTAATCTGTTGCTCAACCACAAAAACGTGGCTGTAATGCCATCACGCAAGGGAATATGGATGGTCATCCCACTTACTGCCATATTCAACCTTTTTTTCCACCGCAGGATTCACTATACCGTAGTAGGCGGCTGGCTGCCAGCCTTCAGCAAAAGGCATCGGCTCTTCCGAAAACTATTTAGGAGATTCTATTTGCTCTATATGGAGACAGATGGCATGGAAAGAGACATGAAGGAGTTGGGCGTAAAAAATGCAGTGACGATGTACAACTGTAAGAACACTACCATCGTAGATGAGAAAACGATGTATAACAACACTAATGCCCCATTCCCTGTATGTGTCTTCACCCGAATAACAAAGCTGAAAGGAATAGCAGAGGCTGTAGAAGCAGTGAATGCATGTAACAAGAAAGCAGGTAAGACGCTTTTCACACTCGACCTCTACGGCAAGGTGCAACAAGAGGAATGGTTTACAAAATTGATGGAGAATCAGCCTAATGAAATACAATACAAGGGGTTGGTGGACTTCGACAAGTGTACGCCAGTACTCAAAAACTACTTCGCCATGATTTTCCCCACGTACTATGACGGGGAAGGATTTCCGCAGACACTCATAGACGCGATGGCAGCTGGATTGCCAGTCGTAGCAACTAACTGGAACTCGAATGACGAAGTGATAGAAGAAGGAAAGACCGGGTTCTTGGTGGAGCCACGATCAGCCAGTGCCATCAGTGAAAAACTGCTGGAGTTGGCAAATGCCCCGGAAAAGGTGAACGCCATGAGGGGGGCTTGCAGAAGAAAGGCTATTGACTTTCAGCCTGACAAGGCTATGAAAATCTTATTAGACAATCTGTTATAAAAAAGAAGAAATGCTGAAAAAGCTGTCATCAGCAATACGCGCTTTCGAAACTACAGATTATAGTGCTTATTGCAACATGACCACAAACCAAAAGTAATATGCTTATACATTGGTATCGTCTCAGCCATTGGCTATGGAAACATCATATTCCTATATTGCCAAAATTGTTATGGAAAGTGCAGTATTTGTTGTTTAACTGCTCTGTTCCTGGCAGTTGTACATTAATGAAGGGAGTCAAATTTGCCTATGGCGGTATTGGTGTCGTCATTCATGCCAGAGCAATGATTGGCCAAAATTGTATGATTGGGCAAGGGGTAACTATCGGCGGTAAAAGCGGCTGGTATGAAGTTCCTATTATTGGAAACAATGTAGAAATCAATGCTGGTGCAAGAATTCTTGGCCCTATTAGAGTTGGAAACAATGTTATTATTGGCGCTAATGCTGTCGTAGTAAAGGACGTACCAGACAATTGTATCGTTGCAGGAATTCCAGCTCGTATAATAAAAGACAATATGACCATTGAAATCCGTAAAGAAATGATGAAATACAAAGAGCGGGGGGACAGCATATTCCCAATGACTCCAAAACGATAAAACCTATATCCGTGAACATTCCCTTATTAATTGAAACTGCCTATTATTTACGGCCCAAGCAGATAGTTTACCAAATAAAAAGACACTTCTTGAAGCCAAAACTTGGAAATGAAACTTTCCAAGCAGTCTCATGTACGGTAAAGATTGCTCCTACTATTGCCAAATACCAGTGCTACGAGGACGGCAACCAATTCACCTTTTTAAATATAAGAGATAATTTCGAGAACTGGAACATGCAGAAGCATGGGGCACTATGGGTATACAATCTGAACTATATGGATTGGCTGGAACAAGACAACATTACAACAGAGGAATGCCTTAGATGGATAGACAAGTTCATTGACGAGTTGCCAAATAACCAAGTAGGACTAGATCCTTACCCTATTGCCCTGCGTATCATTAACTGGGCAAAGTTCTTCTGCAAGCATCCCAATTGTATAAACCAGCGTCGCCAAAACTGCATGTATGCCCAGACGCAACTCCTATGGCGAAAACTGGAATATCACATACTGGGGAATCATCTTTTAGAAGATGCATACGCTTTATTTATAGCCTCTATATTTTTCAATGACAGTCACTTACACAAAAAGGCAAAAGATCTGTTAGCGGATATGTTGAAGGAACAGATACTCCCCGATGGTGCCCACTATGAGCAATCGCCTATGTATCATTGCATCATGTTAGACCGTTTGCTAGACTGTATCAATTTTTCTGATAACAATATAATGTTTGATGGCCAAGAGCTGTTTACAACTTTGCTCAAGGATACAGCATCTCAAATGCTAGGTCATCTGCAAAGTATTGTTTATAGAGATGGATTTATACCCCTCTTAAATGATTCTGCTTATGGTATCGCCCCTACAGCTGACAAATTATTCCTATATGCAGAAAGACTTCACATATCATGGACTGAACTGCCTCTCAAAGAGTGTGGATATAGAAAAATGGGGGACAACAGCATGGAAATTCTGGTTGACATTGGTAACATTACAGCTACCTACCAGCCGGGACACACCCACGCAGATACCTTTAACTATGAGTTACGTTTAGACGACCAACCTATCATTATAGACACTGGCATTTCCACCTACAACAAAAATGATCGTCGGCAATATGAACGTAGCACAGCTGCCCATAACACCGTTTCGGTTGGAGGCAAAGACTCCAGTCACGTATGGGGAGGATTCCGTGTGGGCAGAAGGGCCAAGGTTACGGTCATTAAGGATAGCCACGATGAGATTGTAGCTCGCCACAATGGCTTCGGAAATGACATAATACACCAGCGCCACTTTTTAATTGATGACAAAACACTCTACATAGAAGACAATGTGATTGGCCGTCCTATCGAAGCCATCAGTTATCTTCATTTCAGTCCACAACTACATGCCGAACTCATTTCCGAAGCGGACGGAATTGTCAAGGTTGGCCAAATTACTATCAAAGCAGAAGGCTTCAGTTGCATGACACTTACACAAGAAGAAGCATCAATCACATACAACAAGAGACAACCGTGTGATATCCTTGCAATATATTTCACCAAACATCTGAAATACAGCATCAAAAAAACATAATTAAGCTTACCAATTTTCTAATAGACCCTAATTCTGACTGCTGACCCATTGACTCAGCAGGAACCAGCAACAACAATCATCCTAATAATACATTTTTGCTTATAATTTCTATAAATTTATAACATTTTTCTGAAAACAAACTGATTTTAATAGAAAAAATTGTACCTTTGCACTCAAATTTGTGAATATGAAGAAAATCATGTTAGTCTTTGGCACTCGTCCGGAGGCTATAAAGATGGCTCCATTGGCTATTGAGCTAAAAAAAGACGAAGCCAATTTTAAAACAATAATATGTGTAACTGGTCAACATCGTGAGATGCTTGATCAAGTACTTCATATTTTTGAAATTTGCCCAGATTATGACTTAAACATCATGAAACAAGGGCAGGATTTGTATGACATCACCTGTCGGATACTGACAGGAATGCGTGACATCCTACAGAAAGAAAAGCCAGACATTGTATTAGTACATGGTGATACGACCACCAGTACTGCAGCTGCATTAGCTGCATTCTACCAACAGATTCCAGTAGGACATGTGGAAGCGGGGCTGCGCACCCATAATATATATAGCCCATGGCCAGAGGAAATGAACCGTCAGTTAACAGGACGTATAGCCACTTACAATTTCGCACCGACTACCCTCAGTCGCCAAAATTTACTTGACGAGCATGTCAGCGAAGAAAAGATTACCGTTACTGGCAATACCGTCATCGATGCCCTCCACATGGTGGTTGATAGACTGAAGACCGATGTCGCGCTGGCAAAGGAGCAAAAGCATGTTCTTCTGAAGGCTGGCTATGATATTAGTCGCGTTGAAGATGGTCGCAGACTGGTTCTTATTACCGGCCACCGGCGTGAGAACTTTGGTGAAGGGTTCATTCACATGTGTACAGCCATCAAAGACTTAACAAAAAAGTATCCTGATGTTGACTTTGTCTACCCCATGCATCTTAACCCCAATGTACGTAAACCTATTCATGAGGTGTTCGGTGACGACTTATCACATTTAGGCAATATGTTCTTCATCGAGCCTTTACAGTATTTGGAATTTGTCTATCTGATGGAAAAATCCACAATAGTTCTGACAGATAGTGGTGGTATTCAGGAAGAAGCGCCTGGACTGGGAAAACCTGTATTGGTGATGCGCAACACGACAGAACGTCCAGAAGCAGTTACTGCCGGAACAGTAAAACTGGTTGGAACTGATTATAATGTCATTGTAGCAAAAGTTTCTGAACTATTGGAATCTGAGGATGCATATCATAAAATGAGCCATGCCGTCAATCCATACGGTGACGGAAAGGCTTGTAAAAGAATAGTACAACGATTAAAGACAGAAATATAATTTATGAAAGCATGTTTTATGGGACTGGGCTATATCGGACTGCCCACAGCTATTATCGCAGCAAAACATGGTGTGGACATTGTCGGTGTAGACATTAATCCACAGGTTGTAGAAATGACAAACGCAGGAAAATTGCACATCATAGAGCCCGGCATGGAGGAGATGCTTCAAGAGGTTGTTAAGAATGGTAAGTTACGTGCCTCTACATCGCCCGAAATAAGTGATGCCTACTTTATGGTAGTTCCAACTCCATTCAAGGGAGACCATGAACCCGATATCTCCTATGTAGAATCTGCAACACGCATGGTTTTACCATACCTCAAAGAGGGTGATCTATACGTTATAGAATCAACATCTCCTGTAGGTACTACCGACAAAATGGCTGAACTTATTTTTTTCGAACGTCCAGAGTTAAAAGACAAAATTTATATTGCCTACTGCCCTGAGCGCGTACTGCCTGGCAACGTTATCTATGAACTCGTTCATAACGACCGGGTTATTGGAGGCAGAAATGAGGCATCTACCAAGAAAGCACAGGCCTTCTACGGGCAATTCGTAAAAGGAACTCTTCATCCCACAAACAGCAAAACTGCTGAGATGTGTAAATTGACTGAGAATTCCTGTCGTGATTCACAGATTGCTTTTGCAAATGAGTTAAGCATGATTTGCGACAAAGCAGGTATTAATGTTTGGGAACTTATTAATCTTGCCAATAAACATCCACGTGTAAATATACTGCAACCAGGCTGCGGTGTCGGTGGTCATTGTATTGCCGTTGATCCATACTTCATATCCAGTGATTTTCCAAAGGAGGCCAGAATGATAAGCATGGCTCGCGAAGTCAATAATTATAAGGCTGATTGGTGCGCTGATAAGGTCCAAAACGCCATGTTACGTTTTGAGTTAGACAATAAGCGTAAACCCATAGTGGCAATGATGGGATTAGCATTCAAGCCCAATATTGACGATTTACGAGAAAGTCCTGCAAAATATATCGTTACTAAAGTGATGCAGAGTTGCAATAATGCCAACATCTTGGTTGTCGAGCCCAATATACAAGAGCACAAGGTTTTTAAACTAACCAATTATAAAGAGGCATATGAGAAGGCAGACATTGTTGTATTTCTAACAGGTCACACCCCATTCAAAGAATTGGAATGGCGGGAAGACAAGGTTATTCTGGACTTCTGTGGCATCATGAAGAGATAAATCCGAAAAGCAGAAAGAACATGAAAGTCCTCATCGTATCGTTCTACTATACTCCTGAGATGGGAGCAGCGCCTTCGCGCATCACCAACATGGCTGAAGGTCTGGCTGCAGAAGGATGCAATGTGGACATTCTCACCTGCCTGCCTAATTATCCTAAAGGACAGATTTTTGAGGGCTATACCGGTTGCTATTCCAAAAAAGAATCTATCCGTGGCGTCAACGTTTATCGTTATTGGACATACGCAACGGTTTCCAAAAATCCTTTTGCCCGCATACTTGGCATGCTGTTCTTTGCATTGGATATCTGGATATTCGGGGTGAAATTTAGGACAATCAAGAACTATGACAGAATCATAGTACAGAGTCCTCCACTTCTTGTATCCTTCTCGGCTATGGTGCTTTTCAGATGTATCTATAAAAAGTGTGTTGTATTGAATGTTTCAGACTTGTGGCCTATTTCTGCTATAGAATTAGGAGCCGTCAAAGAAGGAAGCATATATCATAAAGTCATGCTATGGATTGAACGATTCCTTTACAGAAAGGCATCAGTCTACCAAGGACAAAGCCAACAAATCATCAATCATATAGAGTCTTTCCATTTTAAAAAGCAACACTTCCTCTATAGGAATCTACAGCCTCAACAGAAAACACTAACACAAGAAGTAACAGACAGGAACAACTTCAAAATTGTATATGCCGGTTTGCTTGGTGTTGCTCAGGATATTCTTGGCATCATCCAACATATCAACTTCAAGGAAATCGGTGCTGAACTCCATATTTACGGAGGAGGAAATCAAGCCGAGGCCATCCAACAATATATTGAGGAGAATGATTGTGGTGTCGTATTCAAAGGTTATCAGCCAAAGGAAACCATCAACAATGTGTTAGGAGGTTTTCACGCCTCTATTGTTCCCTTGGCAGTAGCAATAAGAGGCGCTGTTCCATCAAAGATTTTCGATCTACTGCCCCACGGAACTCCCATCTTATTTGCCGGTGGCGGAGAAGGTGAGGCAATAGTCAATTCTCATGGTTTTGGATTATCTTCAAAACCAGGCGATTACAATTCGCTTAAGGAAAATATTCTTAAACTAAAGACAATACCAGAAAGCGAATACCAAAACATTCGCAAAAAATGCATTATTGCATCACAGACAGATTTTTCATTCGATAATCAGATTAAAAACTATTATCATTTCTTGTACCAGATTTCTTGCCCCCCAGAGAAACAACAAAAATGATAATCGAATAAAAAAAGGAGCTATCGGTAACAACAAGTGGAACGAGGCGAAACAAATAATGGAAGAAGAGGCATATTGATAGCAGTACACCTTATTTGGTAAAAAGACTAACAATTAAAAAAATTATGTTTTTGCGCAATAAACGGAAATATATTCCGTTATTGAATATAAAAAAAGCAAATGTATCAGAATTCTACCTTAAAAGTTTATAAGCATATCGACAAAGACGACCCTCGCTTTATATCAGACGGAATGAACGAGTTAGAGAGAAACACCAAACGTCTGATAGATCTTTTCACGGCATTGGTGTGTCTGATTGTTTTCTCACCGCTTTTCCTAATTTGTTACATCGCTGTCAAGCGGGAGGACGGAGGTCCCGCCATTTTCAAGCAGGAACGCATCGGACGATTCGGACGGCCATTTTATATTTATAAGTTCCGTTCCATGCGGGTAGATGCTGAAAAAAACGGACCTGCACTCTATCAACACGAAAAAGAGACACGTATGACCAAGGTGGGCAAATTCTTGCGCGAACACCATCTGGACGAATTGCCTCAGCTATGGAATGTGCTGAAGGGTGATATGGCATTTATCGGTCCCCGACCAGAGCGCAAATACTATATAGACCAAATCATGGAACATGACAAGCGATATGTATATTTATATCAGGTACGTCCTGGCGTCACATCATATGCAACCTTGTATAATGGCTATACAGACACTATGGAGAAGATGTTACGCCGGCTGGAACTCGATCTCTATTATTTAGAACATCGTTCTCTTTGGTTCGACTTCAGGCTATTGGTGTTGACCTTCATCAACATTGTATTTGGCAAGAAATTCTGATAGACAACCTATGAAAAAATTATCTACTATCATAGCCTGTTGGGCCTTTGCTGCCACGATAGGCTTGGCACAGTCGGGAATGACCGACAATCAGGTTATGGACTATGTGATTGAGCAGAACGCCAAAGG
>Ga0265298_10005281_pt1 | contig 16283 bp, 9 predicted proteins | sample AusTroGonzalo_MG_3_FD_193486 | JGI IMG/M metagenome (GOLD analysis project Ga0265298, IMG submission 193486) | Bovine rumen microbial communities from tropical cattle in Woodstock, Queensland, Australia - Gonzalo_01 | ecosystem: Host-associated > Mammals > Digestive system > Stomach > Rumen ... | reverse complement strand
TTTCGAACGATATAAAACCGAATGTAGGAGGATGCCTCTAGGCTGGGTTGCTGAGATCTGAGTCTCATCGTGCCAGAAATGGGTTCGAGATTTGTTCTCCGGAATTGTTTGCATTACAAAACCGACTGACGATTTTTCCAACCAACGGCCGTCTACTTTTTTATTATCGTAAAGACGATTCCTGACCGTTGGAAGGTCAACCATGTCTGATGTTTTGAAGATGATACTGAACACCGTCGAATCCAAACCCATGGATACGGCCATTTGGACCGAGGGCGGTTCTTTCACTTACAAGGAACTCTACGACTACTCCAGAAGGGTGGCCGCTGCCTTGCAGAAGGACGGTGTGGTCAAAGGAGATGTCGTAACGATAGAGCTCCCCCGCTGCAGGGAATACTTCGGGTTCATGCTGGGGTCCTGGATGCTGGGCGCGGCGTTCGTGCCCTCGGACTCCGGATATCCGAAGGACAGGAGGGAATACATCGCTGGCAACTGCAACGCCAGGGTCCGTGTGACCCCGGACTATCTCAAGAACATCACATCGGACGCGATAGGGGAGCACTTCCCGAATTGCACCGATGAGGATCTGGCAGTCCTCATATACACATCCGGGTCCACAGGCAAGCCGAAAGGAGTCGTCCATCCGTACAGATCCGTAAAGGCTTGGCTGGAAAGGGCGAGGAAAGCGGACGTGCTAGTAGAATCGGACAGGTTCTGCCTCACTGCACCGTTCCCGTTCGTCGTGGGGGTCGCCTTCAACACATACCTTCTGACCGCTGGTCTTCCAATCTACGCGATCCCGAACGAGGCCCGTACCAACCTCAGCAAGATGGCGGATTTCTTCGCCGAATACGGGATAACCGTCACCTTCCTGCCGCCTGCCATGGTACCGTTCTTCAGGCAGAAGAAGAAGACTCTGAGGGAGGTCTTCCTCGGAGGGGAGGCCGCCGGCAGCGTATGGACGGACGAGTTCGCTCTCATCAACTCCTACGGGATGACGGAGACCTTCTCCGGTATAACGCTCTTCAAACTTGACAAACCGTATGACAGGGTCCCCCTGGGCCGTCCGATGGACGGAGTGAACCTGTATCTGCTCGACGAGAACGGCAAAGAGGCCGAAGTCGGGGAGATATGCGTCTCGGGAACGTTCGCGACGCACTACCTGGGGCTCGAGGAACAATCTTCCAAGACATTCGTCCCGAATCCGTTCAAGGAGAAGGACGGCTTCAGCACCATGGTCCGCACGGGTGACATCGGTAAACGCCTCCCGGACGGGAACATAGTGTATCTGGAGCGCAACGATTGGATGGTCAACATAAACGGCCAGCGTGTGGAGCCGGGGGAGATCGCCGGCGTCCTGCAGTCCTTCCCTGGAGTGAAGAAGTGCACGGTGAAGGGATTCACGGGCTCGGACGGACAGACCTTCCTCTGCGCATACCACGTATCCGACGAATCCGTCAAGGATGAGGACATCCGCGAGTATCTCAGGACCAAACTCCCTGTGTACATGATACCAGCATACCTGATGCGCATGGAAGCCCTCCCCTTGAATGTCAACGGCAAGGTGGACAGGAACAAGCTGCCCGATCCAACCCTTTCCGGGAGCGGGTCCTCCATCACGGCCGAGCACATGGATTTCGAGGAGAACGTCGTCACCAAAGGCCTGAGGGAGATCCTCAAGAACGTCACGGGAAGAGGAGACTACCTCTTCGACGAGAACCTGATCCATTGCGGGATCAGCTCGCTGGCGGCCATCAAGATAGCTTCGGAGGTCATGGGAAGGTTCGGAGTGGACCTCGATGTCACCTCCATGCTGGGAGGATGCTCCATCGCATCCATCTCCGATGCGATCATAAAGGGGCTGGTCCAGAACTCCAAGAAGACAGGGGAGACGAAGACCCTGATGGAGAGCTACCCGCTGACGAAGACGCAGATGGGCATCTACGGCGAGTATTACGCCGACAGGGAATCCGTCAGGTACAACCTGCCGTTCGCCCACACCTATCCCAAACAGGATGTCTCCGCCGACGTCCTGAAATCAGCGGTGGAGAAGGTCATCAGGGCCCATCCCGGGTTGCTGTGCACCATATCCCCCAACCAGAAAGGGGAGATCTGCATGTTCCCCCATCCCGATGCGGAGCCGAAGGTCGAGATGATCAGCGGCACGGAGGATGACTATCAGAGATACCTCTCCACGTTCGTCAGGCCGTTCGACCTATCCGAGGGACTCTACAGGGCCGTCGTCTTCGATGCGGGCGACAGCGTTCATCTGCTCACCGACTTCAACCACATCATGTTCGACGGGACATCCAGCGAGGTGTTCGTTCGCGATCTCGCCGCCGCACTGTCCGGCGGCGATGTCCATGAGGAGGGTTTCACCATGTTCGACCTCTCCAGCGACGAGCAGGAGAGGATGGCCTCAGGCGCATACGACGAGGGACAGAAGTACTACGGCGACCTGCTCTCGGACACTGACGGCGTCACCCTGATCACCAGGGACGTGTACGGCCCGACACCGGTACCTGCTGTTGTGGACATGGAGGTCCCGGTACGTCAGACGGACCTGAAGGAATACGTCCAATCCATCGGGGCGACGGAGAACGCCTTCTTCCAATCGGTCATGGGATACACGCTGTCGCGTTTCAACTACACCGACGACTCCTGCTTCACCACGGTCCACAGCGGAAGGACCGGGGGCCGCACCATGGATACGGTGGGAATGCTGGTCAAGACCTTCCCGGTCGTTTTCAAGTTCGACTCCTACGAGAGCCCCAAGGCTGTCATCTCCCGTACCAAGGAACAGATCATCGCCTCCATGAAGAACGACATCTACCCGTTCTCGGAGATCAGTACCAGGCTAGGCATCTCATCGGAGGTCATGTTCGTCTATCAGGCGGTCCTCAGCGAGGAGACCGTGGGATCGGCCATCGGGCTGGACGACATCCAGCGCCCCATAACCGTCAGCGTCCTGCCCGGGGATGGCACGTTCCTCATGCGCATAGAATACGACGGCTCGATGTACTCGAAGGAGATCATGACGAGCTTCGCATCCGCATATGCCAGATGCGCACAGGGATTCCTGTCCATGCCGGACCTGCACAGCATCGACCTCGTGGACGAGGATGCCGTGGCCCTGGTCAGGAAGGTGAACTCCACCGATGCGGATTACGACAGATCCGTGACCATCGTGGACATGTTCAGGAGGAGGGCCGAGGAGCATCCGGACAACATAGCGGTCTGCTACAAGGACAAAAAGATCACCTACGGCGAGATGGACGACCTAACGGACAGGCTCGCCGCATACATCAATTCCAAAGGGATCGGGAAGGACGAATATGTCGCAATCCTAATCCCCAGATGCGAACAGATGCCCGTCACGACGATGGGTGTCTCCAAATCAGGGGCGGCCTTCCAGCCCCTCGACCCCACATATCCGGTGGAGAGGCTGACCTTCATGATGGAGGACTCGAAGGTAAGACTCCTCATCGCCGACAGGAACCTCCGCAACCTGGTTCCAGCATACAAGGGCGACGTCCTCTACACGGACGAGATACCTTCCCTTCCCAAGACGGATCTGAGGATCTCACCGAGTCCGGAGGACGCCTACATCATCCTCTACACGTCAGGGACCACCGGCAAGCCGAAGGGATGCGTCCTGGAGCACAGGAACATCGCGGAGCTCATGAACTACGAGACGGCGGATATAGGCATGGATGCCGACTCCAAGTACGCCAACTACGCCAGTTTCGGATTCGACGCGTCGATGAACGACCTGGGCCTGTGCATGTGGTCCGGCGCCGCCCTCTACGTGATACCGGACGAGATGCGCAGGGACCTGGTCCAGATGGACGAGTTCTATACCTCCAACGGCATCACCCACGGGTTCATGACCACTCAGGTCGGGAGGATGTTCATGGAGACGACCAAATGTCCCACCCTCAAAGTGTTCATGACCGGAGGAGAGGCCCTGGTTCCTGTCAAGCCGCCCGAAGGAGTGAGGTTCATAAACGCCTACGGACCGACCGAGTGCACGGTGTACGTAACGTCGTACACGGTCAAGGACGACAGCCCGCTTCTTCCGATAGGGAAGCCCAACAGGAACACTAGGGTGTACGTCCTGGACAAGGACCTGAGGATCGTCCCCACCGGAGCCAGCGGAGAGCTGTACATCAGCGGTCCGCAGATGTTCAGGGGATATCTCAACAACCCGGAGAAGACTGCCTCGGCCGTCATAGACAACCCGTTCTCCGACGAGCCGGACCACAGGCGCATGTACAGGACAGGGGACGTGGTCCGTCTCCTCCCCGACGGCAACGTGGACTACATAGGCCGCCGCGACGGTATGGTGAAGGTCCGCGGATTCAGGATCGAGCTCACCGAGGTGGAGAAGGTCATACGCGAGTTCAAGGGCATCAAGGATGCCACGGTACAGGCGTTCGACGCCTCCGCCGGAGGGAAGTACATAGCGGCCTACGTCGTTTCCGACGATAAGGTCGATATCGACGAGCTCAACGCATTCATAGCCTCGGTCAAACCTCCCTACATGGTCCCGGCTGTCACGATGCAGCTGGACGAGATCCCTCTGAACGCCAACAGCAAGGTGGACAAGCGCAAGCTGCCCGTACCGGAGATGGACTTCGGCAGCGTCACCCCGCCCAAGAACGATGTCCAGCAGAGGATATTCGACATCGTCGCGGAAGTCATCGGGACCAAGTCGTTCGGTATAGAGACCGACATCTTCCAGGCCGGACTGACATCCATAGGGAGCATCCGCCTGAACGTGCTCCTCTCGGAGGCGTTCGGCATCCCGTTCCAGTCCAAGGACCTCGTGGAGAACAACACGGTGGAGAAGCTGGAGGCATTCATAGGCTCGTCTGCCCCCGCCGAGCAGTTCGAGGTACTGGACGACTATCCGCTGACCAAATCCCAGGAGGGCGTGTTCGTGGAGTGCATGTCCAAGCCGGATTCCACCACATACAACATCCCCGTCCTGCTGAGGTACGACAGGGATATAGACATCCAGAAGCTGAAGGATGCCCTGGTCGCGGCGGTCAACGCCCATCCGTTCATCCTCACGAAGATCTTCATGGACAAATCCGGGGACATCCGTCTGCTGAGGAAGGGCATAGAGCCTTTCGCGGAAAGCGACATCGAGGAGATCACCACCGGATCGCTGGATGAGGTCAGGGACACCCTGGTGCAGCCCTTCCAGCTCATGGACTCCAGACTGCTGAGGATCAAGCTGATCCATGCGGACGCCGAGTACGTGTTCATAGATATACATCACATCATAGGCGACGGAACGTCGCTCAACATATTCCTCCAGTCCGTCTCGGACGCCTACGAGGGTAAGGAACTGAAGCCCGAGGTGTTCAGCGGGTACGAGGCCTCCCTCCAGGAGCAGAAGGACAGGCAGGGCGAGGGACTGGAGAAGGCCAGGAAGTACTACGACGACCTGCTGGCCGGATACGACAGGGACTTCCTGCCCAAAGGGGACGTCTACCATCCGGACCCGGCCGCCGAGGGGATCCTCCTGGCCACCGGTGCCGAGGGTGTCGCGGCCAAGGTCGAGGAGTACTGCAGGAGGACCGGAATCACCGTCAACGCGCTCATCTGCGCCGCATTCGGATTCAACCTGTCCAAGTACTGCGGTTCCGACCAGTCGATATTCACCACGGTGTACAACGGAAGGAACGATTCCAGGAAGGCCAACACCATGTCCATGTTCGTCAAGACACTTCCCGTCCTGTGCAACATGGCGGATGACAGCATCTCCCCGCTCAAGTTCGCAGGGGACATCGGGAAGCAGCTGCTGGACAATATGAACAACGACATCTACTCGTTCGCCGAGATCAGCCGCGAGCTGGAGGTAAGACCGGATGTGCTGTTCGTCTACCAGGGCGACACGTTCTCCTTCGACAGCTTCTGCGGCAGACCCTCCGAGCTAGTCCCGCTCAGACTGTCCGGGGAGAAGGAACCCATACTGTTCCAGATGTCCAAAGTGGGCTCGGAGTTCAAGTACACCGTCGAGTTCGACAAGGACAGGTTCACGATGGACTTCATGAGATTCTTCACCAAGTCCTTCGACGACGCGATCTGGGAGTTCATGACCGCTACCACCCTGAGGGAGATCAACCTTGCGGACGAGAGGACCATGGAGCTCGTGGAGAGGTTCAACGACACCGACTCGGAGTTCGACAGGTCCCTGACGGTCGTCGACCTGTTCAGGAGGAACGCCAAAGAGAACCCCGACAGGATCGCGGTGGTCTGCAACGACGACAGCCTGACCTACGGCGAGGTGGACAGGATCACCGACTACATCGCGGAGTACATCCACTCCAAGGGAATAGGCACCGACCAGTACGTCGGCGTGCTCGTGGACAGGTCCGTCCATATGGTGGTGGCGGCGGAGGGTGTCATCAAATCCGGAGCCGCATACCAGCCTCTGGATCCGACCTATCCTGCGGAGCGCCTCCTGTTCATGATGGAGGACTCCAGGGTCAGGCTGCTGATCCTGGACAGGAAATACTCGGATCTCGTCCCCGGATACAAGGGCGAAGTCCTGTTCCTTGACGAGCTGGAGGGGCTGTGCAAAGGGGAGCGCCCGGACGTCACCGCGTACGCACCCAAGCCGGAGGATGCATTGATCATCCTGTACACCTCGGGGACCACGGGTACCCCCAAGGGATGCGTCCTCGAGCACAGGAACCTGTCCTCGTTCCTCAACTGGATGATCCCGGAGGTCGGACTCTGCGGGACCTCGAGGTACGCATGCTACGCCAGCTTCGGATTCGACGCATGCATGATGGATATACACGCATCGATGTCCAGCGGGGCGACCGTCTACATAATCCCGGACGAGATGCGCAAGGACCTGGCCGAGATTGACAAGTACTTCATAAACAACGGCATCACCCATGGGTTCATGACCACCCAGATGGGCAGGATGTTTATGGAGACCACCAAATGCAGGTCCCTGAAGGCCTTCATGACCGGAGGGGAGAAGCTGGTCCCCCTGAACCCGCCCGACTGGCTGGACTTCTACAACATCTACGGACCCACGGAATGTACCGTGGATGTCACCACTTACAAGGTCAGGGACGACAGCCCCCTGCTTCCCATCGGTATCCCCAACACCAACGTCAGGATATATGTTCTGGACAAGGACCAGAGGATCGTCCCGGTCGGTTCCTGCGGAGAGCTGTGCATAAGCGGACCGCAGGTGTTCAGGGAGTACCTGAACAACCCCGAGAAGACCGCCGTGACCGTCATACCCAACCCCTACTCGGACGGGAAGTACTACACCCGCCTGTACAGGACCGGGGACGTGGTCCGCCTGCTGCCGGACGGCAACATCGACTACATAGGCCGCCGCGACGGTATGGTGAAGGTCCGCGGATTCAGGATCGAGCTGAGCGAGGTCGAGGGGATCATCCGCGAGTTCGAGGGTATCAAGGACGCCACCGTCAAGGCCTTCGACGACCCCGCCGGAGGTAAGTCGATCACCGCATACGTGGTATCGGACTCCACGGTGGACTTCGTCGGACTGTCGGATTTCATCAAGAACAGCAAGCCCCCGTACATGGTGCCGGCCCACTTCATACAGCTCGACGCCATCCCCATGACCGTCAACGGCAAGGTGGACAAGCGCAAGCTGCCTGAGCCGACCTTCGAGCCCCAGAGGGCCGGAAGGGAGAGCACCGACCCGCTGGAGCAGCAGCTGTGCGAGATATACGCCAACGTGCTGGGCCTGAAGAAGGTCTACGCCGACGACGACTTCTTCAAGATAGGGGGTACGTCCATCTCCGCATCCAAGCTGGTCCTGAGCTGTATGAACGCGGGCATCCCGATAGTGTACAAGAACGTGTTCGACAACCCCTCGCCGGAACAGCTGGCCAGATTCGTCAGGAACCTGAAGCCCGGGGAGCAGGTGGAGGAGGAGAAGAGGGAAACGGTGGACGAAGGTCCGCTCTCCTACAACGTCGAGTCCAACCTGGACAAGATCACCTCCCATCCCCCGCGCAGGATACTGCTTACCGGTGCCACCGGATACCTGGGATCCCATGTGCTTTGGGAACTGCTCAGGAGGAACGCCAAGGAGATCTACTGCCTCGTCAGGAGCGGAAAGGGTCAGACCTCGGACGAGAGGCTGCGCACCGTGATGATGTACTACTTCGGAGGCATGTTCACCGACGAGGTGTACAGCAGGATCCAGGTGATCGACACCGACATAACCAGCCCGGACCTGATGGATAAGGTCAAGGACCTGGACTTCGACACGGTGATCAACTGCGCCGCCGTCGTGAAGCACTTCGCGGCGGACGACTCCATCGAGAGGGTCAACGTCGGAGGAGTGGAGAACCTCATACAGGTAGCCAAGGCCAAGGGCGCCCTCCTGGTACAGGTATCCACCGAGAGCGTGGCCGGCGAGTCGCTGAACGGCAGCATACCCCCGGAGAGGAAGCTCAGGGAGTACGAGCTGGATATCGGTCAGAACCTGGACAACAAGTACGCCGCGTCCAAGTTCAAGGCGGAGAAGGCCATGATAGAGCAGTTCCCCAACGGCCTGAGGGGCAAGATCATCCGTGTCGGGAACCTCATGAGCCGCGACAGCGACGGAGAGTTCCAGATCAACTTCAACACCAACGCGTTCATGAAGCAGATGAGGTCCTACGTCAAGCTGGGCTTCTTCTCCGTGACCGATATGGACATAGAAGCGGAGTTCTCGCCCATAGACATGGTCGCCAAGGCGGTGGTCATCCTGGCCGGTACGCCGGACAAGTTCACCGTGTTCCACGTGAACAACTGCCACAAGGTCCACATGGCCAACATCCTGAAGGTCATGAGGGACAACGACATGCCGGTGGAGATCGTCTCCAGGAAGGTGTTCAACGACAGGTTCATGGAGGCCCTGAAGGATGAATCGAAGGCCGAGTACGTGTCCGGACTGATAAGCTATCTCGGCAATGCCGGGGAATCGAGGAGGTTCGTGGCGGCGGACGAGAGCTACACCGTCAAGGCCCTCTACAGGCTGGGATTCTCCTGGCCTCTGATATCCGAACAGTACATAGACAAGGCGTTCAAGGCCCTGAAATCCATGAGATTCTTCAAATGAATCTCCGACCGCGCTGCCAAGGGGCCGTCGCATGACGGCCCCGGCCGACCCTTTACCGACCAGGATTTATGCTGGTAACCGATTCGCAATCCCATGATCTGCTACTTCTCCGCCACCGGCAACAGCAAGCATGTTGCGGAGCTGATCGCCGACTCACTTGGCGACAGGGCCGTCTCCGTGGAAGGATTGGACCCCAGGATTGGACTGTCGGATGGGGAGATGTTCGGTATCGTCACCCCTGTATACTGCTGGGAACTGCCTCTCCCCACCCAGGAGTTCCTGGAATCGGTGACCTTCGATAGGGATCCGTCGTACACCTTCCTGATCGTCACCTATGGCACCGTCACCGGATGCTGCAGCGAACAGGCCGGAAGGATCCTAAGGAAGAAGGGAGTCCCCCTGGATGCCTCGTACAGCGTGAGGATGCCGGACACCTGGACGCCGATGTTCGACCTCTCCGACAGGGAGGCCATGGACAGATAGAACTCGGAAGCGGATTCGATGGTCGGAGATATCATCGGGCAGATATCTTCAGGGACCAAGGGGGACTTCGCATACGGCAGGAAAGCCTATCTCTCGCGGTCCTTCTCCGACATCGTGTACAAGCGCTGGAGGAAGACGAAGAGGTTCTCCCTAGATGACGGGTGCACGGGATGCGGACTATGTGCCAGCAAGTGTCCGGCCAAAGCCATAGAGATTATCGATGGGAGGCCCGTGTGGACCAAGGACTCGTGCTACCTGTGCCTTAGATGCCTGCATCACTGCCCGGCGTTTGCCATCCAATACGGTGACGGAAAGACGCGGGAGCACGGGCAATACCGCAACCCTTACACGAAAGTGTGACAGCGGTCATCGTTTAAAAACGACGAAAAAGACGGGGCAGATGCCCCGAAGGGGTTTCAGAGGGATGTTCACTCCTCTTCAACGATCTCGGAATCGATGTTCTTCTGGATTGATTCGATACCGTTCTTGGCGCTGGCCCTGGTGGTGTAACCCTCGGATGCTGCGAGGATGATCTCTCCGTTGGATGCCTTGAGCCTGAACCTGTACTCCCTGGCCTTGTCGAAGTATAACTCCCACTTGGGGCAGGTCTTCTCCTCGACCTTCTCGAGCGTCTGGTCCTCGATGTCTGCGCTGGCGTTCTTCCTCACGGACTCGATACCATTCTGCATGGAGTCCTTCGACTTGTACGTCTGGGACACACCGACGACCTCTCCGTTGTTGGCGACGATGGTGAATACGAATCCGTTGTTAGGCGTCTGCTTTACGATGAATTTTCCCATGACAACGAATCGGGATTGATGTTTATAAGTGTTCCAGAAGCATCTCTCCGCATCCATCCATTGTTGGTATCCGGATCGGATTCAGAAAGAAGGGAAAAAAGGGGCGGAGCCCCTGTTTATGGGAACAGATCACTCCTCTTCCACGATCTCGGAATCGATGTTCCTCTGGATGGAATCGATACCGTTCTTGGCGCTGGCCTTCGCGGTATATCCTTCAGATGCCGCGATGATGATCTCACCGTTGGATGCCTTGAGTCTGAACCTGTACTCGTTGCTCTTGTCCAGGTAGATCTCCCACTTGGGGCAGGTCTTCTCCTCGACCTTCTCGAGCGTCTGGTCCTCGATGTGGACGTTCGCATTCTTCCTCACGGACTCGATACCGTTCTTCATGGAATCCTTCGACTTGTACGTCTGAGAGACGCCGACAACCTCTCCGTTCTTGGCGACAACTGTGAACGCAAAGCCATCATTCGATGTTTTCTTAACGACGATTTTTCCCATGGATGTGAAATCCAGTTTCTAATTAATAAGTGTTAGTTCGGATTCATCCAACCATCCGGCATCATCAACGATAAATAAGAGCCCATATTCGCTCAAGCATGAAGAACGATGGGGAGTTCGTCCCTACCAAGCTTACACTGCTGACCATACTTCTGGCGTCCACGCTTATGCTCCTCGGAGGGGCAGCAGTGGCTCCCGCCCTGCCCCAGATACAGATAGCGTTCCCCGATGCCGACCCGATGTTCATCGACATGGTCATCACGCTGCCTCCCCTCGCCATAGCGGTATCCGGGCTGTTGATAGGTATGCTCGCTGACCGCCTGGGGAAGGTCAAGGTGCTCATCCCTTCGCTGCTGATATTCGCGGTCGCTGGATTGACCGGATACTTCCTGGATGACCTCTGGCTGCTGCTGGCCGGAAGGTTCTTCGTCGGTATCGGGATCGCCGGGATCTCGGCATGCTGTACCGCACTGATCACGGAATACTATAACGGGGACAGACGCGTCAAGATCCTCGGTTATCAGACCGCAGCGATGGGGATCGGTATCCTGTTCCTGGAGATCGGAGGAGGGACTCTAGCCGAATTCGGATGGCACGAACCGTTCCTGATCTATGCCGTGGGCCTTCTGATCTTCCTTATGGCGCTGGTCTCCGTGAAGGAACCCGTAAATAAGGATCGCGGAGAAATCGAGGATTCGGGGAAATTCAACAGGAAGGCTGTGATCGCCTGCTACGCGGGGGCCTTCCTCCTAATGATGGCGATGTTCTCCGTGCCTACCAAACTGGCGGCCTTCATGGTTGAGACAGTCGATGCCTCGCCGGCGATCACCGGCATCCTCCTGGGATTGAACGGCGTAATGAACTCCGCCATGTGCCTCGCTTACTGGCCCATATCCTTCCGTATCCCCAGGAAGTACATCCTCGGGATAGCTTTCACATTGATGGGCGCCGGCCTCCTGTGCTTCTTCTTCGCCAACGACATACCGACCGTACTGTTGTGCCTGTTCTTGGTCGGGATGGGGCTCGGTCTTGGTACCACAACCATAGTCAACATCCTCTCCAGCAGCGTCTCTCCGACCAGATCCGGCATGATAATGGGAGGGTACGCCACATTCCTCAACCTCGGTATGTTCACCGCCACGTTCGTCGTGGCCGCGCTCATAGCCCTCTCTGGAGATCTGCGCGGCATGTACGTCTCCATGGGAGCTGTAGCGGTGGTATCGGCGGCTCTGTTCTTCGTCGTAATTCCAAGGGTGGACAGGGCCTGACGGGTCCTGAAAAAGAATGTTATCTCCCGGCGAGGGCCCTTTCGGGCCCCCTGGGATATATTGGAGTAACTGAGCGTTCCTCAAAACAGTTTCTTGCGTCCTTTCTTGGCGCCCTTGCCTGCATCCGAATCGAGCTTCCTCAGCAGTTCGGCCTCCTCGTCGGTCACCTTCTTGGGGATCTTGACGAACACGCGGATCATCATATCCCCTCTGGAGGAGGAGTTCATCCTCGGGAGACCCTTGCCGGGGATCCTGAGGACGGTTCCCACCTGCGTCCCGGCGGGGATCGTGAGGGCGACCTTGTCCCCGTCGATGGCGGTGACGGTCTCCTCGCCTCCGAGGACCAGTCTGGGGTATGTGGTGGTTATCTCAGACCAGAGGTTCGCGCCGTCGCGTTCGTAGTTCTTGTCGCCCTTGATGTGGACGACGACGAACAGATCGCCTGCGGGACCTCCGTTGTATCCTGCGTTGCCTGCGCCGGGGACCCTGATCCTCATGCCCTCATCGATACCTTTCGGCACGTTGAGGTCGATGTGGGAGTCCACGGTGACCCTTCCGTTACCGCGGCAGCGGGGACACTTCTCCGCGAAGCTCTTCCCCTTCCCGCGGCACTCGGAGCATTCGGTCACTGAGACCATGCTTCCGAATGGGGTCCTCCTGACGATCTGCACCTGTCCGGTTCCTCCGCACTTGGAGCAGGTCGTCACGTTGCCGTCCTTGCCGCCCGTACCCTTGCAGTCGTCGCATACGACGGCGTGGGGGATGTCGAGCTTGACCTTCTTCCCTTCGAGCACATCCTTGAGCGTGATCTCGATGTCGTACCTGAGCGAGTCGCCCTGCTGGGGTGAGTTGCGGGACCTGGAGGACCTCCCGCCTCCGCCGAACATGCTCCCGAAGAGATCACCGAATATGTCGCTGATATCGTCGGCACGCGTGAAGTTGTCCCAGGTGAATCCGCCCTCACCGAACTGCTGTTTGACTCCGTCGAAACCGTACTGGTCGTACAGGTTCCTCTTCTCCGGATCCGAGAGGACCTCGTAGGCTTCCGAGATCTCCTTGAACTTCGCTTCCGCGACCTCCTTGGGCTCGGTGGATACGTCGGGGTGGTACTTCTTCGCAAGGGAGCGGTACGCCTTCTTTATCTCCTCGGGTGTGGCGGTCTTCTCCACCCCGAGTACCTCGTAGTAGTCTCTCGGCATCTGTCTCACTCGTCATCTACGATCTTGTAGTCGGCGTCCACGTAGTCGCCGTTGTTGCCGCCGGCGTCCTTGGGGGGCTCCTGCGCGGGACCCTGCTGGGCCTGCTGCTGGGATGCTTCCTGGTAGACCCTCTGGCTCACGGGGCCCATGGCCTTCATGAGCGCATCCATCTTTGCTTTGATGTCGTCGACGTTGTCGGTCTTGTTGGCCGTCTCCAGGTCGGAGATCGCCGCCTCGATGGTGGCCCTCTCCTGCTGGGTGACCTTCTCCCCGAGCTCGTCGAGGGACTTGCGGACGGTGTACACCGCGGTCTCGGCCTGGTTGTGGACCTCGACCTGCTCCGCCTTCTTCTTGTCGGCGTCAGCGAACTTCTCGGCCTGTTTGACCAGGTCGTCGATCTCCTCCTTGCTGAGCTTGTTGGAGGATGCGATCGTGATCTTCTGCTCCTTTCCGGTTCCCTTGTCCTTGGCGGTGACGTTGATGATACCGTTGGCGTCGATGTCGAAGGTGACCTCGATCTGCGGGATTCCGCGGGGTGCCGGGGGTATTCCGTCGAGGATGAACTTGCCGAGCGACGTGTTGTCGGCGGCCATCTGCCTCTCTCCCTGGACGACGTTGATCTCCACCGAGGGCTGATTGTCGGCCGCTGTGGAGAACACCTGCGACTTCTTGGTCGGGATGGTGGTGTTCCTGTCGATCAGCTTGGTCGCGATTCCTCCCAGGGTCTCGATACCGAGGGACAGCGGGGTGACATCCAGAAGGAGGACGTCCTTGACCTCTCCGGACAGGACGGCTCCCTGGATCGCGGCTCCCATGGAGACACACTCCATCGGGTCGATTCCGCGCTGGATCTTGGGTCCGACGATACTCTCGACGAAGTTCTGGACGATGGGCATCCTGGTGGGTCCTCCGACCATGATGATCTTGTCGATCTTGTCGTTGGACAGGTGCGCATCGCTGATGGCCTGCGTGATGGACTGCTTGCATCTGTTGACGATGGGCTCCACCAGCTCCTCGAGCTTCGCACGTGTGACCGTCTGGATCAGGTGCTTGGGACCGGATGCGTCGGATGCGATGAACGGAAGGTTGATCTCCGTCTGCATCGTGGTGGACAGCTCGATCTTCGCCTTCTCGCATGCCTCCCTCACTCTCCAGAAGGCCATGTTGTCGGCCGCGAGGTCGATGCCGGTCTGCTTCTTGAACTCGCCGATGACGTAGTTCGTGAGGGCCTCGTCCATATCGGATCCTCCCAGCTGCGTGTCTCCGGATGTGGAGAGCACTTCGAACACTCCGTCGCTGAAGTCCATGATGGTGACATCCAGGGTTCCTCCTCCGAGGTCGAAGACCATGATCTTCTGCTCGACGTCGGACTTATCCAGACCGTATGCGAGCGCTGCCGCTGTGGGTTCGTTGATGATACGGACGACCTCCAATCCCGCGATTGCTCCGGCGTCCTTGGTCGCCTGCCTCTGGTTGTCGTTGAAGTAGGCGGGGACCGTGATGACGGCCTTGTCCACAGACTCGCCGAGGTAGGACTCCGCATCCTTCTTGATCTTCTGGAGGATGAATGCCGAGATCTGCTGGGGCGTGTACTCCTTGCCCAGGGCTGTGACCTTCTCGTTCCCTCCCATCTTCCTCTTGACGTTCTTGATGGTACCGTCGGGGTTGGTGACGGCCTGCCTCCTTGCGGGCTCTCCCACGAGGAGCTGTCCGTCCTTTGTGAATGCTACGTACGAAGGGAATGACTTTCCTCCGACGCTGGTTCCCTCTGCGCTGGGGATCATTGTCGGCCTTCCTCCCTCCATGATGGAGGCGGCCGAATTGCTTGTTCCTAGATCAATTCCGATGATTCTTGACATACTTGCTCACCTTCCTTTTGTTTAAGCCGTTTTCTTTGTCACTTTCACTTTCGTGAATCTAATGACCTTCCCGTTGAGTGTGTATCCTTTCTGGAACACCTCTGCTATCTGATCGTCCTCCTCTCCCTCCACGGCCATCAGGGCCTCGTGGTAGTTAGGGTCGAACTTGCCGTCCGCAGGGATCTCCTGCAGGCCGTTGTTCTCCAGGACCTTCATCAGATTCGCCCTCACGCCCCTGATGCCGACCACCAGGTCGGTATCCTCGGTGGCGTGCTCCAGTGCACGGTCCAGATCGTCCACTATGGTCAGGAGCTCCGTCACGATGCCCGAGGTCGCGTACTTCTTGTACTCCTCGGTCTCACGCTCCTTCCTCTTGCGGTAGTTGTCGAAGTCCGCCTGAAGACGGAGGGCCATGTCGAGGTACTTGTCCGCCTTTTCCTGGGCCTCCTTCAGGGGATCCACCTGAGGCTCTTCCTCGATGATCTCGACCTCTTCGTTGGATGATTCATCCTTCTTCTTTTCTTTAGACTTCCCAGTCATCTGGTTACCTTCTTTAGTGCACTCGGATAAGAGTCTGGCGGGGGTCTGGCCCCCGCTGTTGTTCAATGTGTTTACATCATGTCGTTCATGTTGGGCATGTCCTGGGGACCGGGACCGCTGTGGGTAGCGGCGGCGATGACATCGTCGATCCTGAGGATCATGACGGCGGCATCGGTGGCCGAGTTGATGGCCTGTGTTCCGATCCTGTAGGGCTCGATGACGTTGAGCTTCTTCATGTCCTCCACCTTTCCGGTGTAGGGGTTGAATCCTGCGTAGACCTTCTTGCCCTTGTGCTGCTTCCTCATCTCGATCAGGACGTTGATGGGGTCGTGTCCTGCGTTCTCTGCGAGGGTCGCGGGGATGACCTCCATTGCGGAAGCGAAGGCCTCGATGGCGATCTGCTCCCTTCCGCCGACGGACTGTGCGTAGTCACGGAGCTGCATTGCGATCTCCATTGCGGTGGATCCTCCGCCGGTGACCATCTTTCCGTCCTCGATTGCGACCTTGACGACCGACCA
>Ga0265298_10005280_pt1 | contig 16287 bp, 13 predicted proteins | sample AusTroGonzalo_MG_3_FD_193486 | JGI IMG/M metagenome (GOLD analysis project Ga0265298, IMG submission 193486) | Bovine rumen microbial communities from tropical cattle in Woodstock, Queensland, Australia - Gonzalo_01 | ecosystem: Host-associated > Mammals > Digestive system > Stomach > Rumen ... | reverse complement strand
GGGGTTTTTCATACCTTTGCACCAGAAAATTTATTCAACGCGCAACAAATAATAAAAAAGCAAAGATATGAAACAGTTCAAGACTTTTATCGCAGCAGTAGTGATGATGACGATGTCATCGACAGTCATGGCCCAGACCACCGTGAAGGGCGTGTTAATGGATGAGACCTTAGGCGAGAGCGAGCCTTTCGCCACCGTCCGTGTGTTTAAGGCAGGCAAGACGGAGAAGCCCGTCGCCATGTTTCTCACCGACGAGGAGGGTAAGTTCTCCGAGGAAGTGAAGGGCAAGGGTAAGTTCGATATCGTGTTCAGCAGCATCGGTAAGGAAGACCTGAAGATGACCGTCACCCTCGGCCAGGAAAATCCCCTGAACCTCGACACCTTATATCTGAAGGAGAGTGCCACTATGTTGAAGGGTGTGGAGATCGTCGCCCAGAAGCCTCTGGTGAAGATGGAGGTCGATAAGATGAGCTACAACGTGGCCGAGGACGAGGACTCCAAGTCGAACACCGTACTCGACATGCTCCGTAAGGTGCCTATGGTCACCGTCGATGGACAGGATAATATCTCCGTCAATGGTTCTTCCAATTTCAAGGTGTATGTGGATGGCATGCCCAACGTGATGTTCTCTTCGAATCCTTCGATGGTGTTCAAGAGCATGCCCGCTACCGCCGTGAAGAGTATTGAGGTGATGACCAACCCTGGTGCGAAGTACGATGCCGAGGGCGCAGCCGGTGTGCTGAATATCGTGATGAATAAGCAGAACCCTCAGGCAGCCCAGAGCCTGAACGGCTATAACGGTACCCTGCGTGCCTCGGCAGGTAATAAGCAGTTGGGTGCCAGTGCCTTTGTCAATGGTCAGCAGGGCAAACTCTCCTACAGTGTCAATGTGATGACCTCCTACAATAAGCCTGGTAACACCACTACAGAGATGGAGCAGATCCAGGAAGGCCAGGCTGGTACCAGTCAGTTGATGACCTCCAGCAACAACGTGAAGACCCCGTTTACGATGGGAAGTCTGACGCTCGGTTACCAGCTCGATGAGATGAGTGCCCTGAACCTTACGGCACAGGTGAACTCGATGTCGATGAAGAGCACAGGTACCTCGCTGACCACGATGGGTGGTAATACTTATGGCAATGGCTTCAGTTATGGTAGCACTACCGATATGAAGAACTCGCGTACCTCTTTCAATGGTAGCCTCGACTACCAGCGCTTCTTCAACAAGGAGCACACTCAGTCGCTTGCACTCACTTATCAGCTGAACTATAGCCCCGCCAAGACGGAGATGACCAACAACTTCGGCACCACCTCAGACTATATCGATCTGACAGACCGTTACTCAGAGAATCTGGACAAGACCCTGAGCCACATCTTCCAACTCGACTATACGATGCCCCTCGGTACTGGTCAGACCCTGAGCCTCGGTGGTAAGCTCCAGCTCCACGATGCCACTTCTGATTCGAAGTACTATCTGCAGGATGTCTATGATCCCTCCAGCAGCAGCGACTACGAATACAAGAATTCCATCCTCGCAGGCTATGGCGAGTATGCCGGTAACTTCGGAAACTTTGGTGCTAAGGCAGGACTGCGCTACGAATACACTTGGCAGGATGTGGAATATCATCTCGGCAATGGTGAGGACTTCACGACCAGCTATGGAAGCCTCGTTCCCACCGCCAGCCTGCAGTACAACCTCGGTGTGGGCAGTAACCTCGGTCTGACTTACAACATGCGCATCTCCCGTCCTGGTATTTCCTACCTGAACCCCTATGTCGATAAGACCAATCCCATTGCCCTCAGCTATGGTAACCCCGACCTCGACGTGGAGAAAAACCACAACCTCTCACTGGTCTATAACATGTTTACATCAAAACTGATGGTAAACCTGAACCTGCACCACAACTTCGTCGATAATGCTATCTCGCAGTACAGCTTCTACGACAGCGATAACCTGCTGAACACCACCTACGGCAACGTGGTACAGCGTCACCAGACGGGTGTGAGCGCCTATGTGAACTACCTGCTGACAAAGGATACCCGTATCTTCCTTAACGGTGCCGTGAACTATACTGACCTGCGCAGCGATGCCCTCGGACAGAGCAACAGCGGTTGGACTGCCAATGCCATGATCGGCCTGCAGCAGACACTGCCCCTCGACCTGAAACTCAGCGCCTTCGCCATCACTTCTACGAAGAACTACACCCTGCAGGGTTGGAGCGGTGGTTTCAACATGCTCACTGCCAGTCTCTCGAAGTCACTGCTGAAGGATAAGCTCAACCTGAGTGTCAGCGGTATCCTCGGCCTCAACGGAGGTGGTAAGATCAACATCGAGAGCTACAGCCAGGGTAAGGATTTCACTTCTCACACCACCGTTAATGTGCCCATCTACGGCGTGACATTCACTGTCAGCTACACCTTCGGTAACTCAAAGACGATGGCCAAGCAGCATGTGAGCCGCGTACAGAATGACTTCATCGAGCAGCAGTCGCAGGGTGAGATGCTCAACAACGTAGGCTCTGGCAACACCAGCACTACCAGCAGTAGCAATGGCTCTCTGAATAATTCTGGCATGAACACTGCCCCCAAAATGCAGAGTAAAAAGAAATAATCCCCTGTAAAAATGCTTTAGTTAGGTAAATTATTTATAACTTTGCAGCATGAAAGTAAATATTACTCGACAAGACATTACGTTCTATGGGCTGCAAGTAGCAGCATGGCTGGCATTCCTGATGGTGCCAGCCATCTCTGCTTTCATTGCCACACAGAGTTGGACGGGTGCCATGAGGGCCTTCGACGTCAATGCCAGGATCCACTGGACATCGGCAGCCATCTACTTTGTCAACACCCTCGTTCTCGTGCCTTTAGGATACTATCGCAATCGCCGATGGCTGTTCTGGGTAGGCAATGGTATTATCCTTGCAGCACTGGTTTACGTTTTCTTCTATAATTTCAATCCACAGGGGTTTATCGATCGTATTCCTGACGAGCGTTATCGTCAGTACGCTCTCGCTAATTTCTATGCTTCGTCGCTCGTGGCTATCCTGATGAGTGCTTTCCTTGCTGGCGTTGCCCTATTGGTGCACCATGTACGTCGCTCCATGGAGATCAAACAACAACTGAAGGAGGAGCAGCAGAAGCGTACGGAGGCCGAACTCGAGTGGCTGAAGAACCAGTTGAATCCACATTTCCTCTTTAATACGCTGAACAATATCTCCTCGCTTGTGCAGATAGATGCCGACAAGGCCCAGGATGCCATCGCACAACTGAGCGACCTGTTGCGCTATGCTATGTACGAGTCGCGCCACGAGACGGTGCCCATTCAGGGTGAGGTGGAGTTCATGCGCAACTATATCTCACTGATGGAGTTGCGCTGCAACGATAAGACGGAGGTGACCACCACCTTTGATGTGCAAAAGAATATGGAGATTGCCCCACTGCTCTTTATCTCTCTCATCGAGAATGCTTTTAAGCATGGTGTGAGCAGTAGTCGGCCATCGAAGATCGATATCCGCCTGTTGCAGAATGATGACGAACTGATGTTCATCTGCGACAACACTAATTATCCCAAGGATGACGCTGACCGCAGTGGTTCAGGCATCGGCCTTGAGAATACCCGTCGCCGTCTCGAACTGATGTATAAAGATCATTACGCTTGGGAACAATCCCTCGAAAATGACATTTACCATATAAAGATATCTCTCACCTCTAAATAATGGCACTGAATTGTATCATCGTTGATGACGAGCCGTTGGCAGTGAAGTTGCTCGAATCGTTTGTCGCCAAGACGCCCGACCTTGAGTTGTTGGGTTCTTTCACAGACTCTGTAGAAGCCATCAACGCCATCAAGGAACGCCAGCCCAATCTGCTTTTCCTTGACATTCAGATGCCAGACCTTAACGGTATGGAACTGGCCCACATGTTGCCTGAGGGCACGAAGGTGGTCTTCACCACTGCCTTCAAGGAGTATGCCTTCGAGAGTTACGAGGTGAGCGCTCTCGACTTCCTGCTGAAACCCATCCGCTATAATAAGTTTATTGCTGCCGTGGATAAGGCCCGCGAGTGGTATGGTCGCAGCCCACAGGGGACGGTTCTTAGTGAGTCGTCGCCTGAGAAGGACTCACCGAGAACCGTCCCCCATGAGTCCATCTTCCTGAAGGTGGATGGGGAGTTCCGCCAGGTGGCATTGTCGCAGATCCTCTATGTGGAGGGGATGAAGGACTATGTGATGTTCTACATCGAAGGTCAGAAGCGGCCTTTAGTCACTCACCTCACGATGAAATCTGTGGAGGACATGCTGCCTGAGTCGCAGTTTATGCGTGTCCATCGTTCCTATATCGTCGCCCTTGACAGGATCCGCAGTGTCGATCGTAACGACTGCCTCTATATTGGCGAAGAGATCATCCGTGTCACGGAGGCCTACCACGATAAGTTTATCCAATACCTGAACTCGAAATTTCCTGGGTATAAACAATAAGAATAATCAACCAACAATGAATATGAGAAAACTACTAATTACGCTTCTTCTGACAATTTCTGCCATCTCAGCCACAGCAATCGTTACCGTTCCCATCCAGGGCACCATCATCAGTCCTGCCGATCCTCACATCCAGTATGCGGGCCGTATCAGCTTTGCCAATCCAGAGCGCCCTGCATGGAATTTCCCCGGCATCCAGATCATGGCCGCTTTCGAGGGTACATCGCTAAGGATGATGGCTAAGCCCCAGAGCGGCTACTTCATGGCACAGATCGACGAGGCTGAACCCTTTAAGGTGGCATTTCGTGGGGAGCGCGACTCTGTCGTCACCCTCGCCACCGCCCTGCCCGAGGGACGTCATTTTGTCCATCTGATGTACATCATTGAGGGTTATGAGCTCTTTCCTGAGTTCTGGGGTTTCGTACTTGACAAGGGTTGTCAACTCGTTGAGGCTCCCCCCTTCCCGTCGAGAAAGATCGAATTCATCGGCAATTCTATCACCTGTGGCTATGGCAACGAGGGACTGGATAAGTTCGAGCACTTCGACTACGCCACGGAAAACCATTATTACAGTTATGCTTCCATCGTTGCCCGCAACCTTGAGGCTCAGCACTGGGTCGTCGCCCGCAGCGGCATCGGTGCCTATCGCAACTACGACGGTCCGAAGACGGGCAATCCAGAGTCTAATATGCTTGTGCAATATGAATATACGGGCTATGCCTGGGGACCGGAACTCCGTAAGGAACATCCTCTCCTCGCTGAGAAATGGGACTTTAGCCGTTATCAGCCTGATGTTATCTGCATCAACCTTGGTACCAACGACCTCTCCACGAATAATTACGATTTGAACCTCTTGAAGCAAGGCTATCAGAACCTCCTGAAGATGGTGCGCCAGCATAATCCGAAGGCAAAGATCGTGTTGCTCACTGGTTCCATGCTTTACAATCAGGAACAGCAGGAGGCCATCCAACTGCTCAACGAGATTGCTGCAGAGGCTCAGGCCACAGGCGACAAGGAGATCTTCCGGTTCGATATGACCCACATCGATGGTGAGACCTATTATGGCAACGACTGGCATCCAAATGTCTATCAGGACGAAAAAATGGCAGCCGAACTGACTGCCTTTCTCCGCAAACAGATGGGCTGGAACTAAACCAGCCCTAACGGCTAATAATCGCAACATTTTTTTGTGGTTTCGCAGAAAAGTTATACCTTTGCACCCAAATTATCATAACGTTATGGAAATCAAGAATCAATTTGCCAGGAAACTGATGGAGATACAGGCCATCAAGTTGCAGCCCGACGAGCCGTTCACATGGGCTTCGGGCTGGAAGTCGCCCATCTATACCGATAACCGTAAAACGCTGTCGTTCCCCCAACTGCGCTCGTTCGTGAAGCTTGAACTCTGTCACGCCATCCAGGAGAACTTCCCGGAGGCAGAGGCTGTGGCCGGTGTGGCTACAGGTGCCATCGCCCAGGGTGCGCTGGTGGCAGAGGAGTTAGGACTGCCGTATAGCTACGTGCGTCCGAAACCGAAGGATCACGGTATGGGCAACCAGGTGGAAGGTGAGATCAAGAAAGGCGCGAAGGTCATCGTCGTGGAGGATCTGATCTCTACGGGCGGTTCGTCGCTGAAGGCTGTTGCCGCTCTGCGCGAATATGGTGTGGAGGTGATTGGCATGGTGGCCTCATTCACCTATGGATTCCCCGTGGCTGAAGAGGCATTTAAGGAGGCAGGCGTGAAGCTCATCACACTGAGCAACTATGAGGCCGTGATCGAGGAGGCTGCAAAGACAGGCTATATCAAGGAAACCGACAAGGCTGTGCTCGCCGAGTGGCGCAAGGACCCAGCAAGCTGGAAAAAGTAAAAAGGTAAAAAAGTGAGATATGGGATTATTCGGAAGTGAATCGAAATTCGAGAGTAGCGTAAAGGTGGTGCCTTATCCGCAGCAGGCCGTCTATGATAATATCAGTGACCTGAGGAATTTGGAGAAGGTGCGCGACCGCGTGCCAGAGGATAAGGTGAACGACTTCGCCTTCGACCAGGACACCGTGAGCCTGAATGTGGCTCCCGTGGGAGAGTTGAAGCTCCGCATCTGTGAGCGCGAAGAGCCGAAATGCGTGAAGTTTGAGACCGTACAGTCGCCCGTGCCTTTCAATGTGTGGGTGCAGGTGTTGCCCGTCGATGAGAATAATGCCAAGATGAAGGTGACGCTGAAAGCTGAGCTCAATCCTTTCATCAAGGGTATGGTAGAGAAACCGCTTCAGGACGGTGTGGAGAAGATCGCCGATGCCCTGGCACAAGTACATTACGTATGAAACTCTGGGAGAAGAATTTCGAGATTAATAAGGAGATTGAGCGGTTTACCGTGGGACGGGACCGCGAGATGGATCTCTATCTGGCCAAGTACGATGTGTTGGGTTCAATGGCCCATATCACCATGCTGGAGAGCATCGGACTGTTGGAAAAAGCCGAGCTCAAGGCCCTGTTGGCAGAGCTAAAGACGATCTATGAGACAGCAGAGCGTGGCGAGTTCGTGATCGAGGACGATGTGGAGGATGTGCATTCGCAGGTGGAGATGCTGCTGACGCGTAAGCTCGGCGACATGGGCAAGAAGATCCATTCGGGCCGTTCGCGTAACGATCAGGTGCTTGTCGATCTGAAACTCTTTACCCGCCACGAACTGAAAGAGATCGCCGACGAGGTGAAGATCCTCTTCGACGAACTCATCGCCAAGAGCAACCAGTATAAGGATGTGCTGATGCCTGGCTATACGCACCTCCAGATCGCTATGCCTTCCAGTTTCGGACTGTGGTTTGGTGCCTATGCCGAGAGTTTGACGGACGATATGCTCTTTCTGCAGGCTGCGTATAAGATGACCAACCGTAATCCCCTCGGCTCTGCCGCTGGTTATGGCTCGTCGTTCCCCTTGAACCGTACGATGACCACGGAGCTGCTGGGTTTCGACTCCATGGACTATAACGTGGTGTATGCCCAGATGGGGCGCGGCAAGATGGAGCGCAACGTGGGCTTCGCCATCGCCACCATCGCCGGAACACTGGCTAAGATGGCCTTCGATGCCTGTCTCTTCAACTCGCAGAACTTCTCGTTCGTGAAGCTGCCAAAGGAATGCACGACAGGGTCGTCGATCATGCCGCATAAGAAGAACCCCGACGTGTTCGAGCTCATTCGTGCTAAATGTAACAAGCTTCAAAGTCTGCCGCAGCAGGTGACGCTCATCATGAACAACCTGCCCGTAGGTTACTTCCGCGACCTGCAGATTATCAAGGAGGTGTTCCTGCCCGCCTTTGGTGAACTGAAGGACTGTCTGCAGATGGCAGCATACATTATTAATAAGATAGAGGTGAACAAGCATATCCTTGACAACCCGATGTACGACCCGATGTTCAGTGTTGAGGAGGTGAACCGTCTTGCTGCCAATGGCATGCCCTTTAGGGATGCCTATAAGAAGGTGGGACTCGACATCGAAGCCGGCCACTTCAAGGCCGACAAGCAGATTCACCATACCCACGAGGGAAGTATCGGCAACCTCTGCAATGACCAGATTCAAGCGCTGATGGCGCAGACCATCGACGGTTTCCGCTTCGAGCGCATGACGGAAGCAGAACGTAAACTCCTGGCCCGATGAGGAAAACAAGCGTTTTCCTCATCGGACTCATGTTCGCCGCTTGTACGGCTGACGACAGCATCAGTCGAAACTACCGTTGCAGTTTTATCTTTGACACGAGTCTTCATCCCCTGCCTTGTCAGTTGACGGGCATTCTCGGCAATAACGGTCACTTCTGTAAGGTGGAATACAGCGTCGTCAAAGGTGTATCGCACCTGAAGACCACCCGTAACTACGATGGTGCCACGGAAGACGTCGCCCTCACCACTGCCAAGGAGAGCCAGATCAGTTTCGCCCTCGGTGCCAACAATTGTATCATCATCGGCACCAGCAGCTATGACCTCCAGCTCGTGGCCTACGACGGACAGTGCCCAAACTGTCTCAATGACTACAACGGCTATTCCTATCCGCTCACCTGGCAGAACAGTGGTCAACAGTTGCACTGTGCGAAGTGCGACAGGACTTACGACGTGAACAACGGGACGATTGCCGACGGTGCTGCAGGGAAGAAAAGTCTGCTACGCTATATGGTTGCCTTTGACGGGACGGTGCTCCGTGCCTGGAACTGACGCTATGGGAATGAAGACGGCATCTACACTCTTCTTTTTTTCGGCTCTGTGGTGTGTCACAGGCGTCTGGGGGCAAGACGATTACCATCGTCTGACGAACCTGCCGCATGTGTATATCAGTACCTTTGATGGCAAAGATGTAACCAGCAAGTCGAATGAGGTGTATGCCCACCTCATGATGGTCGATGAGGACGATGTCGTGACGGCCTATGACTCAGTGGCCATCCGTGGCCGTGGTAACTCCACATGGAACCTGGCGAAGAAACCCTACCGTATCAAGTTCAAGGACAAGACCCGCTTCTTGGGTCCAGAGCGTGCCAACGCCAGAAAATGGACACTGTTGGCCAACCATGGCGACAAGTCGCTGATACGCAATGCCCTGGCTTCATATATCGGCACCCTCTGCGGCCAGACGTTCACCCCTGCGGCAAAGTTCGTGGATCTGACGATGAATGGCGATTATCGGGGCTGCTACCAGATCTCCGATCAGATAGAGGTGAGGAAGAAACGTGTGGATATAGAAGAAGGCGGCTATCTGCTGGAGGCTGATGGCTTCTGCGATTTCTTCTATGAGGGTAACGGCTGGTGGACGGCACAGGGTGTTCCCATGACGATTCACTATCCGGACAAGGAAGAGTTGAAGCCCAAGCAGTTCGACGAGATATGCGATTACATCAACGACTTTGAGAACAGGCTTTTCTCCGATAAATACACGGATCCCGACGAAGGCTACAGGGCGTGGGTGGATAGTACCTCACTCGTCAGTTGGTATCTGGCCTCGGAGATCACGGGCAATCCCGACTTCCTCTGGAGCATGTACTGTTATAAGGAGCATGACGACAATCACCTGTTTTTCGGCCCTATGTGGGACTATGACATCGCCTTCAATAACGACAGACGGCTCAACGGCAGCGATCCCGTGCATCGGCTGATGGTTGAGGTGGGATACCCCAACAACGGTCTTGTGAACTGGGTGATCCGTATGTGGACTGACCCTTGGTTCCAGCGGTTGGTGTATAGGAACTATTCAGCCCTTTACAAACAGGGCCTGGAAGAGAAGATCATCCAAACGATCGACAGTCTCGACGTGCTGTTGCAACAGTCACAGGAACTGAACTATCAGAAATGGAATATCAATACCAGTGCCTTGGGAGAGGTGGTGCTCTTTTCCACCTATGAGGAGTATATCGACGACCTGCGGCAGTACGTGTCGGAGCGTGTGGAGGCATTGTTTCAGACCTTCTCCAAGCGATGTCCCCATGATGATACGGGCATCGGTGGTGTCAGCACTGTTGACATGGACTATGCTTTAGCCTATGATGCCGAGGGGAAACGCCTGCACTTCGGGGCTGACGATCCGTCGCGCCTGACATTCATGGTGAGTATCTATGACAGTCGGGGGCGTAGGGTGCTTCAGTTCCCGGCCTGTCAGGGTGCCAGTGTGGCGGGACTGCCTAACGGCCTGTATATCGTGACGTGGAACGACCAGAGGGATCATGCCGTCAAGATGAGCCTAAAATCTAAATAATTAATAAAAAGTTTGGCTATTCCAACAATTAACCGTAATTTTGCAGCTGGTTTGCCGCAATGGTGGAATTGGTAGACACGAGGGACTTAAAATCCCTTGACCAGGAATGGTTGTGCGGGTTCGAGTCCCGCTCGCGGCACAATAATAGCCGAAGGCAATGTGCCTTCGCGAGGTTTCGACCTCGTTAAGGCACTAATACAGAAAAACGATCGTTTAAAGACTAGCATATATGAATAAAAAGAACATGCTCCTTCTGTCTGCTGCATCGCTGATGCTTTTCGCATCGTGCTCCAAGCTCGGTGCTCTCTCCGCAGACAACTTCACCGTGACCCCTAACCCGCTGGAGACCCAGGCAGGGACAGTACCCGCAACGATTAACGGCCACTTCCCAGAGAAGTACATGAAGAAGAAGGCTGTGGTGACCGTCATCCCGGAGCTTCGCTACTCGAATGGTGAGGTGGTGCAAGGCAATACCGCCACGTTCCAGGGGGAGAATGTCGCTGGCAATGACCAGACCATCCCTTATAAGGTGGGCGGCAACTATACGTTGAAGACCAACTTCGCTTATGTTGGCGATAACAAGGCGGAGATGTTCCTGACCTTCAATGCCCGTCTCGGTTCGAAGCAGGTCACTGTCCCCGAGGTGAAGGTGGCCGACGGCATCATCGCCACCTCTGAACTTTATAAGCGCACCATCACTACCACCCATGCTGCCCTTTCCCCTGATGCTTACCAGCGCATTACGAAGAAGAAGCAGGAGGCTAACATCAAGTTCCTCATTCAGCAGGCCAACCTCCGTAAGAGTGAGTTGAAGAACAACTCCGTGCAGGAGTTCGTGAAGATGCTGAAGAAGATCAACGACGATCGTGAGGGTCTGAACCTCGACAATGTGGAGGTGTCAGCCTACGCCTCGCCCGATGGCGGTTTCTCGCTGAACGACCGTCTGGCCAACGAGCGCCAGAAGGTGTCGGAGAACTACGTGAACCAGGAGTTGAAGAAGATCCGTATGAGCGCCCCCGTCGATGCCAAATACACGGCGCAGGACTGGGACGGTTTCCAGGAACTCGTGAAGGCCAGCAATATTCAGGATAAGGATATCATCCTGCGTGTGCTGTCGATGTATAAGGATCCCCAGGAGCGTGAGCAGCAGATTAAGAATATCTCCGCCGCTTTCCGTGAACTGGCCGACGGTATCCTGCCGCAGCTGCGCCGTTCGCGCCTGACGATCAACTACGAGACCATCGGCCGCAGTGATGAGCAGATCCTCGACCAGATCAATGCCGACCCCACCAAACTGAGCATCGAGGAGATCCTCTATGGTGCTGCCCTGAAGGAGAATCCCGCAGAGGCCGAGGCCATCTATCAGTTGGCCACGAAGGTATATCCCAACGATGCCCGTGCCTATAACAATATCGCCACCATCGAATATGCCAAGGGTAATGACGAGGCTGCCAAGGAGTATATCCAGAAGGCACAGCGCGTCAATGCCAACTTGCCGGAGGCCGCTGCCAACCTCGGCTTGCTCGCCCTGAAGAACGGTGACGTAAAGGCCGCCGAGCAGTATATCGCCAGTGCCACTGGTGCCAACGGTCTGTCGGAGGTATTAGGTAATCTGAATCTCGCCAAGGGCAACTACGCCCAGGCAGAGCAGGATTTTGCCGACAGCTATTCCAACAGTGCTGCCCTGGCACAAATCCTGAACAAGAACTACGCCTCTGCTGATATCACGCTGAAATACGTGAAGAACCCCGATGCAACGACGGACTACCTGAAGGCTGTGCTCTTCGCCCGTATGGGTAATCTGGATGATGCCGCCGTGGCCTTGCGCAGCGCCATCAGCAAAGACAGTTCCTTCGCTAAGTATGCTGCAAACGACATCGAACTTGCAAAGGTGAAAAAGTAAATCATGAAACAGTTCCTTCCTTTTTGTCTTTTTGTTTTCTTACTTCTATCTTGTGGCGGCAACAGACAGTCGTTCCTGATGGAGGGAAATTTCAAGGGCTTCAATCAGGGAGAACTGTATATCTATGGATCCGACGGCACGCATAGCCTGGATACCGTGACAGTGGTGAAAGGCCATTTCCGCTATGAGATACCACTAGAGGATTCCACCCTGTTCGTATTGGTATTCCCGAATTTCTCCGAGTTGCCCGTCCTTGGTGTCAAGGGCGCTACCGTCAAGGTGGAGGGTGATGCCTCGCACCTGAGGGAGACCAAGGTCAAAGGTCTCAAGGAGAATGAGCAGATGACTGATTTCCGTCGGAAGACCAGTGGACAGGCACCGCAAGAACTGGCGCAGTCTGTGGCACAGTTCGTCAGGGAGCATCCTGCCTCGCCCTTCGCCTCCTATCTGATCAGGAAATACTTTGTCCAGGCACCACAGCCTGATTACCAGACGGCCCGCGAACTGATGACCATCGTCGAAAAGGCGAATCCTGCCGTTCCCCAGCTCAAGGCAATGGTCCAACGGATGGATGGGCTGAAAGCCTTGAAGGATGGTGGTCAGTTACCAGCCTTCACCACCACTGATATTAACGGTCGCACGGTAAAGTCGTCAGACCTGAATGCCAAGGTCAATGTCATCTACGTCTGGACCCAGTGGAACTTTGAGAGTACCGGTGCCCAGCAGAGACTGCAGATTGCTCAGAAGAAACACGGTGATGACCTGAAGATTGTCGGTATCTGTCTGGATGCCGATGTGAAGTCTTGCCGACGGAAGATGGAGCACGACTCCGTGAAGTGGAGTACCATCTGTGATGGCAGGATGTGGGACTCGCCCGTCGTGCTGAAAACGGGTCTGTCGAACGTGCCCGATAATATCATCACCGACAGCCATGGTAAGATTATCGCCCACTCACTCAACAACGGTGATCTGATCTCGAAGATAGATAAACTCTTACCGAAGTCGCCCTGAGTCATGAAGCCCACCTGAGTCGAACTAAGAAAAACAAATGATAAAAACCCTGATACTATGTTAGTCAAAACGTTTTGTGCTGAGGTTACGGGACTGGAAGCCACGACCGTGACCATTGAAGTGAACCTGACGAGGGGCATGATGTTCCACCTGTCGGGATTGGCAGATACTGCCGTGAAGGAGAGTTACGACCGTATTCGTGCGGCCATCGAGAACATCGGGCTCAAACCGCCCACCGCCGACATCACCATCAATCTCAGTCCTGCCGATATCCGGAAGGAGGGTAGCGGCTATGACCTGCCCTTGGCCATCGGTCTTTTAGCGGCTCACGGTAAGGTGAGCGACACGATGCTCAAGGACTATATCATGATCGGGGAATTGGGGCTCGACGGAAGCCTGAAACCTGTCAGCGGCATCCTCTCCGTTGCTATCCGTGCGCGGAAGGAGCAGTTCAAGGGTCTTTTCGTGCCGAAGGAGAATGCCCGAGAGGCAGCGGTGGTGAACAATCTCGATGTCTATGGGATGGATAGTCTCGCCGATGTCATCAGTTTTCTCAACGGTAGCGATGACTATGAGCCAACCGTTGTTGATACCCGTAAGGAGTTCTACGAACAACAATGCTCTTTTGACCTTGACTTCGCGGACGTGAAAGGTCAGGAGGGTGTGAAACGTGCTTTGGAGGTAGCCGCGGCGGGCAGCCACAATGTGATTCTTGTAGGCCCTCCAGGTAGCGGTAAGTCGATGATGGCCAGACGGTTGCCTGGTATTCTGCCGCCTCTCTCGCTGGCGGAGAGTTTAGAAACCACACAGATCCACTCCATTGCGGGGAAACTGCCGAGTGGTACGTCGCTGATTTCCCAGCGACCGTTCCGCAGTCCGCATCATACCGTCTCGCAGGTGGCTCTTACAGGTGGCACCAACAAACCCCATCCTGGGGAAGTGTCCCTCGCGCATAACGGCCTCCTCTTTCTCGATGAGCTCACGGAATTCAATAAAAGTACCCTCGAAGTGCTCCGCCAACCGTTGGAAGACCGCAAGATTACTATCAGCCGTGCGAAATACACGGTGGAATATCCCTGCTCCTTTATGTTCGTCGCCTCGATGAATCCCTGCCCCTGCGGTTATTACGGGGATCCGACGCATCACTGCACCTGTACCCCAGGCCAGATCAGCCGTTACCTCTCCAAGATCAGCGGTCCGATGCTCGACCGTATCGATATCCATTGTGAGGTGCCGGTGGTACCGTTCAAACAACTCTCCCAGATGCAGCAGGGTGAGTCGAGTGAGAAGATCCGCGAGCGTGTCATCAAGGCCCGTAGGATACAGGAAGAGCGGTACAAAGGGATGAAGGGTGTCTATTGCAATGCCCAGATGACGGAGCGTATGATCCGCCAGTATGCCCAGCCCGACGAACAGAGTCTCGACATGCTCCGTCTGGCGATGGAGCGTCTCAGTCTCTCTGCCCGTGCCTACAGTCGTATCCTGAAGGTGGCCCGTACCATCGCCGATCTTGAAGGCAGCGAGCGCCTACAGAGTCATCACATCGCTGAGGCTATCGGCTACCGTAGTCTCGACCGCGGCGACTGGGCGGAAAGATAATATTGCTTTTCTATGTTATGTGAGGAAAAAATCGTATCTTTGCAGCCGATGATGGATAAGAATGAGAAATACCGTTTGCTGACCAAGCAGATCAGCGCCCTGATAGAGGGCGAGACGGATAGTGTGGCAGTGATGGCCAACGTGTGTGCGGCCATCCATGAGACGATGGGATTCTTCTGGACAGGATTCTATCGGGTGAAGGGAGATGAGTTGGTATTGGGACCCTTTCAGGGACCTGTGGCATGTATGCATATCGGCTTCGGACGGGGCGTGTGCGGTACGGCGTGGAAGCAGCGCGAGACCATCGTGGTGCCCGACGTCGAACAGTTCCCGGGCCATATCGCCTGTAGCAGTCTCTCGCGTTCAGAGATTGTCGTGCCCGTGTTCTCCAAGGACGGAGAGGTACAAGCCGTCCTCGACATTGACAGCAAGGAGCTGTCAACGTTCGATGACACAGACCGCCAGTATCTGGAAGAGATCTGCAGGTCGATTCACATTTAGCTGCGGGCTTATTTTCTCTCGATACGCTTCGTTAGACCGATGGCACCCGTGGGACAGACGAGGCGGCAGAGGTGACAACCGACACACTTAGTACCTACGATACGGGGTTGACGGGTCTCTTTGTCGAAGACGATAGCCTGATGGCCACCATCACTGCATGATACCTCACAGCGTCCGCAACCGACACACAGTTCCTTGTTTATCTTGGGATAGATAATGGTTTTGCGGTCCAGATGGTCGGGTTTCATAAACGACGGCAACTGCTCACCGACCAACTCCTGCAGCTGGGCGATGTTATGTTTGGTCATATAGCGCTGCAGGCCGAGTATGAGATCATCGATGATACGATAGCCATACTGCATAACGGCTGTACATACCTGCACATTATTACATCCCAACTGGATAAACTCCAAAGCGTCGCGCCACGTCTCGATACCGCCGATACCGCTCAACTCCGTCTTTTTTGGCATCTGCGCCAATTCCAGCACATGACGCAGGGCAATGGGACGGACGGCCCGTCCAGAGTAGCCGGAGACCGTACGCTGTCCTGCCACTTCGGCATCAACGTCCATCGTCACACTCTTGATGGTGTTGATGGCAGAGATGGCATCGGCACCAGCCTCCACACAGGCCTCGGCAGGTTCTATAATATGCGTGATATTGGGTGTCATCTTCGAAATGACAGGAATCTTCACACAGCTTTTGACACAGGCCGTATAGGTCTTCACCAGTTCAGGACTCTGGCCGACATCGCTGCCCATACCCTCGTACTTCATCTGCGGACAAGAGAAGTTCAACTCGATGGCGTCGCAGCCAGCCTCTTCGGCCATCTTCGCCAGTGTCATCCACTCTTCTTCGTTCTGTCCCATGATAGAGGCGATCACCACCTTCGTAGGATAGTTCCACTTCAGTCGGTGAAGAATCTTAAAGTCCTCCTCCACCAGGTTCTCGCTCAGCTGTTCCATGTTACGGAAACCGTAGAAGTCACCGTGGGTGGCATTGTTGTGCATGGCATCGAAGCGCGGTGACACCTCCTTGATCTCCTGCATGCAGATGGTCTTGTAAAACAC
>Ga0265298_10005275_pt1 | contig 16292 bp, 12 predicted proteins | sample AusTroGonzalo_MG_3_FD_193486 | JGI IMG/M metagenome (GOLD analysis project Ga0265298, IMG submission 193486) | Bovine rumen microbial communities from tropical cattle in Woodstock, Queensland, Australia - Gonzalo_01 | ecosystem: Host-associated > Mammals > Digestive system > Stomach > Rumen ... | reverse complement strand
TAATCGCAATTGAAATCATAATGTCATCCTTTTTGCCTATAAAATTTAATTATTACCAATGGTTGATTGTATTTGTCGGATAAAATCAATAATAGTTTTCATTTCGTCAATTCCGTATCTTTGATCTATCGGAATGCTTACGACATTGTCGGCAATTTCGTATTCCAAGTCGTTTTGTTTAGCCCATTCAAAAACGTTTGGCCAGTAGGTCGCGACGAATATATTCTGCTTAATCAGCGCCTTTTTGAGTTCTTTGCCGTTCCCGGTCCAATAGGGGTAAATCAGTGGACATGCGAATGAGTCCATCATGGGAATTTCAAAACGATTAGTTGATGCTAAGAATTTGTGAAGGTATGCAAAATTTTCACGGTGGCGAAGCTTGATGAAATCTAGGTCGGCGGTACCAAAAATATGTTTTGAAATGGGGCTCATTCGGGAAAGATGTGTTTTGTCAATTTTCCCGTCATTGATTTTAAAATCACCGTAGCCTTCCGAGGGGGGGATTTCCATGCGTTTAAGCAAGTGTGAACAGCGGTTGTAAGATGTATCTATAGGTAAAGAACTTGTTGTGTCGGGTATGTTTGTGACCGCAATGCCGCCATCAGGCATGCCCATATATTTACGGGGACTGTAGAATTGATGCGTTTGTGGTTTGGGCTTGCAGAAGAGGGCTTGGGCGTTGTCAATAATTGCTTTATAACCATAGCGTTCTGCAATTTTAGCGCAATAGGCATCCTTTATGCCGTAATAGTTTGTATACAGTAGGTATTCACCTTCGTTTAAGTCGAATTCTTTCTCAAGCTCCAGTTTGCTGTTGATTTTGTAAAATTTGTATGGAATTTTCAATGTGCTTAAAGGCTGTAAAGCGGTGTCGCATGTAAAGTAAGGAACCCAAAGACATCGAACATTGTTGAGCCCCCTTAAAATATATTCAAGGGCGTGACGACCACTGTTCAGATAGACTGAATTTTCATGCAAAACCGCATTATGGATAGTGGGAAATTCCCATTCAAAGTAGCCGCCGATAGGTTTCATGGATTGACTATTGATTTTTACGATTTATTTCTTGGTTAAAATAACTTCAATGACGCGTTTTTCTGATTCGTCATTCAATCCGGCGAACATAGGCAGGCATAGCACTTGGTCGGCCAATTTGTGCGCGACAGGGAGATTCTTCGGATTGGCGGAGTCTAGCCCCTTGTATGCGCTGAACGTGCTGATGAGGGGGTAGAAGTAACGCCTTCCGTAGATGTTGTGTTCTTGCAATTTTGCATAAAGCGCATCGCGGCTCATGCCGTATTCCTTCTCGTCGATAAAGATGGGGAAGTAGGCGTAGTTGTGGTGTACCCCTTCGATGTCCTTTAGCATGCGAATGCCGGGAACATCCTTGAGTGCTGCACGATATTTTTCTGCAGTTGCCTTGCGGCTTGCGATGGCTTTGTCGACTTGCTTCAAGTTCAGGAGACCATAGGCTGCGCGGATTTCGTCCATCTTGCTGTTGATGCCGGGGGCGACAACGGTGGTTTCGCCGGCAAAGCCAAAGTTTTTCAGGTAGTCTATGCGCTTCTTGGTCGCTTCGTCGTGGCAAACAAGAGCCCCGCCTTCAACGGTGTTGTAGACTTTGGTTGCATGGAAACTGAGCGTGCTCATGTTTCCGGATTTGAGCACGGATTCTCCATTGACCTTGACTCCGAATGCGTGGGCAGCATCGTAGATGACTTTGAGCCCGTAAATATCTGCGATTTCCTGTATGCGCTTTGTGTTGCACGGGGTGCCGTATACGTGGACTGGCATAATCGCAGTTGTTTGTGGTGTAATGGCCGCTTCGATTTTTTCTGGATCAATGTTGCCTGTTTCTTCTTCGACATCCACAAATACGGGTTTGAGCCCGTTCCACCAAATGGAGTGTGTTGTTGCAACAAAACTATAAGGCGTCGTGATAACTTCACCTGTAACGCGCATGGCTTGCAATGCCGTGATGAGTGGCAGGGTGCCGTTTGTAAACAGGCTGAGGTATTTTACCCCCAAGTATTCGGCTAGGGCTTTCTCTAACTCTTGATGATAGTGCCCGTTGTTGGTAAGCCACTTGCGGTCCCAAATGTCTTTGAGCAAGGGGATGAAATCTTCCAGGGAGGGGAAGAGGGGGGACGTGACTGTTATTAAATCTTTTGACATATGGCAAACTTGATATAGTTCAAGAAAATAAGTGTACCTAGGGTAATATAGTTTTTTATATTGAGGTTGGTTTTTAGAACGGGTATTTTAATGGCTACAAAAAGATTGATGTTGCTGGGCGGGATTCGCTATTTACTTCCGGTGATAAAGGCGGCCCATGAACAGGGGTATTATGTCATTACAGCCGATAATGTAGAAGGTAATATCGCCCATCGTTATTCGGATGAATATGTGAATGTAAGTGTCCTAGATAAGGACGCTGTTCTTAAGGTTGCGCAAGAAAAGAAAATTGATGGGATCATGTCGTTTGGAGTGGATCCTGGCGTGGTTGCGGCGGCATATGTTCAAGAAAAATTGGGTCTGCCTGCTTTTGGCCCCTATAAATCTGTGGAAATCTTGCAAAATAAGGATAAGTTTCGTGCATTTCTTTCGGCTAATGGATTTAATGTTCCGCGTGCGAAAGGATTTTCTTCGATGGATGAAGCCCTTTCAGATTTAAGTTGGTTTCAGTATCCGGTAATTGTGAAGCCGACCGACTCTGCCGGTTCAAAAGGTGTTTCAAGGGTGGATTCGGAAAAACAACTTAAAGAAGCTCTTCAGTATGCTTTTGATCATTCTTTTAAGGGAAACATCATTGTAGAAGAGTTTATCGAGAAGAAAGGATGTTCTTCGGATTCAGATTGCTTTTCGTATAACGGGAAGATGCTTGTTACATCTTTTTCTGCACAGCGCTTTGACGATAATGCAGGGAATCCTTATGTTCCGGCTGCATTTAGCTGGCCATCTACGTTTACATGCGAAGAGGAAGATTATTTAAAGTCGGAAATTCAGCGCTTGATAACTCTCCTTGGCATGCAAACAAGCATCTATAATATCGAAACTCGCATAGGCACAAATGGAAAACCGTATATCATGGAAGTTTCTCCTCGTGGCGGTGGCAACCGGTTGGCCGAAATGCTCCGTTATGCTACAGGTGTTGATTTGATTACTGCGTGTACGCGAGCCGCTGTTGGTGATCCTATTGGCGATGTTCAGGAAAAAGATTACGATGGTTGCTGGGCCGAAGTGGTTTTGCATTCCAAAAAGACGGGGACCTTTAAAGAATTGCTGGTTGCCGATAGTTTACCCGCCAAGGTTGTCGAGCGCGACCTTTGGGTAAACGAAGGTGACCATGTCAGTGACTTTGAAGGTGCCAATAATGCCATTGGCATGCTGATTCTTTCGTTTAAGTCAAATGAAGACCTGCTTGAAGCCATGAAAAATCAAGACGCATGGCTGAATGTCGTTGTAGAGTAGTTTTTACGATTTTTTCAAAAGGCTTAGAATTTCTTTGCAAATATTTCTGTTGAAGAGATAGTTTGTTGCAAAATAGTACAGTATCCCGATGGTAAGCCCGATGCCTATTTGAAGGGCGTATTTGTCTTGTGGCAGGAGACTGTTGATAGCAAGAATGATTGCTGCCATTGTAGCGGAGTTGAGTAATGTCGGGAAAAGGAACTTCAGCTGCTCTCCAATTCCGGCGTTTATGAACTTCTTGGAGTAGTAGGTGTTTACAAATAAACAAAGAATAGAGTTTACGATTTGCCCAATGCACATGGCTGTAATGCCAATGCGAAGTGTTATCAGGAGCGTTGTTAAACCGATGATTTTTTTGATAATTTCCAATTTCAAGAATAAGTCGGAACGTCCAATCACTTGCAGTACGTTCAGGTTTATGGCATGAACGGGGTACCACATCATGGCGATGCATAGAATCTGCAGAAGGGGAATCATCTCGCTCCAGCGTTCTGTCAAAAAAAGGAGTGTCATTGGTTTTGATAGTGCCAGAAGTCCCAGCATGAGAGGAAATATGATGAGTGCCGAGTAGTTAATGAATTTTAGAAAGCAACTCCTCATGCGCTGGGAATCATTTTGCAAGGTGCTTAATACCGGAAATGACACCCGATGTAGAATGCGCATGACATTTTGCGATGGAAATTGGGAGAAATGATCTGCTTTTGCAAATGCCCCTAGTTGTGCAGGCGTATAGAATTTTCCGATAACAAGAGGATAAAGGTTGTTGTAGATGGTGTCCAGTAGCCCTGAAATCAGTAGCTTTGAACCGTAAGAGAACAGACTCTTGAAGGATTCTTTGTCGAAAAAACACTGCGGATGCCAGCGGACAACAATCCAGTAAAGAATTGAACTGAATGTGGAGCTGAATAGAGATTGAATGACAAGAGCCCAGACCCCGTATCCCTTGTATGCAAATCCAATCCCTACAATTCCCGAGATGATTGCTGCGGATAGAGATATTTTTGCCTGTTTTTTGAAGTCTATTCTGATGGTGAGATTGGTAGCTTGTATTGCAGCAAATGACTGAATGATTAGCCTTAACGCCAAGACCCGTAATATAAGGGTGAGCTCGTCCATTTTGTAGAAGCTGGCGATGAAAGGTGCTGAAAGATAAATAATCGCGTAGCATACAAGAGACATGCCGATGTTGAAGAAAAACATCGTGGCCATGTCTTTTTCATTACGGTCTATTTTGCGGATGATCGCATTTGCAAACCCACTATCAATAAAAGTTTGGCAAATTGCCAAGAAAATGGTGAGCATGGCTATTATGCCGTAGTCGTTGGGCGTTAAAAGCCTTGCGAGAAGGATGCCGAAAAGGAACTGCACGCCTTGCGTAGAGAACCTTTCTACGGCACTCCAGATGACACCTTTGAATGTCTTTTGTTTTAATGACATAAGCTTCGCAAATATAGCATTACAAGTTTTCGTCTGTCCACTGGATCCGCTGTTCTATCCAGTTTTTTAGAGCGTCCACGGCTTCTTGGTAATTGCGGAATTTTCTGAAAAATGGAAAATCGGATTCGTTTTCGAGTACGGGCCATTTCTTGAATTCGTTTGAAGACGCTTTAGCCAGTTTCTTGGATATGGAATCTATGGAATCCAGGGTGGCTACGAATGCGGCCCGATTTTTTTCCCAGTAGTCAGCGACCCTTTTTTTATATTCCTTGTTTTTGAATAAGAAACGGTTCCATCCGTAATTACGAATCAGCCATTGGTTGGGGACGGCTTTTTTGTCACTTGAATTCCCATAACCCAAGTCGAAATCCCATACAGGTCCCATTTTGATGGGCGTGTTTACGCCCGCCTTCTTTTCCCAGGTTATGAAGATGCTTCTTCTATGTCCGTCGATGTTTTTTGTGAATTCCTGTATCCAGTAGTATCTTATGAAATCGTCAATGTCAATCCATTGGGCAATGCTGTCAATGTTGTAAATGTTTTTTGATTGTAGAAAATGTTCAAAGTCGTTGATGTGCTTTTCGAGAAGTTCCTGCGAATGGGGGCTGGGCTCCTTGGGTTGGCTGAACTTGAAAATATAACCTAGACTGGATGTAAACATGACTCCGTTTGTAGATGTTTCGGAGGTTTTTTCGAAGAGAAAACTGGAATCGTTTTTAGGAATGTTGACGCGCTTCTCGGATACCTTGACGTGTTCGGTTAAGAGGTATATTCCTTGGTATTGTCGATTCAGGTACAGTTCAAGAAATTTGCATTTGGGATTGTATTCATCGCCGAGGATCCCTGCCAGCTGGTAGGTGATGTAGTTTTGCAGCATGGACTTGTCGCGAAAGTTGGATACTAGGTCCCATTCCTTGTCTTTGGGCATCCCGAGCATGGAATCTTTTTCGGCGAGCATGATTTTGTACCCGTATTTTGTCATGACGAAGCTGGAATTGCCTCGCCCCCTGATTGTCAGGTCCAAAATTTGGCTGAATGGCTTGGTTTCAGCGTAGAACTGTAGGTGCGCAGGGACCTTAGTTTCTTTATTGTTAATTTGTCTAAAATTGTCGGTCTCAATGACGAGACGGGGTAAACCTGCATAAGGATATTCCGAGTCATCTAATGGCAAATAGGCCGAATCAGAATCGGTAGCCGATTCTTCACTCCAGATGCTGCAGGAACTGATGGAAAAAAACAAAAAAAGAGCGGGAAATATCGAAAGAAGCTTCTTGGATGAGCGCCTCATTGCGGATAGCTATTTCTTTAATGATTCCAGGTCTTTCTTGATTTGGGTGGTGCTGATTTCGGGGGTACGTTCCAAATATACGACTTCGCAGTAGTCTTTCAGGAAATCGAATTTGCCCTTCCAGTCGTCGCCCATTACAAAGGTATCTACATGATATTCTTTGACGTCAGTCTTCTTTTGGTCCCAGTTTTCTTCGGGAATGACAAGGTCCACATAGCGGACGGCTTCTAAGAGTTGCTTGCGCTTTTCGTAGCTGAAGTAGCATTTTTTCTGCTTCTGGTTCCAGTTGAATTCGTCCGTAGAAAGGGCAACAATAAGATAATCGCCTAAAGCTTTAGCTCGCTTTAGCAGGTTGATGTGCCCATAGTGCAACAAGTCAAAAGTGCCGTATGTGATTACTTTTTTCATGGTGTAAATCAATATAGATAAATATTGTTCAATGTCCAACCAGCCTAGCTCATGCAGTCTCCTTTTTTTAAATTATAGCAGTCCAGCTATGAAAAGGCATCTTTCATTGAGAATTATTCCCGTTTGCGTCCTTGTTTTGGCTTTTTGGGGCCATGCCCGTGAATCCATTGTGCCTGTACGTGCTCCCCAAAGTTACGTCCGGATTGGGTCCATTGCGGAACTTCTCGACGATGTTTACAGCGCTGACTTGAATGTGGCCGGAGAATATGCTCCTTGCAATTGCTTCAGTGTCTATGGAGATTTTGGATATCGGCTTGTCAGTTATCAGTGGGAAACACATCTTCACGATCAGACTCACGAGGCGTTGAATCTTCAAGTTAATGGTTTGAATGAGTCCTATTTGGGCGTGAAAATGGTGCCAATCCCTTTTGCTGGTGTTGATGTTGGCTGGCGGTTTCCTCCGCGTGAGGGGTCGCGTGTCAATCGCTTTCACAGGTTTGGTATTTCTCCGTTTGGCCTATACGAATTTTCGCGGAATATGACACTCGGTGCTGCTGCTGAATATTTCACTTTCCTTGAAGAACACGATTTTCAACCGGGTGATGAAGTTGGAGCGAAAGTCTCTATTTCTTGGAAACTGTTTTGGAGTCGTGGCGACAATACAGGGTGGATGTTCGATTATGTTTTTCTGTACCGCTGGCGCATTCAAGAATCGGAAAATCTAGGTATGGATAAAGATTACCGTAAGATGGATGACCTCCATCGCGGTTTTAGAATGCGCGTAGATGCTGCACGCTATTTTGTGCTTTTGGGAAAGCCCCTCGGTACAGCCATTTTCTATGAGATGAACCGAGGGCATTTGTTTGGAATGGAAACGGGACACGCCTTGGGCGTCTATGCAAAATGGATGTTTAGCAACTAGTACTTTCCGTACTTGTAGCCGTAACCATCGCTGCTCCTGTGTTCGTACTTGTTGATGACAAAACTGGCGTGAGCTTCGTTGTTGCCCTTGAGTAACTGCGCCATGCCGTCTTGGATTGCATCGATGCTGTGCTTGTTGTATTCCAGCACCATGACAATTTGAGAGGCGACGCGGCTTGCTAAGGTGGCGTCCGTCACGAGCATGATTGGCGGGGTGTCTATGATGATGATGTCGTACATTTTTTCGACTTCGTCAATCAAGTCAGTGTAATGCTTGCTGCCGAGAATTTCGGAGGGGTTCGGGGGAACCTGACCGCATGGGATGATGTCCAGGTTCTCGACTTCGGTGTGCGCAATGACTTCTTCCTTGGTGACTTCGTGCAACAGAATTTGCGAAAGTCCGCTGCCGCGTTTGATGCCGAATTCCTTGTGCAGGCGGCCTTTGCGAAGGTCGGCGTCGATAAGCAGGACTTTTTTTCCCAACCCTGCATACAACGCTGCCAGGTTGACGGAAATGAAACTTTTGCCGACACCCGGGATGAGACCACTGATGCCGATAACTGGACGGCTACCTTCGTCCATGCTAAATTCGAGCGAACTACGCAGAGCACGGAGCGATTCCACTGCAACATCGTCCGGTTCGACCACGGCGAGAGGTCGAGTCCCCTTTGTTCCCTTTGGGTTGCCTTTGGGAACCTTTGCGTAAACGCTGTATCCGGTTTCGCGTTCAATGAAGTGCGCATCCTTGACGCCGCTGCTGAACTTGTTCTTTAGCATGACGAGGAACGCTCCGAAGATGAAACCGAGGAATAGGGCGATACAGAGGATGACCTTCTTTTTGGGCTTGGTCGGTTTGGAAACCTCTTCGGCAAAGTCTATGATTCGGACAGATCCGACCTCACCGGCGGATACCAGCTTCAATTGCTGGATGTTGTTGAGCATTGTGGTGTACATGAGCTTGCTCATGTCCACTTCGTTCGTGAGTTTCAATACTTCCTGCTGCGTAGCGGGGAGCTTCTTGGTCTCGTTCGAGTTGATGGAAAGCTGACGCTTGAGGGTTGCTTCCTGTTCTTCCAGGGTCTTGATTGTCGGATGTTCCGGCTGGAAGAGGCGGATGGCGCTCTGTTTCTTTTGCTGGAGGTCGAGGAGGTCTTGCTGGAGCTTCGTCCTGTTATCCAAAATGATTTTCGTTTCCGCGTTGATGTCGATAGAACCGATCTTGTTGCGGTATGTGTTGTACTTTAGCAGGGAGGAATCCATCTGCGCCTTTACGTCGGGCAACTGCTTTTCTAGGAATTCAAGCGTCTTCTGGGCTTCGGCGTTGCGCTGTTCCACGTTCTGCCGCAAGTAATTGGTCGCGATTTCGTTCAAGATTTCTGTGGCGCGGTCGGGATAGATATCTTGGTAGGTAAATTCGAGGATGCCGGTTTTTTTACCCTTTTCCTTGACCTCGAACGCTCTCTTGAAGGCCGATATCGCTTCAAGTCGGGTGAGTTTCGTGATCTGGAACTTTTGCCCCCTACGGGCATCCATCTTCATGACGTTGAAAACAGCTGTGTCTCCGGCGTAGGGGAACCTGTAAGTCTGTCCGACGATGCCTTCGAGGACTTTCATCTTGTGGTGGTCAAACAGGACGAATTCTGTGCTGTCGTCCTTCGCTACCGCAATCCAGGGGGTGGATTCCTCTTCTTCGGGGAGCTTGTCCCAGGGGATTTCGAACAGGTTGATGTCCATTCTCCCTTCGCGGTGTAGGATTCGGTTGATTCGGCTGGTGGGCTCCGCAATGTATTGGAGACGCATTTTTTCTACGGCGTCGCCGATAATCTGGCGGCTGTTGATGAGCTCGATTTCAGTCTCGGCAGGGCTCGTTGTGGCGAAAAGGCTGCCAAGTCCGGCCATCATGCCAGCACCCTTATTATCTTTTGACTCAATTTGCAACAAGGCGTCTACTTGATACACTGGACGAATCCATAAGGCGACAAATACGCCGACGATTCCCGCAAGTATTATGCACGGGAGCATAATATTCCAGTTTTTAATCAGGTCATTCAAAAGCTCGGAAATGTCCGCTTCTTCTTTTTTCTTTGTTGATGCCATAAAAAATTCCGTTTGGATGGTGCATCCGCTCCTAAGGAGCATTTCCTTTGGGGTGATGCCTTGAATGTAAAAGTAACAAAAAGGATGGCTCGGTGTTTGGCTGGTAGGGTGAAAACAGTAGAATTTATTAGTTTTATGGAACATAATGAGGAACATCCCTATGCAGATTAAAGTCATTGCTGGAATTCTTATTTCGGTAGTCTTGTGTTTTTCGGCGGAAGTTGCACCGATTCCTGATTTGGCAACGCTTACTACGGAAGATAGTGATAACTATGCAGAATATACCAGGCGAATTGAGCTGGTCGAGGCAAACGCCAAGGTGCTCGAGGATTCCCTCCAGGTGAAAATGGCTTCTGTCGGAGACTCCCTGCCTCCTCTTGCGCCGCAGGCCGAGGACGAATCGGATTCCGCCTATGAGGTGCGAAAGAACCAGTATGATGTTGACATGCACAAGGTCATGCGGGAAAAAGAGGATGCCGCTGCCATGATGGCTAGACTCGGTGAATTGAAGGCTGCCGCGAATACCATCAAGAAAATTCAAATGGGATTGTTCGGTTCGGTGCTAGTGAATACCGTCCCCGAACAGGCCTCGGTGAAGATTTCGTCGCAGCCGCAGACGCTGGAGTCTCCCGCCCGTTTTGTGCAGGTTGTCCCGGAATCCCTGACGGTAACCGTGAACCTGGATGGCTATGTGACGCAGAATTTGCCCTTGGTGCTCAAGGCCCGCGAAAATAAGGAAATAGACGTGACGCTGGTGTCGCTGGCGGATGCCTCCGAAAAGGCGAAGGAAGGCTGGACATGGCGCGGCTATGCGCGCATCTCCGCGTTTGTTGCGGCTGCCGGGTTCCTGGGGGCCGGTATCCTCGAAAACAAGATGGCTTCCGATCGTGCCGACGAATACAACAATCTTGCCGTCCGCACGCAAAAGGACCGCGATGCGGCGGAACGCAGCATTGACCGTCGCCAGACGCTCCGTGGTGTTTATTACGGAATAGCCGGCGCCCTTGCTTCGTTTGGTGTGGCGACATTCTTCTTCTAGTAAAAAAGACAGATTATGAAGCGATTTGTACTGCCCATTTTTTTGTCCTCGGCTTTATGCTTTGCCTATTTGCCGGGAGAGTCCGAATTTGCCTCGCTTGATGGCGGACATGGAATTTTCGGGAACCCTGCCGCGATACCCGCATTTGATTCTTGGGGAGCCTTGACCGATTACCAGTTTGACGACGGAATCTCGAAGTTCCGCGTTGGCGGTAACTTGGACCACTTGGCGGCAGGCTTTTCCTACAGCCGCGACGGCAAGGGCTTTGACGAATCCCGCTGGAGTTTAAGCCATGGCTCGGAATGGCTTGCCCGGTCCATATTCCTCGGAACTCGTGTCGAGGCTTTGCGCAGCGCCGCCTTCAATGGGACGGAATGGCTCTTTTCTGCCGGTGCGATTATTCGCCCGATGGATTTTGTTTCGCTGGGGTATACCGGCCGGAATCTTTTGCAGGGTGGCCCCGAAGAACAGAAGAAGTTCCACGACTTGGGCGCAACGTTTCGTCTGGGAACCCTTTTCAGCGTGAGCTACGATGTCGAGAATTTCAAGAGACATCGCATGCTTTTCGAACTGGAACTTTATGGTACTCGGGTCGGTTTCAAGATGCCGCTCCATGACGATACTCGCGAATATACGCTTACCTTGTCGACTACGCTGGGTGGCCACAATACCGCTGCGGTCACGTTCTTTGACGATTATATGATAAAGCGGGGGGCATGGGGCTACCATGCGGCAAAGAATCCGCGAGCAACGACTTCGGCTCAGATATACCGTGTCCCGCTGGACAAGGAAGTGGGCGAGGTCGAAAGCGATTTTGTCTTTTTGGGGACGCGCACCATGGGCATCCATACGGTTCGCAACCATTTTGAGCACCTGTTGCACGATCCCGGTGCAGGAATCGTGATTCTCGACTTTTCCGGGTATCGTGGCGGTGTCGCCATATCCATGGAAATCAAGCGTTACGTGGAAAAGCTGCTTGCTCGTGGTTCCAAGGTTATCGCCTATGTCGACGACTTGCGCCCCTCCGTCATGCTGGCGGCGCTTTCGTGCAACCGCATTGTCGTGGAACCTTCGGCGCATTTTTCCTGGCGCGGGCTGGGCGGGTCGTCGCTGTATTACAAGGGACTTTTCGACAAGCTCGGCGTGAAGGTGGAATTCTTGCGTCACGGCGCATACAAGTCTGCCGTGGAACCATACACGGCAGATTCCATGTCGGCGGAGGCCCGTGCGAACAGGGAAGAACTTTATAAGGATTACTGGAGTGCCATTACGGACGCTGTTGCGGAACGCTTTACTCGCCGAGGGAAGTCCTTGGACGAGGCGAAGCGCTCCATTGATTCCTTGGCCGGGGTCCCGCTCCTGACGGCAAAGAGCGCCGTGCAGAACGGATTTGCCGATACGCTTCTCTATCTTGACCAGGTTCCGTCGTATGCGCTCAAGCTGTTCTTTGATATTGACGTTCCCATGGCGCGCTACAAGACATGGAAACCGTCGGATAAGAAACTGTTCCTTGAAGACTGGGGGTGGCGCCGTCATATCGCCCTCCTGAATATTGACGGGTCTATAGACGGACGCATGGAAAAGTCCGTGCTGGATGCGTTGAGGGCTATCCCCAGTAGCGGGGCAGAGGCTCTTGTCGTGAGAGTCTCGTCGCCTGGTGGCAGCGCGCTTGCATCCGACAAGATTTGGGCAGCGATCAAGTTTGTTCGTGAACAGGGAATCCCGGTGGTTGCAAGCATCGGCAACATGGGCGCTTCGGGCGGGTACTACATTGCCTGCGGTGCCGAAACGATTATTGCCGAACCGTACTCCATTGTGGGTAGCATAGGCATTTATGGTGGCAAGGTCGATGCATCCGGCCTGTTGGACAAGCTTGGACTCAAGGCTGAGACAGTAAAGACGCACCAGTATTCCGACGCGGAATCCTTCAACCGTCCTTGGACGGACGAGGAAAAGGCCGCTCTGCAGGATTACATGGACGATTTCTACGACCGGTTTGTCGGCGTCGTGTCCGAGGCCATCGGCAAACCCAAGGCCGAAATCGACTCGCTTTACGGCGGCGGCCGCGTGTTCATGGGATGGAAGGCCCTTGAGTACGGGCTTGTGCATAAACTGGGTGGCATCGATGCTGCCATTGCAGAAGCCAAGCGCCTTGCCGGCATCGGCGAGGGGACCGAAGTCGAGGTTCATTTTGTCAATACGGATAAGTCCAGAATCCTCCCTGCGACGGGCATTTCCGCGTGGTTGGATTTTGTTGACGGAATCGGGAAAACTCAGTTCTGGGCCATCGAGCCGCAATGGTTTGATCTTGAGTAGTCGGGACCATCGAGGTTGATATGTTTGCGATAGTGATGACTGTTTTGGGGTGTCTTGCCATTTCGGCGTTCTGCTCGGTGACGGAAGCCTCCTTCTACAGTGTGCCTCCTTCTACGGTAGAATCGCTCCGTCGGCATAAGAAGTTTACGGCACGATACCTCAAGCATGTCAAGGAAAACATTGACCGCTACATTGCATCTGTTCTGGTGGTGAACACCGTGGCAAACACCGTAGGTGCTTCGCTCGCTACGGCGCTTGCCGTGAAACGCCTGCCGCCAATGGGGGCGATGGCGCTCCCCATCATCCTGACAATCCTGATTCTCCTGTTCGGCGAGATTACTCCGAAAACTCTCGGCGTGAAACAGGCGAAGATAGCTGCCCCGCTGGTGGCCGTGCCGTTTTACTACATCACCAAGATTTTGAGTTGCACAGGAATTATCTGGCTTTGCCTTACACTCACCAAGCGCTGGACCCGCGAGGACGAAGAAAAGAAGGACGTCAGCGTGGAAGACATCAACAGTCTTGTGAACCTGGGACTTCGCGAAGATGTCATCGACCGCCAGCAGGCATTGGTCATTAAGAACATCCTTGCCCTGAAATCCGTTGCCGTGCGCAAGGTGATGACTCCGCGCCAGGTCGTGTTCTCGCTGCCAGCCGACAAGACCATCGGTGAGACTGTGGACGAACGCGGCAACTGGCCGTTCTCCCGCGTACCGCTCCATGGCGAAAAGAAGGACGACTGGGTGGGTATCGTGCTCCGTCGAGACGCCTACAACAAGCTCGCGGAAGGCAAACGTGATATCAAACTACGCCAGATGATGCGCCCCCTGCTTCTGGTGCCCGACAGTCTGACCCTCGACAAGCTCCTGCTCCGTTTCCTCAAGCAACGCGGCCACATGGTTGGCGTTGTGGACGAATGGGGCGCTATCGCTGGTATCGTGAGCCTCGAGGATGTGCTGGAAGAAATTCTCGGCCGCGAAATCGTGGATGAGTACGACGAATCCGTGAACCTGCAGGAAACAGCCCGTCGTCGATCAAATGCGCTCGCATCGATGCGGAAGAATCATCCGACAGTAAGGTCTTAAAATGCTGATTTGTCCAGAAGGAATGCCTATTGGCATTCTGCTACATATATCGAATTTCTGACAGGATCAATTACTCGATTTGGATCGGTTGAATCGTCTTCCCACTTGATGAATTTTGAACCGTTAGGACATTCTACACTTAATTTCATGGGATGGTGCTCAAAAACATTCCATTTGTATTCTTGACTTTGCTTGATGTCGAAATCATCAAGCTTTAAAATTCCATTTCCTTTTATTTCTATGATAATGGGGACTTCGTCGCTCAGATCAAAAGCTTCTTTAAATTCGTTTTTTACGGTTTTGTCACGGATGTATGACCACGCTTTTAAGCAAATGCCGTTTGCATCGAATCCATCATTGCAGGCATTTTTGTAAGCGGGCCTGTTGTATCTTTTTTGATCTCTTGTAATTTGTGCTTTTTCGATGGTGCTATTTATATAATCGATTTGTTGATTTATTTTCGTGCTATTGATAAATGTTGAATATAAATAAGCGGCTCGGTTAATGAATGCCTGCTTGAAGTCAGGATTTTTAATAAGTTTGGCGAATATGTTCGGGAAGCAGATGTAATCCCCGCCTTCCGAGCAGATTGTATTGGGTTTCCCTCCGCTAATTGTCCAGTCAATCATGCTTGTGTTTTCTGTCCAACCGTCCATTCTTGCAGACCAGTCAAGTCCCTGGTCTATGTCGAAGGCGATGAATTTCCACGGGGAATTGCCACTTTTCCACGCTCGGACGTTGTTATGCGGCCAATCATCGTTGGCGTAATAAATTTCAGCGGCAATGTATTCCATAAAGTTGGGTATATCAATTTTTTTGGAAACAAATTCGTATGCTGTATTGTCGTCTATGAAATTTGCGCTTTCAATAAATCGCATGAGATCTAGGTAATCTTTGGATGAGCCGTTCTGAACATCAAATTCGTCGTACGATATCTTGATAAAATCAACGTTATCGTGGTCGATATTGTAGTTGGTTTCTACGAAGTGTTCGTTCAGTTTTTCGCGCATATCGTAAATGCCGCGGTAGTCTCCATTATAAAAGACAATGACTTGTTTGGATCTTTGGTAATCGACGTTAGTTCCTTCCAGAAGGCTTGTTGCCATTGGATCGCCGATGTAATCGCTGACAAAACGGTTGCCGTTATTGCGTAGGACGAATGACTTGAATGTGCTATTTTCTGGCCGAGTGTCGAACAATGGAAAACGAATTCTTCCAGATTGATATTGTTTTCTCATTACGATGGCGACAGATTTTTTTTCCTGGTTTCTGCTGTATTTTCCAGAAATTGAAATCCCTGCGTCTATTTCGAAAGATTTTGCTTTTGAGGAACTTCCTTCAGCAAAATATTCTATGTGTGCTGGATATTCGACGTCTTCCCAAAATTTAGCATTTTCGCATGGGTTAGGCTTGCAGGGTTTTCCGTCTAGGTAGTCCCGTACGTAGATTGGGGCTACGCTGATGGACACGACCGGCATGTTGATTTTTTCGTTGATAAAGTAGGTTTCGGACTGCTTTCTTACGGCTTTGTTGTTGATAAATTCTGTACAGCGGACGATGGTTGTTGAGCTTATCGACTTGGCCTTTGAAAATACCTGGGTGCTTGAATCCGGTTCAGAACCGTCAAAAGTGCAGCGGACAACTCCTTGTGTGATAGGGGGGGATATTGTAAATGAATTCGTGAAACCTGCATCTGGAATGAGAAATTGGGACTGCGGTTGCTCGGTTGTCGTGTTGGAGGAATTAGTCGCGGTGTTGACGAAATATGGTTCTACTTCGTTTGGAGAAATTTCTTTTTCAATAGTGGGGAGTGCGTTTTTTAGGGAATCATAAACACATAAAAGGGCTTCGTTCGAGGTCCTTGTAGGGTATAATTCGCTGTTGCTGCACGAATGGCACAGGAATAGTATAAAACAGAATCCTGCAGATTTTAGAATTATGTTTTCCCTTTTGTTCATCGTTGCGGAGGCTGCAAAAGCGTAATGAAAAAGTAGAAATGATGTAAGTTGATGTCAATTTGCTTCTTTTTTACCGTGTTTTTTTGATAATTGCATATAATAATTCTATTAATCGTATTAATTGATAGAGTGAAAAATGCCTAAACTACGGACTTTTTGCATTAATAGAACTTTTTTACCCTTGCAGGGATGCCCGAATCCGTCTATATTTGTTCCACTTTCACGGGGCAAAGGTTGCTCCGGAAATCTTAACTAGAGGATTTACATGAAGA
>Ga0265298_10005274_pt1 | contig 16293 bp, 14 predicted proteins | sample AusTroGonzalo_MG_3_FD_193486 | JGI IMG/M metagenome (GOLD analysis project Ga0265298, IMG submission 193486) | Bovine rumen microbial communities from tropical cattle in Woodstock, Queensland, Australia - Gonzalo_01 | ecosystem: Host-associated > Mammals > Digestive system > Stomach > Rumen ... | reverse complement strand
GCAGCGGAAAGAGCAGCCTCGTCAACGAGATCCTTTATAAGCATCTGGCGAGGAAACTGAACCGCGCGAAAACGCGTCCGGGCCGTTTTGACACAATGGAAGGCCTGGAACAGCTGGACAAGATCATCATGATCGACCAGAGCCCGATCGGCCGGACGCCGCGAAGCAATCCCGCAACCTATACAGGACTGTTTGATCTGATCCGGAAACTGTTTGCAATGAGTCCGGAAGCCAAAGCCAGGGGATACAGGGAAAACCGCTTCTCATTCAATGTGAAAGGCGGCCGGTGCGAAGCCTGCCAGGGAGACGGTATGAAGCGGATTGAGATGCATTTTCTGCCGGATATCTTTGTTCCCTGTGATGTCTGCCACGGCCGGCGGTATAACCGGGAGACGCTGGAAGTGACCTGGCAGGGAAAAAATATAAGCGATGTGCTGGACATGACGGTGGAAGAAGCGATCAGCTTTTTTGAAAACCATCCGCAGATCCTGCGAAAGCTGGAGACGCTGTATGATGTGGGCCTGGGATATATGAAGCTCGGCCAGGCCTCGACGACGCTTTCGGGCGGAGAGGCCCAGCGGGTGAAGCTGGCTACGGAACTGAGCCGGAAGGCAACCGGCAGGACAATCTATCTGCTGGATGAACCCACCACCGGACTGCATATGGCGGATGTGGACCGGCTGATTCATGTACTGCAGCGGCTGACGGATAACGGCAATACGGTGCTCGTGATTGAGCATAATCTTGATGTGATCAAGGTATCGGACTGGATTGTCGACCTGGGCCCGGAAGGCGGTGACGGCGGCGGTGAGGTTGTGGCCGCAGGCACGCCCGAAGACGTTGCGGCGGTTGATGCGTCCCATACCGGTCGGTATCTCAGGAAAGTACTTTGAATGAACGGTTCGGAACCTTGCTGTCCATTGACAAACATGGCCCGGGCAGTTACAATGGCGATGCTTGAAAATGCGTTTACAGCAAGGGATTGACGGGAATCTGGATGAATCGGGAAAACCTGGGAGGAGGAAGGCGCTGTGGCATGTACCGCGATCGTGGGAATCAACTGGGGAGATGAAGGAAAAGGCAGGATGGTCGACCTGCTTACCGAAGCCTTTGACGTTGTTGTCCGGTTTCAGGGTGGAGCAAATGCCGGTCATGTGGTCATTAATCAGTTCGGTCAGTTTGATCTGCACCTGCTGCCCTCCGGCGTCTGCAGGCCCGGTGTGGTCAACATCCTGGGCAACGGCGTTGCGCTGGATCCGGAAGCGCTGGTGAAGGAGATCGCGAACCAGAAAGGGATCGCCATTACTCCTGACAATCTCAAGATCAGCGAAAGGGCTTCCCTGCTGCTGCCGTGGCATCATCAGATTGATATGCTGGAAGAAATCCGGCTGAAGGAGAAAAAAGCCAAATCTGTCAAGGAAGGGATCGGTCCCTTTTATGCTGACAAAAATCAGAAGAAGACCATCCTGGCCGGGGAACTGTTCTATCCTGACAAGCTGAAGAAGCACCTGAAGGAGCTGCTTGCCTGGAAGAACCTGACGCTGGATAAGATCTACGGTGCTGAGCCCGTCAGCGAAAAGGAACTGAATGCCTGGCTCAATAAATACTGTGAACAGATCAAACCGTATATCCAGGATACCCGTTCTTACCTGCTGAAGGCGGAGAGCGATCACAAGCGTATTCTTTTCGAGGCTCAGCTTGGCGCTTTGCGTGATCTGGATTTCGGTATTTATCCTTACACGACATCCGTCAGCACGCTGGCGTCTTATGCTCCGATCGGCGCAGGTGTGCCGGGCGTGGAAATAGACCGGGTGATCGGGGTAACCAAATCTTATTCCACCTGTATCGGTGAAGGCCCCTTTGTCTGTGAATACACAGGCGGGGAAGCTGAAAAATGGCGGGCAATGTGTCATGAAACCGATGACAGCGGCCGTCTGGTCCGCATCGGGCCGATCGATCTGGTGGCAACCCGCTATGGCGCCGAGGTACAGGCAGCGACTGAACTGGCGATGACAAAGCTGGATGTACTGAGCGAGCTGGATGAAATCCCCCTCTGCGTGGCCTACAGGCTGAATGGTGAGGTGATTACGGAAATGCCTTTCCCGGCGGCGCTGGACAAGTGCGAACCTGTTATTGAGACCATGAAGGGCTGGAAATGCAATATCTCCGGCATCCGCAACTGGTGGGACCTGCCGGAGGAGGCAAAGGCCTTTGTCAACCGCGTGGAACAGACGGTAGGCCAGGTGATCCGCTGGATCTCCGTAGGACCGGAACGTTACAGCATCATCCGTCGGGGTTGAGACACAGATGATTCATCCACAGTGTGGATCATATACAGCAAACATTTAAGGAGGATCAAGATGGACCTTTCACCACTTCAGAAAGCAAGGTATGAGTACAGCCCCAAACTGCCCGGAATGCTTCGCGGCGGTATTTCTGAGATTTCTGTTCAGGTCGGAGCGCCGACGGAGAGCGTAGCGGATCAGGACAAGATCAAGGCGCTTTTCCCCAACACTTACGGCAAGAATGAGATCACCTTTGTCAAGGGCAGCAACACTTCCGCGGCCAAAAAGCAGGTTGTGGGTGTGATTCTTTCAGGCGGGCAGGCCCCGGGCGGACACAACGTGATCTGCGGCCTGTATGATGCAATCAAGGCGACGGACAAGGCCAACGTGCTCCTGGGCTTCAAGGGCGGTCCTTCCGGCCTGATTGACGACGACTGTATCGAGTTTACGGATGAGTATATCAATGCTTACAGGAACACGGGCGGTTTCGACATCATCGGTTCCGGACGCACCAAACTGGAAACGGAAGAGCAGTTCAAAATCGTGACCGAGGTTGCGAAAAAGCACGGACTGACCGCGATTGTCATTATCGGCGGCGATGATTCCAACACCAACGCGGCTGTGCTGGCTGAGTACATGGCGGCGCACAACACGGGTGTCCAGGTGATCGGCTGTCCCAAGACGATTGACGGTGACCTGAAGAATGAGGATATCGAGGCTTCCTTCGGCTTTGATACGGCCACGAAAACTTATTCCGAGCTGATTGGCAATATCGAGCGGGATGCGAATTCTGCCAAGAAATACTGGCACTTCATCAAGGTCATGGGGCGTTCTGCTTCCCATGTGGCGCTGGAATGTGCGCTGGAAACCCAGCCGAACATCTGCCTGATCGGCGAGGAAGTAGCCGCGAAGAAAATGTCCCTGTCGGAGATTACGAACTATATTGCTGATTCCGTGGAAAAGAGGGGCAACAACGGCGAGAACTTTGGTGTGGCGATTATTCCCGAAGGTATCGTGGAATTCGTTCCCGAGTTTTCCAGGCTGATCGCGGAGATCAATGAGCTCCTGGCGGGCAAAAAGACGGAAGAGTTTAATGCGCTTCCCGACTGGAATGCCAAGTATGATTTCATTAAAAAAGGCCTGACCGGAGAATCCTTCGCGGTATTCGATATCCTGCCTGATTTTGTTCAGAAGCAGCTCTTCCTGGAACGGGATCCTCACGGCAACGTGCAGGTTTCCCTGATCGAATCTGAGCAGCTGTTCTCCGAAATGGTCAGGAACGAACTCGATAAGAGAAAAGCGGCTGGCACATACAAGGGCAAGTTCGGTTCACAGCATCACTTCTTCGGCTATGAGGGAAGATGCGCTTTCCCCTCCAATTTTGATGCTGATTACTGCTATTCCCTCGGCTATAACGCGTTCATGCTGATCCAGTACGGCTATACGGGATATCTGTCCAAGGTTTCCAATATTTCCAGGCCTGCGGAAGAGTGGGTGGCGGGCGGCATGCCCATTACCAAGATGATGAATATGGAAAGAAGAAACGGCGAGGATAAGCCTGTAATCCGCAAAGCCCTGGTTGAGCTTGACGGAGCGCCTTTCCGTTACTTTGCGGAGCACAGGGACGAGTGGGCGGTGAAGACGGCCTTCACTTATCCCGGCGCGATCCAGTACTTCGGACCGGCCGAGGTCTGCGACCTGACGACCAGGACGCTTGCTCTCGAAAAGGGTCAGAAGTAACCGCATAAAAGCACAGACCGCCCTCTGGACTTCGGGGGGCGATCTTTTTGGTTGACGGGCTTGTTTTTTCAATGATATAATACCCTGTATTTTCAATATCTGTATCATTTCTGGGAGGGATTCGATGTCCGGGCATTCCAAATGGCATAATATTCAGGCGAAAAAAGGCAAGGCGGATGCACAGCGCGGCGCTGTGTTTACCAAAATCGGCCGTGAGATTGCGATTGCGGTGCGCGAAGGCGGCGCCAATCCGGAATCCAACGGTAAACTGCGGGATATCATCGCCAAAGCCAAGGCAAACAATATGCCGAATGACAATATTCAGCGGTCCATCAAAAAGGCCAGCGGTGAGCTGAGCAACGTGGTTTACGAAGAGATCACCTATGAAGGATATGCCCCCGGCGGCGTGGCGGTGATTGTGGACTGCATTTCCGATAACCGTAATCGTACGGCCAGCGATGTCCGTCATTGCTTCGCCAAATACGGCGGTAACCTGGGGACGACCGGTTCTGTCGGCTTCATGTTTGACGAACGCGGCGTGCTCGTGGTGGAACGGGAACCGGGCAGCGACGAGGATGAAATGATGATGATCGCTCTGGATGCCGGTGCTGAGGATGTCAAGGTGGATGACGATGTCTACGAGATCCTGACGGCTCCGAACGACTTCAGCGCTGTACGTGAAAAGCTTGAGAAACAGGGCCTGACATTCCTCTCTGCGGAAGTTGCGAAGATCCCGCAGAACACGGTCGCGGTAACTGATCCGGATACAGTCCTCAAGATTCAGAAGATGCTGGACCTGCTGGAAGAGAACGACGATGTGCAGAACGTGTTCCACAACGCGGATCTGCCGGATGAGGAAGAAGACGAATAATCTGCCCGGAACCGGGCGTTGCAGCCGATATCCGGGTACGGGTATCGGCTGGTTTTTTCATGAAGATTGAGAGGGGTATGACGCATGACCATGTTGGAGATTATTGAAAAGAAAAAGTTCGGGCAGGAGCTCAGCCGGGAGGAGATAGCCTTTTTTGCAAATGCTGCGGCAGAGCAGTCTGTTCCGGATTATCAGCTTTCCGCGCTGCTGATGGCGATCCGGCTGAACGGTATGACGGATCAGGAAACAACAGATCTGACGCTGGCCATGCGGGACTCGGGTGATATCGCGGACCTGTCCGCTATTCCCGGGATCAAAGTGGATAAACATTCCACGGGAGGCGTGGGCGATACGACAACGCTGGTGCTGGCGCCGCTGGTAGCGGCCTGCGGCGCGCCGGTGGCGAAGATGAGCGGCCGCGGTTTGGGTCATACCGGCGGAACGCTGGACAAGCTGGAGTCTATTCCCGGGATGAACATTGCTCTTCCGGTGGAGGATTTTATCAAACAGGTAAAAGAAATCGGTGTAGCGGTGGTCGGACAGACCGGGAAACTGGCGCCGGCTGATAAGACGCTGTACAGCCTGCGGGACGTGACAAGCACGGTGGACTCCCTGCCGCTGATTGTTTCCTCCATCCTGAGCAAGAAGCTGGCGGCCGGCTCAGACGCGATTGTGCTGGATGTCAAAACCGGTTCCGGCGCGATCATGCATACATTGGAGGACAGCCTGAAGCTGGCGGAAACCATGGTCCGCGTAGGCGAGCTGGCCGGAAAGCCGATCGTTGCGGTGGTAAGCGGAATGGATCAGCCGCTGGGAACCCATGTGGGCAATGCGCTGGAAGTGAAGGAAGCCATTGACATTCTGTCCGGCCGGGCCGGCGGGGACCTGCTCGAGGTTTCCCTGACGCTGGGCGGATATATGCTGCAACTGGCAGGTAAAGCGGATACCCCGGAAGCCGGCAGGAAGATGATGGAAGAAGCGATCCGGAGCGGAGCGGGTTTGCGAAAACTGAAGGAAATGATCGCAGCCCAGGGCGGCAACCCTGCTGTTTGTGATGACGTGAGCCTGTTGCCGCAGGCAAAGGTAGTGCGCCCGGTCCGGTGCGATGTTGTCGGCTGGGTGGCAAAGATGGACACGATGGCGCTGGGCCTGGCGGCCCAGGCCATGGGCGCGGGCAGGATGAAGGTTGACGATCAGCTGGATTATTCGGTGGGATTTGTGCTGAATGTCCGGATCGGCGATAAGGTGGATATCAATACACCCCTGTGTACGCTTTATGCCCGCAGCGATGAAGACGCCGATCGGGCGGAAGCGGCGATCCGGGAGGCGGTTACCATCGGTCGTGAGCCATGCGGCCGGGCGGCTGACTTTTTCGCGATTGTAACGAAAGAGGGTATCCGGCGGATGGAGGTCAACATATGAATAAAATGCTCCGGCGGGGATTCCGTCATGGGATTCCGATCGGCCTGGGCTATCTGAGTGTTTCCTTTGCCTTCGGTATGAAGGCGGTGGGAGACGGATTGACAGTGCTGCAGGCAGTGCTGATCTCCATGACGAACCTGACGAGCGCCGGGCAGATCGCGGCGTTGCCGCTGATGACAGGCGGCGCGGGACTGGCGGAAATGGCGCTGACCCAGTTGACGATCAACCTTCGGTACGCGCTGATGAGCCTGAGCCTGAGCCGGAAACTGGACGGCAGTATGGGAACGGTGCAGCGGATGATCTTTTCTTTTGCGAATACGGATGAGATTTTTGCCGTGGCCTCTTCCCAGCCCGGGAAAATAGGGAAATATTATTTATATGGATTAATGATCGCCCCGTGGATTGGCTGGTCGCTGGGGACGCTGCTGGGTGCCGCGGCGGGCACGCTGCTGCCGGCGTTTGTTCGTTCCGCGCTGGGTATCGCCATTTACGGTATGTTCCTGGCGATTATCCTGCCTCCGGCGCGGAAGAAACAGTCCGTGCGTTTTGTGGTGTCTGTCGCGGTTGCGCTGAGCCTCTGTTTTCATTATATTCCGGGACTGAATACGGTGTCTTCCGGATTTGTGATCATCATTTGTGGCGTGCTTGCGGCCGCGCTGGGGGCCTGGCGGTTCCCGGCGGAGGAGGAAGCCGCATGAAGTGGAATGTGTTTTTGCCGTATCTGGCTGTGACCGCGGGGGTCACGTATCTGATCCGCATGCTGCCGCTGACGGTGTTCCGCCGGGAAATCAAAAACCGGTATATCCGTTCTTTTCTGGCTTATATTCCATATGCCGTGCTTGGTGCGATGACCTTTCCGGACGTGTTCTATGCAACAGGTGATATACGTACGGCGGCTTGCGGGGTCGCGGTGGCTGTGCTCCTGTCCTGGCGGGGAAGGAGCCTGCTGACGGTAGCGGTTGCCGCATGCTGTGCGGTGGCGCTTGCGCAGGGTGCGCTGCTGTTGTTCTGACGGTTTCGGGATTGTATGAGGGGCATATGGAGGAGCAGGGAGCGGATCATGAGACAGGCGGTCAAACAAATCGGAATACTGGCAGGTTTATTGATCCTGGTCTGTGTGCTGTGCCGGTTTGTCTTTTTTCAGGACTACACGGTCTATGTGCCGCTCCATCCGGGCGTCGGAAAAATGCTCCGGCAGGAGAATATAGAAGCGGCAGTGAAAAGCAGCGGTGCTTTCAGCCTGAAGGAAACAACGTTCAATGACCGGTATGTGGCTGTTCGGATTCATCCTGAGAATGCCGGAACCTCATTCATGACTTTCAATGCGGACGATGAAGATTTTTCTGTCATGGAGGGGTTCAGGGTTGGCCGGTTTGATACGGTGTATGACCTGTCGACAGGCGGTTTCAACGGCGATAGCGTGGTCATGATCGCCGTGACCCTGTTCTGGCTGGCGGTCAGCGCTATTATGATCTGGCACTTTGTCCAGGCAAAAGGAGCGGCTTTCTATGCTTATTCCTCGGTCTATTTTGCCGGTTTTTTCCTGTTTGCGCTGGTAACAGGCGTGGTCATGGCTTCTGTGACGACGGGGCACCTGATCAAACCGGTGCAGTACAGCATGATGGGCATCTACAGTACCATTAACAGGGCAAGCATCAGTTTTATGGAACTGAGTGCGCCGCTGATGCTTTTGTTTGCGGTTTTGATGGCGGTCAGCAATATCGTGCTCCTGCGGCGGGAAGGAAAGAACCTGTCCAATATGATGGGTCTGCTGGTGAGCATACTGCTGATTGCCGGGGAAGCGCTGGGCTGGTACCTGTTTACAAGGGATTATATGGGATCGGAGTGGGAGGTTCGCGTCAGAAGCGCGCTGGAAAACACCTATGCGACGGTGTTCGTCTACTTTGAGTGTATGCTGATCGGTTCCATTGCCTGCGGAATCCGGGCCGCATTGCATCAGCCGGAACGGGATAAGGATTTTGTTTTGATTCTGGGATGTTGGTTCCGGAAGGACGGGTCGCTTCCGCCGCTGCTCAGGGGCAGGGCTGACAAAGCTGTTGCTTTCTGGCGGAAACAGAAGGAGGAAACCGGCAGGGAAGCAAGGATGATTCCGAGCGGCGGGCAGGGGAAAGATGAACCGATGCCGGAGGCGGAGGCGATACGGAATTACCTGAAGGAGCAGCAGGTTCCGGAGGAGCTGATCCTGGTGGAGAACCGGTCCGGAAACACGCTGCAGAATATGGCGTTTTCCAGGGAAATCATCAGGGCCCGGAACCCGAATGGCAGGACGGTGTTTGCCACATCCGACTATCATGTGTTCCGGAGCGGTGTGTGGGCCAATGAGGCCGGCCTGCCCGCGGAAGGAATCGGCAGCAGGACCCACTGGTGGTTCTGGCCGAATGCGTTTATGCGTGAAACCGTCGGGTTGCTTCAGAAACGATGGAAACAGGAACTTTGTCTGCTGATTTTACTGATCGTTTTTTTCCTGGCGCTGGCGGCTGTGCTGAATTGATGCAGAAGCCTTTTGCAGAGATTTCATTTTTTTCTGGACAATTCGTGGTATAATCATTTATCATCAGAATAGAGAGGACATTTGTTCACCAAAAGAGGAGGAAATAAATATGACAATTGAAAAGAAAGTAAACGGAAGCGCGCTGGAAATCGCGGTGGCAGGCCGTCTGGATACGATGACCGCCCCGGAGCTGGAAGCGGAGTTGAACAAAAGCCTGGAAGGCGCTGATACCCTGACGCTGGATTTCAGCAAGCTGGAGTACATCTCTTCTGCCGGGCTGCGGGTGCTCCTTTCTGCGCATAAGGCAATGAGCGCCAAGGGCGGCATGAAGGTTACCCATGTGAACGAGATTGTCCAGGAAGTGTTTGAAGTGACCGGGTTTGCCGATATTCTGACGATTGAGTGAGAATAACGCAGAAGGGAATAAAACCATGAAAACGGATATCATTACAGTTTCCAGCAAAGGAAAACGGATGGGGGAAGCGCTGGCCCAGGTGGATAAGCTTGCGGCTTACAAAGGGCTGAGCTCCAAAAACGCCCTGCATCTGCGCCTGCTGACCGAAGAAATGATGGGTATGATGCGCTCCATTACCGGTGAAACAGACGGCGAGTTCTGGATTGAGGATCAGGACGGGGTGTATCAGCTGCACCTGCGGGTCGCGACAAGGCTGAGCGCTGATGAGCGGGAGCAGCTTTTGGCTGCTTCTTCCACGGGAAAAAATGAATCTGCAAAGGGCCTGATGGGCCGCCTGCGCGACTTTTTTGACTGGGGTTCTGACGAGGATTTGGACGCGGTTTCCAATCCGCTGCTGCTGCCTGACATGTTTGAGCATTCCAGTTCCCCGACCCTGGATTGGGAATGGTCCATGATGAGGTATGAGAACGCGCTTTCCGCCAGAGTGGAACAGAATGACGCCGGCGCGCGGGAAGCCTGGGACGAACTGGAGAAATCGGTTGTAAAGCATGTTGCCGATGATGTGAAGGTTTCCATTCGCAGCGGTATTGTGGAGATGACCATTTTTAAAAAGCTGGCATAAACAGGCCGGATGACAGTACAGGCCTGTTTGCTGCGGATCGGACAGGGAACCAGAAAAAGGGGGGAAACAGCTGTGAAAGAAATGGTGCTGGATGCATCGATTGAAAATATTGTACGCGTGACAGAATGTATCGACAGCGAACTGGAAGCGCAAGGCTGCCCCCTGAAGGCACAGATGCAGATCGATGTTGCGATCGATGAACTGTTCAGCAATATTGCCCGTTATGCTTATCCCCGGGAAGGCGGAAGCGTTACAGTCCGTTATGATTATCAGGACGGGGTTTTTTCGATCACGTTCATTGACAGGGGCGTTCCGTACAACCCGCTGGAGAAATCGGATCCGGACGTATCCCTGCCGGCCGTGGAAAGGAATATTGGCGGCCTTGGTATTTTCCTGGTCAAAAAAACGATGGACGGGATGGAGTATCAGCGGATGGACGGCTGTAATATACTGACGATCCGGAAGCGGATCGGCACATAACAGCTGCCAGCCGGGTCGCGGTATACGTATCAACTGAAGGCAGTACGGAAATACTGCGATCATATTGCGACGGATGGAGGAAAACTGGCAATGAAAAAAACAATCTGGACTGTGTTGGCCTTGTTGGCTGTGCTGACCCTTTTCTGCTCTGCTGCGGCGGCGGAAGCTTCGCCGGACAAACTGCACGAACTGGCCGGAAGGATCGGAGACAAGGATAATCCTGTGGCCTGGACCCTTGCGACCACGGAATACGGCGTCATGACGCCGCCGGCGGATTTCGCGTTCTCTGCGGCTGACATACTGGAACAGGCAAAGCTGACGCCTGTTGATGCGAAAGAGACGCCGGAAGGTGAGTATATTGTCCTGGACTTCCCGGACGAGAAAGTCCGTTTTGATTTCTTTTATTTCATAACGGACAGGCCAAGCTATATCCGCCAGGTGAATGCTGACGGCAGTGAGCAGCTGTATACGGCTGCGATGCCTGAAGACGTTTTCGTTACGCCGGAGCTGGCGATGGGTGCTGAAGCGGACGCGCTGGCAAGTGCCCTTGGCATCAGATCTGACGAGATTATCGCGAATGTTCCCCAGGAAGAAGGCTGGATCAGGGATGCGGTGGTCAATGGGACCGTCTGGATGGATGACCGTGCTACGCTGGAAGTCTTCCTTGAGGATACGGATAACTTCAAGGTGCTGATCTGCTGGAGCAGCAGTGCCTGGGAGCACACCGAGTGGACGTATGGCTGCAATTATGATGCGGCGACCCAGACGCTGAAGGCTGTCCATATGGTCTGCGATGATGTGGTTACGGATGAGAACGGTGAGGAAAAGCGGACCGAAAAGCTGGATGTGGATGTGGATACGGTGTTCGGCCTGAACAGCGAAGGCAAACTCGTCATTACCCGCGCCGGCGATGAACAGCTTGAAGGAAAGACTTTTGTAAAAGTGCCCGGAGAAGATAAATAAGGCATGGACAAACTCGGCTGCCCGTTCCGGACGGCCGGGTTTGTTTTTGATGATACAGGCAGGTCCGTTCTTCAACGGCGTCGTGTGGAACAGATAATGTGCACATGGCATAACCGCGGCCGGATCAGATGGAATAAATCTGCTGGACAAAAATCATCCGGTATGATAACATAATTCTCCAAGGGAAAAACAACTGCGTAACCAAAACCGTGTAAACGGAGAATATCAGGAGGAAGTATAATGAAAAAACTGCTTGCATTCCTGCTTGCACTGGCAATCATCCTGCCCTGCGGGATGATGCTGACGAGCAATGCGAAGGCCGACATGCTCTACATTATTCCGGACAGCAATACCCGGGAACTGACCTATGATGAGCTGTGGGATTACCAGTATGACACGCTGATGTTTGCCTTTAACGAGATTTATGCCCGGCATGGGTATAAGTTCAACACGGGCAGCCGCTGCTACAACTGGTTTACCCAGATGCCGTGGTATCACGCAAATGAGAGCGAATCGCCTACGAATCATCGCGAGACCTATAGCCAGTGCTCCAAGATCGAGAACGCGAATGTGGACCTGATCAAGCGGGTGCGCCGGGACATGAAAGATGCGGGCACGACCAACCCGCAAGGCAAGGGAATGCCCACGCCGCCGGCGAGGAACCTGGACAATATTACCGGTTTTGTATTCCTGAGCGGCATGAAAACCGGGCAGAAATTCAAAGTGTTCAGCGCCCCGTCGGAGGCTTCCTTCCGCGCGGCCAACGGCAAGGCCCAGGTCAGCTCGAACGGCGCGATCTACGGCATGGGCTGGGAAAACGGCTGGCTGCTGATTATGTATGAAACAAACAACGGGCAGTGCCGCATCGGATATATCAACAACATCCGGGGCAACATTCCTTCCCTGCCGCAGCTGTCCCTCAGCCGGGTGAGCTGCCGGGTGCTGCAGAACTCGTCCCTGACGGATGATCCCGCAAAGAGCGGTAATCCGATCGCGACGCTGCAGGAAGGTACGACGGTGACGTATCTGACCACGATGTATAATTCCGGCGCCTGGGATTATATTGAGACCACCATCAACGGACAGACCGCCCGCGGTTTTGTGCCCAGCGGCATACTGGATATCGATACCGTGGACGAACTGGACGAAGTGGACGCAAACGAACAGATGGACGCCGAAGGCTGATATCCGTTCTGAAAGCATCATGAGACATAGAGGAGGTTAGCCGAATGAAAAAAATCCTGGTTCCTCTGCTGGTGCTGACGCTGCTTTGCCTGGGCATGACGGCGCTGGCGGAAGGGGGCGACGCGATCACCCTCGAACTGAATACCTCAAAGCTGCCGGTCTATGCCGCCGGGGATCCGTATCTGGACGGACTGACGGAGCAGACGGATCTGCCTGTGCTGGTGATACCGGTGAAAAAGGCTTATCAGCTTTCGGTGAAGGTTCAGCCCCAGAGTGTTAAAAACAAAAAGGTCACGCTGAGCGTGGATAACGGCGATGTGGTAAAAGCCGCCGGCAATACCGTCACGGGTAAGGCTCCGGGCGAGGCTGTGCTGACGATTGCCAGCGCGCAGGATCCGGGCGTGACGATTCAGTACCGGATCGTCGTGATCCAGCCGATCACGCGGATTACGCTGACGCCCAGCGCGAAAAGCGTCGCTGTCGGCGGTACGATTACGCTGACGCCGGTCTTCACACCGGAAAATGCGACGCGGAAACAGGTGACCTGGTCCACGACGACGGACAAACTACTGTCGGTGGATGAAAACGGCGTCGTAACCGGTATCAAGAAGGGCAACGGCCGTGTGACGGCGACAGCCGCCGATGGCAGCAATCTCCGCGTGAGCATCAACATCAATGTGACCCAGGGCGCAGAGGAGATTACCCTGGACAAACCGGAGCTGACGGTTGACGTCGGCAAAACGGCGATGCTGAAGGCGACTATCCTGCCCAAGGACACGAACAATAAGAAAGTCAGCTGGTCTTCTTCGGATGAGGGTATCGCCAAAGTCAATGCCCAGGGCCGCGTGCAGGGCGTGACGGTCGGTGAGTGCGAGATTGTCTGTACGAGCCAGGATAACGGGGAAGTACAGGCGAAGGCAACCGTTCATGTGCAGCAGCCGGTGAAGAAGATTGTTTTCGGCGCCGCTCCGAATATTTACAAGGATGAAACAGCCCAGCTGATCTGTACGGCTGAACCGGCTGACGCTACGAACCCTGTGTTGAAGTTCACCTCTTCCAATCCGAAAATCCTGACCGTGGATGAGGACGGTACGCTGACCGGTATTTCTGCCGGCGATGCAACGATTATCGCTGAGTCGACAGACGGTTCAAGGCGGAAGGCACAGCTGAAAGTCCGCGTGATGCAGCATGTGACCGGCGTCCGTTTCCTGCGCCATACGGCTTATATCGACCTGGGCACCAGTTCCAGTGCCGGCGTGGTGATAGAACCCGATAAGTTCACCAACCACCATATGAGCTGGGAGAGTGAGGACGACTCCATCGCGTCGGTGTCCCAGGATCGCAAGGTGCTGTCCAAGGCTGATATCCGGGGTAACCGCGAAGGGACCACCACGGTCACCGGCACGACGGAAGACGGCGGTTTCAAGGCGTACCTGACGGTGAGGGTCGGTCATTGGGATAACGCCCTGAGGTGGGTCAATGCCGAGATCGACGGAAGAGGAAACTTCCTGTTCAGGGTCAAGAATACCAGCGACCTGACGATCACCAGGGTGGTGGTCGAAGTCGAATGCTTCGAAGACGATGGAACTCCGGCCCATGTCAACCGCAGGGATGCCGGCAATAAGGTCAATATCACCTACAACAAGACCCTGGGCCCCGGTGAAACCACCAGTGAGAGAGGATGGAACGCCGGCGACTACGACAACATGATCGGCTGGGACGTCGCGAAGTGCCGGATCAAGATGTTTGTGATTGACAACGACTGGGAAAAATGGATCCCGGCCAGCAGACGGCCAACGACACAGATTACAATTTATTAATTGTACGGATGATAATTCGGAAGGATATAGGAGGTTATAGACCATGAAAAAACGTATCTTTTCCCTGCTTATGGTTCTGGCTCTCGCGGCCGTGATGCTGATCCCGGCGGCGGTGGCTGAGGAAGTGGAAGTATCGACAGATCCTTTTGAAGAGATCGTTTCTGAATTTAACAACGCCTTTACCGTTGTTGAACCCTATGAAGTGATGACGAAACCCACCCGTGTGTCCGGTTTCGTATTCCTGCGCTGGGCGCCCAGCAAGAGCGCGCCGCCGATGGCGAACTATCCCGCCAAACAGGAATTGACCGTGCTCAAGGAAACTCCGCACTGGCTGCTGGTCGTGAACAAGGAGACCAATGACGTGGGTTACCTGAACAAGGCCTTTGCCGGGGAACCCGAAGCAATAGCCGAAGAAAAAGCGCTGAATCCCACGGTGGTGGAAAACGGCAAAACGGCTCTGGGCGTGATCGATATCAACGGCGCCTTCTCCCTGCAGTGCAAGATGGCTGACGGTTATACGATTATGCCGATGAAATCCACAAGCGATCAGCTGATCGCTATCATTTCTTCTCCGGATCCGAACAAACCCATCCTGCAGCTGTCTGTGGCCTATGATGAAGCATACGCCAACGTGGATCGGATGAACGACCTGGACGATGAAACGATGGCCAAGCTGGAAAAGACCTTCACGGATGTGGATCCCACGGTGGAGATCTCCTATGGTGATACCGGACTGGGCACCCGTCTGATGATTGTCCGCGAGACGGATAACGGGGTTGACTATCTGGACTTCCTGAGCGTCTACAAGGGGTACTTTGTGGAGTGCGTCATGGTGATGCCCATGGCAGCGGCAGACAGGGAACTGAAACAGGAACAGATCGACATGTGCATCGATTTCCTGACGGAACTGGATTTCGTGTCTGCTGAAGCGGCCAAGGCGCCTGAAGGCCGGTGGATGGCAAACCTGACGGACTACGACGCGGAAGCCGGTACAGTCAAGGCGGTACTGAAGCACGGTATTACCCTGGACGCGGCGACAGTGGAAGCCCTGAAAGTGGGGGACACGCTGACTGTCGGCCAGTTCAGCGAAACGATCGAAGAGATCGAGAAGACGGAAGACGGTATCGTGGTCATCAATCACGGTGATGAGCTCCAGAACTTCGGCGGAGAGTATCATGTGTATTTCAACGGCTTCGAATACGTGGAGCCCTTTGCTGAGCTGGTTCTGACGATTCCGGACGGCCTGGTGTTCGAAGACGGGATTGACCCGGCAACTGGCAATCCGCTGGACGAGCCGGTGCAGCATACTGCGGAAGAGTTCAAGGCGATGCTGGCTGCGAATGAACTTCCCGGTTTTGATGTGGACAACACCTATGTGACGTTCGATGCGGAAGGCAACTGGCTCCGGGTGGAACGGGAATACGCTCCCTGGCAGTAAAGGCCAAATAAACATAAAGTGAGTAACCCTAAATGATTCGGAAATTAGTCCGACAGATGCTGTCAGCGCAGATTTTTTCTGCGCTGGCAGTTTCTCTATGTCTGCTGATCGATATTGTGGTCATCGGCCGGTATCTGGGCGATGAAGCGATGGCTGCCTATCAGATGTCCAATCCGCTGCTGCTGTCGATCGGCGCGATCGGCACGCTGCTCTCGGCCGGCGTCCAGGTGGCCTGTGGAAAATCCCTGGGGAGCGGATCAAAGGAAGAAACGAATAAAGGCTATTCTTCGGCAGTGGCTGTGGCAGCGGTTGTCTCGGTGCTGTTCGCGGTGACAGTGCTGGTATTTGCGCCGTTTCTGGCACGGGCTATGGGCGCGGGTACGGGCGGTGTGCTGTTTGATATGACCCGCGGATATCTGCGGGGTTTCAGCATCGGCGCGCCGGGATCCATGGGGGCGTTGGTGCTGGTGCCGTTCCTGCAGATGGCCGGACAGGGCAACCTGCTGATCATCGGCGTGCTGAGCATGACAGCGGCGGATG
>Ga0265298_10005273_pt1 | contig 16293 bp, 21 predicted proteins | sample AusTroGonzalo_MG_3_FD_193486 | JGI IMG/M metagenome (GOLD analysis project Ga0265298, IMG submission 193486) | Bovine rumen microbial communities from tropical cattle in Woodstock, Queensland, Australia - Gonzalo_01 | ecosystem: Host-associated > Mammals > Digestive system > Stomach > Rumen ... | reverse complement strand
AACCCGAATAATGTTATAACATTATCAACCCAACAGGAGCCAAAGACCAATGAAGACAGAACAACAGAACCAGAATCCACCGAAGCTGGGGCTTGACACCATAGCCGCGCTCGACTGCGCGCTGGCCAAGCTGAACCGCAAGGCGGTGTGCGACGAATGGCTGAACAAGAAGCCGAGCGCGGAGGTCGTCGAGGCTTTCGGCGAATAGAGCGTCATCCATTGGCGGCCCGTGGCCGGGCCGCCGTCAACATTGCGCTACAAACATAACACCCATAACCAAGGAGTTCGACAATGAAACTATGCAGCTTTGAATGCCCCAACTCGGAATGCATCATGCAACGCGCGGCGGACGAGTATGCCCGGGCCTGCGAACTGCACCCGTTCTTCGCCACGGATCTTTGCCAGGGGCTCACCGCGATGGCATGGAAAAGGCTTGCTGAAGAGCTTGATCGGAGGCTGAAGGAGCAGACGAGGGCACACGACGCGGGCGAGGAGGCATACGCGCCCGCCAGTTGGGTGCTTGAAAAGCAGCTGGCCGACATGTACGCCGCCTGGCTGCTGGGGGACATCGAACGGGCGCGCCGCAGGGCGGCCTGCGCGATGGCCGTGATCATGAGGATGGACGAGATGATGGAGGAACAGGATGAAGGGACGGAAGAATGACACAAAGAACCTACAACAAGATTGACCTGCAAATCGCATGGCGGAAGCAGCTTCGGGAGCACATCGCGAAGCACATCCTTGACGGGAGCGTGGAGCTGGCCGCGTGGCTGAACTTCGAGACGAAGGCGCTGGCCGACGGGACGCTGGCCAAGCTGAACCGCAAGGCGGTGTGCGACGAATGGCTGAACAAGAAGCCGAGCGCGGAGGTCGTCGAGGCTTTCGGCGAATAGAGCGTCATCCATTGGCGGCCCGTGGCCGGGCCGCCGTCAACCATAGACACACAAAGGAGTTGCCCATGAACATGAGACAGATAGCGGTGCTGGACTGCGCCCTCATATCCTTCGGCCAGGAGGAGAGGGGGCGCTACACCATAGAGAGCAGATTCAAGGACCGAATGGCGGTCATATCCGTCATGGAGGCGGAGCGGCCCATCCTCACCCTGGCCGCGGGGGCGGCCGCGGATGACGTCGCCTTCACCCCGATGGGGCGGAAGGGCGAAATGGCCCGGGAGACGCTGGCGGAGCACATCGCCTACTGGAACGGCCGTATGGACGAGATGGCCGAGCCGGACGAGCCCATGCGCCCCGAGTACATCAGCCTGGCCGTGGCCCTCACCACGGTGAGCCCCAGGCGCCGCCGCAGCGTGGCCCACTGCATGAGGACGGCTACCAGCATGACCCTCGGACGCCTCGCCAACGCCTGCGCCAAGAACCTCAAGGGACTGGATGACCTCATGGCCGAGGCCATCCGCAGAAAGGAGAGGGAGGACGCATGGAAACCCAGTATCTGAAGCTTTACATGGAGGACATCGAGCAGCTCGGCCGCTACATCTCAAGGGCGGTCTGGAGCCTTCGAGAGGACATCGTGAAGGAGATCAAGATGAAGCCGCTCCTCACGCTCCAGGAGTTCGCGGACATGCTGCACGTGGGCATTGTGCTGGCCAGGGACATCGTGACCAGCGGCAAGGTGAGGTTCCTGCGCGTCACGCCAACCATGTACCGCATCCGCCGCGAGGACGCGGAGGAGTATCTGAAGAGCATAGAGGGGAAGCCCCTTGAGGCACCCGCAAGGAGGACCTACGGAAAGCGCCAGGCGCGGGAGGCGAGGCCATGACAAGGGGAACGCTCACAATAAAGACGCCCGAGAGAACCTACGAGATACCGGAGGGGAGGCTGGTCCACGTCACATGGAAATGCAAGTACAGGACGCAGAGCGGATTCGCCGTGGGCGTGGGCTGGCTGAAGAGGGGCGAGAAGCCCCACACGGTGCTGCTGGTGCACGAGTGCTTCACCACATGGGACAGGATCAGCCAGGACTACTCGTCGAAATGGACCATCTGGGAGAGCCAGATCCACGAGATCCGAACGCTGGGGAGGGAGCGGTGACACCCAGGAAGATCAGCCAAGTCACCCTCCGGAGCGCATGGATGGAGTACGTCCGCCTGCTGCCGGAGCAACTGCGCGGGGACTTCCTCCTCGCCTGCGTGGAGTACTGCCTGGACGGGAGGAGGCCGCAGAACCTCTCGCCCGACGAAGAGACGGTGTTCGCCATCATGAGGCCGCTGCTCCAGAGGGCCGTGGACGATGAGCGGACGCGCCTTCGGGATAACGCGCGGGCGGCCGAGAGGATGCGCCTGTTCCGCCAGCGCAGCCGCAACCAGCTGGACGCAAGCGTAATGGATAGGCGTAACGCAAGCGTAACGCAGGACGAACGCCAGCGTAACGCAGGCGTAACGCCATCCGCAAGCGCCGAGGCGCAAGCCGATTGCGAACCCCAGAAAGGCCCCGGAGCCACCCCGCCGCCAACACGCGCGCCCCTGCGCCCGCCTGACAAGGAATGTCCCCCTTTAGACATCCCTCAAAGAAAGTGTGCTACGCACACTAAAGAAAGTCCCCCTTCGGATGACCAGGACTTCAGCTCCCTCATGACCGACGACATGAGGGCCAGCCGCATGTTCATGGACGCCTGGGCCGAATGGCTCAGGTTCCGCCGCGGCATCCGAAAGCGGGTGGAGCCCTGCGGGGCCAGGCGGCAGCTTGGCTTCCTGGCCAGGCACAGCCTGGAGGACGCCGTGGCCATCATGGAGCAGTCCATGATGAGCGGATGGCAGGGGCTCTTCGAGCTGGACAGGCAGCCGAGGCGCAGGGCGGCCCCCGTGCTCACGGCGGACGCGTACACCAGGGAGCTTTGAAGGAGGTAGCATGGAGCACAATAGCATGGAGCACAATACATACCCGATGCAGATGCGGCCATCCCCGAACCCGGGGAGGGTCCTGGTGAACTGCGAGCGCTGCGGGGGGTGGATAGAGTTCTCCGCGGCGGGAAGGGACGACCCCGTCATGGGCGGCGTGTGGGAGGCCCTCGTCCGCGCGGCGAGGGTCTGCGAGCGATGCAGGCCGCCAGCCCCCCGGTCAAACGACATGGAGGCGCGGCTTACGGAGGCAGGCTTCCCAAGCCTCTACACCCACCACAGGGACACGGGACGGCTCTTCCGCGCCGCCCCCGTGCCGACGGCGGCGGACTGGTTCTGGGAGCACCGGCGCGAGAACCTCCTGGTTACCGGAGTGAGCGGAAGCGGCAAGACCACGTCCGCATGCTTCACCGCCATGCGCCTCATGAGGGCGGAGCTGGGATTCACCGTGCGCTACCTCACCCTCGGCCGCCTCGCCTCGATGTGGCGTGACGCGCGGACGGGCGACAGGCCGGGAGCCGACGCGGCCCTCCTGGCCCGCACGCTTGACAACAGCGTCTGCATCCTGGATGAGTGCGCCATCACCCCCATGTCAGAGGCCACGCGGGGCCTGGTGGGGGAGATCCTGGAGGCAGTGAACTCGGGCCAGGCGCGGGGGCGCGTCTGGATGCTGGGCAACTTCACCAGGGAGACGTTCGGCGAGATGCTCTGCGACCCCGTGGCGGAGCGCAGGAGGTTCAGGGAGAACTTCACGGCGGCCCTCATAGGCGAGGGCGGCAAATGCGAGAGGGTTTCTATGAGATGAGAGAATCAATCCATGCGGGGGCCTACATACCCCCTGTCATGGGAAGCCCCGTCCATGGGCAGGTGAGGTTCACTGGGGCGGGGCCAGCGAAGGGCGAACTGTAAAGGGGAGGCACACCCCGCTCCGGCATGGCCCGGCGCCGTCCATGCGGGTATTCGCCCCGGGCGCCAGTTTCACGTAAAAAAGAGCAAGGAAGCAAAGGAGACGAAGATGGAGATTTTCGGAAAAACGGTGGCGATGGCGTTCATGGCCATGATGTGGGCGGCGCTGATGTCGCCCGTGGCGATCCTGGTGCTGTTGGCGGTGGACGCCCGGCGCGAGCGAAAATGGCGCGAGGAACTGCGCAGGGCGCAGAAGGAGGTGCGGTTCCATGACTGACTTCGAGAGGCTTGTCGAGCAGATGAGGGAGTTTCAGAGGCTCTACTACAGGACCAGGGCCAAGTCCACGCTGGAGCGCTGCAAGCGCATCGAGGCGCAGGTGGACAGGCATCTTGAGGGCATCAGGGAGCAGACGCTGAACTTCATGCCCGCTCCCGAAGGAGCCCCGGAACTTCCAATGAAGGGAGGCATGAGCGCTGCGTTAAAGGGGGGGGGCTTCCAATGAAGGTAACCGACATCGACAGACTCATGGTGGCGGCCACGACGACTGGCCTGGAGCCGCAGTTCAGCCTGACACCAGACGGGACCCCTCAGCGCCACGGGCCAACAGGCGACGACGGAACGATTCCGCCGAAACTGGAGGAGCAAACGGAATGTCGGCAGGTCGATTGTGTGGGCTGTCAACGAGATTTACACCGACGGGCAACGGGAGCAATTTATATCGGTGGCGTCATTGACTGACCTGCGATTCCTCCTGTTCGCCACTTTTGCCGACGACACGAGAACACTGCACCTTAGGGATAGAATAATGTGCTGGATAGAGACAAGGGAGGCGGAGTTGAGAACGCGCGGCGAGGAGGACAAATGACAAGGGATGAGATGAATGCGGCCGTGGCGAGAGGGCTGGCGCACATGGTTAACCCGTTCAAGGAGCTGCGGGCGTACATGAGGGCGCAGACGGACGATGTGCTGCAGGAGCTGGTCAGGCAGGCGCGGCGCCTGAAGGGCAAGGCTACGCACATGAAGCTGGCGCAGACAGAGCTGAACTCGCGCACGGGACGCCGCCTGGCCCCACGCGCCCCCAGCCAGTGGCGCACCGTCTCCGCCGCGTGGCTGAAACGCCACGGGCTTCAGATCGGCGACATGGTGGACATCACGAACTGCGCGGGGCGGACGTTCACGGGGAGGCTGGTGGACGTCAGGCGTGTCCTGGGCCACATCGCCCTGGACGGGGACCCCCGCTTCGCATTCAGCCTCTTTGACGCCAAGGTCCGCAAATCCAGGGCCAAGTCGCCGTCAACGTTCGTCAGCCGGGCTGCGCCCAGGGAGGAAGAATGGCCGGAATGAGATCCATGCCTCCGGACATGGTGCCGGAGTTCATCCGGCGCCTGCCGCCGAAGTACGCCGCCCTGGTGGCCATAGGCGTCACCACGGGATGCCGCGTCAGCGAGATCCTCGGGCTCCGCTGGGTGGAGGTGGTGGACATACGGGGGCAGCTGCGCCGCAAGATAGACTTCATGCGTCTGAAGGCCAGGGGAGACGCCATCAGGAGGCGCCGTCTGGCCATACCCACGGGCTACCGCCAGTTCATCATGGAGCACTTCAGGCGCATGGACGCCAAGGGCAGGGCGGGCAACGAGGACTTCGTCTTCCAGGGGCGCGGCATGAGGCCGCTCACCCGCCTGGCCGTGTACGCCTACTTCCGGAAGCGGCTGGGGCGAGGGTACGGCACGCACTGGATGCGCAAGACGTTCGCCCGGGCCATGCACGCCTTCTACACGCGAGTGTGCTCAGGGGACGACGCGCTCTCCCCCATAGAGCGCGTCCGCCAGGACCTGGCCCACGCCAGGCTGGAGACCACGGTGGCGTATCTAGACATAAACTCGCAGGTCTCCACGGAGCAGGCGCAGGAGGCCGTGTTCAGAATGGAGGAGCCATGGACGGCACCAGAGTCAACGCATACAAACTGATAGGCGACAAGGCGAACGTCTCGGAGACCACCGTGCGGGCCGCCTTCGCGCGCCAGCCGGTCACGCTGTACACGGCCAGGAGAATCGCCAAGGCCTGCGGAATAGACGTGGACGCATTCCGCATCAAGCCGGACAACCGAGGCCGCCGCCCAGGCGGAAAATAACTACCTCGCCTTCCAGGCCAGCCAGCCGTAGTCCTCAAGGATGTCGTACATGAGGTCCGCACTACGCAAAAACACGTAACGCTTGTAGTGCCACCATGGATACTCGTCTCGAACAAGTTTGATGCAGTTATTGAGATACTGGCGGTTGCGAAAATGGAAATTGTCGATGCTCCTGTCCTGCTCGTATCGGCACTGGCAGTCGTGGACGACGGCGGCAGGCTCGAAGATATGCCAAATCTTCGAGATTCTATCCCTGAGACATTCCGGCATCCAGTCCGCACCGATGCCATTGTACGCCTCATCAATTTGTTCCTCCGTAAGCCCTGCAAGTATCTCCGCGCCTTCAAGCGTGGCGCACTTCTCCAGCATTGTGCGCGTGACTTTACGCATCGTCACCCTCCCTGTGGCATGTGTTTTCAAACTTCTTGTAAGCGTCAAGGTAATACTCGTGTTTATCGCCGTTGTAGGTGACTTCGTAGTACATGCCGTCGGGCAACGTTGACGACAGCAACGCCTTGTTGTTTTGCAAGATTTTGCACAACCAAACAACAAACACATCGTAGGAGGGGCAATCATCGCTCTTGTCCAGGTGGTCGCTTATGTAGTCCTTTACTATTTTTATTGCATATTTGACAAAATCATTGTTACTCATTTCAACACCTCCGTTTTCTCTGGCGCGGTCAACATATCCTCTATTGCGTCAAGGCGTTCGCCTAACACCTTCAACGCCTCGTCGCTGTCCGATGCCTCATGGACGGACACTGGCTTCAGTTCGAATTTGCGCAGGTATTCTACAGCCGCCTCTGGAGCCACCTTCGCCAAATCGACAAGGTAGCCTGTAATCTGCTCTCCGACAATGCGCTTGATTTTAGTGATCCCCTTGAGCGTTCCAGTGGCTGGGTCGTACTGGATTCCGTTCTCGTTGTCGATTTCGATTTCAAGCGACGTGTTCTCCCTTGGCACGTCAGTGAGCAACATGCCGCCCACCGCATTGTACGTGCCGTACTCACCGAACCCGATGCGCGTCTGCTCACCGAACAGATACGCGCCTGGATTGTGGGCGCATCCAGTGCAGCATCCAAGCCCTATCGCCACGAGGATGAGAACGACGATAACCACTTCCCACCATTCGTTGTAGTCGTTTTCGTTCATTTGTTCACCTTCCCTTTCAGTTCCGCGATGGAAAACGTGTTGCTGTCAACCTTGGTCTCCAGGTTGTCCAGCCGTTCGCAGGAGCGGCCATGGCGCTCCGTGCACTCCTCCTTCGTCCTGTACGCGGACATCTCCTTGCGCAGCGCATGGAGCTCCGCGTACAGGTAATAGAGGCAGACGGCCACGGCCACGTTGCCCCCGCAATTAATCAGTCCAAGAAGCGCTTCGAACATCAGTCCACCTCCATCCAGTCATCGCTCAGCATATCAGACTGAGACGCAAGCCATCCAACCTGCTCGCCAATCGTCCCGTGGAAGACAATGGCCTTGCGGCCGCTCGTCTCGTGAACGGCTTCATGCGTCCCAGTCATATCATGATAAGTGAACTCATCCCCAAGTGTGAGAAACTGCCCTTTCCCATTCCAACCCTTGCGAGCCACCTTTTTACCTCGCTTCAACGCCTCAATCGCATCACCGAAAGTCATCATAGTCATTTTCTCCTTTTTTAGTCCGCCACACATTCGGCAAGCAATTCCTGGATGTCCACGTCCGGGAACTCCTCATGGAGCAGCGGCAGGGCCCTCTGCAGCTCCTCGTTGTCCGCCGCTATGTCCTGGATAAGAACAAATGAATCCCAGAAGCCCGCCGCCTCTATGGCCGCCTTGACGTCCGCCCAAAGCCCCATGTCCTCCAGTTTGCGCTTGATCTTGTACGTCGAGTACCTCTGAACAACGGGAACAGGCTCGGGGTCCGGCTCCTCCCTCCGCGTCCAGCCGTAGGCCTCCAGATAGTCCCAGCTGATGGGGCTTGCGTTGTTCCAAATTTTGGGCATCGCATAAAAATCGTTGCCGTCCGGGTCCGTGTAGATGATCATTTAAGTTAAGTCCTTCTGCGAGTTGTAGAGTTCCAGGATTTGCGCGTCTGACAGGACAGAGTCAAACACCATGCAGTCACGGTAGTAAGCGGTGCTGCCTCCGTTGTAGATGCTGCCTTGAAGCTGGTTTCCGATGCTGAACTTGTCAATCGCTTCATCTCTAATGAAGATGGGGTCTTTCTCCTTCTCGGCGTACAACACCCCATCCTTGTAGAGCCTCGATACGCCCACCTCATTAACATTCTCCAGTGTTGCGGCATAATGATGCCATGCTGAATTTGCAGCTGGAGATCCAAAAGAGAAGTTGCCTGAGTAGAGGATCTGGTTTGTGTTCTTGCCTCTATAAAGTGACATATTGCTAGAGCCGTTTGAGCCACCAAAGCAAGTCATGATTCGTCCGCCTGATGAACTCCAGTAAGTCCAGATGCAGACCGTAGTGGGCCAGACGGATGGCAGCGACAATGCACAGCCGATGACGCTTCCAGATGAGTCATTGAAGCGGTTATAGCTCTTTCCTCCAATAGTGCCTGTGGTGATGCTTCCAGTGTAAGTCATGGCCTGGCCAGTCTTCGCCGTGGCCGGTTTAGTGCCATGCATCTCCAGCCAGAATATTGGCTCGGGAAAGCGATTCCTCCTTATCATGAGCGAACTTCTCATTCCGGAACCCTCCTAGGCATAAGCCGCAACGGTGCCAATGCCGCTGTCAATCTCGTTCCCATACGACCCCACAGGGGTGCTTCCACTGACAAAGGGAGTGTCCGTTTCAACATCGCCCTGTCTTTGCGACAGGTACCACCTGCCCCCGTCATCGGAAGTGTACCAGAGAACATACTTCCCATTGGTGTACGAGGCCTTGGTGTTGTAGGTCACTTCCCTGTTCCGGTAGTTGCCGTTCATGTCGCCGACGGCGAATCCGCTGGCCGTGTAGTCGTAATCGTCAATCGCCGTTGGCACGGTGCCGCTCCACGTGTCAAGCACGTACAATCTGGCCGACGTGCCCGTGAACACAATCTCGCAGAAGTTGACCTTGCTCGCCTCCAGCGCATCCACCAGCGTGAGCCCCGTCCCGGCAGAGAGCGTGTAAGTGCCTGGATTGATGAATATGTGGCAGCTGCCCGCATATCCAGAGCCGGCCCACTTGAAGGCCAGCGTCGCGTTGGCCGTCAACGTCTTGGCATAGACATGGCCGGGGACTACCCCCCCCGAAGGGACGCTCTCGATTTCATTCACGCGCGGAACGAATTTCATCGCCAGGTCGTGCTGTTTTGAGATGTCGCCCTTGATGCGCCCCCATTCGGGGACAGGCGTGACGTCCGCCCAGACGGGGGAGTGCCCCGCAATCCCCGGTTCCCATCCTTGCGTCCCTTCTCTCCACAGCTTAAACGTCATGTCCCCCCCGTCGGTCAGGCCAAAGGACACGATGTACCAACCGTCTGTGACAATGCTGAAAAATTCGTCTGGGGCCCAGTCTTCCACCATGACGCTGCTGGCAGGCGTGGAAGACGTCACGGGGCCGCTCACGCGGAAGGTGGTTTCGCCCACGCCAATGTCCATGACATGCAAGTATGCCCCCGCCTTCAGCCACACAAGAAAAGTCTGCGCGACTGCGGAAAGCCCCGGCAGCTCCACGCTCTCCACGGGCGCCTTCACGTCCTCGGGCACAAGGAGAGCGTACCCCGAAAGAAACGCCCTGGCAGGATCGGGGATGTACACGTGCCCCCTCTCCTGGTATGTCCCGGAGTAGCTGGACGCGTCATACGTGTCCCCCGTGTAGAGCACGGGCGTGGTGGAGCTGGATTCGGGCGTCCCGAGCGCGGTGGTCGTGTACGTCACCGCGTTTTCGGCGCCCCCGCCGCCGGACACAGCCGCCCACTCGCACCCGTCTGACGTCTTCTTCAGGTAGTAGCCCGTGGTGCCGCTTGTTGGCACGTGCACCGACGTGTCGGCCAGATGGTTACCGAAGGAGGAGACTGTCACATACGTCGCCGCCGCCAGGTCCTTTGTGAGGAAGACCGCATACAGGTCCGTCTGGTCGTCGAGGTCGCCCGTGATGCTTCCCCATGTGGAAGAGCCTCCTCCGCCTGACGGTCCAGCCGCCCATTCCGTTCCGCTAGCCGTCTTCTTGAGGTAGTAGCCCGTCGTGCCCGTCGTCGGCACGTGCATGGCCGTGGAGTTCGCATGGGAATTGAAGGTCGATTTCAGCACATACGTGGTGCTCGCTGTGCTTTTCATAAGATAATTGTTTATGGCGTTTGCGATGGTCAGGTACGTGCTGGACGCGGCTGCGATTGTCAGGTACGTGCTGGACGCGTCTGCGATGGTCAGAAAGACGCTCGACAGGTCCGCCCACTCGCTGCCGGTCGCCGTCTTCCTCAGATAGTAGCCCGTCGTCCCCGTTGTCGGCACGTGCCCTGCCGACCAGTTCACATGGCTCATCGGCGCGAAGTCTGCCGCCCACGAAATCGGCATGTACTCGCCCGCCGCCGTCTCGATGGAGAGATAGGTGGCCGCCGCGCCCGTGAGGGAGAGGTAGGTCGCCGCCGCCTCCTCCACGGTCAGCGTGATGTAGGAGAGGTCCTGCAGGGCCAGGGCCAGCCTGTCCAGCTGGAACTCCAGGCCCGGCCCCGGCAGCCTCCCGTTCAGCGCCAGGGACAATTCCTGCAGCATCGCCGTCAGCCTGGACACCACGATGGCCTCCGTCTGCGCCGTCAGCAGCGTGATCGAGCAGCCGTTCTTGAGCTCGTTGTCGCCCTGCGTGTACGAGATGGTGTAGTCCGTGCCCCTCCTCAGGATGGAGTTCCCCGCCCTCACGTGGAGCTCCGTCGCCCTGGCGAAGCGCAGCGTCACGCTCAGCACGGTCCCGGCGGCCCGCTCCGCCGCCTCGAATGTCTGCACATTTGTCAAGTTGCTCTCAATCATCGAATCGTCTCCTTTTCCGGTCCCATGCAAAATATAGAGGGTGTCCCACGCAAAAAGTCATCTGCGCCGCCGTCTTCGCCGCCGCCGTCCGCCCTTGCCGTCGCCGCCGTCCGCACCGAGGAGGCGCGAGCCGCGCCGCAGCTGGGTCCCCAGGGCGGAGATGACGCCGCCCGCGACGCCCGCCAGCGGGCTTCCCGTCGCGTCGCCGGCAAGCATGAGCACGTCGCCCGCCGTGCGGATCCCCTCCAGCACGTCCCTCTCCGTGATGTCGCCGTCGAGCAGGTGCCAGCCAGCGTCAATGTCCCGCACGAGGTCGTCCAGCATGGGCATGGCGCTCACGGACTCCCGCAGGGCGTTCTTGCCCATGCCCTTCTTCACGATGTACTTGCCCAGGATCTCCGAGCTCTTGCCCGCGAGGAACGCACCCTCCAGCGGGCCCAGCATGGCCCCTATGACGAAGTCCTCCCAGTCCCACTCGGAGAAGTCTATGCCGTGGGAGAGCAGCTGGCTCACGCCCACCATCATGGCGGGGACTATGAGATGGTTCACCACCACGCGCCGCAGGTACTCGTCCCTCGTCTCCTTCGTGCGCTCCCGTCTCCACGCCTCGTAGGACTGCGCCTCCAGGTTCATCACCTGTATGGGGTTGGAGAGAAATGCCGTGGCCCACCTGTGGAACGCCTGGGAGCTCTGCGCCCGGTTCTGGTCCTTGAGGTATCCGCTCTGCTGCGTCTCGTCCGTGGCCCGCTGCCAGGCGCGGAGTCCCGCTTGCCTGGCCCTGGCGGGCGAAGCCCCGGCCTTCACGGCGTTCTCGTACGCATGGCGATAGACGGCGAATGCGCTGGCGGAGAGGGCGGCCGCCCAGTCGCCCCATTGGGTAAAGGCCCCCGCCACGCCGTTCAGCATGACGTTCAGGGGGCTGTAGCCCTTCAGGTCCCGTGGCCTGTTCAGGAAGCTGATGAGATCCCTGTCCATGGCCCCGCCCTGCCTCGCCTTGAAGTAGGGCGTCTCTTTGGCCGCCTTCACGAACTCCCTGTATTCCGGGGAGAGGGGATTGCATCCCTTCAGGAAATTCCGCATGAAGTCCGCCGCCGGCACCTCGTTCATGTACGCCCACTGGCCGAGCCACTGCTTCACCATGGAGCCGATGTTCAGGGCGATTTTGCTGGTCATCCAGTGCCTGTAGAGGCGGCCGAAGGCCTGCGCCACGCTGGAATCGCCCGCCACGCGCCCGTTCATGGCCAGCACGGAGAGGCGGTCGATGAGCTCGCGCGTCACGTTCCGGCCCAGGCGGTCGTTCATCACGCCCTGCACGGCCTGGCTTCCATAGACGCCCGCGAGGTCCCGCATCACGTCGTCCCATGCCAGGAAATGCGCCTGCTGCATCTGGTTGTCCAGGAACACGCGCACTGCGTTCGTGTTCAGGTCCACGGGGAGGAGATGCCACCTTCGGGCCACCAGGAATCCGGGGTTGATGGAGAGCACCGCGCGTCCCGCGTTCGCGTCGTCCCTCACCCGCCCGTTTCCGCGCGAGAGGAACACGCCCGGGAAATACTCCCTGTTCTCGGGCAGATGCGCCCCGAAGCGCTCGAACACGCGCCTGTCCAGCGCGTCCCTGTTTCTCCTGATGTACGCCCGCATCCAGCGGCCAAGCTCCTGGAACTTCGGCTTGATGAACGCCTTGAGCTGGCGGACGCTCTCCTCGCTCCATCCGTTCCACATCATGCCCGCCCGGTACTGCGGCTGCTCCCAGGTGAGGAGGCACTGGAGGGCCGCCCCCTGGGTGAGCGAGAGCTCCCTGTCCGCGGACACCTCCTCGGGGTCGGGGCGCACCACCACCAGCCGGCCCTCCGCGCGCTCCTCCTCCAGGATGCGGTTGAAGGCCGCGTCGTCGCTCTGGTCGTTGAACAGCTCGTAGGCCGCCTCGAGCCCCGCGTCGAAGTCGGCCAGCTGCTGGCGCAGGAACTCCACGGCCACCGGGTCCAGCGGCTGGCCGTCCAGCACGGGCGTCCGCCCCCCGTCCGCCATTTTGAGGAGGGAGCGGGCCCCCGGCATGGCCTTCCCGTTCCTCACGTAGTCCTCCACGGGCACGGGCGTCCTCAGGGCGCGTCTCCGCCCCGTCTCCATGATGCCGGCCTTCGGGTCCCCCACCGGCCTGGAATACACGAGGACATGCACGCCCGAATGCTCCTCCACGCGCTCCAGCTCGTTGATCACCCTGGCCCGGCGGAAGATGTCCTTGAGCCACCCCACGCCCCGTCCAGGGGCCTCGTCCGGCTCGATCTCCAGGAGCTTGGCGTCGAAGTCCTCCTGGAGGCGGCGAAGGCCGTCCTGCTCCCTCCAGGTGGCGTCCTCCACGCGGGCGTAGAGGCGTCCGGGAAGGCTTTCGTCCCAGCCCTCCGCCGGAACCCCCATCCTCATGAGGGACGGCAGATTGAGGTTAAGCAGCCAGATGCTCGAAGGCCCGTCCTCGCCGCCCCCCGCCTGGAACGACCTGTCCTCTCCCAGGAGGGCCGACATCATCTCCGTGCGCATGGCGTCCAGCTTCGCGCGGCGCGCCTCCAGCTTCGCGCGGAACCACGCCCGTCCGCCCTCCACGATGTCCCGCAGGGCCCTGGCGGCCCTCTCCGCGTCCGCCGCGGGGCGCCTGTCCAGGGTGCGGAACATGTCCACCAGCGCGTTGTCCTCCATGAGGTCCGAGATTCTGGCGGCCGTGCCCGGGTCGTCCGCGTCGCCGTCCAGGCGCGCCATCTCCTCGCTGTTCGCCCGCACGATGGCGGCCGCCGCCGCCATGTCCAGATCCACTACCTTCCGGATGCGGTCCACCCGCGCCTGCTCCGATGGCAGCACGCTCACGGGAACGCCCCTGTAGTTTCGGCGCATCCTCGCCGCGTCCAGCATCTCCCTGATGTCGTCCATGGCCGCCGTCCGCCTGGTGTCCTCCGCGCGGTCCAGGATGTCCCTCCACAGCCGCCCGAAGGCCTCCTGGCGGCGCCCCTGCGGATGCTCCTGTGATGGCGTGTTCGGAAGGTCCAGCAGGCCCACGATGCGCCGCGCGAAGTCCCCCCGCTCCTCCCTGGGAAGGCTCCTCTCCGCGAAGTCCAGGGCCTCCCGCTGGAGGGATAGCGCGTCCGCCCTGTCCCTCATGACCTTCTCCCGCAGAGCCTTCAGTTTCTCCGCGTACTCGCCGAACGCCCTCTCGCGCAGGAGGCGGTTCGCCTCCCTGAGGGCCGCCGGGTCCGCCTGCCGCTCCACGATGGCCGCGTTCACCAGGTCCATGTCCCGCCTGGACGGGCGCGGGCCGGCCTCCTTGCCCAGCGTCTGGCGGCAAAGCTCCCGCCACACGTCCGTGTTGGCCGCCGCCCACTCCTCCGTGACCACGGGCCTTCCGCCCTCCAGCACGTGCACCGCCTCGTCCCTCACGCGCTCCGCCTCCTGGCTGCGCCACATCTCCATCGCCTGGCGCTCCAGCTCGCGGTCCTCCAGGAAGTTCTCCCGCTTCCAGTCCGTGTACCTCTTGTAGAGGGCGGGGCGCGTCAGGTCGCGGAAGAAGTCCACCAGCCGCTGCTCGATGTCCACGGGGTCGGCGTTGATCTTGCGGGCGATGGCCGCCGCCGCCTCGTCGCTTTTCACGCCCTTCGCGCCGTGCAGCGCCTTGTCCCGCCGCTTCAGGAAGTCCGTCTTGCGCCTGCCGTCCAGTTTCCTGCCGTCGTTCCCGGAGTACTTCACGAACTCCGGCGCGATGAACGTCCCCGTGAACTCCTGCCCTATGAACCGCTCGGACGGCACCAGCACGAAGTCCGTTCCCCCCGCGAAGTCCACCATGTGCCTCCACATCGGCACCTGGTTGTACAGCCAGTCGCCCCGCGCCCGCTCCTGGCGCGCCCGCGCCGCCTTCTGGTTCGCCCTCATCGCCTCCACCGCGAACACGTGCGCGTCCGCCGGGTCCACGCCCGGGGCCCCGTGCGCGGCCAGGTATTTCGCGTATGCATCGTCCTCCTCCGCAAGCCGCTGGCCCACATGGGGGCGAAGGATGTCCACCATGTCGCGCTCCTCCGCCTCCGAATACCCATCAAGCGAATAGAGGACATCCGGGTTCTCGCGTGAGAACGCCCCCGTGTTGCCCGTCGCCGACTTCACCTGGTTCGGGTCGAAGGCGATGACTGTCTTCGTTGTCTGCTTGCCGATCGCCCCCTTGTCCTGCTCCAGGATGATGCCGTCGTGGCCGCTGCCGCGGAAATGGCGGTCCACCAGTTCCTTCATCCGGGCGGACAGCCCTTCCTCCTTGCCTCTCCATTCCTCCATCAGGGCGTCCTCTCCCAGTTCGCGGCTGATGGCCTTGTCTGCGCTTTCCCTTTCCGCCTCGCTGGAGTCGGGATGCGCCTCGTCCCACTCGTCGATGCGGCGCTCCCATTCTTTTTCAAGCGCATCGAGTTTCTGCTGATACTCTTTGTCAACTGCGTCGTATGCCTCCTTCAGCTCCGCATATCCCTTCACGTTGTCGCGCAGATAGCGGGACAGGGCCTGCCTGTTGGTGAAGTAGATCGGATTGACAATCCTGGCGAAGAGCGGCATCTGGATCTTGCCCTCCAGTCCGATGTCCTGCGCATGGGGCTTCATGAAGATGCCGAACGGGAGTTCGTTGTCGAACGTCCCGGCGCCGCCCCGGCGCGGGTCGAACTCGGAGAACTCGTTCCCCGTCTGGTGGTACAGCACCAGCGGCTCGCCCTTCTCGTCGATAATCTTGGTGGCCGACTTGACTTTATCGAAATGTTGTGCTATAATAAGCCTGGAGCCTGGAAGTGCGCTTCCTTCAGTGGGAGTCTTGAACGCATCTTCCAGCTCTTTTGCTATCTGGACTTCATGCAGATAAAACCCCTGACGATTTGAACGCGTCTCAACAACCACTTCACAAGCATATTTCTCCCCACCAATCGTGATGGGGGCTATGAGCACCGCCGTGTCATAGCCGCGCTCCTTCCAATTCTTCTGCCTGTCATAGACCATGCCATGCTGAATTACTTCCGGCACGGCGGCATAGGCGGCGGCCTTCAGGCTACCGATTCCATGCCCCAGGGAGTCTTTAACCCCTTCTTCGTCCAGCATGACATCGCCCAATTCCGGATTGGAAACTTTTCCATTATATTTCTGCATATAAAACGCAGTGACTTTTTCGGTCAACGGCACACCGTCCTTCTGAAATTCCTGGCCAGAAATCCCCGTAACAGGATTCCCGTTCACGGCAAAATTATAGGCGTTGGCAACCTCCCAGTCGCCCGCCCAGTTCTTGAACGAAGGTGTGCGCACCTGCACCCACTGCCTTGCGTCGAGGTTGGTGGGCTCCCCGTTCGGGACCTTCATCCACTGCGCCGTGCCGTGGTACCGTCTGAACTCGTCGCGGAACTCCTGCGTCTCCCTGTCCAGGTCTATGCCCAGCTCACGCGCGTCCTCCGCCTC